>Ga0209164_1000255_pt1 | contig 158780 bp, 150 predicted proteins | sample MTBNYHSulfiMetaG_FD_187458 | JGI IMG/M metagenome (GOLD analysis project Ga0209164, IMG submission 187458) | Enrichment culture microbial communities from rom New York Harbor, USA that are MTBE-degrading - MTBE-NYH (New York Harbor Sulfidogenic)... | ecosystem: Environmental > Aquatic > Marine... | reverse complement strand
AAAAAAAAAAAAAAAAAAAATGGGATAACGGGTCAAAGAACAATGAAAGAACCATTTGATCTCAAGAAACATATATTCAGTCGGATTGATCTAAAACTCACATTGCTATTCCTACTAGTAGGACTGGTTGGCCCCGGACTGGGTATCGGGTATTTCTATTTAATCTCACATTCGTTTCTTATAGAGAACTCTGAATTTTTTATCGAGCAACATATGCTGTTGAATGCCTCAGCACTACTCATCATTATTCTGATTGCGATTAATACCATGATTATTGGATTTTTCATATCTCGCTCATTTTCCAAACCAATCCGCGAACTCTACAGGGCAGCACAGGAATTAGAGAAAGGTAATTTTAACGTCAGGACAAACATAAAAACAAATGATGAACTTGCCCAACTCAGCGATGCATTCAATCGTTGTGCGCTTGCATTAAGTAACATGGAAGAAGAACGTATCAATCTTGATAAATCAAAATCAGAGTTTCTCAGCATCACGTCTCATGAACTGCGCACACCCATCACGCCCCTTAAGGTACAATTGCAGATGCTGCAACAGGAGTATTTCGGGACGATTACAGATCAGCAAAAGGAAAGTCTTGAGGTGATTCTCCGAAACACAGAACGGCTCAATAAAATCATCGAGGATTTCCTTGAGATCTCTCGTATCGAAGCTGCACGACTAAAATTCGTATTCAGACAGACCAATATATCAATACTTATCAAAGAGATTGTTGACTTTATGAACGGATTTGCACAGCAAAAAAACATTACCCTCTTGATAACATGTGGGGCACTACCAAGTATCGAAATAGACCCAGATCGAATCAGCCAGGTTTTACGAAACCTGATTCATAATGCCATTAAATTCTCCCCGGATGGCAGCTGCATAGAAATCGATGCACAGGAGAAAAAAGACCATATCCAGTTCAGCGTCAAAGATAGAGGGATTGGATTGACCGCTGACGATCAAATCCGTGTATTTGAACCGTTTTACCAGGTGAATGGCTCGCTTAGTAGAAAATTCGGGGGAACAGGGCTTGGACTGACGATTTGTCGGGGCATCATCGAAGCACAAAAAGGAAAAATATGGGTCGAAAGCAAACCTAGTGTCGGCAGTACGTTTTATTTCACCGTTCCCTTCACGCCTGTATACAACATCGAACCCATTAAAGTCCTCTTCTCAAAAAAAGGAGATATTGAAAAGAAAATACGTATCGAACTGATGAACACATTAGGACCAATGGGCGAAATCGAGTTTAACGAATTACAACAAAAGCATTCCCTGAACAAAGATGACCTCTTCACGTATATTGGTTGGTTGGAAAAACAATGCATCCTTCGCAACATACAAGCTGAAAAATTAAAAAGGAATATCGAAAATATTTTTAGTGTAGAAGACCAAAAAAAAGGAAGTGAACACATATATAAAGAACCAAGATGGGACGATAGGTGAAAAAAATGAGATTGAAATGGTTACTAACGGTCATGTGTCTGATCATATCACTGATACCTGTAGCGATGATTATCGGGCTGCAAGGGTTAGAGATAGCCACCAAATTTCTTGGTTTGATTTTATTTATCACCCTGATGGTGGCGCTCGTCGTTTCGTATTTTATCTCCATGCCGCTTGTGAAACTGACAAAGAATATCGATGAGATTAGCAAAGGCAATTTGGATGTTGAACTGGAGAAAAGTGAGATTTATGAGATTAATAATCTGACGGATTCCTTGGACCGGGTAATGGCGAGTCTGAAACTGGCGATCAATAAAGTAGGGGTTCGCAAAGAAGAGATTTTTAAAAATGCTGTAAAAGCAAAAGAGCAGGCAGAACAGAATTTTGATATCCTGCTAAAAAAAATCGATGGATGGATCTGGGAGACTGATGAAAAAGGGAGATGTACACTCTGTTCGAATAAGGTAACAGAAACACTTGGGTATAGTCCTAAGGAACTCATCGGCAAGGATATCTATGAGTTCCTTCCTCCTGCTGATGCGAAAAAATTACAAGAGAAGATTCTTACAATCTCCCAAGACAAAACTACCGTTACGAACAAATTAGATTTATTCTGGAAGGAAAAAACAAAGAATACGTCAGTTTGGGTCCGCTCATTTATCATCCCGGTATTCGACCCAGCAGGGAACTACAAAGGCTTACGTTGCTTTAGCAGAGATGCAACCGACTATAAGGCCACAGAAAATACGATAACTGAACTACAGAAAAAAATACGGGATTTAGACACGCAGTTGCATGAATTCATGCATCAGCCAGATAGAGGATCCTCTGTGTTAAAACCAATCAACGAGACGGCGGCAAAGCAAGAGTTCGATTATATGATTCTCTTTGATGAAAATACAAAAATCGTTGATTGTACCGACGACATTGAAAAGAAACTAGGCTATAGCAAAAAAGAGATGTTACTGCTTACTTTTTCAGATGTCGTCTACCTTGGGTCATCAAGCGATATCAAAGCAAGTTTAGATGAAATCAAGAAACAAGGAAACATGCATATAAAGGATATTCATAAGAAGAAAGATGGGTCATCGCTTTTTGTCAGTGAACAAATCAGATATCTCAAGGACCGGAACGTGTTCATCTGCATGGTCAAACAGGACCTCCTGTAAAACATTCGCTGACACCATATTCTCATCTGTCGTAAAAAAACAATCTTTTTTAGGAAACCATCAACTATTTATGTGGATGTCCTATCTGGGGTCTTGAGAATATGACGATAAAAGCATCGAAGCGTGCGCAAGGTGTTGAGTATGCGATTCGGGATGTCCTTCTGCCAGCACGGCAGTTGGAAAAGAAGGGAATCACGATTTTGAAACTAAACATCGGTGATCCGAATGCGTATGATTTTGATACACCACAGCATATAAAGGACGCGTTGTACACGGCGGCAAACGAACGGCATAACGGCTATGCACCCTCAGAAGGTCTTCTTGAACTACGTCGTGCGATCATTGAGAGGGAACAGACGAGAAATCATGTTTCGTACGAGCCAGAGGACATCTGTGTCACGACTGGTGTGACGGAAGGACTTCAGATGCTTCTGAACGCTTCGTTAGACCCCAAAGACGAGTTGTTAATCCCAGGACCCACCTACCCGCAGTATAATGTGATAACAAAATTTGCGGACGCCGAACCAGTTGCCTACCATTGCTCAGAAAATGAGAACTGGCAGCCTGATATCGACGATATCCGAACGAAGATTACAGACCGCACGAAAGGAATTGTTCTGATTAACCCAAACAACCCGACCGGTGCATTGTACTCGAAGAATGTGTTAAAAGAAATCCTTGATGTCGCTGGTGAACATGCTCTTATGGTCATTTCTGATGAGATTTATGACGATCTCACCTTTGATGGGAAACAATATGCGACAGCGTCGCTTACAAACGATGTTCCTGTTATCACGTTTAACGGGTTTTCGAAAGTGTACGTCATGCCAGGCTGGCGCATCGGGTATACGATGTTCAAACATAATGGGGAGCTTGATGAAATCCAGGATGCGTTTCTGCGTATTGCCCGCTCACGCCTCTGTGCAAACTCGGTCTGTCAACAAGCATGCATCCAAGCATTGCGTGGCCCACAGAATCACATCGATCAGATGAACGATAAATTACGACAGCGACGTGACTTCGCCTTTAAACGTCTGAACGAAATCGAGGGTATTTCCACGGCAAAGCCAGATGGAGCGTTTTATATCTTCCCTAAAATAGAGGCGATGGGAAAAGGAGTGTGGAAGAACGATAAGGAATTCGTGCTTGATCTGTTACAGGAAGCGCATGTGCTCGTGGTAAATGGATCAGGGTTCTGTGCGACATATGGGAAAGATCATTTCCGGGCAGTAATTCTTCCACCGATGGAAACCTTAGAGAAGGCGTTTGATGCGATGGAAGCATTTATGAAAAAGAGGCTCAAACACCAATACAGCATCCAGCCGAATTCATAAAACATAACAGTTAACCCATACATAAGAATATAACTTCCAAAATGATTCTCTTCTGCGAGGTTAGAACTATGCAGGATAAAGACCGGAACATGTTTGACAGACAAAAACTCATTGACTATAAAGCGCTGGAAACCAAACTGTATGGGGAAATGTTGAAATTATGTCGGTTTTATCAAAACAAGCTCAGCCTTATCTCTATCTTAGGCATCTTAGCGCTGGTCAGTCAGGAGATAAAGGATTTAGATAAAACAATTATTAAAGACATCGATGATGAAACTGTCGACAATCGAGAGCCGCTGAATCGATTAATATAAGCGATTTTCCGTTTTGATAATGCTGTATTTTTTTCTCAGTAGCAACTCGACTATGTTGTTTCCTCAAAAAGGACGTCTCACCATATGTCTTTTTATATATAAAATGTTAAATCTACGGGTGACGAGATGGTTTCTATCAAAAGATTAATGAAGAATTGATTGTTTGAGAAAATCATGGGGAAACTATATGATTATCGCATCGTTTAGCATCGCACCACTTGGAAAGGGCACCAGCGTAAGCACCTATGTGAACATTGTCATAGATATCCTAAAAAAAGAAGGCGTAAAATTCAAAACAAACGCCATGGCAACCGTCATCGAAACAAAAGACCTGGTAACCTTGTTTGACACCATTCAAAAAGCACATCTCGCCGTGGCAGCCGCGGGGGCAGAACGAATCATAACAGAAATAAAAATCGATGATCGGAGGGACAGGCAAGCAACAATAGACTCAAAACTCAAATCACTGAAATTACCACATCAAGGTTAGATGCTTCAAAACAGTTATATGGGACATCTTCATTTCGAGTTGCGGGAAGGTAACATTGTGTCATCAAAATCCTTAGTTGAAATATGCTTCCATGGGCGAGGTGGACAAGGTGCGGTCACAGCCGCAAACCTTCTTGCAAGCGCTGCTTTACAAGATGGAAACAAAGGCGTACAGGCGTTTCCCTTTTTTGGCGCAGAGCGACGCGGTGCCCCTGTTAGAGCATTTGCCCGGATCTCTGGAGAAGAAATTCACTTACGAAGCGAGATCTACACCCCTGATATCGTGATTGTCCTTGATGAAAGCATCATGGAACTTGTTGACGTTCTCAAAGGAGTGAAAAAAGACGGGAAAATCCTTATCAACACGAGAAAAAAACCAAAGGATTTTCAGTTCTCTTCCCAGTATCATGTCGCAACCGTTGATGCAACGGGTATCGCCCTTAAATATGAGATCCTTGTTGGCGGAATCCCTGTGGTCAACACCCCTATCCTTGGTTCGGTGCCACGTATACTTGATCGGGTGACCTTACAATCGATACAACAAATGATCCTTGAGAAATGGACTGGGAAAAGAGGGCTTGGCGAGCGAAACGTAAAAGCAACCCAAGCGGCATTTGATCAGACAGAGGTGAGTGTTTGAAGAAGTATCATGTTGAGACCAGCCTATCCTATCCTAAAAAAGGCGCGATGGGAAAAACAGGAAGCTGGCGCGTGTTCAAACCGATTCTGGACAAAAAAAAATGCGTCAAATGCCTCCGATGCTGGATCTTCTGTCCAGAAGGCTGCATTCATCGTGAAAAGGATGATTCTGTAAGCATAGACTATGATTATTGTAAAGGCTGTGGCGTATGCGCCAATGAATGTACCGTTAAGGCAATTATCATGGAACGCGAGGAGGCGAACAATAAATGACAATCATGATGGATACCGGAAATCGTATCGCAGCAAAAGCAGCAATCATGGCAAAACCAGAGGTTGTCGCAGCATATCCTATTACCCCGCAGACGACGCTTGTTGAAGCAATCGCTGAGCACGTCGCCCGTGGAGAATACAAAGGAGAGTATATCTGCGTGGAAAGCGAGCATTCTGCGATGTGCGCTTGTATCGGGGCAAGCGCTGCTGGTTCACGGACGTTTACCGCGACGTCATCTCATGGATTATTACTGATGCATGAGATGCTCCATTGGGCTGCTCTCGCGCGACTGCCGGTGGTGATGTGTAACATCAACCGGGTTGTGGGACCTGGATGGAACATCTGGGTTGATGAGAATGACTCGATTTCACAGCGGGACACCGGCTGGATCCAATGTTACTGTAGTAGCAACCAGGAGATTTTCGACACTGTTATTCAATCATTCAAACTTGCGGAACATGAAAAAATCGTATTACCGGTGATGATAAACCTTAATGCATTTATCCTCTCGCACACCTCGATGCCGGCGGAGATTCCCGAACAACATATTGTGGATGAATTTCTGGGAAAATACATGCCACACTGGAAAAGCGATATCGAGAATCCTACGACATTTGGGAACATCATTGGCCCTGCACATTATTATAAGGTCCGACGGGCGATGCAGCAGGCGCAGCTCCATGCAAAAAAACTGATCCCGCAGATAGCAAAAGAGTGGAAGAACGCCTCAGGATATTTCCATGGTGATTTGCTTGAGTATTACAAATGCGAGGATGCTGAGCATATACTCATATCCATGGGTGCGATTGGTGCGGAAAGCAAAATGGCTATCAACGAGCTACGGAAGGAAGGAAAAAAAATAGGTCTTGCCCGTCTCCGGGTGTTACGCCCATTCCCCACAGAGGAGATCATCACATTAGGTAAACAGGCTGACCTCATCATTATCGATAGGAACATCTCGGTTGGTTTAGAAGGAGTGCTCTTCAATGAGACTAAAGCAGCATTATTCAACACACCAGACGCTAAAGCAGCAGGCTTTATCGCCGGTCTTGGCGGAAAGGACGTCACCTATAAGGACATTGAAACCATGTGCAGGAAAGCGATGAAAGGAACAAGCAGAGAACAAGAATGGTACGCGATGGAGGACTAGACGATGGCATTGAAAGATTTTCCGGTTGATGAATGTCTTCTCCAAGGAAACGCAGCATGCCCCGGATGCCCCGCGACAATCGGACTCCGTCTTGTGTTAAAGGCACTGGGAAAGAAAACAATCATGGTTGTACCCGCATGCTGCACGGCAGTCATTGAAAGCCTCTATCCTCATACCTCGTTTGATATCCCTGTGATGAACATTGCGTTTGAGGCAGCAGCAGCAGGTGCGTCTGGTGTTGAGGCATCGTTACGGCAGCAGGGACGTACCGATATTACGGTTGTCGCCTGGGCGGGAGATGGAGGGACATATGATATCGGTATCCAGGCACTCTCTGGTGCGCTTGAGCGGGGCACTAATTTCATTTACATCTGTTACAATAATCAGATCTATTCAAATACCGGCATTCAACGAAGTGGAGCGACGCCGTATGCGGCATGGACGACCACCACGGTAGGGGGGAAAAACGAGTTCCGCAAAGAGATGGGGGAAATCATCCTTGCCCATCATATCCCGTATGCAGCGCAGACATGCATCAGTTACCCGGAGGACGTTTATAGTAAAGTAACAAAGGCAAAGAACATCAAAGGTCCTAAATACATAGAAATCCTTGCGCCCTGCCCACCCGGTTGGCGGTTTAGTATGGACAAGACCGTGGAGATGGGTCGAATGGCGGTTGATTCTGGTGCCTGGGCATTGTGGGAATGTGAAAATGACTTCATGACATTCAACGGAAAAAGCAAGCTCATTTTAGAAGGAAAGATACAGCGGAAACCCGTTGAAGACTGGATTAAGTACCAGGGGCGGTTTGGCCATCTTTTTAAACCACAGCGGGATGAGAAACGACTCAAGGCAATCGAAGACTATGTCGATGGTCTTTGGGAGCGATACCGGAAGTGCTATCTGAAGAAGTAAGGTAACTATCGTTATTGCAATACCCGTGCCCCTTGCTCATCGACCGTACAACAAAAAACCTTTCCATATGGCGTAAGAATCGTGCAAAGCATCGGGGTATCACCTGTCGCAAACACTGAGTTCCCTAGCATACACATGCTTGCCATGCCCTGTGTGTTTGCTGATCGTATCGCCTGAATTACTCGTTTGTCAGCGATATCGATTTTTTTCGTAAACTCCAAACCAAGGGAGAACAGATGCTCAAGGGTTGGTCTCTGCAGGAGTTTTTTTGTACAGTAACGTCCATATGATGCAATCTCCTCAAGTTTCGTTGTATTGGCAAGGATAGTCTTTGTCTCAATCTTCTTTCCTACGACACAGAGGATGATTTCGTATTTCCCAGGGATGTGTTCAATCATTCCCCATGGGGGGAGCCCAGCCTTTCGTCTGATCTCAATACCACCAAAGCTGCTGGCGACCACATCACCCAGTCCGGTACGTGATTGAATCTCGGCGTAATGCGCAGCCTTTACCGCGTGTTCACGCGGAAGATTGAGAAGATCAGAAAGTGCAAGTGTTGTACTTAATGCGCCTGCGGCGCTCATACCAAAACCCTGGCCGACCGGAAGATCCATCATGGTATTCACAGAAATTCTTAATGATGTATCACCGGTGAGATAATTTACTGCTAGTTTTGTGACCGGTGCGGCTGACATCTTTCCATTGATCTGAACAGCTATTGTCCGTCGCGACGCAGGTTGAACCATCACATGGCTGACTGCACCGAGGGAAATAGCAACTCCCGCGCCACGGGACCCGCAACGGTCCATCCCCTGCGGAGAATACACTGGTTCGAAAAACGCAGAAATATGCCCAGGAGCAAACGCTATCCCCTTCATAGGCCTCTCGTGTTCAACTAACGTAGCAAATCAAGGATATCCGACGCAAGATCTTCTTTTTTTCCTTTCACCCAGGTGCCTTTCCCCGTTTTCGAAAGAAGAAGTATCTCATTATGATCGCCACCAAATCCCCTCAGTGTGTTGCCAACGGCACCGTCAAGATGATATTTTGTAAGAAGCAGCTTGGTCTTTCGTCTCACTTCGGACTTTTGTTCCTCTGTTTTAAAGGCAATGATATATGCGTTCGGAGCCTTTAGACGAAGTTTCTGAAGGAAAACCGGTGCTTGATTACAGATGATGCAGAGGTGTTCTTTCCCTGATGGTATCTTTCCTTTTTGTTTTTTTGGAATGTAATTCGCAATCGCAGCACAGACAATGATGTTATCAAACCGTTTCAGTTTCTTTTCTGTTAATAACGTAAGAAGATCACGGACCGTCTCAAACCGTTTAACGGAAATAAATGAAGGAACAGGTTCCGTGGCAGACCCATACCATAATTCCACGTCAGCACCTCGTTCGAAGGCATTGACACACAGTGTGACTGCTGTTTTCCCAGAACTACGATTCGTAAACACCCTGATATCATCAACTGGTTCAGCGGTCGCACCTCCGACGATAAGAATCCTTTTGTTTAGAAAATCACGTTTCCCGATCGCCCGAATGACGGTTTCTACAATCTCGGAAACAGAAGCAATCTTGGCCTTTGTCCCAGAAATAAAAGGATTAAGGAACAGCACTCCTTGGCTCTTGCAGATGTCAATATTCTTTTGAACGATTCGATGGTCGTACATCGACAGATGCATCGCAGGAACACAAAGGATTGGCACTCCTGAGCCAATCGCAGTAGTCGCACACGTAGTCACCGGGGTGTCATCGATACCACGCGCAATCTTCGAGATTGTGTTTGCGGTACAGGGCGAGATTAAAAGAAGGTCCACAGGGTCTGTCACTAATCCACACCAGGAGACATGTTCCGTTTGACCCGAAAGCTGGATGACCGGTCTATGACCAGAAGCAAACTCTAACGCATCAGGATGCACAATCCGGGTCGCCGAGGGTGTCATGACCGGGTAGACCGTCGCCCCATGACGGATAAGCTCCCGAGCAAGTTTCACACTTTCAACCGCGGCGATACTCCCTGTTACCCCAAGGACGATGCGTTTACCAAGAAGTTTGTTGGTTTTCTTCCCGCGTAATTCCTCTGCAGGATGCATTTGATCACAATTCTTTTTTTATCGTACGACCAGCACGGATCTGCTCGCATGTCGTACTACCTTATCTGTGACACTCCCAAGTAAAAACCTTCCCTCTTTCCCATAGCCTTTGTAACCAACAAGAATAATATCACTATCATACTTCTTTGCAACAAGCAGAATCTCATCAGCAGGGTCACCTGCTTCGACTGCGATATCGACCTTCCCGATCTTACCTTCCAGGTTCTTTGCGATTTTCCCAAGACTTTCCATCGCCTTCTCCTTAAAGGTGCCAGGGGTAACAACCGTGCTTAAATCAATGGTTGGTAGCAGCATGTTGGTAAAGGTTGATTCAACTAATGCAGCAGGGATGACCGTCAGAAGGACTAGTTCATCATCAGGTGTTGAGCACTGGACTGCTACATCAATGGCTTTTGTTGAGGCTTCTGATCCATCATAGGCGACAAGTAATCGTTTCATATTTCATCACAGTACGGCTAGTAATGAGGAACTGACTAAAAAAGATTGTGTATTCCCTCTTAAGGAGAGAGAAGGGGATTTCTCTAAATAAATTGGATGGATATTCTTTGTTCCCCGTGAATCGTACAACCTTACTTACATAAATACAAAAGAAAATCTGAAAGTGGTAAACCGTCCTGCCAACGCATGATAAAATTCCCACTTTTACTAAGGGAAAGCTTTGGGAGTCGATTCTGTAAAATCTTGGCTCGTCCCTCAAGCTGATGAACCTCCATGGTAAAAAGCCGCCAGCAATCACCACCATGTCCCTTCAGGCGAAACCCATAGATAGGTAACGTCCTTGTTTTCTCACATTCACGCTGCATCTTTTCAGCCTGTCGTTGCAGTTTCCCATCAACACTACTGAAATGCAACGTGTCTATAGCACTTGTTTTAATTTCCATAAGAAAAGAGATATCGCCTCTCAATGCAACCAAATCAACACCAAACGACCCTGCAGCACGCACGACAATAAACGGTTTTTTCTTGGCAAGATAGTAATTCCCTTTCTCCAGCGCAGAGCATGTTTTTGTCACCTTGGAGAGTATCTTTTCATCCCCCTCAAGAATGCCTTTTAATTCCCGTTCGTATACGCTGCTCATATGAAAAAGGTAAAATACCTCGTTATGTTTTAATGTTTGGGATTGGAGCTTTCAAAATAGTCAGCGATTTGGTGGACAGCATATGAACAAAGACGTTCTGGTCAAAGAAATCATGAAGACAAAACTGGTGATTGTGCAGCCATTAACGACGGTTTTAGAAGCAGCGCGAATTATGAGAGATAATAAAATCGGAAACGTGATCATCTCTGAAAGGCAACATCCAATAGGAATACTGACCGAAAGCGACATTATTAGAAAGGTTGTTTGTGAAGCAAAAAACGCTTCGGATGTGCTTGTTGAAGAGGTCATGAGCAGCCCAATTATAATCGCAGAGCCATATATTACGATCCAAGAAGCTTTAAAGATTATGGGAAAGTGCAATATCAGAAGACTTCCCATCGTTGAAAACAACGTGCTTGTTGGAATTATCACGCAACGCGATATCTCACGGATATCACCAGCGCTTAGCGAAATCGCATATGAATGGTCAAACATCGAAACTAAAGATCAGAAATATGTACAAAGCCGGATATTTTCTGGAAAATGTGAGGATTGCAGCACATTATCAACACACCTGAGAAGTGTTGATGGCCGATTACTCTGCGAAGATTGCATTGATGGATTGAAATATGAATAATATCTTTTGAGAAATAAAAAAGGAGGAAGACAGTGATGAAAGTAAAGGAAATAATGACGACGAAAATAATTTCGGTAGATAAAGACGATAGCCTCAAACATGTACTGGATCTTATGAAAAAGAATGATATCACAAAGATACCTGTACTTGAGGAAAAAAAATTTTTTGGTCTTGTGACAGACAATGTGATTGCATATAAGCTTGGCTCTATACGGAAGCGAGGGGTGACCGCGTCTCGTTTGCATGCATCCTCTGTGACTGAAAAACAGGTAAAAACCATATCCCCGGAGGAGGATGTAAAAAACATCCTAAAATCGGTTGGTGAACCGGGACCAACGATGCTTCCTGTTGTTGAGAAAGATAAGCTTGTTGGGGTAGTAACAAAAGCGGATTTATTGCCGTTGGTGACAAATAAAAATCAACTTCATTCGATTATGCAGAAAAAAGTCCATGTTGTCAGTCTGAATGACCGGGTTGTTCATGCACGACGAATCATGATTACAGAAAATGTCGCTCGTCTGCCGGTTCTCGAAGAAAAAAAACTAGTCGGAATCATCTCTGATATTGAGATTGCCTTAGCCTTTGCTTTATTGAAAAAATCATTTTCATTAGGGAGACAAAAGCACCATCTCGATGAACTGCTTGTAAAGGACGTGATGCGATGCCCAGTGGTATGGTCGGATCCATCAATGAGCATTTCTAATGCAGCACAATTGATGATGAATCAGAATATCGGAGCCTTGCCCCTTTTAGAAAATGATAAGCTTGTTGGGATGGTGACAAGAACAGATTTATTACGGACAATCGTGATGTAAAAAGCTTTAAAGTTACCAAGACGATTTACTATTGCATGGCATATCATATTCCCTCCGATGATGAGGTCCTTGGTGCGGTGAGAAAGGTTTTTCAGAAGTATCATACGGTGACGTCACAACATAAACTAAAAAAATTCGTTGAAAAAGAATTACACACAAAGAAAAAACAATTCCACGTCAGTGAACAAAGATTACGAATGCTTGTGTTAAATAGCGGTTTGGCGTCTGCCGAGATTCGTACAAGGGAAGGAAACCCAGATAAAATCCTGCATAAGTGTCCTGTCTGCGGAGGATCGTTACAGCGGGTGAAAATCAGACGATTTATGGTGGGCAGGTAACCTTGGAATTTCGATGCGATATGTGTGGATATTGGACAGGAAAGAAAAAGAAGATACCGACATTATACATATTTCATCCAAGGTAACTTTTTTTTTTATCTGAATTGACGTTCAAAATGACAATTTTTGTATCACCCGTGATATAATAATACAAAGAGAAATATGGTTATACACACCTCAAACCTATAAACAAATCACCGGACTGCAGCAGGAAGTAAATCAAGGGATTTTCTCGTGATGACGCCAAGGTAGTTATTCTTGATTTTTTTACCGTTGCTTGTGATCATTAATATAATGCAATCTATATTTTTGACCTACCTTAGGGCTCTTTTTTTATCTCACGAATTTCTCGATGTAATCTTGTTATTTCACTTTCGAGCTGCATTAAACCAAGATCTACTCCCATCTCTTTAATGACATTGAGATGATCGTCACTGAGTGTATTGCGAATTTCTTTTATGAAAAAATGTCCAGCATTGTCACCAAGGGACCGATGCATGGAATCGATAATTGAATGAATCGCCTGTCCTAACTGAACAGGCGAAATGGTATTAATACCAGACATGACAGTAACAACATCCCCTGAGTCCTCTTTATAGAAATTGTTATTGATGCGTATATGTTTCAGAAATTTGTATTTTGTTTCTAAGTGTTTCATGAGATCTTCAATAGTCATAATCGTATACGGGAAATCAGTTTTTCTGCTGGAAATCGAAATAAGTGTTTTTAATACATTCTTGATGATTTCGGATTTTTCAGGTGGCGACATATCCCATCTCTCGTTAGTAGGTTGTTGTTTTCCCAAATATCTAATATCATTGATAGAACATATATATTAAAATCTTTGCTGAACAGACAGGTGCGTGTATTTGGTCGTACGATTCTTTAGAATTATGGCAGGAACTTCTTTTTTGCAGGTAGTAAACATCTGAAAAATGCTTATTTTTTCTTGATTTGTTTTTTTAACAGAAAAGCAAAAAGTGCGATAAAAACAATGACTGTTTCAAAACCAGGTGTAGCGGTCGTCGTCTTATTATTTCCGATGCTGAGGAGATAGATATAATATCCAGAGTTAGTAAAGTCGCGTGAAACATAGGGGGATATTGGGCTAAAACTAATGTTAAGAGGGACGTCGCCAGAGAGTATAGTTGGCCAATTTTCTAATACGAAGGTTTTTTCCTCATTTGGTTGTAAGGAATAACTCAGAGGTTCCAATGTAAGATTCCCACTCCCTTCAGGGTCCTGGAAGCGTACAGAAACGGCGGGTGAAGTTGTATCACCTGTGTTACATAATATGACACGAATCCTATATTCCCGAATGGTCCTGTCCACTACAGGAGGGCGGATTTTTATTAGCTCAACTGATACATCCTTTATTGAGAGATGAGCTTGAGCGGTGCACACAGGACTAAAGATGATGATAAAACCTAGATTTACCAAAATTCCCATCATAAAGAACACCATTTTTGAATTCATATGATACCTCACCATATCGTGCAATCGAAAATAATATATTTAAACTTCATCCTACAACAGAACATCCTGTTTTCCAAACATCCAATTTGAAATACGTCCATCTGCATTAACGTCGTTTTACATCCTGAAATAGTAAAAAGGAGGAGCGGGAGAAACAATATGCGAAGAATCTAGGATACAAAAAGGTATTGACGTCTTCACAAGAAATCCCAAGACACCGCATATTCTTAAAAGAAAAGCAATCGTCATCACAACATCTTCACACCAAAGCAGATTGCATGTCGGACGTTTTGAAAACGAGGATATCATACAAGCGAAAGAACACATAGTAACCACACAGGTTGAACAATGCGAAAAAGGATTTTTCATATCTTAGAACCGTTTCTTATTGTCCCGGAGCCCTTCCACAATTTGCTTACCGAAATCAGTAAGCCTGTATAATTTTATATCCCGATGTTTTCCTCCATCGATCTGTTCAACGAGCTGTAAACTAATAAGAGATTCATCGTCGCGATATCTGGTGTTCATACCACGGATAGCACCAATCACATTCGTTGGCGTGGTTTTCACACTAAAGGCAATCTCAGATGTATAACTCCCACTTGGACTGATATCAAAGAGATACTCCGCTATCTTTTTCCGTACGCTACTTCTCCGAAGCGACCTGATAATAAGAGGTTTTAATATCTCTGGAGAAATCGCTGCCTTCGTTTCGTCCTGCATCCCATCCACGAAATCAATATAGTGAATAGCATGGTAATTAATAAGCTAATCGATTTAAAATGATGAGAAAAAGTGGGCCAGGCCGGATTCGAACCGGCGGCCTTCGCCGTGTGAGAGCGATGTCATAACCAACTAGACCACTGGCCCAGAATTATCTCAGGGTCAATAGTGTGAATTTAAGAGCTAGATAAATGCTTTTCGTTCAGTTCAATCATCATAGATGTGTCTTCTTAAGGAAAACCTTATCAAGTGTAACAGGGATAACCTCTCCAAGAAAACAGCAACCGAGGGATATCCGTTGGCAAAATGGAAGTTGTTTAATTGGTTCAAAAAGAAAGAACAATCACACGCAGAAAAGGTAATAACAACAGAAGAAAAAACTGAATCTGATGAAAAACAAGACAAACCGGAAACCCGAGAAAAACAGACAGAAACTCCAATTAAAGAATACGATGAAACACTCTATTCGAAAGGATCTGAACACAAACAACCATCGAAAGCATCTCCCGAGAAGAGACGACCACTAAAGAGAACAAGTTGGGAAAACGCTGATACAATAGAAGAGAATATCGATGGCATGAGACGCAATCAGACACAATCAATCGCATGTGATGATCAAGACAAGAAGGATATCGACAAAAAAGTCGATTATATCCTACTAAAGAAAAAAAGCAGACTTTAACAAAACCTCCTTGACAGCGGAGTGTTTTTAAGACTCTTTTTCTTTCCTGTTCTATAAGAAAGGATTGGTTATCGTGATAGTAGTATTACGGCTCGGGCATCGAATCGATCGTGACAAACGGATTACCACACATGTCGCACTCGTTGCCCGGGCATTTGGTGCTGACGGCATCCTTATCACCACGAAAGATGAAAAAATACAGAAGAACATCCAGGCAGTCTGCAAACGATTTGGTGGGAACTTCCAAGTCCAAACAGGCGTCAATCCTAAAAAAATCATAAAATCATGGAAAGGATCCATCATTCATCTCACCATGTATGGAGAGGAACTAGAAAAAGCAATACACGGCCTTGATGCGAATCGTGATCTCCTACTTATTGTTGGAGCTGAAAAGGTTCCCCCCTATTATTATCAGGTCGCCGATCTCAACGTCTCAGTAGGGAATCAACCGCATTCCGAGGTTGCTGCATTAGCACTATTCCTTGACCGATGTACCCAAGCGGCCTGGCAAAGAAAAAAATTCCATGGAAACATTCAAATTGTTCCCTGTGTTAACGGCAAAAAGGTTCTCTCAAAGGAAAAGACATGAGCACGATCCCAAATCCTGGACAATGCCTGCGATTATTAAAGGACGCTGGATGTTCTGATGAGGTCATTGCCCATTGTAAGGCAGTACGAAGAGTCGCAATCAGGATAGCGAAGAAGGCTCATGCGAATATAGAACTTGTGGAGGCAGGAGCATTGCTCCATGACATCGGGCGATCGAAGACCCAGGGAATTATGCACGGGGTTGAAGGAGCAACAATCGCCCGTCATCTAGGTTTACCAGAACGTCTTGTAACCATCATCGAGAGGCATGTAGGAGCAGGGATACCGAAAGACGAGGCGATCGCGCTTGGCTTACCACCAAAAGATTATACGCCCTTGACACTGGAAGAAAAAATCGTTGCCCATGCCGACAACCTCATCGAAAATAACCATGAGCATCATATTGAACAAGAAATTGAAAAGGCATTGCAGAAAGGACACGTAAAGCATGCGATTCGTCTCAGGGAGTTACATCAGGAGCTCAGCCAGCGATGTGGGATAGACCTGAATAATATCTAAGTGGGGTACCCGAAAAGCTATATATGATACCTGATATTTACTGGGAAATGACACGTGCAGGGGTAGCCAAGCATGGTCAACGGCGCAAGGTTGAGGGCCTTGTCCTGTAGAGGTCCGCGAGTTCAAATCTCGTCCCCTGCATTTCTTTAAATACTCAACAGATAAAAAACTGGATTTTTTCAAAAAGAGATTTAAACTTGAATTCAACAAAAATTTAGTTAGGATCCCCATACGCAAACTATAGTATCAATCACGTTAAAAATTAAGTAATTGCTGGATGTATGTATTTAAAATATATACAAGAAAACCAGACAACCCAATAAGATAAAGAATGTTACCAGCACTACAAATCCCATCTTCCTGTTTCTCTCAAAAGAAACACCAATCATACTGAACTCCGCAGAATAAAAAACAATAATATATGGGATATGAATTGCTAATATATCCCGAAATGGAATCATAAGGATATAGTCTAATAATAATTCCAAAAATAGATAGAAGAGAATAGCAATATGTGGCATGATAATCTTTCTTTCCGCATCTTTTTTTATATATCCATATAATGTGATGCTAAAAGGAACTATGAGAACAATAACAAATAATCCACTCACCAGCAAGAGTAACATGTTATCAAATTTAGTAGCAAGATACACTAGACTCACTGAAATATTGAAAATAATAGCAGAACAAATGAAGACAAGATCCATCAATTTAATCATGTTGATCTGTTTAATTTCCAATTCTTTGTCGCCTCCGAAATATAATTTCATATCATCTCTTTCTTATTAAAATTAATAGGCCTCTGTGTTTTCTGTTCAAATTTGTAAAGTATTATTTACAAATAGTAAAGTTTATATAACAATTAGTAATATACATTATACATTATAGTTGATTGACATGAATGAAAAAACATATTCAACAATACGTAAAATAATGGTAGTAATTGTAGGGGCTGGCGTAGCAATATCAATATTTCTTGAAAACTTGATTATCGCTTTCGCTATAATCATGTTTGGAATGGCGATCATGGTAGCATCAAAAAAAAAGATAAAGGAAAAATTAGAAGATGAACGAGTTTACACTATTGCTCAGAAAGCATCAATGAGAACTGTCCAAATCTTTGGCTTTAGCATCGCAACCATAAGCATTCTAATTTTAATATTTAGAAATCAATATCCAGATTTTGAACTAATTGGATCAGCATTAGCATACACTGCCTGTGGGTTTCTCATCATCTATGGCGCCTTCTATAGCTATTATTATAAAAAATTGAGTTGATACTGATGAGAAATAAAATTAAAGTTTTCAGAGCCATGCATGACTTAACACAGAAAGCACTAGCAGATAAACTTCAAGTGACACGACAAACAATACTAGCAATAGAAAAAGGAAAATATGACCCCTCATTGGAACTGGCATTTAAAATCGCTGAACTCTTTAATGTAACAATTGAAGATGTCTTTTTATTTAAAGAAAATTGACAACTGCCCAAAACAACGACCAAATCCTGATGTAGATATAATAATATGAGATTTAAACTCCCAATTCGAGTCTCGTCCCCTGCACTTTTTCAATTACTGATAACCTCCCAAAAAATTAAGATTACCTAACCAATACAATTTTTCATATGATTGATAAGATTGAAGATAACGTGATAATTTGGGGTTTATATAATTGGTATCGAAAATCACGTGACCCTTCAAATTGGTGGTATGGTTTTTTAGCCGTTGGAATAATTCTTGGGATAATAATGACATTCGCTTTTTTCGTTTCATTTTTAACAGGAGGTTCTGGAATAGAAGGAGCATTTGTGGGACTAATAATTGGAGTGTTTGTCGTGGGATGGATATCATATAAACTCTTAATGAAAGGATACTTTTAGATATAACCATTTTATATGTGTTTTGGCGTTCACATCCCTTCCCCTGCACTCATTAGGCTTCAACAGGAGAAACATATACTTTTTTAATATTAAACTCGAGTTCAAATCTCGTCCCCTGCACTAACTTCTAAAAAAAGAAAATTTTATTACGACGATATCAACTCCGAGGTACTGATCTATTGGCACTCAAATCAGAGCCAGTCGATTCTTAGGTGTTGAAGCATATGAGAAAAAAACCATATGTAATCGTTATAGGGCTTGTCATCAGTATTCTTATTATCCTCTTAGCCGTGCAATTCCTGGCCGATGCTGCAGCAATAAATGAATGTACAATATATATTAAGGATGTCCGCTTGGCTGATATTGGTCTTACCTCATGTGACCTCTGGGTGACAATAAATTTTACCAACCCAACTAGCCGAGATCTCTCTGTAGAATCTGCCACCTTCGATGTCTTTGTCGCCAATAGTTATGTGGGAAAGAGCAATTTATCTCAATTTTTTATTCCAAGTACATCTTCAAGAGAACACGTTATTTTGTTAACACTGCTCTATTCTGATATTGCTCATGCGGTGATCGAGGGTATTAAGAATAAAAATTTCGATATTTATATCTCCGGTGAAGCACAAGCATATGTGTTTTATGGGTTATTTACCGTCTCAGTACCGTTTTCTGCATCATCAACCTACTCGTAGAATCAATATCGGTGTATCTCCTTTAGAATATGAATATAATATGGCTTGGTTCGCTGTAAAGCTAACTATCAGGATGTCCTTGGTGATGTGACAAATAAGAGAGGGGCAATCTGGCCCTTACCAATCCGCCGTCACAAAAAAGTCGGTATATCTGCCTGTACCGTATACGCTAGTATAGATGGAGCAATCCTTGGAGTCTTGAAGATGTGTTCGACCTTCAATGAGAGAAAAAATTTTCTCGTTAATCTATGCATACTCTGATGCCGTGTGCCTTTTAAGGTTCACTGGACATCAGTGAGTTCCTCCTTTAGTATACCATGAAGTCTTGTTCGAAGATTGCCTGGCAGATCCGTCTTATAAATCTTAAAGAACGTATCGCGCAGTTCATCCTCACGGGCAACTGCCTCTGAGAGAAACATTTTTTTAAACAGATCCATAAGCTGCCCTGTAACCCCGTTCGTATATGCCATATAAAACGCGAGTAACTGTTGGTCCCTTGCCTGGGTGCTTTTATCGTATCTATCAATCTCAGGGTTCAAACCAAAAAGCGTATAATAGTCCCTGAATCGTCGTGAGAGCATGCTATGCAGACCGATGCTTTTTACATCAAAACCGTGTGCTAGCATAAGGATACTTAGCCGTGCGCATTTATTGCATGAGTGACACCAGCGTTTCCCGTTCGAACCATCCAGGCAATTACATGAAAACTGATATTTTGCCAGCTCAGGGTATCTTGAAACCAGGATTTTCACCTCTGCAATGTCGGTGAGAGGTTCGACCAAACTTAGTACTCGATAGTGTTTATTCAGAAGTTTTAGTTTTTTTTGTTGTTGATGTCGTGCCGTTGTTGTCTGATCATAGGAAGGAAATCCTATATACCCTTGTTTTGTTCGATATGAAAAATTCATGTTTTGTTGATTTCCAAGCAGCACCATCGATGCATTGTTGTGGAGAAATGGCAAGGCAAGAAAGCAAAATCCAGTTATCATATGTGCATACCCTAAGCAGGTTGGAGATGTGTTCCAGGTCTCAAAATCATTGAGTTTTTCGATGTTATTTGTGATTATGTGTACGTTGATATCAGAGCTCTTTTCTATCTTTTTCACTGTTTTAAGTGAAAAGCTGTTTTCATAGGGTGTCGTAGTATCATTTATGTGTATCGGTGTTATATCAACATCAAGTTCTCGTGCAACCCCCAGGGTAAGTAAACTGTCTTTGCCACATGATAGAAGAACTATTGCACCGTCATGTGCACTTGCCTCTGCATCAACGGGCTGTGTCCTTTCGAATGAGTATTGTATCGTCTTGAATCGCTCAATTGTCTGCGGTGTGTCATACTCATAATCATCTGCGATTCCTGGGATCTGATGTAAAATAATCTCCTTTAGCTCTTTTTCAAAAAGAGGCTGTGGTGTGTTGTAGGTAAGGTTGTTGATGTCTGAAACAAGCGGCATTGTTGCGGTTGATATGAAACCAAACTCTTGCGCAAAGAGGTTTTTTAACTTGGTAGGCAACAGGCTCCATGTATTTTTTGGGAACACCAAATCATACGTTTTATCATGAAAACGAACAGCTAAACCACGTCCAGTCTTTTTAATAACAATCTTGTTAACATCCTTATTCTTTCTCCGTTTGTGTTTTAAATGCGTATAAGTTTTTTTTTCTCTTATCTGAATTCCACCACGTACAATTTTCCTACAACACCAACATAGAAACAACTGACTTAAGTTTTACCTCTTATACCCCGCTGGATCCTTTAGATTCTCAAATTTGTGAACTACTGTATATTTTTTTAAAAAACTATCGCAATTCTTTTAACAACACATGGATTTCCCTCAGATATGACAAAAGAATTACTTCTCATAAGTAACTCCACGCTACACGGAGAATCGTATCTGCAACATTGTAAAAAAAACATCAAACAAACCCTCAGGCACTGCGAAAAGATTGCGTTTATCCCCTACGCAAGACCAAGTGGAATCACCCATGGAGAATATACCGCACTTGCTCAAAAAGTTTTTATGGAACTGGGATACAGATTGTTCGGTGTTCATGAACATAAAAATCCCGCACATGCAATCATCGATGCCGACGCGATTTTTATAGGAGGGGGTAACACCTTTGTCTTACTTACCATGCTTTACAAGCATAACCTCGTAGAAACCATCCGTCATGAAGTTAAAAATGGAAAACCATATATTGGAACAAGTGCAGGGTCAAATGTTGCTGGTGAAACAATCCAGACCACAAATGACATGCCAATCATGTACCCGCCCTCGTTTGACGCATTGGACCTTGTGCCTTTTATCCTTAACCCGCATTATATCGATCCAGATCCAGCCTCCACACATATGGGTGAGACCCGAGAGACACGAATAAAGGAATACCATGTGTTCAATGATAGAACCGTTGTAGGACTACGGGAAGGATGCATGCTTGAAATCACAGATAGTCATGTCATATTGAAGGGGAGCACCAACGCCCGTGTTTTTCAAAAACAAAGACAACCTGTCGAGTATCAGCCCGGAGACCATCTGGATTTCCTTCTTGCAAGCAAATGACCTATACTCAAAAGGTCAGAAGCACGGTCCATCGATTCTTCCACTTATAGTTCTATTAGGACCCACTAAGTCGTTTCAGCAACTAGAACTCACATCTCGTCCCTTGAATTGTTTCTATTATTGTTCAGAGCTCTGTTTCGAAATCAGGGCAGTTTTCAACACAACCACCCAATGGTATCTCATTTCCTAAACGACACCGTTCGCTTTCCATGTACTCATTTCCATCAAGGGTACCTGTTGGAACACGATATCGTTCAAGATATTTGCATATACTCATACCCTCTCACTCCCAACATAGTGTTTCATATACAGGATACCCTTAAAAACATATCTCTGAGGGTATAACGGAAGATTTTATGAAATCGATAATCTTATTATCCGATATTTTATCAAAGAACTGTGCTATGATACCAACACGAAGGTTCGTCGTTTTTCTTGAAAAAATGTTCCCGTATCGATTCCTAGCTGTAAAAATCACTAGGGTTCCCATTCTGAGGGCCATGATCAATAAAATGCTCTTTGACAAGACAAACTTGACCGTGTTGCCTAAAGAATCTGTCATCGAAATCAACCTTGAAAAACCGATGCAACCTCCAGATAACATCGTTCTGCCATCACAAGTCGTTGAATATTTTATCCGAAAAACCACCTATCGATTTATCATGAATTTCTGTATCTGTCGAGAGGCGATGGACTGCAAGAATCATTCAAAAGAACTCGGATGTGTATTCCTTGGAGAGGCTGCTCGTGGTATCAACCCGGAATTCGGACGAGAAGCAACAACGGAAGAAGCATTAGCACATGTGCAGAAATGCCGCTCGGAAGGATTGATTCATTTAATTGGGCGGGATAAAATCGATGAAACCTGGCTTGGTGTTGGATCAGAAGGAAAGCTTTTGACGATCTGTAATTGCTGCAGCTGCTGTTGTCTTTGGAAAATGCTATCCAACCTTGACCCGAAGATCAGAGTTAAAGTGAAGCGAATGCCTGGGATAGAAGTGACGGTGACAGAGAAATGCTCCGGATGCGGAACATGCATGCAGCACTGTTTCGTTAATGCCATATGCGTGCAAAATGGAAAGGCAGTCATCAGTGCCGACTGTAAAGGATGCGGCCGATGCGCGGAGCATTGTCCAAACAAGGCTATCGAAGTAACGATACAGGATTCGCAGTTTGTTGAGAAGACGATTCATCGCATCAAATCGTCTGTCGATGTCTTGTAATTTAAGAGATGCCTCTGTTTTTTATTCTCATGGTTCTTCATGTTTCTTTAGGAGATGGTCTCGGTGATGTATTTTATATTCATCCCAGGAGTCGTTTAAGAATGCTCTTGCTATCCTTAATAAGTACCCTTCCTATCGATACAGGGATGTACGAAACACAGTTTAAAATATTTCATTACGAATATATTTCTTTAATTGACTTTATTAGTTTTCTTTATAATTGACTTTATTAGTTTTCTTTATGTATGTTGTTTGAGGATCGGCGTACACCCTCATGTTTTGTTAACTCATATAAACATTTATATACCAATTCCTTCTGTATTACTTACATTTATTAATGAGAAAGGGGTAACATATGAAGAAGAAACTCATAGGAATTTTTATTTGTATATTAATGACAAGCAGTGGATTCGTAACTGCTACCGCTATACTAACAACCAGACAGCAAGAAATCATCGATGGCAACACAATAACTGTTATCATCCCCGTGGGAACCTATCAAATTATAAGAGGGGAACAAGGGTATGAAGTAACCATCGAAAATTTTGGTCGATTACTTATAGCAGGTAAACCAAACCTTCCATCAAAGATCTTTTCTATTGCAGTACCGCCAAGTGTAACCGTGCAAGACGTAACATTTGAAGCCAAAGACAGTATCGTTATTCCTGGAGAATATTATGTGGAACCTAACTCATTGCCAAGGGTTATCGGTGAAGAAGACCCAGTTCTCTTAGAGCGTGATCAACAACAATATCATGAGAACTATCAGTCTACCTATGGTGTAAACGACCCGTATCCAGCATCAATTGGGGAAATCATCGGAACAGGCGGATATCGTAAATATAACCTTATTGATGTTAGAATCAACCCGATGATCTATTATCCAATTTCTGGTGAATTGTTGTATCATCCAGAAATCACCGTCAAAGTACATTACACACCTTCAGACCAGGCATCCTCTGAAGATATTATGATCGATAATCTTCCGCGTACCGAACAAATCGCAAAAGAAATAATTATTAACTACGACCAAGCGCAGGCGTGGTATCCAAATCTACCAAATGGACGAGACCAGTATAATTATGTGATTATCACACTTGATTCATTGGTTTCTGCAGTCACACCCTTGGTAGACTGGGAAAATGCGAAAGGAAAAAGTGTCAACGTTGTAACCACATCATGGATTAACAATAACTATGCAGGCTATGATCTCGCTGCGAAAATGCGGGAGTTTTTACGTGAAAAATATCCTTCCGGGGTATGGGGAATCGAGGACGTATGTCTTATCGGTGGGTATAGCGATGTGCCAATGCGACGAACAGCGCAGAACACGGGATATGGACAGCCTGAAACTGACTATTATTATGCAGAGTTATCGCTTCCAGACAGCCAATCCTGGGATGCAAATGGAAATCATCTGTATGGGGAAAATTCCGACCCTATTGACTTTGTAGCTGAGGTAAACGTAGGTCGTATCCCCTGGAGCGACCCTGCAATTGTTCAAAGCATCTGTCAAAAATCCATTGCTTTTGAGCAAAACACCGATGTTTCATATAAGAACAACATCCTTCTTCTTGCTGCGTATTTTTGGTCCGATACCGATAACGCCGTACTGATGGAATACAAGACAAACCCAGTGAACTATCCTTGGATGTCAAACTGGACAAAGACGCGGTTGTATGAGGATGCTCAATCAACATATCCCTGTGATTATGACCTGAGTTATAACAATGTCAAGTCAGTATGGTCCACGGGGACCTATGCATTTGTAAATTGGGCTGGCCACGGATCACCTACTGCTTGCTATGAATATTATCCATCACAGCCTTTCGTAAGTACCGATACATGTCCATATTTAAATAACAATTATTCTGCTATCATCTTTGCTGATGCCTGTAGCAACTCAGATACCGATGCTCTCAATATTGGTCAAGCGATGCTTAAGCAGGGTGGCGTTGGTTTCCTCGGCGCGACTAAGGTAGCCTATGGAAAGCACGCCTGGGATGATCCTTATGACGGATCCAGCCAATCCTTAGATTGTTTCTTCACAGCACGGGTAACCTCTGGAGAATACACGCAAGGTGCGGCTCATCAATGGGCTTTACGACATATGTACGTCAATAATTTATGGTACTACGCGAAATACGAGATGTTCGAATGGGGGGCATTGTGGGGGAACCCAGATCTTACCATGGGATTGGTAACGACAAGTGACCCGCCAGCGACACCGTCCGTTCCCACTGGACCGACACATGGTGTTCTGAACATGGAATACACATTCTTGACCAGCACATCAGACCCCAACGGCGATCAAATCTACTATCTGTTCAATTGGGGTGATGGAACAACGAGTACCTGGCTTGGGCCATATACTTCGGGAACAACAGTCACCGCGTCTTATGCGTGGTCAGAACTCGGAAGCTACGATATAAAGGTACAAGCCAAAGATGTAAACGGTGCATTAAGTGACTGGTCACAACCACTCACCATAACAATCGTGCTAAACGATCCGCCAAACATACCGACAATCACAGGACCAGCGACCGGAAAACCACTGAAACCGTATTTATACAAGATGCAAACATCAGATATCAACGAAGACGATGTCTATTACTACATTGACTGGGGAGACGACAGCAACAGCGGTTGGATAGGGCCTTACAGCTCTGGAATGGAAGCAACAACGACACATACCTGGAGTTCACAAGGAACGTATACTGTGAAAATCAAAGCAAAAGATGTACTTGGTGATGAGAGTGATTGGGGGACACTTGAGGTAACAATGCCGAAAACCTATATATTTAGTTTTAAAATCATGCTACAGCAATTATTTGAGCGGTTCCCACATCTATTTCCGCTGCTCCGATATTTCATAGGTCATTAGACCTTTTTTATTTTATTTTTTTTACTGTACCAATTATCGATTGTTGAGCATGTGTCCTGCATGTACTAGAAATTTTTTGAAAATATAAAAGAATTGTACGTTTGACTTTTCACTGCCCTGTGCAATGTTTTTTATGTCATGTAAAAAAAATATCATTATACCCAATAATTGATGTAAAGTCGAATTGATTACTATAATTGGACGTCAGTATTTTTTTCTAAATTTTTCTAAAAATATTTTTACGAGGTCCACAGGAAAAGAAGTAGCATGGGTAAGAACAATCCTTATATCGTCCAAGTAGTTTGAGCTTCAATTTTTTCATAGTTCATGTAGCAAAAAATAATTTTAATTATAAATCGTATGACGGTATTTGGCAAAATGAACAAAAAAAATTGATGAAAAAAAATAATTGAAGAAGAAACATTACTTACTTATAAAAGGAAAAAAATTATGGTTATTTCTCCTTATTTCTTCTTCTTTTTGACGGTTTTTTTCTTTGTCTTTTTTGCGGGCATTGCCATCTCTCCTCCTTTTCGTCTTTTAATAGTTGATATCACGTAGATGATTAAAAATGTTTTGTTCTAAAAAAATTTTTTATAGCGATACGAACAGAAAAAATAACAACAGGCAAACCCTTTCATTGCAATCAACGATGAATTTAGAATGCAGTTACATTATGAAGAAATCAATGAAAAATTGTAGAATCATAGACAGTACGTGGTCGATCAATTTTCTTAGTTGAAATTCTCTGTGGCATGTTTTGATGAGAATCGTCGTTTATGATTTTTTCCTTCGTTATTAATTACATGCGGAGGAAAAACCTCCAACTATTTTTATGCAAGTTCGAACAAGTAGTACCATAGATTTGCTTATTACGATTAACAAGTATTTACAATGATGCTGTCGGAGAAAAACTAGTCGAAATTTAACCTATGTTGTGTCCAGGAATTTTAAAAACAGAAAAGAACTGCTGAAAATATTTTTAAAAATAGTAAAAAGAAAAAAAAGATGGTGGATATATATGTTGTTCTATTCTACTTGTTTTGACAGGTGTGGTATTCTTGAGGTGATTACGACAAGAACAATCCATGCGAGCACAATTGCAGCGGTCATGGTTCCACCGACTATCGCCAATTCCTCTAACATCAACGGAATGTTAGCAGGATTTTGCATGGCCGTCAAAAATGGTGGATACAACAGGATTTCTCCGTGTGCGATATGTTCGATTGCAAGCATCACAACACCGCCCCACAGCATGATGTTCAACCAACTTATTTTTAATGCTGCTGGGATTTTTTTTCTAAACACTGTTGTTATGATTCCAGTTGCCATTGGTGCTAAAAAACATGCCATTTTTTTCTACCTCCGTTCTAGATTTTGTTTTGGTCTATTAATGATAAAAACAAGTAGCCATATAAAAAACACAGGTAGGAGCATAACAATTCCAAGTAGTATGCTATTGTTGATAAGTCCGTCTGTCTCCATTTTAAAAAATGATCCCGCTTCATAGCCAATAATGTGATCAACAAGTATCATCAATGATGCGCCCCAGAGCATTATACTAAGTAAATCAAGCTTGTAGTTTTTTGGCAATATATACCAAAAGATTGTAGCACCGATTGCTGCCAGCAGGGTTGTTATAAGCCACATGCTTTTTCACCTTAGTTAAAATTTTTTATCCTTGAATACAATCAATCCTATAAAAGGGTTATGGTAACAAAAAATATTTTTTCGTGCTACGTTCCACTGAAAAATATGTGACGTATGCAAGAAAATTGAAACTGACTTCTATGCCTGCATATTTGCCAAATACGTCTGACCATAACACATACACCCATCTCCTGCAGGCAACTCTCTATTGACCAGAACACCATGGGTAATCATATACTCAGAAATCATTTTGTTATATGCAACACCTCCTGAAAAAACAATAGGCATATCTTTTTTTTTCAATGATTTTTTCGCAATCTCAAAAAGCCCTTTGGCAACATACATTTGAGCCGTTGCTGCAAGTGTCCCTTTCTCTTTTTTGTTCCTGAGAAGATACTCAAACAAGGGTGTTGTCATCAGAATTGTTTTTCCCTGTTGCTGAGAAAAAACCGGTTCGAATTCGAGAGGTGTTGTTGCCATACTCTCCAAGATCATAGCAGGTCGTCCATCATAGGTTCTCTCATCGCAGAACCCCAACAACGCAGATACTGCATCAAGAACCCTCCCGGTGCTTGTGGTGTATTGTACATTAAAATCATTTTGTAATAATTTATGATAGATTCTACTTTCTTTTTCATCAAACATCTTTAATTTAATAAGTTCTTGTTCATTCATTATCTTAGAAAGGATGCCGAAGAGCATTTTCTTTGGATAAATCGCTGCAGAGTCACCGCCCAACTGTGGTTGTTCTTCCAGGTGCCCCATTCGTGTGAACCGATTTCCCCCTTGAACGAAAAATATTTCCCCACCCCACAAGTGCCCGTCATCCCCATATCCTAATCCATCCATCGCAATCCCGACATAATCGGTTATATGGTGTTCAGCTGCCACACTGGCGACATGTGCTTTGTGATGTTGTATTGGGATTAACTCCGCATTGTATTTTTCTGCTAATTCCTGTGCAAACGTTGTAGAATCATACCCCAGATGGAGGTCGCAGGCAATAATCTGTGGTTGGAGTCTGCTAAGACGGACGAACGTCTCGACAGTTTTTTTTAACAAGTTGTATGTTTCATATTTCGATGTATCGCCGATGTACTGAGAGAGATAACATTTATTTTTCTTTGTTGTACTGATAACGTTATTAAGCTCAGCGCCTACTGCGATCGTATCTTGACAGGGTATCGGAAATAAAATCGGAAGGGGCGTATATCCACGTGAGCGTCTGAGAAAGAACATTGTATCCTGAATGACCTTCACAACCGAGTCATCACAGCTATTGACAATCCTTCGTTCATGAGTCAAGAAATACGTCCCTATTGTCTCCGACGTTGATATGGGTTCTCCAGGGATATTGCTCGATGTCATGACAAGAGGCTCATCGATACAATCAAACAGGAGATAATGCAATGCAGTATACGGTAACATCACACCGATGGTATCTAACTCCGAGAGGGACAGATAGGTATTCTTTTTTTTCTTTTTTAGAACCACGATAGGACGTTGCGGAGATTCTAACAATTCCTTCTCTTTTCTAGAGATATGCACAATCTTTTCAGCCATCCGTACGTCTCTCACCATGATAGCATACGGTTTATGCGGACGGTGAAACAGGTCTCTAACTTTCAAGACATTTTCATCGTTACAGAGAGATGAAGAATGGAATCCCCCAACTCCTTTGATTGAGACAATCTCCCCAGATTTTATCAGATTAATTGCCTTTTCTATTGTTTCGATATCGGTTCTACCACTGATGTCTTTTGTCTTACGTATGAGACGTAGTTTTGGGCCGCAATCTTTACATGCGATGGTCTGCGCATGGTATCTCCGATTTAATGGGTCAGTGTATTCTCGTTTACATTCGGAACACATCGTGAATTCATGCATCGATGTAAATGGTCGATCGTACGGATAGTCTTCTATCATAGTGAATCGCGGTCCACAATTTGTACAAGTAATGAAATAATAGTCATGTCGCCTGTTATTTCTGTCTCTAAGCTCTCGTTCACAATCAGGACAGAGGAAAAAATCTGCGGGAAGCTCTGTTTCTCCTTCAGAGACTACGCTTTTAAGAATTGAAAACTTAGTAAAATGTTTTTTTGATGTGATTTTGGAGACTGTATAGTCCGAGATTTTTGCTAGGGGGGGTAGGTCAGTGAGTTTATCAATGAAGTCTCTGTCATTAATGATAATCTCAACACCATTTCCTGTGTTCTTTACCGATCCAACGAGATTATGTTCTATTGCTTTCCGAAAAATATATGGGCGAAATCCAACACCTTGAACAATACCTTTTACAAATATTTTATACAGCATCTGCATACTTGATTACAATATAGTATATAAATGGATACTTAACAAGAGTCAATGTTATAAAATTTTATGTGAACTATAAAAATATGTTCCGATACTCTAAGAACAGTTACATATTGTGTAGAATAGCTCTCTATCGGCATCTGATGTTCTTTTTTATGAAAAAACCTCAAGGTAACCGTCTCATCACGACATAGAGAAACAATACTACTACTGAGTCCTGAAACATACTTGACAGGAGAGAAGGACGTTTTCCAAGGTACGATGAGTTATGGACTAAGCCGTGTACGATCACGAGGGAACAAAATACACTCCCGGATATTACTTATCTCTAAGAGTTCCATTAAGAACCGTTCGATACCAAACCCAAATCCACCATGCGGTGGCATCCCATAGCGGAAGGCTTTGAGATAGGCGTCAAAATCCTGTGGATTAAGACCACATGCTTTCAAACGTTCTTTTAATAAAGCAACATCATGGATTCTCTGACTTCCAGAGGAAATCTCAACACCTTTACATTCCAAGTCAAACCCGCGGGAATATTTTTCACCAGATGGCATGGTATAAAATGGCTTAGACTCCAAAGGGTACCTCGTTATAAAATAGAAATCAATTCCTTCCTCTTTCATGATATCCCCGAGAAGCCGTTCATCTTCGGTGCTGAGGTCCATCCCCCACTGGATTGGTGATTGTCGCTTCTGAATTTTATTAACAACATCGTCGTAGGACAGTCGGGGAAACGGCAACTTTGGAATGGTCACTGTTTTTTTGAGAATATCAAGCTCTTCCGTGCATTCGCTTGCACGTTCCCACATTGCATGTACTAGTTTTTCTAGAATCCTCATGACATCTTCCTCGTCTTTTATAAAAGCCATCTCGACGTCAATTGCAGTAGACTCATTCAGATGTCGTCGGGTATTGTGTTCCTCCGCACGAAAGTACCATGCGATCTCATAAACCCGATCAAGACCAGTTGCCATCAAACCTTGCTTGTAGAGTTGTGGTGACTGTGCAAGAAACGCTTCCTTCTCAAAATACCGAAGTTTGAACACATCGGTACCACCCTCAGATGAACTTGCGGTAATCTTTGGGGTGTGCACCTCAAGAAACGATTGGGACCGCAGATAGTCATGTGCAACGGCAAGCACTGCATCACGTATTTTAAAAATCGCTTGGGTTTCTGGCTTTCGCAGATCAATGATTCTGTTGTCAAGTCGAGTATCAAAATCAGCCTCGACTTTGTCAACAACACCAAGCGGCAACGGAGTCTCAGAAACGGATAGAACATCGACAGAATCAGGTAGAATCTCATAGCCATTTCGAACCTTCTCATTTTCTTTACACAACCCTTTTACGGAAATCACTGATTCCCGTGGCAACGAAATGAATCGTTCAAAAAGCTCAGGGATTTTCTTTTTAAGAATCGTTAGTTGCAATGTACCTTTCTTGTCACGTAAAATGAGGAATGCAATCGACCCAAGATTCCTGATGTCCTCAACCCAGCCTGCAACGGTCACTATGGAATTATACTCATTTTTTGTGATTTCTTTTGAGTAATGACTTCGATACATATGACACCCCGTATTAAGACAAGGAATTTAGTCTTTTTGAAAGAAAAGTCATCACCGCTCTTCGGTTCTTTGTGTTATCCCACTCTTTTACCATTTCTTCAAGTTGAGATCGTTTCAGGTTTTTTAGTACATGCATCCATTGTTCAATTCGCGGGACTGCTCTTGTGACATTATCAACGATGGTGATGGTCGCAGCTTGGGCTGTACGCGACAAGGGGTTTAGGTCAATGGTAATAACAGTTTTACCCATCCTCTGAAGCGCCTGACAGCGGTCACCATCCTCAAGGGGGACAAGAACAACATCTGCGGTAAAAATTCCTTCTTTCGAGCAATATGCGCGATTAGACTCTAAGCCAGGTATCCTTGCATCAGGGTTCAAACCGTAGATTTTTTTTACACCTTTGTTTTGTAACAAGTCATTGATTTTCTTAATTCTCCGTTGTGAACGATGAAACAAATTTATTTCAAGTTTCGCAGGCACGCTCTTTGCCAGGGAGATACATTCATCGGCAGCCAACGCAGCAACATTTCCATTGATAGATATCACCGGGTTTGCTGCGCATAATAACGCTGCAGCTGCAGTCTTCTCCGCAACCTCGGCAGGAGGTATCGTCGTTTCACCAAGCAGATAATCAAATGCCTCCCCACGACCATGTGCAATTAACCCTGTTTCATGAACAAGACCTTTTTTCATCGCTTCTGAAATCAACTCTCGAGTGACCAAAGAGTGATACCGTGGATGGCTCTTGGGGATATTCTTCATAAAGGTATTATAAATAACTTGATAGCCTTTTTAAAAGTTAGGCATAAAAGAAGAATAAGAGATGTACCTGAATATATCCGCTTATCCATACATCTCTGGTTGTGGGATTTGGCTTGCACCAGAGACAATCGGTTTGGCCTGTTTATGGAATTTCTGGAGTTGCTTTTCAATCCGCTCTGCTTCATCATATAATGGACCGACATTAATCTCGATACCGATGACAAGGGCAATGACATTTATCGCGGAGGCGGCAGCACGGGCATCGGGATAGTTTGGATGCGCCTCAGCAAGAATCGATATGACGTCAAACTTCTCATGTTTTCCTTTATTTAATAGTACCCCAGACACACCAGCGATAATCCCATTTTTAAACTGCGGGATATTTTTCGCTGCAAGCATAGCGCGAGCGCTTTCTGTTGACCCGATCGCGTAGGCATCGACAATCATCTCCTCTTCTGAGGATTTCCCTTCAACGACCATCCCTTCAGGGGATATCATCAATTTACAGCCTTTTTTCTTCGACCAAGCCATAATCGCGTTCGATAATGAATTAATCAAGTTCGGTTTTGGTTTAAATTCAGAGACGAAGACCGCAAGTTTCTGTCCATTTGCCAACGTCCCCCCATAGATTCGTACAGGAGCGAGCGGCTCACCAGTATGAACAACAGAAAGCGTTGGAAAATGCGGTGATTCCATCGCCCCGATTTGCTGTAGACCTAGTGCATCAATCAAATAATTCGCCACAATTGTACTGACCAGACCAATGGATGGAAACCCGGCAATCACTGCTCCGTTTCCCAAATTCATCTCTTCAAAATCAACGATTTGAATGTCTTCCAACTGCATCACCACGTATTATGCCCTGTAATAAGTCCATAGCATTTAAAACTAATTGGTTGAAAAACACAAAGGTTTTTTAGCCTTTGACAACCCCCAGGGGTAACAGCTTTGCAACTTTTAAGGAAATCCCCGCACCATGCGTTACGTTTACCACTTCACTGACATCCTTGTACGCCTCTGGTGCTTCTTCCGCCATGACCTTCCAACTTGCAGGATGTGCGTAAATGCCTTTCTCTTTTAAGTCGTTCATGATTTGTTCTCCGCGATATCGATGGACGGCTTGGGTTCGTGACATGACTCGTCCTGCCCCATGGCACGTGGACCCAAAGGTCTCCTCGGATTCTTTTGTTCCTCTGAGGAGGTAGCTTTCCGTCCCCATATCGCCTGGGATCAATACCGGTTGACCTACATCACGGTATTTTAATGGAACCTCTTTTTTATCGGGTCCAAAGGATCTGGTCGCACCTTTGCGATGAACATAGACGTTTCGTTTCTTGCCTTCGATTTCATGTTCTTCGAGTTTGGCAATGTTATGGCATACGTCGTAGACGATTCCCATATCAAGGTCCTCAGCACGTTGATGGAGTATTTTCTCAAAGGACTCCCGTACCCAATGGACGATCATCTGTCTATTGCACCAAGCGAAGTTCGCAGCACAGGCCATCGCTTTCAGATACTCTTGCCCTTCCTTTGAGGAAACAGGAGCACAGGCAAGTTGACGGTCGGGTAACCAAATATTATATTTCCTCACCGCTTGCTCAAGCACACGCAGATGGTCGGTACAGACTTGATGGCCAAAACCACGGGATCCTGTGTGAATCATCACCATAATTTGACCGATGTTTCTTATGCCAAACGCCTTTGCGGCGGTCTCATCATAGATTTCAGCGACTTTCTGTATCTCTAAAAAATGATTTCCTGCACCAAGTGAACCAATCTGTGGGGCACCACGTTGTTTAGCTTCATTGGAAACTTTTGAGATGTCTGCATATTCTAAACAACCGTGTTCCTCGATATATTCTGCATCCTCTTCCCATCCATACCCACTCTCGATAGCCCACTTTGCACCTAATTTTAACACATCATCCAGTTGTTTTCTATTCAAATGGACCTTTGCTTTTGAACCGAGGCCCGAAGGGACATTGATGAACATTTCGTCAATAAGACGTTGTATTTTTTGTGGATCTAAATCCGTGAATTGCAGATTCGTTCGTAACAATCGTACGCCACAGTTGATATCGTATCCGACGCCACCAGGGGAAATCACACCGTTTTCTTCATCCATTGCTGCAACGCCACCTATGGGAAATCCGTATCCCCAGTGAATATCAGGCATCGCTAACGATCTCCCGACAATACCCGGAAGCATGGTCACATTGGCAACCTGCTCTGGTGCGTTATCCATACGGATGGACGCGATCATGCCATTGTCCGCATAAATAACACCAGAGGTCTTCATGTGAAGATTGTTCTGTACACCCCGATAACTCGAAGGAATTTCAAAACGATAATCGTTTATCTTGAGTAATGGTCCGTTCCAATTCATAGTAATTCTCTATGTGCGAATACAAAGAAGGATTTATAAACGCTGTGAGACAGCAGCTACCTGGTCTTTTTTAGATATGGTACTCTGGTCTTTTTATTGACTGCGATTTGATATCCATCCGGAAGCTGTGTAGGGTGTCCCTTTGCCGGTTTTTCCTTACTGAAAAAATGAATCGTTGTCTTTTTTTTATTCCGTGTCGTTTCTCTCTTAAACAGCGTATATCCCTTATACGTGCACACCGAAGGAGAGGATTGCCGGGGTTTATTCCTTACAGAGTACGATTCCCATTCAGCAGCATCTTTAAGTTTTTTTGTTGATGGTTTTTTCTTGGTGGTTTTTTGTGTAAAGGGAACAAACTCCTGAGATCCAGAGACGAATGTTTTTTGTTCGATTTCTTTTTTTATTTGTTTCGCAAGTTTCCGTCTTATGCCACGGATTTGAACAAGATCGTCCAGGGTTGCGTCTTTTATGTTATCGATAGAAAAATACCCATGAGTATACAGCAGTTCAGCAGTTACTTCATCGATGCTTTCAATGCCGTTAAATGCATCAAAGTCAATCTTCATCCAAGAGGTTTGAATAGTACTTTCGAACTCGGAGGGCGCTTTGTGTTCCTCCTGTAGTGGTGGAGCAGGGGGTTGTTCTTCCATGGTCTGTTTTGCACGTCGCTCTTCTTCTTTTTGGACTTCTCGTGATCGTTTTCGTTCGATCTTCTGAAGTTTTTTTGCTTCTCTTTCTTTTGCTCTCTGAACTTTTTTTGCCTCACGTGTCTCCCATTTTGATAGGATTTGGAATGATGGTTCTAGTGATTCTTCGGTCTGCACCTCACCCGAAGTGTCCATAAATGCCTGTTTTTCAGGTACTGGTTCCTCTTCGAGTTGTTTTTCTGGTTCTTCAGGTGTTGTCGGGGTACTGATTTGTTCAAATTCCGGTATGGTCTCATCAGTGAGAGGTTCATCAGGTTGTGGTTGTTCTGGTTGGTGTTCTTCTTCCACTGGTTGCCATTCTGGAAGTTCTGGTTGATTTGAAGATGTGTCTTCGTGTTGTTTCTGTTGTTCTGTTTCTGGAGCGGGTGGAGATGGTTCTCTAGGGGTGACTTCCACAAATTCAGGGAGGTTGAAATCAGCCTTTTCTACTTCAAAGAGGTTCTCTGAATTAAATAACGGTTCCTCCGATTGAATTTGCTCTGTAGGTTTGGGCTCTGATACTAACTTAAACTTCGGCAGGGGGGCAGACGGCTCAATTTTCGGCAGTGGGGGTATAAAACGAGGGCTAACAGGGGTGATTTCATGAACATACACCTTTGGTTCCATGGAAGTTAAGCGAGGAAAAAAACCAGCGGATTGCGATGGAGGTTTTACAGAATCCCCATGTAATCGTCTACGGACTGATTCGAGGGTTTTCTCATTGTGTGAGAGGAGAGACTCAAGAGCAGGGTCTGACGAATTATCCAAAATCCTCCGTAATTTTGTCAAATCATCTACTTGAGGTTTTTTCTCTTGAGACATAATAGTCAAAGACTATAAGATTCCACATATATTAATAAATTTCCTTCTGTAGCCCTATTTTTTATTAAATTTTCTTTATAAATGTATTAAAAAGGTTATTAAGCATCCACTTCATTCGTCTGTTTTTGAGACCAATGAACTTTAAACACAGGGACATTATTTCGATTAAGGATTTTTCAAAAGAAGAAATTGACAATATTCTCAAGTACGCGAAGCAAATGATCCCATATGCAAAGGGTGAAAAACACACGACACTTTTAAAACAACAGATACTTGCCACCCTCTTTTTTGAGCCAAGTACCAGGACCAGACTGAGTTTTGAAAGCGCCATGCATCGATTGGGTGGCAACGTCATCGGGTTTTCAGACCCAAGTGGCACATCACAGAAAAAAGGGGAAAGTCTCGCGGACACCATCCGCATGGCAGATTCCTATAGTGATGCCATCGTGATCCGCCATCCGCAAGAAGGGGCGGCACGACTCGCTGCAGAATTTTCCGAAGTACCTATCTTAAACGCAGGCGATGGCGCAGGCCAGCATCCTACACAATGTCTTCTTGATTTATTTACGATATTGACCGAGAAGAAGAAGATTAAGGGAATCAACATCGTCCTCCTCGGTGATCTGAAGTACGGGCGAACTGTTCATTCGCTTGCCTACGCACTATCCTTATTCCAAGCAAATCTGACGTTTGTTTCACCAGATACATTGAAAATGCCAAAAGAAGTCATCAATGAATGTAAGGAGTTTGGAGTAGAACCGCTAAGTACCTCAAACCTAGAAAAGGCGGTGAAAGATGCTGATGTTCTATACGCAACACGAATCCAGAAGGAGCGGTTTCCTGATGCCGAAGAATATAACCGTGTTGTTGGCAGCTATAAGGTTAACAACGTGTTACTAGAACAGGCAAGGCAAGACCTCATCGTAATGCATCCGTTACCTCGAGTTGTTGAAATTGATCCTGAGGTGGACAAGACACCTCATGCAGTCTACTTTAAACAAGCATTCAACGGCGTCCCTATTAGAATGGCGCTTCTTTCTTTGATATTGGGGGGTAAAAAAATATGAAAGAACTAAAGGTCACGCCGATTAAAGATGGGACGGTGATTGATCATATCACCCCCGGCCATGCGTTAAAGGTATTACATGTGTTAAAAATCCCAGAATCCACTGTGTCCGTGGTTAGTATTCTTATGAACGTTAATGGCAAAAAAGGAAAAAAAGATATCGTAAAAATTGAGAACCGAGAATTGGACCCAAAGGAAGTAAACAAAATCGCATTGATAGCGCCAAAAGCAACCATTAACATCATCCGGGATTACGAGGTGGTAAAAAAACACATGGTGCAACTGCCTGCAGAGGTCATCGGTCTTACCAAATGCTCAAACCCAACCTGCATATCCAATGCCCGTGAACCGGTTGAAAGCAGGTTTCATGTGATCAGCAGAGATCCCCCACGCATCAGATGTTATTACTGCGAACGAGAACCAGAGGATATCACTGCCGGGATCATCTAGCCCTTTTTCCGTAGTTTCTCTAAAAGCTCTTTTGCATAATCAAGTTTTACGGTACCGTTCAATACAAGTTGGTCTGCGAGTTTTTCGATTTCATCCCCTTGCGCACCTGCCATGACCGCGATGTTTTTCGCATGCAACGACATATGCCCCTTTTGAATACCAACTGTAGAGAGAGCAAAGACCGCAGCAAAGTTCTGTGCCAGGCCAAGACTTGCAACAATCTCAGCAAGCTGCTGTGCGGTTTTAATCCCAAGTATTTTTCGACACAATTTTGCCTTAGGATGCATATTCGCGGCGCCACCAACCACACCCACCGCCATGGGCAACTCTATTTCACCGACTAAATCCCCATCTTTATTCTTATGATATGAAGTAAGCGATGTATACTGACCATTGCGCGCGGCATACGCATGTGCACCAGCCTCGATGGCACGAAAATCATTTCCTGTGGCAATGATCAAGGCATCGATGCCATTCATGATTCCTTTGTTATGGGTCGCTGCCCGGTATGGGTCGATAGAAGCAAGAACATAGGATTCAAGAAACGCGTCAACAACATGGTTCCCACCCATCTTCTCCTTATCGAAAATCGCGGTTGCTTTCACCAGACGTTTGTCCGCAAGATTTGAAAGAATTTTAAGCCGGACGGTCCCACCAGAAATCTCCTCTAATATAGGCGCGAGCGCTTCGCACATCGAATTGACCGCATTTGCTCCCATCGCATCGCGCACATCAACAATAAGATGGGTCACAATCATGGTTCCGATGGGGCTATCAAGGACTTTGACTTCCAGGTCCTTTGCTCCACCACCGAAACTAATAAGAATCTTGTCTTGAGCGTTTGCAAGTCGTAGCAACTGGTCCTTATGCTGGTGTATGTCTCGAGTGGCAGCGGCAACGTCCTTAACATGCAATAACTGTAACTGACCAATCATAAGTGGCTGGGAGCACGTGGCAGAAAAACCTCCTTTGATACGAGCAATTTTTGCCGCGTTGCTTGCTGCAGCAACCACGCTAGATTCCTCTGTTGCCATGGGGATGAGATAGTCTTTGCCATTGATGAGAAAATTTACAGCCAATCCAAGTGGCAATTCAAAAGTGCCTAAAACATTTTCAATCATGCGATCTGCGGTCGTCAGGTCAAGAGATGAAGAAAATACCCGTACATCTTCTTCACTTAACGGGACGAACTGAGAGACGAATTCTCGACGTTTTTCAACCGGAAGTTTATAGAAACCTGATACAACAGATGTTTTTTTAGTATCTGACATTCCTTTGATACCTCCTTATCTAGCGCCACGGAAAAGGCTTCATCGTTTTTATAATTGTTTATCCTTCTGAGGGAGATCCCAACGATGAAAAACAATATCGTCCTTATACATAATCTTTATGATGCGATGATAGGGAATAGAGGCAGATGCGGTTATAAGAAACGATTTACCAATCTCAATTATTTCATCACCAGAAATGCATTTCATATCATGCAACACCCCGCGATGAATATACCATATTGTTACATTCTGCAAATCCTTTGTCCATTTGATTTCGTTCAGAATCTCGCGGATATATGGCATCTACATCAACGATCGAATATTGTAAAGCGATTGTGCCACGTGATTGCTACCATTGGTTTCAACGATAGGTCCATGACCAGGGTATAGGGTTTTCACGGTAAGTGTTGACAATCGTTCTATAGAGTGTAACAGTACCTTAAAATCACCACCCGGAAAATCATATCGGCCAAAGCCACCATGGGCAAAAACCGTGTCACCGGAGAAAAGAACCTGGCTGTTTTTTCCATAAAAACAAAGGCTGCCAATGCTATGACCGGGTGTAAGAAGGACTTCGAAGAGCTCATCACCAAGAGTCATGGTTTGGTTCTCTGTTAATGGAACATCCACATCAATCCGTGGCATGACACCACCAAGCATCTCGGCAAACGTGCTTTTGCCTTGTCGCAGTTTTGAGACGACATCCTTATGAGCAAAAATCCTCGCAGCACCCTGAGTTTCCTTAAGAATATGGTTCACACCACCGACATGATCATAATGCTCATGGCTAAGAAGTATCTGTTGTATTTCGGTTATTGGAACAATGGTTTGAATTTCCTCAATGACCCTCTCTGAAAAAAAACCAGTACCGGTATCAATGACCGTTGGAACCCTCCCAGCAGCAACATAGACGTTGGAATCGTACTCTCTACCGGATATCGTAAAAACGTCCATAGACAGCGAGATATCACTTGTAAGGAGATAAGCCTATCGAAATTTTAGAGTAAAAAAATTTTATAAAAATCTAGGATAATAGTAACAATTAAATGTAACATACCGATTACCCATTGACTTTCGGGGAGTTTGATTATGAATAACGGAAATATTGTCCATGTCGTAGGGACCGGCACAATAGGAGAACCACTGATAGGACTATTGTGTGACGCAAAAGACGATCTTGGAATCGATGAAGTTACATTTTATAAGCACAGCCCCACACTTGAAGACCGACCAAAAATGAAAGGATTGATTAACAGGGGTGCAAACCTCTCAGTTTCTGATGATAAAGTAAAGGAATTCCAAGAGCTTGGACTTGAACCAATGTATAATAGTGAAGAAGCAATCAAACGAGCGTCTGTTATTATCGATTGCACTCCGAAAGGCACCGGATTGATGAACAAAGAGAAATACTACAATAAACACAAAAATAAGGTAAAAGGATTCATCGCGCAGGGATCCGAGTTTGGGTTTGGTAAGATGTACGCACTTGGGATCAACGATGAAGCCCTAACGAAAAAGGATCAATTCATTCACGTAGTTAGCTGTAACACACACAATATGGCCGTTCTCATTCACACCATTACAATGGAGAAGAATAAAAGCCACTTGAAAGAAGGCCGGTTTCTCTGTATCAGACGCGCCAATGATATCAGCCAGGTAAAAAGCTATGTCCCCTCCCCAGAAGTCGGAACGCATAAAGATGAGAAGATGGGTACACATCATGCTGTTGATGTATACCATTTGTATAAAACATTAGGAATTAATCTGAACGTGTTTTCTAGTGCCATGAAACTGAACACACAATATATGCACTGTATTTGGTATGACATGAAACTGGATACAAAGATAACAAAAGAGGGGATAATCAAGAAGTTTATGGAAAATCCACGGATCGCAGTGACCTATAAAAAATCAGCGAACCTTGTGTTTTCCTTTGGACGCGACCATGGACACTACGGACGGATCTTGGATCAAACAGTGGTTGTCATCCCAACGATTCATGTGATTAACGAAAACGAAGTGGTTGGCTTTTGTTTTACACCACAAGATGGCAATGCACTTCTCAGCAGTATCGCGGTAACCGAACGATTTTTGTTCCCTGATTCTTACGAAGAGAGATTAAAATGCCTTGGGGCATTTCTCATGCAGGAAGTATAACCAGTTTTATTTGTCACAACTTCCTTATTTTTTCTTTCGTCATCTTCTGAAAAAAATTAAATGAAAAAGAAAAAGAGGAGAATCCCCCGTTTATGAGGAATATCCGCCAATTTTCAGACTCGCGTCGCCGAAGAGCGCCCAGTTCGTGATACAGAAGGCTGCGATTTGAGTGATGTCTGTTTCACTGACAAACTTTGAAATCGCCTGACTGTGGGCTTTGGCGAGGTTTGTTACATTGTTATAACCAATCTGCCAGAAGAAGTTCATCTCCAGTGCCCCACTTAAGGTATCTGGGTCTCCGCCACTGCCAAAACCATATCCAGTACATCCAGTGGACGCAATGGCACCACCCCGGGATTTACGGACAAGCCCCCAGGAGAAACAGTAGGGAACCGGCAACCCATAAGAAAAGTAGCTTGTTCCGTTTATATCCTTCAACGCAGGTATCATGCTAATATTATACATGCCGTTATGACAGCCTCCGACAATAACAATCGGGAGTTCGTTACCATTGCGAATGAATGGGAACAGGAAGATGTGCACACCACCGGTCCAATCATTCTCATAATAATCTCCATCAAACCAAATCGTGTTCCATGTATACGGAGCCCCATGTCCCTCGAAATCGACAAACCCCGCCCCCTCATTGAAGGATTTAATGATATCTTTGGGTGTTGGGGTTCTCCCTCCCGTGTCCCGATTCACGCTGTAACATCGGGTAAGTGACAAATCAGGAATCGCGTTCTTGGTATAATTATAGGCAAGATCACAGAGGTACTCCCCATCAGGTTTCCCAAGGTAATAAGCAAAGGTTTTCCCACCGACACCGACGAAATTCTTGTACCAGGGTTTGTCTTCTGGACCTGTGCTTTCATACGTGATGATCTTCCGTACCATCGCCTTGACTTCCACTACATTTGCACATGCTAATCGGGAGACATAGACCTCCGGGTACAGATCGAATGTATCCTTTAAAGCACCAGGAGCATTCCAAGCAGCGTAGACTCCATCACCATTGGAATCCCAGCTGTCGAAATCACCGGTCGCGTTATACAGACAGCCATAATAATGATCAGACAAACACCCTTCGTCATCTTGTTGTGGCATACTGACATATCGGACGGGGACCCACCAGGCAGTCCACCCGGCAGACCGCGTATCCTTGTCCTTGGCATAGATATGGTTTTTCAACCCACCGACCAACAACACATACGTAATGTTCATCGTATCATAGGCGTCTTTAATGAAATACTTCACCTGCTCAGGCTGGTCATATCCCTCGTATTCCGCAAGGATGTCCTCGACGGATTTAAACATGGTCGCAACCCCTTTGTCGTTCTTATGATCGATAAGCCGCTGAAGAGATGATTCAAACTTCTCAGGGGCGATGATCACCAGGTCAAAATCAACAGGTGACGTCTGTGGCTGCGTAAAGGGCTCCGTATAGCTTACTGCGATATCAAACCCACCAGCATACGTAATCTCATTGTTGAGCGGTGAATACCGAACAGGGTAACATACGACCTTAACAAAGGTCACCTGCAGGTCGTTCTCATTGCGACCCGCGCCAAGCTCATAGCTGAACCACGCGTTTGGATAAAACTCCGCACTCCCATACACCCCAGAATCCTTCACATACTCTGTCTGCTCACTCATCTTGGATACTGGAGCGATACGAACAGGTATAATCTCTTTTTCAAGAGTCATTGTACCTATGTCCTGTGGAGTACATAAAACCTGTACATCGGTTGACCTAAATGGAATCTGGAACGTCTTGACATAAATCGGCAACACCGGTTTATTCGGATCTAACAACTGTTTGGTCGCACCAACGAGCTGAACCTCTACAAATCCATTCTTCTCAGAGAGAATCGGTTGTGATGAAAAGACTATCGATGTCGATTCGTTTTTTTCATTGGCTTCTTGTTTTAAAGAGACGTTCGTTGAGAACGCAGCTGCCCCTAGCCCACTAAGGACTAAAATACTTGCTATTACAATTGGTATGAATTTCTTCATATTATTCCCCATTACTGTATTATTGAGTATTAATATTTAAACTTAACCCTTCCAAAATAATAATGTGTAACAATCTATTATATGCATAAAGACTAAGCAAATTATTTTTTTGATTCCCATATAAGAACTAATAAAAACTATTTCTTTGATCGTTTATTTCTATAAAAAATAGTATATTTTTATTAAATATTTTCTAGTGCTTCATGAATCATTTTATATAAAAAATTTATGCTTTCTGTTGAAGTAAATCAATAGGAGAAAAATCTCACCTTCACAAAGAAGTATTGTCTTGTTTACCTTCTATCAGTTTGATTGACTAGACGTAGAAAAAGAGGGAACAGCGATTGATATCCTAACAAGAAGAAGGGAAGGGGGTCATCCCAGGAAAACACCGCATGTTCATTTCTAAAGCTATAGGTCTGCAACCATGACGGAAACGATAATGTTTTTGTCCCCATACTTGCTTGGGATGATTGAATATCCTCTAAAAAATAGACCCATTTGATGGTCTTATCTGGAGAATACGGCGATTCCCTCGGAAAATGCTTTCCAACGGCATCAAGGTAGGCAAAAAAGGGGAGGTTGTATCCATATCGCGATGGAAAACTGTTCTGCATCCAGATGCGCGGATTCACCTCGATGAATTTAAAGGTATCATCACGAGGATCTCGTTTGAATTCCGCATCGACGATGCCGTAAAACCTTAAACCCTTCATTAGCGAGTCAGTGATATGACCTAACATCGGTTGTTGCACAGCTTGTATATAGCATCCATTTCCAAAACCCCATGGCCATTCTCGTATCCGTTGATACGTAAATTTCCCATGCGGTGTTCCTGTTCGGTCATAGTATGCATTAAATCCAAACATCGTCTCCGGACCACCAGGGATTATCTCCTGTAACATCACCTCATGTCCTCGTTCATGAGCCTTTGTAAACAACGATAGCATCTCTTCAGGGGATGAAGCAACAAAAAGTTTCGTATGAAAATCAAGTCGAAAATAGGTTGGATAGACAGGTTTTACAATGCAAGGATATGAGAGCTGTGTCCCTGCTGTTTTCGCATCGTTTTCATCTTTAGGTACAACTGTTGTTGGATGAGGGATGTTATGTTTTTCAAGGAGTTGATAGAACTTTTGTTTGTTAATAAGGCGGTCTACAGTATCATAATCTGTCATGGTGAACTGAAAATATTTTTCTAATCTGCTCCGATGTCTAAGGAGTGCAAGGGTCTCAGTATCCCCTGTCGGAAAAAGAACGCCTTTTCTGGGCAGTTTTTCACCAATATTAAGAAGAAAATCAATATATTTCTCTTCATGGTATTTTGGATGGGGGCACAGGATTCCTTTTGCGTATTTGGAATAGAAAGCAGCCTGGGTTTTGTTAACGTCAAGAACCACTGTTGGTACAGCCTGGCGTCCCAAATTGCGTACTGCTCCAAGATTCGATGTAGGGTAGATCCCAAGGACAAAGGCAATCGATTCATCATATGTTTCAAAGAAACGTGTATCAGGAGTGATCAGAATAACCGCTCACCAGCCTTTGGGGCACGCGTTCTTACAGCGAATCATGTACGAAGATATATGAAGAAAAGAATTTAAAATGTATTGGTGTATTGCTTCGATTTACTTGATGTGAAATTCTATATATTGAAAAATAAATAGGGTGCCTTGATGAAAAAAATACTTCGAGAACAGATCCTCAAGAGGAGAATGGCTCTGGCCCCATCAGAGGTTCTTGAGAAAAGCGTTTTAATCCAACAACGTCTTTTTAACTCATCATGGTACCAAGACGCACATACCGTTCTTTTTTATGTTTCATACAACAATGAAGTACACACTCATTCGATGATACAAGAAAGCCTCCTGCATGGAAAAACCGTCATAGTTCCAAAAACCGATACCACGAATAAGACCCTTATCCTATCAGCACTGTTTAGATGGGATGATCTTTGTCCTGGTGCCTATACAATCCTTGAACCACGGGAGAGGTGCATCCGGGAAGTACCACTCGAATCCATTGACCTGTGCATTATCCCTGGTGTTGTGTTTGATTGTAACGGGAACCGAATCGGGTATGGAGGTGGGTATTATGATCGATTGTTCAAGACACGAAGCCATGCTCATCGAATAGGCCTTGCGTTTGAGTTCCAAATCGTCAGCACCATCCCAGGTGAACTGCATGATGTACAAGTTGACAAAATAATAACTGAAGAACGAATTATTGAATGTTCTTAGGTGACCAGGTCTTTTAGTCGTTTTGTCTCAATCGCCTTCTTTAGTTCCAACGCGATTCGTTCACCATAGCTTATTGATTCCCCATAGAGATAGCCGGAATGTGGGGTGAATTGCGTTAATGGACTGCCCGGGATCCGTAAAGAGACATCAAAGACGACCATCTCTTCTTTTCCCTTGTCAGCAACCATAGCACCTTGCAAGGCAAAGGGGCCAATGATGCCTGGGGGATATTCTGTCTTTGTTGTTTTAACGAATTTTTCACCAAGCTCAAAGATCGTTTCTATGATCGATTCTTTGGTGGTTGCTGCAATATGACCGGTCTCAATGATCTTAGGTTTTATGTATTTAAGCACTGCCAGTTGCTCATCAGCGGGAAGACGAAGGAGACCATCAAGGTTTGTTTGTCGACGGGTGTCCGTGCCCATAATTTCTAGCTCATCGTCAAGAACAGAATAAAAATAATTAAAATTAATCTGGGTCCCGATCACGTATTCCTCGATGACCGCCTGTTGCAAAGCCTCCTTGGTAATCATCTTTTTTGCCAGAAGCTGCCCCGATTTCTTTTTATAATCCGAATAACTCGATGCAAAGAAAAACGCACGCTCATAGCCACGGATTGCTTCGCTTACCTTTACAATCACGAGCCGGTCGATATCCTGCGGCGATGTGAACAGCTGCGGAGAGCGTATACCTGCCTTCTGTAGAAGGTAATATTGGTTTTTTGGGACGTTGCGCTCCTCAAGCTTCAGCATGAATCGTGTTCCGAAAATCGGCACTCTGAAGGTATTCTCGATGTCAGTAAAATCAAAGTACACCCAGAAATACCGATTATGAATGAAGATTGTATTTTCCTTTCGTAACTGTTCTTGGACCGATGGCTTTGTGATTTCACTAAACTTGCCAAGCACAATGGTTTTATCAATGCATCCTCGACCGTCACTGCGGGTTTTATAGTATTTTGTATATGTCTTCTCCCTCCCTTTCTGACAGACCGCGAGCGTTTGAAAACCATGTTTTTTTGCTCCTCGGCACACATCCAGTGCAGAATGTCCCCCTAATACACCGATTGTTATTTCTTCCGGATTGTACGACTCTACAAGGCTTTGAATCGTTTTACGCTCTATCATGAACCATTTCCTATCCAAATGACATATGATGTATCATATTTAACCTTTGAATTTCGGTCGTTTTGAGAGATGCACATCAAGAGGCAATTTCTGCTGCGGAAAATCCTTTACTTTCTCCAGGATAAGGCTCTGGAACTGTGCTATGGTGTATGGTCGGTCTCCCGCTCCAAGCTCGCTTGTACGTACCCTTGGGGAAATCATTTTTTCTTTGCGTTCTTTTTCGCCAACGACCACGATATAGGGGACCCATTCTTTTTCTGCATCACGAATCTTCCGACTCACACTTTCTTCCCGATCGTCGATATCGGAGCGTATGAAATGGAATGGGGATATCATATACATCTCACGGACGAACATCTCACAATCAGGTACGAACTCATCAGCCACCGGTATGAACCGGACCTGGGTAGGCGACAGCCATAGGGGCAACATTGGTTTCTTCCCCTGACTCATCTTGATTGCTTCCCTTTCAAGGAGCGCATAGATGTTCCGATCGATGCTTCCTGAGATGCTCGTATGCAAAATGTAGGGATGCTGTTTCTCACCTTTTTCATCAGCATAGGTGATATCGAAACGTTTACCGTTTTCCACATCGATTTGTACCGTGGAAAGCGCACTTGCCTTCTTCATGGAATCAATGACGTTAAATTCGAATTTCATCACAAAGTAGAAGTACCGTTCATTCCAAAGCTCTACGAGGATTGGTTTTCCTGCTAGCTTAACGAGATCCGCAGCAAGGGTCTTGTTATTTTCGTAAAACTCCTTAACAAACCTCAGAGCAACCTCAGAGTCAAGATTAAGTGAATCCATCCATCGCATCGAGGCGCTAAACTGTCGTTTGAATTCCTCGGTTGCCTGAGGAAGATCTCGACAGAACGTATGCAAATCAGGCATGGTAAACGCCCGTAGCCGTTTCAGACCACTGACCTCACCGCTTTGTTCACGGCGGAAGCTGTAATGCGTCAGCTCATACAACCGTAAGGGAAGATTCCGGTAGGAAATTGTCATATCATGGGCAATCATGTATTGCCCAAAGCAGGCGGCGAACCGTAGGAAGAACTCCTTGTCAGATTGTACGATATATTGTCGAGCAGGGAATTTTTTGACATATTCGCTCAAAGCAGGGTGTTCAAGGTCATACATGAGTGGGGTTTCCACCTGCATGCCACCAATGTCCCGTACCATGTTGTTGATATGCTCCTCAAGAAGTCCTTTAATTAATCGGCCTTTCGGGTACCAACGGAAATGACCAGAGTCGCTTGCAGGCTCGTAGTCTACAAGCTCATGGGATTGCATCATCTTCACATGAGGCGGTTCGCCAACAATCTTTCGTGTCCCACTGCTTTCGTACTCGTAGAGCAGTTTGAGGTCCTCATGGCTGGTAAAATCGAATGTCTCCGCATCTACCAACTCCCCGTCCAAAGTAAGGATGCACCATTGAGAACGTATCTCTTTTTCTTTTTCTACTGCCTTCTTTTCTTTCCCAGGGATGATCTCCCGTGAGAGCTCAGAGAGTGGATGGCCTTTACAGGAGATGGTAAACGCCTTGTACCACCCGAACGGTGATCGTTTCACCGTGAAATTCTGTTTTTTGACTTCTTGTTCAAGTTGCACAAGTATTTCTTTTCCAGCTTTCGCGCTGGCCAAATCTGAGGAGAGATGTGCGTAAGGGTAAAGCATGATGTTTTTTACTTTGAGTTGCTCCGCAGTTTTTAGGATTTCTTTGGATGCCTCATCTACCGCTTGTGAGGGGGATTTCTCATCGATTTTCTCAACTGCAATAAAAACAGTTAACGCCTCATCGAACCGATCCTTTTTCGTTTTTGTTTCCTCTGGATGAGGGATCGCTTTTTCTTTGACTTCGTATTCGATAAAATCGCTGTGGATGAGCAATAACTTCATAGAATCGACCCGTAAAACAGATGGATGTTTTTAAAACTAGTGATTCAAGGGTTATATGGGGGAGGCGGCGGAGGTGTAAACTCCGAAACTAAAAAATTTTTGTTTTACTTGCAATCCCATCTCTCCGCCTGACAAATGAATATGTCATGTAATATAAGAATGTTTCGAAATTTTTTTTCCTTCTGTTGTTCCAGAGAAAATTTCTAAATATGATCCGTAAAAAAAAAAGATCAGTGAAATGTGTTATTCTAAAAATCCCAATGCCTCTTCAATGCGTCCCATTTCAATACCGGTCGTCATCTTCCCGATAATCGCGCCTTTGGTATTTGCTACAAGACCACTGCCAATCATGGGAAACCCATGGTTCACGGTTCCAATCATGACATCCACATCAAAAACCTTTTCCAGCTGTTGTTTTTCTTCCTCGGTTGTCTTTGGATGACACAGGCAGCCTTTGTTCGTGACCACTGCAGCCATGCCAACCGTACCAAGAGACGCAATAGTTCCTTTCTGTACCGGTACATCAAGGGTCTCACCAATTTTTTTTACAGTGGAATTTTTCAAATCAGGGTGAACCAGGGCACCATGATCATTTGTCAGAATGTCGTTTCCTGCAGCGTTGATAACATCTTTGATCGGGAACACACGAAGTCCCTGCTCTTCAAGAGCGGAAAAGGTCTCTGCCGTTGCAAATGCAGTCACAATCGCCCCAAAGGAATTACAGGTAAGCAGCGAGCCGACAATGGTCGAATCAGCAATGCACAGTTCAAGTACCTTGACACCAAGGACATTGCCGACTACTTGTCTCGTTTTCTTCGATAAACTCTTTTGCAAAAAAACAATAGAATCATTCGCCCGGCAATAGATTCCCAAGTTTGGATTTTCATTAAAATCCAAGAGCTGAAGCATTCCTATTCACTTTTTTTCTCCGTTTTCTTTGAAGCATTCTTCTTTTTACCAGCAGACGGTCCCGTGCCTTGCTTCTTTGCCTTCTTTGGTTTTTTTGCTGCTGTTTTTTGTTCTGGAGGTTTGTCTTCTTCTTTCGTCTCAGTTTCTTTCTCAGGTGCTTTTTCTGCCGATGGCGCTGGCTTTTCTTTCTCCGCTGGCTCTTCTTCTTTTGCTGCTTTCTCTTTTTTCTTTTTAATCTTTACTTCACCCTCGCCAGTAGGGACGATATCGTAGCCTTCCGCACCAGGTACAGCTTCCTCTGCTTTTTCTTCCTCTCGTCGGAGAATGGGAGTTTTCTTCTCTTTTTCCTCCTTTAAGAATTCCCGTCGTGATTTCTTCTCGCCAAGCTCTGGGAGCGTTGCCTCGACGACACCGTCTTCAAATTTCACTGCACGCACACGAATCTTGCTGGGAACCCAAAACTTCCCATATGTCCAGAGTTGTTTGTTTAACGAATCGTCAATCCAGACGTTTTGTTGCTCCACCTTCATATGTTTCATGAGAAAATACCGGACGTCATCGATCGCCCGGGGAACAGCTCGGGAGGTGGGACCGATTTTCGCTCGTCTCAATGGAATGACGTAAATCCGCTCAAGTTCTTTTCCAGTGTCTTTCTCAGCCATACGTATCAACCTATTTTGAGTTTATTTCTCCGCCAGTTTCGTGTTTTTGGATGACGAGTAAACCGTCGGTTTGTGCGAATCATGACCCATGCCGGCACTCGTCGATTACTTTTTGTTGCTCTTGATAATCGAAATTTCCTTGCTAACGACTTATGACTTGACATTTATATTCCTCTTCTTCGGATTGTGATATCACGTTTCTTTGGAAGTATCTTCGAGAGTAAATCCCGTAATTGCTCATCATTTATTTTATTTTTGAGTCGACCAGATTGGGCAAGCATGATGAGCTGGTTTTCCAAGTTCTCCGCAAGCTCTGGGCGAGCAGCCTTAATGCGTCCAAGGCGCTCCCGTGCGTCATCCATAAGGATTGCGCGAAGGATGACCCGTTTCTGTTCTTCATATTCCTTCTGCTGAGCTTCCTCGTAACTTTCTTGTTGGAATGTTGGCTGTTGTTGAAGTTCACGCAATTTCTTCTTCCTGATAGCTTCTATATCATCCATAATGGTTCTAAAACCTCAAGAGGAACCTATTGCGATCACCTATTTAATATTTTTTCAATTCAGGGTATGCTTCAAGAAGTGATTTTTTTACTTCAAAGGAAGTGTTATCAAGAAACTTAACTCCCTTAGGCGTAAGGATGCGCCCTTTGCCCTTCATCTTTGTGACGTACCCGGCGGTTTCTAATTGCTGCAGGGCATGGCGGACAATTGCACCACTCCCCGCTTCTGCCTTATTGGGCTTTGACCCACGATTGCGTTTTCCACCATATTCTGCTCTAATATGTTCAATACCCATAGCTTTGTTTATATATAATTTTCGTAGAATGGACGCGCATCGTGTATGCCACCAATCCTTCGTCTCTGGTGGATTTTCTTTCGAAACACCAGTGCGAACATATTTACTCCAATCTGGAGGCACGATTGCAGATTCATTTTGTAGTTTTTTTGTTAACGCAGAGATTAATTCTTTAGCAGGAATATCATATGCTGTCGTCATAGGAATTCTTTTCCTTTCTCGTGAATGTGGGTATCGGTAATAAATGATTTGATATTTATATCTATCCGAGCATTCTAGTACTGTTGAAAACAGGGGAGAATATTAATAAAAACTGATGAAAAACAGACATTGAACGATTACCTAAAAACATTACGCATGATACATAAACCAAAAATAAGAGGAGAAAAAAAGTGTGTCGCACCAAGAAAATTTGTGATTTTTAATTTTTTTAATATCAATCTGGAACGGTGCGTGCATGTAAGGGCATACGACTAAATTTCTTACAGTTCATACAGTAGATAATAATCATCCCATGATGGATACGGACTCGACAGGTCAATGGTGGAAGAAGGTAACAATAGCAGTGCTTACAAAAACATCGAGCATATTGCCTAGGGATAGGAACGAGGTATTTCATCGAAATCTTCCGAGCAAGTTCTACATACCGATCAGATAACTGAAGTTTTCCCCGAAGAGCAGAGATTTCCGCAAGAGAAAAAAGATAGTGGATTCGTCGGAGGGCAATGGTCCGATACACCTTCTTTTTTGCATCATATTTCCGTGGCATACTCAAACAAGGATGATATCTCAGTTATAAAATCCTTATGTGAAAGAATCAAAAGGAAGTGACAAAACGATAATGAAGAAAAAGAAAAAAATGAAGAAAGAAGCAAATTTACTTCTTCTTCAGGTATGGAAGCCCTGTTCTCTTATTGACACCAACGGTATATCCAGTTGGTAAATCGCAATTGGTTCCACTTTTTGGTTTTCTTTTGCTGAAGAAATAAATCGTTTGATTTCTTCCGCCTTTAAGCTTTACGTTTCTTGTGTATAAGTTCCAACCCTCGTATGTATATGGCATAATACACCTCCTGCCAGGAATACGTCTCCTGGAATTTAAACCTTTCTTTATTTTCCTCCTGGTACACTGATAACACGTGCGAGGCTGACACGTTTAAAAAAAAAAGAAGCATAAAAGATACTACAGATAGAACGAAATAAAAAAAAGAGCCGGTAGTTGTCGCCCACATTTATGAATCACGTAGGTGTTTTAAACGTTTTCGAAATGTACCAGTGCAATCAACAACATTTTTCAATATCAGAGCCATGATGGAGTATGAAAAAAATTTCAAAAGGACATCTGGTCTTTATCGGCTTAGGTCTCTATAATGAAGGAGATGTCTCAGTAAAAGGGTTGCAGGAACTCAAAACATGTGATATGGTGTTTGCTGAGTTTTATACCACGATCTTAGGTACGTTCGACAGAAAATCCTTTGAGGAACGTATAGGAAATAAAATTGAGGTACTGTCAAGAGAAGAAACGGAGAAAGCGGATAAAATCATTGATGCAGCGTCACAGAGCCATGTTGCGTTTCTCACGGGAGGAGACCCAATGATTGCAACAACGCATGTGGATCTGCGCCTTCGTGCAATCAAACAGGGGATTCCAACAACCATTATTCATAGCGGGAGTATTGTGACTGCGGTTCCTGGCCTTCTTGGCCTGCAGAACTACAAATTCGGTAGGACAACGACACTCGCGTTTCCTGAAAAAACGTATTTTCCAACAAGCCCATATACAGTAATATATAATAATAAGAATTTGGGGTTGCATACGCTGGTACTGCTTGATATTCAAGCTGAGAAAAACCACTATATGACAGCAAATCAAGGTTTTGAATTGCTTTTAACAATGGAGGAAAAACTTAAGAAAAATCTCGTAACACCTAATACTCTTGCATGTGTTGTTGCACGCGCAGGGGCAGAAAACCCAATGGTTGTGGCAAACACGATAGAGAGCCTCCGAAAAAAGACGTATGGTCCACCCTTGCACACGATTGTAATCCCTGGTGATCTGCACTTCATGGAAATCGAAGCCTTAGAACTCTGCGCTGGTTTACCACTGGAAATAAAAAGAAAAATACAAAAACTATAATAACCCTGCATATTATTCCGCCCATTAACAACAAAGGGGTATGGATGCAGCAAGAAAAAAACGACTTCGTCGGTCTTATCTATGGTGATGTTGGTTCAACAAAATTTAACTTCACAGTCGATAGCCGTAATATCCGTAAGTTCGATTATATTGCCGCGCCACACGAAGAAGGGTATGTGCTTGCGCAGGTCATGGATATCAAAGGATACTCGGATCTGAAATTTGAGGATGCCATCACCATTAAAAGCAACGGGTCTGTTCCTCCTATTAAGAGCGATATTTCTGCGTATGCGGAAGTGATTGGATATAGGGATAAAGAAGGACATCTGCAGGCACCACGCAGTCCGTTTGAGGCAGGAGCCCAAATCACACTCGCTGGGGAGGATCATATCCGACATGTCCTTGGTTTGCATGCGGAGAAAGAAAACGGGGCGTATCTTGGTCTTCTCAAAGGACATGATCTTCCCGTGTACCTTAATATTGATTCGTTAGTGCAGAAGCATATCTGTATCCTTGCGAAAACCGGTGGTGGAAAAAGCTATGCATGCGGCGTTCTTATTGAGGAGCTCCTGAAGAAGAAAATCCCGCTTGTGATCATCGATACACATGGCGAATATATTTCCCTTGGTAAACCGAACAAAGATAAGAAAGATCAGAAGAACATGGAGAAGTTCGGCATAAAAGCCACCGATTATGGCAGCCAAATTGTTGCGTTCTCACCGCTTTCCAGTGGGAATGAAATGGCACATTTAACGCTCAACGGGATGAACCTCGAGGGACGAGAGATTCTAGATCTTTTACAGGCCAAACTCTCTGGTCCGCAGATAGCAGTTCTGTATCAGACCATTAAGGAACTTAAGGAGTTTAAGCAGGTCTATAGTATTAGAGATATTATAGAAGCAGTTGAACGTACAAAGAGCAATGCTCGATGGAACGTCATTGCTTCGTTGGAGTCGCTAGATTCAATCGGTGTCTTTTCTGAGAAAGGAACCTCCACAGATGAACTTGTGCAAAAAGGAAAATGCTCGATTATCAACATGCGAGGTGTCCCACCAGACATCCAAGATGTAGTGGTGGCACGGTTAACCGAAGAGCTGTTCAAGGATAGAAAAGCAGGCAATATCCCTCCGTTCCTGTTTGTCGTCGAGGAAGCGCATAACTACTGCCCTGAACATGGGATTGGTCATGCAGTTTCCTCAAGCATGCTTCGTACGGTTGCTTCAGAAGGACGGAAATTCGGTATGGGGCTTTGCGTGGTCAGTCAGCGTCCAGCTAAGATTGACAAAAACATCATCTCTCAGTGTAACACCAATATTATTCTCAAGGTCACAAACCCAAATGACCTCAAAGCGATTATTCAATCGGTCGAAGGACTGACCAGCCAAACCTATGATGAGATCCAGCGGTTGCCCATTGGTGTTGCGTTGATTTCTGGTGCTTCAATCCAGATACCAATTTTAGTCGAGATTAGGACGCGGGAGACCGACCATGGCGGGAAGTCCGTCACCGTCTTCAAAGACATTGACCCGTCTGATTATAAGGTAAAGATGCCCAAGATGCCGCCACCGCCATCACGACAAGAGGCAAAACCAGGGCAGAAACCAGGGAATATCCAAAAAAATGTCACAGAGAAAGCCATAATGGTAAACCGCGTTGCGAAAAGGCTTGGCTGGGTGACAACCGATGACCCTGATGAGACCATACGAATACTTAGTATAGAAGCAGAGGAAATGAAGGAAAACGTGTACAAGTATCTCGAGTCACTGGCACAACTCGGTGCGAACTTTTGCCATAAGGAGAAACCCAGCTGTCTACAATGCCCCATGGCCAATGGGTGTCGATATCATGGTATTCATAATAAGAAGTCTACTGCTCAGATGCAGAAGCTCAGATTAGGACTCTTTAAAAAAGATAAATCAAGGGCAGTATGACAAAAAAAACGTGGTACTTGTCCGTAGCCTGCATGCTTGTTTTACTTGTTGTACTCTCTGGTTGTGAGATGATTTTTCCACCGACCACCTACCAGGCGACTGCCACAAAAATCAGTTATGATATCTCCTATGGATATCATGTGAAAACCATGGGCAAAGGATCATATCAAATTACCTACCTGTGCGATACCCCTGAAGTCCTTAGCGGAACCATCACATATGATCTCCTCTACCAAGAGGACTACCATATAAAAACATTATTTGATAATACTGTCATTGACTGGAACGTCTCGGGAAGGGATCAAAGGACATTTGATCTAGGAGTCACAGCGAGCGTTGAATCCGCGGGATACTTGATTTCCGATTTGAACGGAGCGGATGCATTAACCATTGCGGAAATCCAAGAGAGATATCCGGAAATTTTCACTCAATACACACAAGTACAGGCAAATGAGACCACCTGCTTTATCGATCCGTACGATCCGGACATCATCTCAATTGCCTCCATGGTTTTTCTGGATGTACAGACCAATAATTCATTTAAGGTGGCACAATCATTGTTTTCTTGGCTGAAAAGAAACATCCAGTATCAAATACACCCTGACGAAGGCGCAGTACGACCAGCTGCAGTCACCCTTGAGAGCAGACAAGGTGACTGTGATGACCTATCGTTCCTCTACATTTCTCTGTGCAGGGCAGTTGACATCCCCGCACGATTCATTCGTGGATACCTGATAACTGAAAACACTGACGGGGGCATAACCGCTACTCCCCATGCATGGGCAGAGGTGTTCGTTGGGGTCGCCGGTCAACTGAGTGGATGGATTCCTGTTGAATGTGCCTGTAGTTCAACCTCTATCGAAATCAACATTCATCAGAATTTTGGGCTTGAAAGCGCATCTCATCTGAGATTATTTACTGATGATGGAAGCAATGCATCACTGGCGACCTCCCTCACTGGGATCTCATATGTAACCCGCGACCCAAGTATCACCATCATCCTCCAACCATTTGCCGAAATCCAGAACTACCAGGTACTTGAATCAAAAAATCTGGTAATCACAGATAGCAACATTCGGTATTATGAGTAAGGTCTTAAAACAAAAGCATTATGTCTGAGTACGGGTTTCAGACCCGCGGTGGTTGTGATTTTTTTAGTCGATGACAAAACCGCAGAAGAATTCTCAGCATATATGAAGAAATTCTCTGAGTTGTACGTCTCTTTGTCAAATATCGTGAAAAATCATACAACAACCCCACGTCCGTTAATCGTCGACCTTGGTTGTGGACCAGGGTTACTCTCTCTTGAGATTCTCAGACAGATATCAGATGCGACAGTTTTTGGTGTTGACCCTTTAAAAAACATGCTGTCATTGGCAAAGAAGAACGTAAACAAAGAAGGTCATGAAGGGTTCGAGTCGCTCCGTGGTGTCTCAGAAAGAATCCCTTTCAAGGCTGAAAGTATCGATACAATCGTAAGTCGATTCAGTCTTGCCTACTGGAAACACCCTGATATGAGTTTTTATGAGATGCACCGCGTCTTAAAATCAGGGGGGAAAATCGTAGTTGAGGCATTGAACCGGGATTTTCCAAAATGGAAACTCTTCTGCATTAAAATAGGGATGTTCTTGAAGCATGCAGGACGAGACGTCATCAGGTATCATGTCGATGCCTACGAATTAGCATATTCCATGGAAAACGTTGAGCTGTTATGTAAGAACGCAGGATTTGTCATCCTTGAAAAACAGGGTAGGAAACGTGAATGGAAATTCATTATTGTCGCAGAGAAACAATAGGGATGTAGTCTTTCCCTATAGTAATCAGGTCCTCCTTATATTTTTTACATAAAATATAAATAGTTTCTAAAGGTAATATTTCTTAGGAATATATGAAAATCATTTCACTGCGAAGGATACATTCAAAGAAACTACGAGCAGTCGGTATCATTCTTCTTTTTTGTGTCCTTCTTGGTTCCCCGGGATCAACTGGTTCCCTGGGTTACGACAATAACGGACAGAGCGTCCCAGTTGACTTCGAAGGGCAAGAACTGTACCTTCTCCGTGTTGAACATTATTTATATGTGAAAGCGTCAGAGGATGTTGGTATATTTCATATCAGATTCTCCTTTCCGCCGGATTATGGATATCAAGTTCCACTGCTCTTAGAAATCCATAATGATAGTTCTCTATCTGCGATAGAGCACTACACCATAGAAAACGATACATTTCATCCGAATAAGGTTATTAATTTTACGTTACATCCCATGGAAAAATATGACAGTGTTTTACTTCATTTCTCTTGTTGGGTTCTTGTGAAAAATCACGATTTTGGCGATCTGCCATCGTATGTAAAATTTCCTAAAAAACGTCATTTACCAGAGGATACCACGATTTGGCTTGCATCGACCAAAGTAGTCCAGCTCAACAGCATTCTTATCAGACATAAAGCATGGCAACTTCGTGGTTTCAGTGATAACCTTATCCGATATGCTGGAAGAATTGCCCCATTTATTAAAAACCATCGATATGCTTTTTTTGTCATTGGGCTGTATACTGGTCTTTTACTCTCCCAGGATGCGCGAACGACGTTATTGATTAATGGAGAGAATGTCGGACGAGGTCATCTTGCGTGTGCCTTTTTACGACTGTACAATGTTCCGGCACGGGTTCTACTGGTCAACAATGACCAGGGGTTCTGGACTCAGATGCATTATATGGTGGAATACTATTGTCCAGGATATGGATGGGTGCTGCTGGAAACAACGCAGGGAAAAACACCGTACGCAACATATCATCAAGTGATAAACAGAATTTGTTATCCCGAGGATGAGCAGGATACCAAACGAGATTATATTTTTCCTTTTATGAAAGGAGAAGAACGATGGTTATGGATCGATACCGATGATGTTTTTCCATATTATGTTGATTGTGACACCGGCAGTAAAAGTCAGATGTTTACCGAAACAAACCTGTATGTGGACACCATGATTGCCTCGTATGCGTTTGTCCTAACTCAGATAGTGTTCCGACACTACCAGGAATGTCTTGGCGTCAACTTAACTGGTGTGAATCTCGCGCATTTTGAAAATGCAACGTTTTATCAAAAACAAGCAATCCTTTCATTACAACATGCTTCGGACATCGATGGCTATCTTATGTTTCTAAATATGGCCTATGACGAATACCAAGAAATTGATCGGTGATGCGTTTTTTTTAATATTCACCAACGAGAAATCCGAACGCATAATGTCTTTGTCGTTTTTCAGAAAATCCTGATTTTTTTGCAGAGTTTTCTTTTCTTTGTAGTTGTTTTTTGACATGCTTCTTTGCCATGCGAGCCATCTCCTATAATTTGTTGGTGCGACGTTTATATATAAAGATACGGCGGTAGAATGTCAAAACGGAAAATCTAAATGCATCAATTACATTTCGTAGTCTCTGGGAGTATTGACGTATTCATGTCTGACGATGAGCAGAGAAAAAAACCACGACCGTTGTGGTCGTATCTCTTTCCACTTCTTCCATCAATAGTGTTTATCGTTGGACTTATTCCAACACTAATTGTTTTTTATGTCCTTCATCGGTATGTCCAGTTATTTTGGTTTCCAAGTATTTGGCATTTCTTGCTGTTGCCTGTTGTAATCTATTGTGGCGCAGTGCTGTTATTTCTCTCCGAGCTTTATATCACCAGCGGTATCATACGACTTTTCAAAATCACCTACAAACCAGGCATTCATGAGTATTCATTCAGAAACAAGGAGACTGTCAAATGGACGGTGGTGTGTGTTCTGTACACCCCATTTCGTAAACTCCTTGAGATATTTCCCCTTGGTCGGATTAAACAATCGTATTTGCGACTTCTCGGAATGACAATCGGGAAGAATTCTCTTGTCGGTGGCGTCATAAAAGACCCATGTCTGACAGAGTTTGGAGATAACGTCACGATGGGAGAATATGCAATCATCTACGGTCATATCCATAACATGCAGTATGAAACGATTTTCATGGATAAAATCCGAGTGGGAAACAACTGTGTGATCGGTGCGGGAGCAATCATCATGCCAGGAACCGTTCTTGAAGATGATGTGATTGTGGCCGCCGGGGCTCTTGTAACAAAAGGTCAAGTGCTCTTCAAAGGGAAAACATATGGAGGAATCCCTGCGAAAGAAATAATAAAAAAACCTAAAGAATAATTATATAAATAGGTATTTTCTATATATTAATAAAATAAAATGGGGATTAATATGAGAAAAATAATGATTCTTTTAATGACGGCGGTACTTGTATTTTCGCCGTTTGCAGCAGCATCGACGATGATAGTTACCGAGAAAGCACCATCTCAGAAAATTATGCCAAGTACGAATTCTCAGTTCACGCATACGGTCTTCATAGAAGAAGCAACTACGACCTGGTGTCCTAACTGTCCGAATGCCGCAGAGGCGCTCTATTCCCTTTATGAGGGGGAAGAGTATCCCTTCTATTTTGTCGCATTGGTATCAAATCAAAACCCTATAGCGAAAAATCGTTTTTGGGTACATTATCGGGGAATGGCGATCCCAACGCTCTTTTTCGATGGTGGATTTAATCAAACAGTAGGTGGGGGGTCAACCCCAGAACAAGCGGAGCTGCATTACCGCCCGTTCATTGAACAAGCAGGTGAGAGAACCGTACATCCGATTGAACTGACAAGTAGCGTCGTCGGCCATGGGGACGCAACATTGGACATTACAGTGACGGTCAAAAACAACGGTTCGAAACCCTACCTTGGATATGTCAGGTCGTATGTTACAGAGATCACCTCTCGATGGAACAACTATGCTGGAAACCCCTATCATTTCGGGTTCCTTGACTATGCTATCAGAAAAATAGTGTTCCTCGGACCGCAGAAGTCACGAACATATTCCATGACATGGAATGGGGCGGCACAACATGGAAACCTGACGTTCCCAGATATCGTTGACAACAACATCATGGTGATTACAACCGTTGCTCACTGGAGACCCCATCTCGTCCAAGAGGTGGAATACATTGGTACGCACTTTGCGTTTTATGTGGACCAAACCATTGGAGCGACAGTAGAATAGGACCAAATCAGTTGGAAAAAATCAATAACCGTTCGTTTTTACCGATAGAGGAGGAGATATTTTTATAATCCATGTTTATTTCTCAACAGTACGCAGTGAAGAGAGACATCGGTGAGATGATGATGAAAAATCGATACCGGAGACAAACCCTGGTCAGCGAGGTAGGTCAGAACGGCCAAGACGTGCTTGCAACAAAACATGTGACTGTCATTGGCGGTGGTGGGCTAGGAAGCAACAGCGCCAACATGATGGTGCGCATGGGAATCGGCAGTATCGATATCATCGATTATGATACCGTTGAAATCAGCAATCTGCATAGAACCTCTGTGTTTACTGAAGACGATGTGGGCAAACCAAAAGCATTGACCCTCCAGGACAGATTACAGCAAGTAAACAGGAACGTACACGTGAAGGCAATAAACAAGAAAGTAACCTCGGAAAATATCGAGGCTCTTGTTGTCGACACGGACATCATCATTGATGGGACCGACAGTGTCCCGCTCCGTTTGCTTATCAATGACATATCAATTAGACATAACATCCCCTGGGTCTATGCAGGGGTCTATGAAACAGTTGGGATGGTGATGGGAATACTCCCAAAACACACAGCATGCTTCCAATGTGTCACTCAGAACATCCTTGAATCAAAGGACCAAGAAACTCCAGTACTCGGAAGTCTGCCAGCAACAATTGCAGCAATCCAATGTAACGAGACAATAAAACTACTTCTTGGCAGACACCCGAAAGGATTAATTATCTACGACGTATGGAATCAGTGTTTTGACACCATGGACATCCAAAGAAACCCCACCTGCCCGACATGTGGAAATAAATAAACGAACAGAAGGGATGAATGGCTTGAAAGTCACTGTCATGGTCTATGGGCGATACAAAGACATCGCCGGAAAGGAAACGATTCAACTTGATATCACAGAGGGGGATACCCTGCGGGATGTTATCAATGTGTTTGTCAAACACTACCCGATCACACAAAAAGATAAAAGCCGTATGATAGTAACGAAAAACAAAATGTATACCTCCTATGATACGAAAGTGACAGAAGAAGACGAGATAACGATAGCACCTCCTATAGTCTCCGGTGGATAGATCTAATGAAGAAAAAGAGATATCTGTGCTTAGGGTTTTTCCTTGTTGCATTATTCTGCACGACCACCTCTGCTCTAGCGGAAAATCTAGTTATCGTAGATTTTTATTATTCTGAAACCTGTGGCTCTTGCAAACCAGCAATCGTAGTCATTGACGAGATAATAGTGCACTATGCAACGAATTACACAGGAAAGGTCATTATAAATAAGAAAGATGTTTCAAACAGAACGAATTACGATGAAATGCGCGATCGGGGACTTACCTACCCATCCGTAATAATTAACAATGAGACAAAAATCCCGAAAGCTAACCTCACCTACGTCGAACTTACAGAGGTGATCGATGCGTACATCGCAGAGCTTAACATTCGTAGGACATACGACGAAAATATGGTATCTATCCCAGGTATTGGAACGGTGAACCTGACAAGTCTTTCTCTTCCTGTGCTAACGATTGTGCTCGCATCATTGGACAGCTTTAATCCATGCGCCTTTTTCATCCTTATTTTTCTGTTAAATCTGCTCTTATACCTCCAATCAAGACGAAGAATGTTGCTCGTCGGTGGTATCTTTATCTTTTTCTCAGGGTTGTTCTATTTCCTGTTCATGTTTGTGATGTTTAACACATTGTTAATCACGTCAACATTTGTCAGTATGATTTCAGTGGCTGTCGGAATCGTTGCTGTTGGCATCGGTCTACTCAACATCAAAGATTTCTTCTTTCTAAAAAAAGGACCGAGTCTCAGCATCCCTGAAGAAAAACGATCTGTAACATTTAAGAACATCAGAAAACTTGTCAAATCACCATCACTTCTGACAATGCTTGGAGCAACGGTTTTCCTGGCGGTGAGTGTAAATTTTTATGAGCTTTTGTGCACGCTTGGTTTTCCCATGATTTATACTGCAAGACTTACCGAGGCAAACCTTCCGCTTGCAGGATATTATATGTACTTGTTTCTCTACAACATCGTCTATGTCATCCCGCTCATCGTCATCCTACTTGCGTTCACTTTGACGCTTGGGAAAATGAAATTGACCGAACTACAGGCTAAACAGCTAAAACTAGTATCTGGTATCATGCTATTCTCATTTGGTGTGCTCTTCCTTATCGACTATACCATGCTTGAACAGGTAAGCACCCCGATCTTACTTCTTGGACTAAGCATCATCCTGACATTGATTATTTCATTTGTGTATGAAAAATATAAAAAGAAGCAAAAAGAACAACATCCTCCAGAATCAGACAATCAGAACGCACTATAAGTATGCCTATTTTTCTGGTATGAATTTCTTTTCTACGATAAAAAATACAGATGGGGGATGTTAAAGATCCCCTGGAAACGCTCCAGTTAACAATGCGTACTCTTCGAAATCCTCTATCCAGTCAAACTCCTTGTCAATTTCACTTTCGTCCATGTCCTTTGCTTTTTCAGCGATATGTTTCTGCTGTTCTTCAATAAGCGTCTCAAGAGGAGCAAATCGTTTCGCTTTTACCACAGGATAGGCCAGCACTGTATCTGCTCCTTCCAATGTTCGTATTTTTTCTCGAACGAAGTTATTTACGATCTCTGGTGACTCCGCTGCAACATTCATCACGATATCCTCATCACCAAGACTATACGAGATGTAGATGGGGAACAGGTTGTAAGAATATTTGTAATTAAGTAAGTATTCATAGATAGATTTGTAATTACGTGGATGTGTGTAGATACGGATGATGTATCGATGAATCTTTGCTGGTCTCTTTTTTGGGATTGGGAAGAACACTGGTTTCATCAGCGATACTGTACTGGTATGATGGCATTCGTTACATTTTGAGAGAGAGTCGACTAGAAAATGTGCGATATTGTCAGGGTCGTTGACATTAAAAACAACCGCAACACTCATCATTCCTTCTGCCTGTGTTGCATACAATGGGGTCACATATTTTGATGTTTCATCTTTAATAATATGATTTTCTACATAATCCCATATTTTATCAAGATTGCTCTTTGGTGATAACCTCACGATGACCATCATAGAATATTCCTCCAAATCTAGGTACCTATCTGGTAAAAGACCCATATAGGAAGTAGTATAAATAATTTTGTAAAATTCTGGCCCGATTAAGCGAATTTATATCTATTATATTTTATAAAAAATTTCCTTGTTTTTTCAATGAATGTACTGTTTTTGTTGTGATAATATCAATCCCAGTATTTGCAACGTTTTTAATAATAATTTGATGAGACTTAACTGGAGCTTTTATTGTCGTGTTCTGTACCTCCTCCAATACCGTAAATATTTTATCTTTTGGAATCGGATTTGTACTTTTTACGCTGACAAGGGGCCATTCTCCACCCTTGACACGTATCGAGGAGGTCAACATTCGTCTTGGGTCAAAGACTTCATTTCTCGCGTATTCAATACCTTTTTTACATTTATTTCCATTTAAAACAACTAGTCGTTCCCCTTGTTTTCCTATGATTATTTTACACCCAATCGGACAGACAATGCATGTAATCTCTTTTTCAGGTATCACTGATAGTCACCTCCACTTGTTTATTGTTCGTGAGAATCTCAGTAGGGATATGTGCATCAATACGAATCATGCTTACTGGATTGACGCCAAGTAGTTTTTTCTTCAACAGTTCTTTTTTTCCTACCGTCAACCGCAGTATACTGATGCCTCGTGGTGTATCAGCTCGTAACGTAAAATGAACAGTGCCGCACGTGAATATTCGTTGAGGAACAACATATCGCACGCCATCCCCAGCATGGACAGTCAATCCTTTTTTTCTGTCTTGTTTGATAGACTGTTTTTTGAATGAATGTTCTGCAGCATGTTTCCCTGTTTTCTTTGCATCAAAAGAAAGCATATCCACAGTATCATACACCTGAAGGCAATTCCCACACGCAAAAACTCCAGGAATCGTTGTTTCCAATCGTTCATCGACAATCGGTCCGCCAGTATAATCATCAATTTCAACCCCCGTGGTTTTCGCAAGCTCATTTTCCGGAATAAGACCAAGGGATAGAAGAAGCGTGTCACAAGCAATCTGCATTTCAGTTGCTGGAATAGGAGCCATTGTATCATCAACTTGTTGGATTGTTACCTTCTCCAATCGTTCCTTTCCCGCTATGGAAGTGACGGTATGGTTGAGATATAACGGGATATCAAAATCATCAAGGCACTGAACAATATTGCGAGGTAAACCGCTTGCATAGGGGAGAAGCTCTACAACCCCCATAACGTGCGCACCTTCAAATTTCAGTCGTCGGGCAATAATCAACCCGACATCTCCAGATCCCAGGATAACGATCTTTTTTCCAGGCATGATATTATACAGATTGATTAACCCTTGGGCGACACCAGCAGTATAAATACCGCTAGGGCGAGAACCGGGAATCATCGACTGCCACCTTGTTTTCTCCCGACATCCCGTCGCAAGAATCATCGCTTTTGTTTTCAATTTATACATCCCTTTTTTGTTCACCGCGATGATTTCAAGTGCTTTATTAAATCGTAATACCATGGTTTCTGCAAAACATAGAATCCTTTGTGATTGTGCCATCTCAATATATCTCTCCGCGTATTCAGGTCCAGTCATCGAAATCCCAAATTCCTCTACTCCAAATCCATCATGGATACACTGAGGGAGAATACCACCAAGCCATTGATTTCTATCCAGGACAATAACACGATTTGCTCCATGTTGTTTCGCAGAAACCGCAGCAGCAAGTCCAGCAGGTCCCCCGCCAACCACGACAACATCTGCGTCCTGCTCAATCATTGCGTCTCCTCCCGAACCTGCCCAGTGAAAAGATGTGAATTCGGTGATTTCAACTTTAATTGTCTCGCATCCATATGTAACTGCTGTTCCATAATCCGAACGATATGCTGTGTGCAAAAGCCACCCTGACATCTCCCCATCCCTGCTCGACAGCGATATTTCACGGAAGAAAATGTTTGTGCTTTTAATGGGTTTGAAAGAGCGTCGATTACTTCTGCTTCGGTTACCTGCTCACAACGACATACAATCCTCCCCCATCGTTCATCTCTCTGAATCAGAGCAGATTGTTCGTCTGGCGACATTTCAGAAAAACCTCTTCTTCGTACTGCTTGTGTTCGTACGTGGGTTTTTTTCTTCAGATCTATCCATTGGGAAATCATCTGTGTCAGTTCTTTTGCGATAGCAGGTGCGGCGGTCAATCCAGGTGATTCAATTCCAAGCAAATGTATCAAACCAGGGATGTGTTTACTTTCTTCAATCCGGTAATCCGCCCATCCACCAGTTTTTTGGGAGGCGAGTTTACACCGGATCCCAGCGTAAGCATTGATGACAGCATTCTTAGGTATTGCTGGAATAATTTCTCGTGCTTCTTGTAATAACAAGTTCATCATTTCTTTGGTGGTACTGGTATCAGAAAAATCATCGATAAATTCTGCACTAGGACCTAGGAGAATGTTTCCATCAATGGTTGGGGTGATATGCACGCCAAGGACACCGAGGTCCTTGATCGGGACCGGATATACCATTGATTGAACCAATGAGCTATATGTTTTATCTAGTACAAGATACTCTCCTCGACAAGGATATATCTGGAAATCTGGGGTTTCGATCATTGAAACGATTTCTCGACAATTCAATCCAGCAGCATTTACGACGACATCTGCCAAAAACTCTCCATTGTTTGTTCCTAAAACAAAATGACTTGGCTTCTTCTTCAAATAGAACACTTTAGTTTCAAGTAAAAACCGAACATCATTTTCTACAGCATTCTCAGCAAGAGCAATCGTATATTCATAAGGAGCAACAATACCTGCGGTCGGGACCCAGAGTCCAGCGATACAGGAGATATTTGGTTCTTTCCGTTTTACAAGCAATCCATCGTGAATCTCCAAACCAGCTACGTTGTTCAAATCCCCAATCTTCTTCAATCGTTCCAGCTCTTTGATTTCATCTTCATTCTTGGCTATGACATATTTTCCAATCCATTTCAGTGGAAACCCAAGTTCGGTCGCAAGCAATTGAAACATTCTGTTTCCTTGGACACAAAAACGAGCTTTGAGAGACGATGGCGGCGAGTTTATGCCACTATGGATAACACCGCTATTTGCCTTACTCGTTGCAGATGCAACATCGCTTCCCATTTCAAAAACAACGACATTAATTTTATAATGAGATAATTCCCAGGCAAGAGCAGAGCCAATGACTCCTCCTCCAATGATAGCAACCTGAAAATTTTTCATTTGACAGAGAATACCCATGCATTATTTAAATAGAATAGTCATTGATGAAAGTTGATACTCACCTATTTTAATCAAGGGAGTATTCATACCTACTAATGGAGTGGCACCCATGATTGTTGATGTCCCATACGGCTCAGAAACCATAAAAGTTCAAATTCCCCCGCCCTATGAAATACTCAATCCCAATAAAGTAGAGTGCAACGATGAAAAGAGAATAATAGCGGATGCCTTACAGCATCCTATCGGGAAAGAAACGTTTGAAAAATTTGCCAAACAATCTGAACGATTATTAGTTATTGTGAATGACGCGACACGGCCGACCCCTTCATCTACGATCCTTGAATATCTCTATCCTCTTCTTTCTTCGCATCCTGCAGTGAAATTTCTTGTCGCAACTGGAGTTCATCGTGCCCCTACGAAAGAGGAATATCAATACATTTTCGGACGTTTTTATGAGTCGTTCAAGGGCCGCGTCTATGCGCATGACGCCCGGAAGGAATCGGATATGACATATCTTGGAAAATCCAAGAATGGGACCGAGATGTACATCAATAAGATGGTTACCGAGAGCAGGAATGTGCTGGTCATCGGTAGTGTTGAGCCACATTATTTTGCAGGGTACACAGGGGGGAGAAAATCGTTTCTCCCTGGTGTTGCATCGTATAAAACCATTGAAATGAACCATAAGCTTGCATTAAGTGAGAATGCTTGTTCGCTCGCACTCGAAGGAAACCCAGTACATGAAGATATGGTTGATGCAATGAACGTCCTTAAAGATATCAATGTCTTTTCAATACAAACGGTGCTCACTGGTAATCATAAGATCTATGCTGCAACAAGTGGTGACCTCCTGAAATCGTTTGAAGCTGCTATTCAATTCGCCAATAATGTATTCTGCGTCCCCCTCCAAAAAAAAGGAAACATCGTCCTTACGATAGCGCCATACCCGATGGATATTGATTTGTATCAATCCCAGAAGGCATTGGATAATGGGAAGTTAGCGTTAGAGGATGATGGTATTATTATTCTTATCTCGAAGTGTCGTATGGGTGTTGGAGAAGATGCGTTTCTTGATCTTTTCTGCAAAGCAGAGACCCCTCAAGGAGTTTTAGAGATTCTTGGTGATGAATATAAACTAGGGTATCATAAAGCGGCAAAAATGGCCGCAATCGGTGTGCATGCTCAGATGTGGACTGTCACTGATCTCCCTGATGACATTGTAAAGAAAGCTATGCTAAAACCCTACCGAAGTATTCAAAAAGCAATAGATGACGCCGTAAAAATAATACAACAGAAAGGAAGACAACCACATATTATTGTCATGCCCTCGGGGAGCCTCACTATCCCTGTACTACACGGAGGGACATAGATGGATTTTCACTGGACCGAGGAACAAAAACTCTGGAGAAAAACCGTACGGGAGTTCGCCCAAAAAAAAATAACGCCAAAGGTCCGAGAGATTGACACAAACAAGAAAATCCCAGAATCGCTCATTAAAGAAATGGCATCACTAGGATTACTTGCCCCAACTGTTTCTAAAGAATACGGAGGTGCGGGAATCGATTGGACAATGGCATGCATCGCAGCAGAAGAACTTGGACGTGCAGATATCAGCCTTGCCATACCAGTACTGTATTTGGTAGAAGCTGCATGGGGGTTTATCTTTAACCAATATGGGACACCAGAACTAAAAGCAGAGTATCTGCCAAAAGTAACTGCAGGGGATGCATTTCTCGGGATTGCTGTCACTGAACCAGAAGGAGGTTCAGATATCGTTGGTGCACTAAAAACTAAGGCGGTAAAAAAAGAGGGAAAATGGGTCGTGAATGGCGAAAAGATGTTTATCAGTGGCGTCAATGAATCTCGAACAGGGGGTGGTATTCACCTGACACTTGCACGAACAAATCCGAAGATGGGGTATAAAGGATTTTCATTCTTTGCGATTCCCCTAAAAGAAAACCCCCAAGTGAAAACAACCCTCTTGGATGATATGGGGCGCATGGGTATTTCGACGGGTGGCTTTGCCATGGAGGATGTGGAGATACCAGCGCAAAACATCGTCGGGGAAATCAATAGAGGATTTTACTACGCCATGGAAGGGTTTTCTGCAGCGCGAGTGCTTATTGGCGCCACCTGTGTTGGTGCATCGGAAGCAGCACTACACTTCGGGGCAGATTATATTAAAAACCGAAAGGCATTTGGTCGTTCCCTTGCAACTTTTGAAGGAATACAATTTCCCTTCGCAGAACATTATGTAAAAATAGAAGGCGATAAACTCCTAACATATCGTGCAGCATGGCTTTTAGACCAGATGTATACAAAGAAAACAACGACACATCATGAGGTTGCCTTGGCCGCTGCGACATGTAAGCTTAGTGCTCCACAGCATGCGTTTGGGGTGATGAACGAAGTGGCGGATTGGCTTGGAGCCGCCGGATATACAAAAGAATACGATATTGAGATGGGCATCCGAGGTGTTCGATCGTACTCCATTGGTGCGGAAGGGACCATGAATATCATGAGGATTATCATCGCACGGGAGCTTTTAGGAAAAGAATTCTTACCCTACAATCAACTAGAACAAGAGAGGTAATCAAATAATAAAATTTAAACCAAAACCGATATCACCAGTGTTTTTTCATATAAATTGTTTGAATATTGACGAATTCTTTAATCCCATACCATGATAATTCACGACCAAATCCCGAGTGTTTAATCCCTCCAAAAGGAAGCCGGGGATCCGAGTGAACGATTTCATTGACAAAAACACAGCCCGCTTGTATTTCTTTTATGAACTGCTTACCTTTTTCGACATCCCTTGTCCAGATGCTAGAGCCAAGACCATACGCGGTATCATTTGCTCTTCGTATTGCCTCTTTTTCATCTCGAACTTTCATTAATGCAGCGACTGGCCCGAACGTCTCCTCAGAATACAGCGGCATACCAGAACGAATGTTTGAAAGAACAGTCGGTAAATAATAATAACCTGGTGTATTTTGTACTGGTTTTCCACCAACGAGAACACAAGCACCTTTTCGAACAGATGCTTTCACTTGAGCATCAATTTTTCGTAAGAGGTCTTTTCGTGCAAGAGGACCGATATCTGTTGATCTCTGGTGAGGATCTCCAATTGAAAGTTCTGTTACTTTTTCAGTAAAACAATCTGTGAATTCTTGAAAGATTTTCTGGTGGATGATGAAGCGTTTTGCAGCGATACAACTTTGGCCGGTATTAATCATTCGCGCCTTGACTGCTTGTTTTGCCGTATATTCGATATCCGCATCATCAAGGACGATAAATGGATCGCTCCCACCAAGTTCTAACACTACCTTTTTCAGATACGTTCCTGCCAATCCAGCAATACATCTCCCTGTGGTATCACTACCGGTCACAGTCACTGCAGCCACACGATTGTCTGCTAGAACTCTCCTGACCGATTTTGATCCAATGAGGAGCGTTTGAAATGTATGAGACGGGGCCCCTGCATTTCGAAAAACCTCCTCAATCGCACGTGCACATTGAGGCACATTTGAAGCATGTTTCAAGAGGAACCCATTTCCAGCCATTAAAATAGGAGCCGCACATCGAAAAACCTGCCAGAAGGGAAAGTTCCATGGCATTACCGCAAGAACAATACCAAGTGGAGAACAGCGGATATAACTTGTATTCTCACCGGTGTGGATGTATTCATTTTCTAGTAATTTTTCCCCATGTTCAGCATAATACTCACAGACCCAGATACATTTGTCAATTTCAGTTTGCGCCTGAATGACAGGTTTACCCATTTCAGTAGTGATGAGTCGTGCGTATGCTTGTTTATTTTTTTTAAGAATACGGGAAGCATTTCTTAGGATTTTTCCCCGATCAGAACATTGAAGGTTCTTCCAACGATCAAAGGCATGACTGCTTTTTTTCACCTGCTCCTGTATTTTCTTAGCGTCCCATTCCATGAACACTTTCAATGTCTCGCCCGTGGAGGGATCAATTGAGTACAATGCCATAGGACCTCACGTCATCGGTTAGGGAATCATGAGAAAAGACTTAAAACCTCTTCTCAATCCTCCAAACGACGTCTTTCTATACATTCTCTAATCACCTCAATTGCTGTTGATGATAGAGGAAATATTTATTAAACGATATCTTCTTCTAGCGCTGGCTGCGACAATGAAGGAAGAGGTAATATTTATAAAAAAAGGGGAACAAAAAAGCGAAGTAAAAAGACCAGGAAAACTGTATCGACTTATTGTAAAATCACCTCATATAGAGGCGATTATCGCTGAACTAGATCCTCATGCAGAATCACGATGGTTTCAACATGACGGTGAAGAAATGCATATCGTCCTTCAAGGACAGATAGAATATACGGTAGGCGAAAAATCGTACAAACTAAGCGAAGGAGACACTCTCTGGCATATCTCCTCATTGAAACATCGCGCAAGAAATATCAAAAATGAAAAAGCGATTTACATCACTGTGGGAACACCACCGACATTTATGTGGAGTACGCTGTAACATACTTACCGTCTTATCACAGTTTCATTTCACTTTTTATAAATGGGTGCGATAAACGAGGTGTATACCGATGAAAAGTGATACTATAGAAAGTATAGAAAACGGCATCATTACATTAATAAAAAAGGCAGAAACAGAATTACCCCAGGATGTCATTATTGCTCTCAAACAGGCGTATGACCGTGAAGAAGGTATTGCCAAAATACAGATAGAGACCATATTAAAAAATATTGAATTGGCAAAAACATCGGGGCGTCCTATGTGTCAGGACACGGGTATTCAAACGTTTTTTGTAACTGTTGGGTTTGATTCCCCGTACTTGAAAAATATAAAGGGGATTCTTTTTGACGCTGTGAAAAAAGCCACTGTAGAGATTCCTCTTCGACCGAACACCGTGGATCCATTTACCGGGAAAAACCATGGTGACAATACAGGTGATTATATCCCTTCCATCACCTGGGATCTTTTGCCGGGAAGTGACATCAGAATAACCGCCTTGCCGAAAGGAGGAGGCAGTGAAAATATGAGTCGACTTGGGATGTTGAAACCTGGGGTCGGTATCGAGGGTGTTAAGAAATTCATTGTTGATGAGGTGATGAAGGCAGGGGGGAGTCCGTGTCCACCGACTGTCATCGGCGTTGGTATCGGTGGTGGTGCTGATATAGCAATGAAGCATGCAAAAACCGCCCTTCTTAGACCAGTAGGTAAACGACATCGTGAGCAGACCATTTCTGCAATTGAACAGGAATTAATTGAAAGAATAAACGGAAGTGGTATCGGTCCCATGGGACTCGGAGGAAAAACCACGGTTCTTGACGTACATATCGAAAAAGCACATCGGCATCCGGCAAGTCTCCCTGTTGGAATTTCGGTGCAATGTTGGGCGAATCGACGTTCAACCATGGTGATTCATGCTGACGGAACCTGGGAGGTGGACTAGATGGAATATCATCTTACTTTACCGGTTTCATCAGATTTGATTAAAAAATTGCATATTGGTGACATCCTTTATATCACAGGTGATATTTTTACCGCAAGAGACGAAGCTCACAAAACAATGCTTGAGAAAGAAAAAAATAGTCTCCCGTTTGATCCTTCGTCGATGGCGCTATACCATTGTGGACCACTTATGAAAAAAACTCACAATGGCTGGGAGGTAGTCTCTGCCGGACCGACGACCAGCGGAAGGATGGAGCTATTTGAAGATACGTTCATAGAAAAATTCGGGGTAAATATTATTATCGGTAAGGGCGGCATGGGAGAAAAAACCAAGGAAGCGCTACAGAGACTTAGCGCCGTTTACACCGCATACACCGGTGGTGCAGGGGCCTTAGCAGCAGAACGTATTGAAAATACACAAGCAGTGTATTGGCTTGAAGAGTTTGGGATGCCGGAAGCAGTCTGGATTTTCACTGTAAAAGAATTCGGCCCTCTCATCGTCGCTATGGATGCTTTTGGTGAATCAATTTATAGACAGCTAGAGTAGATATGCGATAAGATTTTATCGCTCTATTTCAAAAGATATCTTCAGTTCAGCACGGTACAACATCAACTTATCATTGTCTATTTTTACATCAAATTTTGTGACTTCGGCTCGTCGTATCTTCCGTACAGTTTTTGCTGCTTCGATGACCGCGTTTTCAGCCGCTTCTGAAAAACTTTTTTTGGATGTACCAACAATATCGATTATTTTATACACTACCATCTTTCATAGCACCTCCATAATCAATAGCGTACATTCCCTACTTAATACTTTTTATAATGATGTATATGTTAAAATAAAACATGTTGTCATCGCAGCGATATTTGTAATAGAAGAGTTGCCGAGAGGATGAGTTATCAACTCACAAGATACGGGTTATTTCTTCTTTTTCTCCGCATCTTGTATTTCTTTTTTTATCCAGGATTCCACTGCCGCTCCACGGAAAAGTTGTTGTAATTCTTCATCGATGTTGGAGGGTTTTATCACCATGATCCATCCTTTCTCATACGGGCTTTTATTAATCAATGTACAATCATCCTCTAATTCGTTGTTGACCTTGGTAATCTCACCGGACACAGGTGATACAAATTTCCCCACCCATTTCGCTGATTGGATCTTCCCGCTGGTTTCACCTTGCGTTACCTCATCACCTTCGAATGGAAGATCGATATAGGTAGTATCGCCAGCGCTTTTCTGATAAAAATCGTTCATCCCAACACGAACAGTTCCATCAGATTCGACTTTCACCCATGCATGCTCTTTATGGTAGTATAACTCATCTGGAAAATTATATCCTTCAATTACTGCCATTGGCAAAACACCTCCACATTTCTATATGCTATTCATTTCTGGTTTAAATATCCTTTTCTTTTTTTGATTACTTTATCAGAGGAGCCACCTAGAGTATCATCCATATTCCTCGACAAGGTCAGCAATCTCAGTCGGAAAACTAGCTAGTTTCACGCCTGCTTTCTCAAATGCTTTAATTTTCGATTCAGCGGTACCTTTCCCCCTGGAGATAATGGCACCAGCATGGCCCATTCTCTTCCCTGGAGGAGCGGTCCTGCCAGCAATGAATGCAAACACAGGTTTTTGAATATGCTCGGTAATGTATTCAGCAGCATCCTCCTCAGCAGTCCCACCGATTTCACCAACTAAAACAACAGCTTTTGTCTCTGAATCTTTCTCAAACGCATCCAACGCATCAATGAATGTCGTCCCAATAATTGGGTCGCCACCAAGCCCCACACAAGTGCTCTGACCAATGCCCCGTTCGCTTAACGAGTTTACAATCTCATATGTAAGTGTCCCTGAACGACTCGCAACACCGATATCCCCTTTTAAAAAAATACCTCCAGGTAAAATACCTATTTTGGTTTTCCCGGGACTTGCAATACCCGGGCAGTTGGGACCAATCAGTACCGCTTGCTTATATTTCGCATAATGCACAAAGTCCATGGCATCGTGAAACGGAATGTTTTCTGTAATTACCACGACTGTTTTTATTCCCGCATCCAATGCCTCAAAGACCGCGTCCTTTGCAAACCGAGCAGGAACCAACACAAGTGATGTATTTGCCGTGGTCTCATCAACAGCGTCTCTGACCGTGTTAAAGACTGGGACACCCTGAACATCTTCCCCTGCTTTCCCCGGAGTAACACCTGCAACAACCTTCGTGCCAAACCGTAACATTTCACCAATATGAAACACACCCTGATGACCGGTTGCCCCCTGCACAACAACAGTATTTTTTTTATCAACAAAAATCGACATGTTTCTATTCACCTGCCATCGTACTTGTAATTTTCGCTGCATCTTGTAAACTTGTTGCAGTGATCAACCCAGCGTCCTTTAAAATCTCCTTCGCCGCATCTTCATTCATCCCTTTAATCCGTGTAATCACAGGACAATGGATTCCTTCCTTGGTAATAACCGCTTTCACTCCCTTTGCCACGGTATCACACTTGGTAATCCCGCCAAATAAATTCAAAAAAATCACCTTTGGTTTTGCTTTCTTCATTAACTCAAAAGCCTGCTGGACCTTCCCAGGATCATCGGTACCACCAAGGTCTAAAAACACACCACCGCGACCGTGATAATGCGTTAACGCATCCAGTGTCGCCATAGTGAGTCCTGCACCATTTGCAATCACCCCGATATTCCCCTCAAGCTGAATAAACGAAATTCCTTTTTCCTTTGCATCTTTTTCTAACGCAGTAAGCTCAACATGTTCTGGCACAATATCAGGATGACGATACAATGCATCGTCATTGATGATGACTTTGGCATCAAGTGCGATTATTTTTTTGTCTTTTGTTTGTACCAAAGGGTTGATTTCTACAAGTTCACAATCGTATGCCCGGAACAGTTGATACATGCGTGAAATAACTCGGCTGACTTCTTTTTCGACGTCACCACCAAGTTGTAAGCCAGTCAGAATTCGACGGATATGGAATGACTGGACCCCAATCAACGGATTAACCCATACCTTGATGATATGATCATCAGGAACACTTTCTATATCCATGCCGCCTTCGCGACTTGCCATAAGTAACGGCATTCGATGACTTCGGTCAAGCACAATACTGAGGTACAATTCTTCCTCGATAGCTATTTTTTCCTCAGCGAGTACTTTTTCAACATGATAGCCACCAATGGTCATAGAAAGGATGGAGGCGGTTTTTTCTTGTGCTTCTTTTTCATTATCAGCTGATTGAATCCCCCCTGCCTTCCCTCGACCACCAATAGGAACCTGTGCTTTCAGAATCACTGGAAAATTCATAGTGAACCTTTCATTTTCTCTTTCGAAAATTTTTCCTTTTGGAACGGCGATATCATATTTTTCAAACAGCTGCTTCCCCTGATACTCAAAAAGTTTCATGGCAATGGCATACAACTTCAAATATTTAAGAGCTTTTTAATCCAAGAATCACACCCAATAATTTTATGCGTTATTGGGGCAAACTTAAAATCCTTAATATAAATTAACGTGTTAAGCCCATAGGTATATATAACAGGGTCCCGAGCAATCCACCGATTCTCTTTTAAAATTTGCATTATCTTCATCAAATCAGCTTTATAATCATCATAATCATGATACACGGAAATCATGACGGCTTCAAACATTCTACATGCAAAAAAAACAGTCGAATCACTCATTAAAAATTCTGCTTCATCACTTTCAATATTAGGGGGATTCCGGGGGTCAAAGCGAATATGATAAAAAGTAATTATTTCAAAACCAAGTTTTTTAAGATCGGGAAGATAAAATGTTCCAAACAAATCTCGTTTTTCAAAACCACGCCTCAAACGAGAAACGGTATGACGCGAAACACCAATTTCCCGTCCAATATCACTATCAGATCGTTCTGGATAACTTACCATCATACAAAAAACATTTTTTTCTGCATCAGATAGGGTAACCGTATCGGTATGACGGAAGGCAAGGTGTTTTCCAGTTTCTGTTTCATTGAGAGATAATGCAAAACTCTTTCGAAATAATGGTGCAAAATCAAAAAATCGATAAATCTTGCTAATGTCAAAAGGGAATACAACCATAGTAGGGTATTGATCCTCCAATAACCCTCTTCCCCCAAAAATCTGTGTTCGTATATCATTAATACGGCCGACTGTTGCGTAGTCCTGGGAAAAACTCAAAGAGAATCCTTTATCTTGCTCACCTATTGAAAAAAAGATTTCTTCAAAAATTTCAATGGTTTTTCCAGTAATGTCAATTCGTTCTTGAAGTGGTATCAATGGACTAAAATTTGTGTATATCGCAACAAGCATCTGACAACCGGTATTTTGAAGATATGGTATGTTTAGTTTTCGAATCAGCCCTTTTTCTTTTAATCGATGTCGAATGGATGTTACCGTCGAATGTTTCAGACTTAATTTTTCAGATAATTCTTTGTCTGTGAGATGAGGGTATTTTACGATGCCGTAGAGCAATGTCTTTTCTTTTGAAGTCAATTCAATATGTTTCATATGAATAAAAAGAAGGAAAATTTATATATAAACCTTATTATCGCATTATTAATAAATAGGTTAATAATTAATAAAATGATTAAAAAATTATTAAAAAATGTGTAAATATACAAATATTGATAAAATTTTTAGATTTTTGATAAAAACGCCAAAAACATTATATGGGATGACAAGTATTCAAATTATTACTTGCGGGTCGAGGCTTGTTGTCGAATGACAATAAACACCATCAGCTGGGAAACGATACAAAATGATATTTTTTTAGATAGTAAACTTATCAATTTTCTAAGAGGAAGACGTTATGATGAAAAGCCATCAGATTGTTTTTGAAAAGTCAAAGGGAAATGAAAAGAAATTAAAAAATAATAAAGCAGCAGCAGGAGAAGTTGAAGTTTTTATCATGGGAAAAAGCTACAAAGTTCCTGCAGGACTTACTATTATGAAAGCGTTAGAATTTGCTGGTTATCGTTTTGTCCGTGGCTGCGGTTGTCGCGCAGGGTTTTGTGGTGCATGTTCAACAGTCTATCGCATTGAAGATCAACAAAAATTAGAGTTTGATCTTGCGTGCCAGAAAGTTGTTGAAAATAAAATGTATCTTGCTCAACTTCCATTTGTACCCGCTTCAAAAGCGGAATACGACATTGAAAAACTTGAACCGTCCGACACAACTCTTATTACAATGTACCCAGAAATTGCCCGTTGTGTTTCATGTAACACGTGCACAAAATCATGCCCGCAAGACATCGAAGTGATGAAATACATTCAAAGTGCTATTCGTGGTGATATTGCGAAGTGTGCTGAAATTTCCTTTGATTGCATTCAATGTGGTCTTTGTGCGATGCGATGCCCTGCTGATATCAAACATTATCACGTTTCCCAACTTGCTCGACGTCTCCGCGGGAAATATATTGATCCTAAATCACAGTATCTTGTACAACGATTGAAAGAGATTGAATTTAGAAAATACGATAATGAAATTGACCGGCTCATGAAAATGGATAAAAAAGAAATCACAGAGTTATATAAAAATCGGAAGATTGAGGCTGAAGAAGTAGTGGCCCCTGGGGGTGACTAACGATGAAATTGACAGAGGGGTACCCAGAGTATATGCTGAAATCGATCGCTCTTGTTGAAGAAAAACGAAAATGGAATATGTCACACCCGGTAAAACCAATGAGTTTGAAGGAACGGGAAGACATACTCTCAAAATATCACCCTGATTATATGGAAGGGACACGACGGCAACTACGAGTCGGTGTTGATAAAGGACAAGAGTTCTACAATGGCATCGTAGACCTTTTAGAAGCCAGACCTGTGCTCAACCCAAAAGACGTTGATCTAAGTAAAATCGATTATGATGTTGATCTATTGATTATCGGAGGTGGCGGTGCTGGTACTGTTGCTGCTCTATTTGCATATGAATCTGGTATTGCATGTGATAAAATTTTAATTGTGACTAAACTTCGTCACGGCGACGCAAATTCGATGATGGCACAAGGTGGAATCCAAGCAGCAGATCGACCTGAAGATAGTCCTGCTCTTCATTATCTTGATATTTATGGTGGCGGACATTTTACCAATAAGCCTGAGCTTGCCAGGGCGCTTGCATTAGATGCACCAGGGATTATAAAATGGCATGAAGAGCTTGGAGTCATGTATGACCGTCAAGATGACGGTGAATTTCAGGAATTATCTGGGGGCGGAACCTGCCGGAACCGTATGCACAGTGCAAAGGATTACACCGGTATGGAACTATTACGAAATATTCGAGACAATACAAGAAATCTTGAAGTACCGGTCCTCGAGTTTTGTCCTATTGTTGAACTGCTGATGGATGAGAAAGGAAGGGTTGCCGGTGGTATTGCTTTCAACCTAGAAACTTTTGAGTATTATGTGATTCGTGCAAAAGCTACAATTCTTGCCACGGGCGGTTCCGGTCGTCTGCATCTTTCTAACTACCCAACTACGAATCATTATGGCGCCACAGGTGATGGGCTGGTCATGGCGTATCATGCAGGAGCAAACCTTCTTGATCTTGACACCATCCAGATTCATCCGACTGGTGATGCATACCCTGAGCCTATCGTTGGTATCCTGTCCACAGAAAAAATCAGAGGACTTGGTGCTATACCCGTGAATTCCAGTGGCGATCCTTTCGTATTCCCCTTAGAACCTCGTGATGTAGAATCGGCAGCATTTATCAGAGAGTGTAAAGAAAGTCGTGGAATAATCACTCCCACGGGCATGCCTGGTGTGTGGCTTGATACCCCAATGATCGATATCATTCATGGTGAGGGAACATGTGCATTAAAATTGTCTGGTGAAGTACGGAAATTCAAACGATTTGATATCGATATGACAAAACATCCGATTCTTGTGTACCCCACGCTTCATTATCAAAATGGCGGCGTTGAAATCAATGAAAAAACAGAGACACGAATTCCCGGTCTTTTTGCCGCTGGTGAAGTCACTGGAGGAGTCCATGGTAAAAACAGACTTATGGGCAACTCGCTTCTCGACTATAATGTATTTGGTCGTCGCGCAGGCATTTATGCCGCAAAATACGTAAAAAAAGTAATACTTGGGAAACTGACCTTAGGTCACTTAGATAAGTATACCAAAATGATTGATCAGGCTGGTATTGATTTGAAAAAAACTGCGCCTATTCTTCTCCCTGAATACCGGGGTGAAAAAGCAATCTCTCGCGCACTGGATATCTTCTGAGGGATCTGTTATGATAGAAGTAAATGAAGATTGGTGTAAAGGATGCAACATCTGCATTGAACGATGCCCTGTCGAAGCATTAGAACCATCAGACAAATTAAATAAGAGAGGGGTGCGTCCACCGAAATTAAAACAAGTCAATGAATGTAATGATTGTCGGCTTTGTGAACTCCTATGCCCCGACATGGCGATTATTGTAGTCCCTGAGGAAAAAAAGAAACAGCAAAAAAAGAGTTTATTACGACCAGTTGGAGGAAGAGGATAAATGATCTACAAACGAGATCCGCAACGAATACGTGATGTATTAGGAAATAACAAACAATTTATCCTTGGTGATATGGCCTGTGTCTATGGCGGCATCCTTGCTGGATGTTCATTTTTTGGAGGATACCCGATTACACCTGCATCAGAAATCGCTGAGGGAATGGCCCGGCTTCTTCCACGGGTAGGGGGAACATATATCCAAATGGAAGATGAAATTGGTAGTATCGCTGCAGTCATCGGGGCAGCATGGGGTGGCTCAAAATCTATGACCGCAACATCTGGCCCCGGGTTTTCACTCATGATGGAGAACTATGGGTATGCGGTGATGACCGAAACTCCCTGTGTTATTGTGAATGTGCAAAGAACCGGACCGTCAACTGGACAACCGACGCTTGGCGCTCAAGGTGATATGATGCAAGTACGATGGGGAACCCATGGAGACCTTGAAGCAATTGCGCTTACCCCTAGTACTGTCCAAGAATGCTTGGATTTCACCATTGAAGCATTTAATCTTGCAGAAAAATATCGCAATCCTGTCTGCGTCATGACCGATGGGGAAGTAGGACATCTAAGAGAACGAATAATCATCCCAGATGAAAAGGATCTAAAGATAATTAATCGACATCCCGCAACAATCGATAAGAATAAATTCATTCCATTTACTGAATCACAAACCAGAAAAAGCAAGGTGCCTGATTTTCCAACCTTTGGAACCGGGTACCGAACATATGTGACAGGGCTGACTCACAATGAAAAAGGATTCCCAGCAACAGATAAACAAAAAGATCATGAGAAACTCATCAAACGGATTACCTCAAAAATATCTGACGATATAGATAAACTCACAATGGTTGAAAAGATTAATTTAGATGATGCGGACATCGCGTTTGTTACGTATGGTGCTTCAGCACGGCCTGCAGAAACCGCAATGGAGCTTGGTAGAAAGAAAGGAATCAAGGTTGGGTTGCTTCGCCTGAAGATGGTTTGGCCATTTCCAGAAAAAGTTATTCATACACTCGCAAAAAATGTTGATACCATCATTGTTCCAGAGATGAATCTTGGGCAGATTGTTCATCCCGTTCGAGAGGCGGCTTGTGGACAATGTGAGGTTATCAGCGCACCAAAAATCGGTGGAGAGATACATCTCCCAAATGAGCTGATAAAATATTTGGGGGGAAAATAAGATGGTTGAAATGAAAACTGCTGACGAGTTAAATAAAAAATTTCTCCGAGATGGCATGTGGCCTACAATATTTTGTAATGGGTGCGGCGACGGGGTTGTCTTAGAATACACATTATGGGCGCTGGAAGAACTTGGCTGGGACATGGATAAGGTTGTGTTTGCTTCTGGTATTGGGTGTTCCTCACGATTACCAGGGTACATCAAGGCAGATGGATTACATACCACTCATGGAAGAGCATTGGCATTTGCTACAGGGATAAAAGCGGCCAATCCTGAACTTAAAGTCATTATTTTTACAGGAGATGGAGACTGCGCAGGGATCGGGGGCAATCATTTCATTCATGCTGCACGACGGAATATCGATATGACGGTCATTATGATCAATAATTTTATTTATGGGATGACCGGTGGACAGCTTTCACCGACAGCACCATTGGGAAGTATTGCTACAACAGCACCTCATGGGAACATCGAACCACCGTTTGATATCTGTAATTTAGCAAAAGCCTTAGGAGCAAATTATGTTGCCCGATGGACCGTTTCTCATCCCTATCAACCAATTAAATCAGTTAAAGCCGCACTTGAAAAAAAAGGATTTTCCCTTATTGAATTCCTTGCACCTTGCCCGACTGCGTATGGGAGACGAAACAAATTAGGTGATATCAAAAAACTTTGGGAATGGTATGATAACAACACGATTTTAATTGAGGATTACGAACGAATAATGAATTATGGTACGGAAGAGGAGAAAAAACAAACTCGTAATATGTTTCCTATCGGGGTGTTTCAAGATTTTGACAAGCCAGGGTTTTTTGAGGAATATGAAAAACTTGTGAATCGACTGATGGATTCTTCGTCTACGTCTGGAAAACTAAAGGTGGTGGTTAAAGAATGAAGAAAGAAATTCGAATCTGTGGTTTTGGTGGTCAAGGTGTTATTTTGGCTGGTTTTATCATTGGAAAAGCAGCAGCAGTCTTCATGGATTATAATGCGGTGCAAAGTCAATCCTATGGCCCTGAAGCTCGTGGCGGTGCGGCTCGTTCTGAAGTGATAATCTCTGATGAAAAAATCGGCTATCCCCGCCCGACAAGCGTTGATTTGTTCGTCGCCATGTCCCAGGAATCCTTTGATGCGTATCGCAATGACATCCGTGACGATACTCGCATTGTGATTGATCCTGACCTGGTGACCAAACACACTATTGGGCGACCCATCTATAAAGTACACGCACAACAAATCGCTGAGGAACTCGGCAACAAAATTGTGACCAACATCGTGATGGTCGGAGCAGCAACAAGCATCCTTAATTTACTGGAACCTGAAGCAGTGAAAAAGGCCGTCATCGACAGTGTTCCAGGCAGGTTTAAAGAACTCAATGTTATGGCATTTGAAAAGGGATTAGAGGCAGGTAACAATGCCCTCAAAGGAAAATAATCAAAAAATTGATCATGATTTAGGGATACCTCTTTGCGATGATTATTTCTTGGATGACCCAGAAGTCATCCAACAAGAAGAAAAAATGCCTGAACCAACAAGCACGATTCAAAAGATTACACAGATTGTAGCACGGAAGAAAAAACGGGTTATCTACGGGGATGTGCTCATTATCGGTGCGGGAATCTCAGGAATGCAATCAGCACTGGATATCGCAGATAAAGGATACAAAGTCGTTATCATTGATAAAACATCTACAATCGGCGGGGCGATGGTGAAACTTGATAAAACATTTCCAACGAACGATTGTTCGATTTGTACAGCTGCCCCAAAAATGGTTGAGCTAGCTCGTCATCCAAATATTGAACTTATTACCTATGCTGAGATGAATAAACTTGTTGGTAAAAAAGGTGACTTCACCGCACAGATCTGGAAAAAAAGTAAGTATGTTGATCCAGATAAGTGCACTGGATGTGGGGATTGCGCAGAGGTCTGTCCTGTTGAAATAGTGAGTCCTTTTGATGAAAAAATATCTACACGAAAAGCAGTATATATTGAATTTCCACAAGCAGTTCCTATTGTATATACGGTCGATATCGAAAAGTGCGTTGGCTGTGGTTCTTGTGACAGGGTCTGTGAACCAGCGGCGATTAGTTTTTTAGAAAAATCTGAAGAAATTGAAGTTCATGCGGGAAGTATTATCATAGCTACTGGTTTTGAAGTCTTTGAACCAACAGAACTTCGAAAAGAATACGGATACGGGAAATACGAAAACGTCTTAACCGCAATGCAAATCGAACGAATGCTTTCTTCGTTTGGACCAACCAGTGGTAAAGTCCTGCGGCCCTCAGATTATAAAAAACCAAAAAAAATAGGGTGGATTCAATGTGTCGGCTCGCGAAGTGAGCAGCTAGGATATCCATATTGTTCCCGTGTATGCTGCATGTATGCAACCAAGGAGGCATCAATCGTCAAAGAATCAAACCCAGAGATTGATATTACTATTTATTATATGGATATTCGTGCCTATGGGAAAGATTTTCAGCAGTACTATGATCATGCAAAAAAACTTGGTGTTAAATACGTTCGTGGTCGGCCATCTTCTGTATATCAAAATAAAAATAAGAGTCTCATAATACGGTATAAGGATACCCTCACTGGAAAAATCAAAGAGGATACGGTTGACTTATTAGTCTTATCAACATCAATTATTCCTGCCAAAGGAAATAAGAAACTTGCAGAAATCGTTGGTATTGACGTTGATGAAAACGGTTTTTTCAAACAAGAGTCCATCCTTGAAAATCCGGTGGAATCTTCTAAAGAAGGAGTGTATCTAGCGGGATGTATCCAAGGACCAAAAGATATTCCTGATAGTGTTTCAATGGCGAGTGGGGCAGCTGCAAAAGCTGTCGCTCCGATTAAAGATCGGCAACGGCACATTGGTAGGGAATTTCCCCCTGAAAAAGATATTTCCAAAGAAGATCCACGAATAGGTGTATTTGTTTGTCATTGTGGGAAAAACATTGCTAGTTTTCTTGATGTTGAGAAAGTGACTGAGGAGGTAAAAAAACTTCCGAATGTTACCCATGCCGAACATGTCATGTTTGCCTGTTCAGAGGATAGCTGTAAAAAAATAAGAGATTTTATAAAAGAAAAAAATCTGAATCGTATTATTGTTGCAGCGTGTTCCCCTCGAACCCATGGGGGATTATTTCAAGATACCTTACTTGAAGCAGGGTTGAATAAATATCTGTTTGAAATGGCGAATATCCGAAATCACTGTTCATGGGTTCATTCGAACGATTGGGAGAAAGCAACAAAAAAAGCTATTGATTTGGTCAAAGCATCTGTCGCAAAAGTATCTCTTCTGGAGCCTCTCAGCGAGGAGGAGTTTTCCATTCTTCCAAGTGTGCTTGTGATCGGTGGAGGCATTTCAGGGATGAAAGCAGCTCTTGCCCTCTCTGAGATGAATGTGAAATCCTATCTTATTGAACGAGAAAAAGAACTAGGTGGTCGCCTTAAACAACTCTATACCATGTTTCCTTCAGATAAAAAAGCACAGGACATCATCGGTCCTTTAATTACAAAAGTCACAACGAACAAATTGATAACTGTAATGACTGAGGCTGAGCTTGTTGATATTGAAGGATTTATCGGGAACTATAAAGGGATCATCAAACAGAAAGGAAAAAAGAAACAACTTGACATAGGAACAATTATTGTCGCAACTGGTTTTCGAGAAATTGATCTTAAAGGAGAATATCAGTATAAAAGAAATGAAAATATTTTATCTCAAACAGAACTGGAAACAAAAGTAAAGGAAGGGACTTTGAAGAAACCGAAAAATGTGGTTATTATCAATTGTGCGGGAGCCATGGATGAACAACGACCATATTGTTGTCGTATTGGTTGTGGTGTTGCGATTAAAAACGCAAAAGTAATCAGTGAGAAATACCCCGACTCAAAAATCTATCTTTTATATCGTGATATGAGGGTGTTTGGGAAAGAAGAAGAGGAGTATTATGCTAAGGTTATCAAAAATCACCATATAACGGTCATTCGGTATCCAGGTGAGAAAAAACCAGAGATTATTCTTGATAAAAAAGACCCCGAAAAGGGTTCAATGACGATTAAGGTCTATGATGACATCCTTGAAGAAGAGCTGACACTTCCTGCAGATCTCGTGGTTCTCACCGTAAATACTGAAGGTGAGGTACTGACTGAGTCGCTAAAAAACATGCTGAAGATACCAGCGGATTCCGCAGGATTCTTTCTAGAGGCACATGCAAAAATCCGTCCGTTGGATTTTGCGACCGATGGAATTTATCTCTGCGGGGCAGCCCATTATCCCAAAAACCTCGTCGATTCGATCGCTCAAGCAGAGGGTGCTGCATCCCGTGCAGCAATCCCTATTATGCAGGAAAAAATGAAAGGTGAAGGTCAAGTTGCGGAAGTCAATGAAGAGTTATGTAGTGGGTGTAAAACCTGTGAACAGTTGTGTGCGTATTCAGCTATTGAAATAAAACCACGCCTAAACGATCCTGAACATTTTGTTGCAACCGTGAACAAAGCACTCTGCAAGGGATGCGGCTCATGCGCAGGGGCATGTCCGTCCGGCGCTATTGAACAGAAAGGATTTCGAAGTAAACAAATCCAGGTCATGCTTGAAGCACTCCTCGGAGCAGAGAAAAAATGAAGAAAACAATTGAGAAGAATAAAAAATATAGTAAGATAGTATTCAAAAAAGGAGAGCTTGCCAAGGAAGTTGAAGACCTCTGCGGAGAAAACCTGTTTGGATGTTACCAATGTGGAACATGCTCCGCGGGGTGTCCTTTTGTGGATGACATGGATTTAGCACCTGATGAAGTTATCAGATATGTCGTTCTTGATCGATCAGAGGTACTTAGTTCAAAAACCATTTGGTTGTGTGCCTCATGTTTCACCTGTGCTGAACGATGTCCACGAGATATTAATATTACGAAAATTATGGAGGCGCTTCGTCAAATCATTCTTCGGAAAAAAATTGATGAAAGCAATCCAATAAAAATATCAAAAAAAGAACGAGAAACGGTCCCTCAATTAGCGCTCGTAAGTCTGTTTAGAAAAAATGTAGGCTAAAAAAAACGTTGAAAAGTGAGTGGCATGAAACTGCTATATTACCCTGGATGTACCCTTAAAACCTCTGCAAAAAACCTTGAGAAAACAGCAACAGCAGTCACCAAAGCTCTTGGTCATGAACTGGTTGAAATGAAAGATTGGAATTGTTGTGGCGTTGTCTCCTCACTTACCAGTGATGATCTAATGCATCACCTCGCACCATTACGGAATTTGATTCATGTGGAAGATGAAGGGGAAAACAAAGTAATAACATTGTGTGACATGTGTTGTAATACCTTAAAACAAACAAATCTTCGTGTGAAAGAAAAACCCGAGGATCTCAAGACGCTCAATGCGTTTATGGACCGGGAGAATGATTATAAAGGAACGGTCTCGGTGCTTCATTATCTTGAATTTCTACGGGATGAAATTGGATTCGATATATTGAAAAAAAAGGTGAAAAACCCCTTAAAAGGAATAAAAATTATGCCGTATTACGGGTGCATGTTGCTTCGTCCACGAGAAGTAAGTATTGATGATCCGGAGGAGCCGACCATTCTCCGCGACCTGCTCAGATCGCTTGGTGCCGAGGTGGTTGATAATCCGTTTAAAATAGAATGTTGCGGGTCGTACAATACTATTGAACAAAAAGAAATTGTATCCCGTAGAGCACATCGAATTACGAGCTTTGCATTGGACCAGAGTGCCGATGCAATCGTACTCTCCTGTCCATTGTGTCGATTTAATCTTGATATGAGAGGAAAAGAAGCAGAAAAACTATACAAGGGATATAAACAAATACCAGTGTACTATTATACCCAACTTGTCGCAGTCTCATTAGGGCTTGAGCATAGTGTCTATGGATTCGACCAGCATGTTGTTGATCCAACTCTATTGTTGAAAAAAAAGGGGATTTTAGAAAGTAGAATGATCAAAATTTAAAAAAAAGTATGGTGAATAGCATGAATAAAGAAAAAAAGAAAGCTGAACCGAAAGAAAACAAAAAGTTACAACTCGCATTTTATTGGGCTGCAAGTTGTGGGGGATGCGAAATCGCGGTGCTTGATATTAATGAAAAAATTCTTGATGTAATCGCAATCGCAGATATTCTCTTCTGGCCCGTTGCGATTGATACAAAATACAAAGACGTCGAAGCAATGGAGGATAAGAGCATTGATGTGTGTTTCTTTAACGGAGCAATTCGAACAACAGAACAGGAGCATCTTGCTAACCTCCTTAGGAAAAAAGCAAAAGTGCTCGTGGCGTTTGGTGCTTGTGCAGTTAATGGTGGCATCCCTGGACTTGCCAATGTAGCAAACCGAGAGGAAGTATTCGACGTTGCCTATCTTAATAATCCTTCGACTGAGAATCCTAAAAAAATCACTCCAAAAACATCCGTCAAAGTCAAAGAAGGGACCTTGACGCTCCCGGAATTCTACGATACAGTAAAAAGCCTCAATCAAGTTGTTGATGTTGACTATTATCTTCCAGGATGTCCACCTACCCCCGAGATGATTATGACTGCAGTTAATGCAATAGCAGAAAACAAACTCCCCCCAAAAGGATCAATTATCGCTCCATTAAAATCAGTATGCGACGAATGCCGATTCGAAAAAACAGAAAAGAAAATCAAGCAAATCAAACGAGTCTATGAAGTAGAGACGATCGAAGAAAAATGTTTACTTGAACAAGGAATTATCTGTCTCGGACCTGCCACGCGAGGCGGATGCAGTGCACGCTGTTTAGATGCAAATATGCCCTGCACCGGTTGTGGTGGTCCAACACCAAATTCTCTTGATCAAGGAGCAAAAATGATCTCCGCCCTTGCCTCAATCCTTGGATTGGAAGGGGAAGAAAAAATGAGTGACGAAGAAGTAGATAAACTAATTGAACAAATAGTTGACGTCATAGGGACATTTTACAAATATACGTTACCAACATCTCTGATTAACCGGAAGGTGATGAAATGAAGACAATAACAATTGATCCAATCACACGATTAGAAGGACATGGAAAAATCAGTATCTTCCTTGATGAAAAAGGTGATGTAGAAAATGCGTATCTTCAGATCCCGGAGCTACGAGGATTTGAACGGTTTTCCCAAGGACGACGTGCAGAGGATATGCCTCAGATAACCTCTCGAATCTGCGGTGTGTGCCCTGTTGCTCATCATTTTGCTGCAACTAAAGCTCTTGATGCAGCATTTAACGTTGACCCGCCATCTGCAGCAAAAAAGTTGAGAGAATTGATGTACTGTGGATATTTTATTTATGATCATATCCTTCATTTCTATTATCTCGGAGGACCAGATTTTGTTGTGGGACCTGATGCACCACCAGGGAAACGAAATGTTATTGGGGTTATTGAAAAAGCTGGTGTCGAAATCGGTAAAGAAGTCATTACACATCGAGCGTATGGTCAGAAAATAACTGCTATTCTTGGAGGAAAAGCAACCCATCCGGTTTGTGGGCTTCCGGGAGGTGTATCAAAATCACTCTCAAAAGAGGAAGTCACAGAAATTGAGACGATGACAAAATCCTGTGTTGAATTCGCTAAATTTTCTCTTAAATTGTTTGATGATATTGTGTTAAAAAACAAAACATACGTTGATTTAATTCTCAGTGATCCGTATCAACTAGCAACGTATAACATGGGATTGGTCGATAAGAACAACAAAGTGAATTTTTACGACGGGAAAGTCCGAGTCACAGATCAGAAAGGAAATGAAGTAATGAAATTCGGCGCAGAAGAATACATGAAACACATTGTTGAGCATATCGAAGAATGGAGTTATATCAAATTCCCCTATCTAAAGAAAATAGGGTGGAGTGGATTTACCGATGGAAAGGAGAGTGGCATTTATCGCGTTGGTCCCCTCGGTCGATTAAACGCTGCAGAAGGAATGGCGACGCCATTAGCTGATAAGGAATACAAAAGAATGTTTGAAACCCTCGGGGGAAAAGCAGTGAATTCGACGCTTGCGTTTCATTGGGCACGACTTATCGAACTGCTCTATGCAACGGAGCGAGCAATGGAACTTATACAGGACCCAGAGATTACATCAGATAAGGTTCGTAACCCAGTTGGCGAACCAGGGGAAGGAATAGGAGTAGTAGAGGCAGCACGGGGAACCCTATTTCATCATTATAAACTTGATAAAAAAGGATTAATCGAAAAAGCAAATCTCATTGTTGCAACAACAAATAACGCAGGAGCCATCAACATGTCCATCAGAAACGCAGCGAAAGGAGTCATTAAAAAAGGAATCGTGAACAATGGGATACTCAATATGGTTGAAATGGCGTTTCGAGCATATGACCCTTGCTTCGCATGCGCCACCCATACTCTCCCCGGTGGGATGCCCCTTGAAGTGAACATTTATGATAGTAAGAAGAACCTGTATAAAACATTTAAACGATTGTAGAGGAAAACACAGATGAAGACGATAATCCTAGGCGTAGGAAATCCAATTCTTCGTGACGATGGAGCAGGAATTCATGTCGTCCATCAACTAAGACAACATATCGAAGATCCAACGGTCACCGTTGACGAAGCATACACGGGAGGAATGAATCTCCTTGATATGATCCTAGGGTATGATAAAGCAATTCTTATCGATACGATAAATAGTACTACGGGAAAAAATGGTGATGTGAAACGATTCTACCTTCGTGATTCTGTGGTTTCCTGTCATTCTTATAACCCCCATGATCTATCGCTTCAGGAAGCATTGAAACTTGCACAAAAACTCGGTGAGAACCATATTCCACAAGAAATTGTTATCATTGGTATTGTGGTAAAAAAAATGCCGGTTCACTTCGGAGAGCAATTAAGTAAAAAAATCGCAGCAGCAGTACCAAAAGCTGTAGAAATGACATTAAATGAACTAAGAAAAACTCAACAGTGGAGGAAGAAAGAAGTAACATAAATAAAATTTGAGGTGAGAATACATTATGAAGAAAGAATTTGAACCAAACATTATCGGATTTTTATGCAACTGGTGTAGCTATGCCGGAGCAGACCTTGCTGGAACCAGTCGACTGAAATACCCACCCAACATCAAATCCATCCGGGTCATGTGCTCGGGAAGAGTTGATCCGATCTTTATCCTGGAGGCTTTGAAAAAAGGTGCTGATGGCATCCTTGTCGCAGGATGTCACCCGGGGGATTGCCACTATCAATCAGGAAATTACAAGACAAACCGACGAATAAAATTATTAAAAAAACTTCTTGAAGAACTCGGAATCGAACCCGAGCGAGTACGATTTGAATATATCTCTGCATCAGAAGGACAAAAATTCGCTCAGGTCGTTACTGACTTTGTCGCTGAGCTCAAAAAACTTGGCCCAAATCCAATTAAGGGAGAAACATGCATATCGATATAAAAAAATTACAAGAAATTGTTGGAGAAGAAAACGTTCGGGATAATATCGCAGATCGCTATGTATACGCATCTGATGCATCGGTTCACCGTCATCTCCCTGACGTTGTTGTACGGCCGAAGAATATCGAAGAAGTCCAAGAAATTCTTCGATATGCGAATACCAATAAAATCCCTGTCGTCCCTCGGGGGGCAGGATCAGGGATGTCGGGACAGACCGTTCCACTTGCAGGCGGGATTGTTCTTGATATGAAACACATGAACCGGATTATTGAGATACGACCCGAGGATGTCCTGTGTAAAGTAGAACCTGGAGTAATTAACGATGAGTTAAACCGGGTGCTCAAACCCTATGGGTTTTTCTTTCCACCCACCCCGTCCTCAGGAATGATTTGTACAATCGGAGGGATGATCGGGACAAATGCATCGGGGAATCGATCAGTAAAATATGGTGCGACTCGAGATGCTGTTCTGGGTTTGAAAGTTATTTTAGCGAACGGTGAACTAGTGACCCTTGGTTCCAACACCCGAGTAGATTCATCAGGATATCAACTTGCAAAACTCATGGTTGGCTCTGAAGGAACCCTTGGTGTTGTCGTTGAAGCAACCTTGCAGATATCCCCCCTTCCGAAGTATCGTATGATGGGAGTTGCGAATTTTTCAACCCTTGAGGATGCAGGGAGAATGATCTCAGACACGATTGCATCCGGTATCACTCCCTCAATGTTGGAGCTTATGGATAATGTTGCAATCACCGCAGTAAATAACGCTCAACAACTCGGGTTACCTGATGTCGCTGCAATCGTAATCTTCGAATGCAATGGGATGGTAAAAGAAGCAGTCGACTATGAGATGAAACAAATTTCAGAAATCTGCGAAAAACATCATGGAACCGGTGTGAAGATGAGCGATGACCCGAAAGAAATGAAACGGATTTATGAAGGACGGCAGAAGCTGTTTCCCTCTCTTTCCCGATACGGGGAAGGAATGGTATCAACCGCTCTTGCGGATGATATGGCGGTCCCGATGTCAAAAATTGCAGATACGGTTCATGAAATTCATGAGATAGCAAAACGCAATCATGTGGTGATGAGTGCATATGGTCACTGTGGCGCAGGACTGATTCATACAAAAATCTTGATGGATACGAGTAAAAAATCTCAATGGCAGGATGCAAAAAAGGCGGTCAAAGAAGTCTACGAGTACGTCCAATCTCTAGGAGGAACAACTTCAGGTGAGCATGGTATAGGACTTTCAAAAGCACCATCCTGGAAACAAGAAAAAAAGGATTCATTGGAATTGATGAAAGCGATTAAAAAAACACTTGATCCAAATAACATTCTAAATCCACAGAAACTCATGGATGCGCCACAAGATTGGTTAACTGCAACACCGCTTCGCTATCAAGTTTCACCCTAAAAAAAAATGTTTATTGAGGGAGTGCCTTTGACAACAAAAAAGAAAACACACCATCTGAAAAAACATGAACGAGAGATGGATGTCTGTATCAGATGCGCGTATTGTTTTGAGCAATGTCCAATTATTCGAGAAGTACAATGGGATACTGATGGCGCCCGAGGGAAAGTTATTCTTTCCTATGGAATCCTCACGGGCGAAATTGAGCCATCAGAGTATGTCGCAGGGAAACTGTTCCGATGCACCTACTGTCGAGATTGTTTGGAGAGATGCCCTTCGAAAGTAAAAATCCTTGACATTATTTCTTCCGCTCGAGCAGACCTTGTTGAAGCCGGGTTTGCTTCTGATGTTCATAAACATGTTATACAAAATATTCAAACAACCGGGAATATCTACGGTGACACTGAAGTGGTTTCACAGCAGCGAGAAGGAAAAACACCTCTGTTTATTGGTTGCCAATATCTTGGACGGCCGAATAAAACAAAAAAATATATCAAAATCCTTGAAGAACTCGGCATATCTCCTAGCATAACCAAGGAAGTCTGTTGTGGATATCCTATGGAAATTCTTGGATTTAAAAAAGAGTTTTCTACCCATAAGGAACAGTTCAAACACTCTTTCCCCTTCGATGAAGCAATTACGTTGTGCCCCACCTGCACGGTCTTTCTGAAAGAGGGGCATGGAATTCACGTCAAACACGTATTACAAACAATTAGTGAAAAACTTCCTTCAGCAAATCTTAACATGACAGTAACATACCATGATCCCTGTGATTTCTCCCGTGGTTTGAAACTTATTGAAGAGCCGCGGAAGATTTTGAAAAAACTTGGTGTCGAAGTTGTTGAGATGGCGACGTGTAAAGAAAACTCTCGGTGTTGTGGCGGCGGGGGTGGTATTCTGATGTCTGATCAACCCCTCTCCAATGAGATAGCGAAAAAACGGATTTACGAGGCGTTAGACACCGGAGTCGGTATTCTTGTTACCGCATGTCCGACCTGCGAACAGGTGCTGAAGAAAGCAGCACAGGAAGTCGCAGAAACTGAAGGAAAAACAATGACGATCCGTAGCATCGAAGATATTATCTGGCAGGGAATTCAGGAGGTGAAAAAGAGTGCTGAATCTACTCAAGCTTGAGCACATGCAAGGTCAACAATCCATGCTGGTATTTCACGCCCTCGCCCGGATGGGCTTTGAAGGTCTGGTGATTGTCTCTCCGGAAATCCCACTCGCGTCCATTGGATATTTCCAGGATGCAGAAAAGGAAATCGATCTGGAAGCTTGTAAAAAACTCCAGATTCCTGTGATGCGACGGGAAGTGGGTGGTGGCGCAACTTATCTTGATCACAATCAGGTGTTTTATCAGTTAATCTGGCGGAAGGGAAACCCGCTGTTCCCGACTCGGATAAAAGACATATTTTCTGTGCTGTCCCAGCCTGCTTGTGAAACATATCATGACTTTGGGATTGAAACCCATTTCAGGCCAGAGAACGACATCGTGACAAAGGACCAGCGCAAGATCGCAGGTGAAGGTGGCGGTGATATTGGAGAGCACATGGTGTTTGTTGGTGGTATTCTCATGGATTTTGATTATACAACGATGAGTAAAATCCTGAAGGTTCCTGACGAGAAATTTAGGGATAAAATCCATAAAACAATGGAAGAGAATCTTACGACAATGAAACGAGAATTAGGATATATTCCTCCCCGAGATGATGTCGTGGCTTCACTTGTGCTGAACTTTGAAAAACTCACAGGTCCATTGACTCCCATGACGTTAACCTCAGGTATTGTTGAAAAAATGATCGAACTTGAAAAATGGTTTACCTCCAAAGAATTCCTGCTTAAAAAAACCCCTCGGATCCCGAAAGGCGTCAAGATCCGTGAAGGAGTTGAAATACTCTACAGCACCTATAAAGCACGAGGAGGGCTCATTCGCACTGCGCAAGAAATCAAAGAGGAAACCATTCAGTCGATCGGGATTTCAGGTGATTTTCAGTTTTATCCAAAATCCGAGCTTAACGAGTTGGAACAAAATCTTGTTCACACGAAACGGAAAGAAAACGAGTTGATTTCAAAGGTTGAGGATTTCTACCATAAGAAAAGAATTGAAAGCCCAGGTGTAGAGCCTGAGGATGTTTCTGAGGCGATCATGGAGGCACAATAAAATGATTGATTCAAAAAAATTAGATCCGAATTTCAAACATGAAGTGGCTACAGAGATGGGCGGAATAAATATCAGTCGGTGTTTCGCCTGCGGAACATGCACCGCTGGGTGTCCTGTTCGGGAGATCGATGAAAAATATAATCCACGAAAAATCATCCATATGGTATTACTTGGGATGAGAGAACGGGTGTTAAAAAGTGATTTCATCTGGCTGTGCTCTACCTGCTACACGTGTTATGACCGGTGCCCCCAGGGCGTCCAACTCACCAGCATTATGACCGCATTAAAAAACATTGCAGCACGTGAGGGATATATCCATCCGTCTTTTAAAGAACAAAACCGTCTGGTGAGCACGTTTGGACGATTATATGAAGTCGAAGATTTTGATAACAAGAAACGAGAAAAGCTTGGACTGCCGCCCATACAAAAGACGTTTGAGGATTTGACGAAACTTATGCATGATGTCCTCCCAAAAGAGGTGATGAAATGAAATACGCATTGTTCCTGGGATGTACCATTCCTGTTCGAGCGCAGAACTATGAACTCTCTGCTCGTGAGGTAGCAAAGAAACTGGGGATTGATTTTCTTGATGTGCCCGAATTCTCCTGTTGCGGTTTTCCAGTAAAATCATCCAACCATGAAGCATCGTTAGTGATAGCGGCACGCAATTTAGCGATTGCTTCAGAAAAAAAAGAAAAGATATGTACGTTATGTAATGCATGTACCTCGGTTTTAACAGAGGCAAACAAGGAACTGACAAAAAACAAGGAACTTAGAGAAAAAATCAACAAGGAACTGGCAAAGATTGATAAAGAATTCAAACCTGGTGTAGAAATTAAACACTTTTCACGGATACTGTATGAAGACATCGGTTTGGATACTATTCGAGAGATGATCAAAACAGACCTCAGTAAACTTAGTATGTCGATTCATTATGGGTGTCATTACCTCAGACCCACGGAACTGTATGATGGTTTTGATGATGCGGAAAATCCATCCACCGTCGAAAACCTCGTTGCCGTAACCGGAGCTGCAGTAGTTGATTACAAAAACAAGCTAGAATGCTGCGGGGGGGCAATCCTTGGGGTCGAAGAAAATATCGCGCTCTCCATGGCCAAACAGAAGCTTGATCATGTCACGGCAAACAAAGTTGATGCCTTGGTCACCATTTGTCCGTTTTGCTCTATCATGTATGAGGATAATCAGAAGAAAATTGAAACAAAATTCAATGTGAATTATAATCTGCCTGTGTTGTATTATCCACAGGTTCTTGGTCTGGCTCTTGGGGTGGACCCGAAACAACTTGGGTTCCGTCTCAATAAAATAAGACCCACAGCGGTTCTTGAGAAACTCGGGGTGACGCTCTAATGACACCGACGACAAAATCTGGAAAGATAGGTTCTGTACTGGTGGTTGGTGGCGGAATAGGAGGTATGCAAGCCGCCCTTGACCTCGCAGATTCAGGATTTAAAACCTACCTCTTAGAGGAAAAACCAGCAATCGGGGGGGTCATGGCCCAGTTGGATAAAACATTTCCCACCAACGACTGTTCCATGTGCATTCTTTCCCCAAAACTCGTGGATGTAGGCCGACATCCAAATATCGATTTAATAACCTATGCGGAGCTGCAGGAAATCACGGGGAACATGGGTAATTTTCATGTGAAAATCCGAAAGAAACCTAGTTATGTGGATTCCCTGAAATGCACTGGATGCGGTGAATGTGAAGACGTCTGCCCGGTTTTACTTGAGTCGGAATTTGATGAGGGATTATCCGAACGTCATGCTATTTATAAGATGTATCCTCAAGCAATCCCGAATGTCTACACCATTGATAAGATTGGGATTCCTCCATGTATGAATGCCTGTCCTGCGAATGTAAATGTTCAGGGGTATGTCGCATTAATACGGGACGGGAAATTCCAGGAAGCTGCAGAACTTATTCGTGAACGTAACCCGTTTCCAGGTGTCTGTGGTAGGATCTGTACGCATGTGTGCGAGGAGAATTGTAACCGCAAAGAGATTGATGAAGCGGTGGCAGTGCGTGCGTTAAAACGATTTGCTGTGGATTATGAACGGCTCCATGGACGTACAGAACCAAAGAAGAAGAAAAAACAGGTTGAATTACGTGGACAAGACCGTAAAATTGCGGTGATCGGCTCTGGCCCGGCTGGATTAACAGTCGCTTATGACCTTGCCAGAATGGGATATCATCCAACTGTTTTTGAAGCGCTGTCTCAAGCAGGGGGTATGCTCCGGGTTGGTGTACCAAAATATCGTTTACCACCAGAAATCCTCGACTATGACATCAAAATCATCCAGAATGAAGGAGTGGAGATTAGAACCAATACTCCGATAGGCCCTGATCTAACATTAAATGATTTACATAATGCAGGATATGAAGCGGTCTTTATCGCGATAGGTACACATAAGAGCAAAAAACTCGGAATAGACGGGGAAGAATTAGATGGTGTCGTTCATGCAGCGGGATTCTTGCATGATTTAGGAACCGGAAAAAAAGTCGATTATGAGGGAAAAATCGTTGCTGTTATCGGTGGAGGAAATGTCGCGATTGATTCTGTCCGTACCGCACTTCGCCTTGGAGCAAAAACAGCGTTTGTCATTTATCGTCGTTCACGAGCAGAAATACCAGCAAATAAGGAAGAACTCGAGGAATGCGAACGGGAAGGTATCTCGTTTTATTATCTTGCCGCACCAACAAAAATCCTAGGTAAAAAAGGGAAGGTAACTGGAGTAGAATGCGTTCGAATGAAACTCGGAGAGCCTGATGACACCGGTCGAAGAAAAGCCATACCTATTGAAGGGTCAAGTTTTACGCTTGATGCTGATGTGGTGATCTCAGCTATCGGCCAAGCACCACTCTTATCTCCGCTTGCAGAAGCTGAAGTTGAGTTAGGGTTGAACCGCGAAGGTATTGTTTCTATTCCTATCCAGAACCTTGAATTAGAAGGCGTCTATGGGTTTACCGCATTTCTGCGTGCTCTTAGTATGGGTCAGAAAATAGAAATTGGGAAGAAAGTTCTTGTCGTCGGTGGGGGAAACGTTGCGATTGATGTTGCTCGTTCCGCTCGACGTATCGGAGCAAAGGAAATCCATTTGGTATGCGTTGAATCCCGCGAAGAGATGCCTGCGTTTGACTATGAAATTGAAGAAGCAGAACAAGAGGGCATCCTACTGCATACACGGCGGATGCCGAAACGCATTATTGGGGTAGGGGGTCGTGCAATTGGTGTCGAGACGCTTCAGTGCACATCAGTATTTGATGAGAAAGGGAGGTTCAATCCTCAGGTTCGACCAAATACAGAATCGGTTGTTGAAGCAGATACCATCATCGTTGCAATTGGTCAGGAGGTGGACTATACTCTTCTTAAAGCCGCTGATGGTGTTCTTGTCACAAAACGAGGGTTGCTCCAGGTGGATAATCTTACGTATCAAACCAATATCCCCTGGATTTTTGCCGCTGGTGATGCCGTGGTCGGACCCGGGCTTGTGATTGAAGCGATTGCGCAAGGTCATGAGGCAGCGATTTCTATCGATCGCTATCTGAACGGCGAGGATTTGTATAGCGATAGGCCCGAGAAGGAAAACATCGTCGCCCCAAAACCTGAGAAAAAATTTGAAAAACAACCTCGGGTGTCAATCCCAAAACTTGATGTCGACAAACGTGTCGAATCTTTTGAAGAGGTGGAACTTCCGTTAACAGAGGAGCAGGCTCGTCAAGAGGCGCAGCGGTGCTTAAGTTGTAATTTTTGTTCAATTTGTAAACAGTGTGTTGAAGCATGTGAAGCGGATGCAATCGATCATGAGATGGGAGAAAAAACCTTAGAGCTTACCGTCGGTGCAGTGATCTTCGCACCAGGATATGAGCTGTTTGACGCGACAGTGAAAAGCGAGTATGGATACGGACGATATAAAAACGTGCTCAATTCTTTGGAATTTGAACGGATTCTCTCTGCATCCGGGCCGTACGCTGGTCATGTGGTCCGACCGTCTGACCAGAAAGAACCACGAAAAATAGCATGGATACAATGCGTGGGATCACGGGATAACGCGTGTGGGAAGAATTACTGCTCTTCGGTATGCTGCACCTACGCAATCAAAGAAGCGGTGATAGCAAAAGAGCATGCACCACACATCCAGCCGACCATTTTTTACATGGACATGCGCACCTACGGGAAAGGCTTTGAGGCGTACTACAACCGTGCAGAAAAAGAACACGGCGTCCGATTTATCCGATGTCGGATCTCTTCAGTTGAAGAGGATAAAAAAACCAAGAATTTGTCAATCAAATATGAAACCGAGGAAGGCACGTTGAAGCAAGAAGACTTCGACTTGGTTGTTCTCTCAGTCGGTTTTACCTCCAAAGGCACCATAAAAGATCTAGCGAAAAAAGTAGGAATTGCTTTGAACGAATTTGGTTTCTGTCAAACCCCTGAGTTTGAACCGCTAGATACTGCGCGGCGCGGAGTGTTTGTGTGTGGGGCATTCTCAGGTCCGAAGGATATCCCTGAAACAGTCATGGAAGCATCAGGTGCTGCAGCGAAAGCAAGTAGCGTGATCGCATCAGAGCGCAACACGCTTATCGAAAAGAAGGAATACCCGCCAGAGCGTGATGTATCCTCTGAAGAACCACGGATTGGTGTGTTTATCTGCCATTGTGGGATAAACATTGGAGCGTACGTGAACGTGCAATCTGTAGTCGAGTATGCAAAATCATTGTCAAATGTACACTATGCCGAAGAAAATCTTTACACCTGTTCAGAGGACACCCAACGGAAGATTGTTGAAAAAATAAAAGAACATTCGCTAAACCGGGTGATTGTTGCATCGTGTACCCCGCGGACCCATGAACCGTTATTCCAAGCAACCATCCGAGAAGCGGGGTTGAACCCTCATTTATTTGAGATGGCGAACATCAGAGATCAATGCTCCTGGGTGCATATGAAGGAGCCGCAAGAGGCAACAGAAAAAGCAAAGGGGATTGTCAAAATGGCAGTCTCAAAAGCACGTCTCTTAGAACCTATGAAAACAATTGAATTGGAGGTAAATCAGAAAGCGTTGGTTATTGGTGGTGGACTTGCGGGGATGACCGCGGCACTGACCATTGCTGAGCAAGGGTTTGACGTGTTTCTTGTTGAAAAAGAAAAGGAGCTCGGAGGCAATCTTCGCAATATCTCCTGGACTCTTGAGGACCATGATGTCAGACCATACATGAGATCCATCATAGAAAAAGTGGAGAAACACCCAAAAATAAAGGTGTTTAAAAAAGCAACCGTCGATAAAGTCGATGGATATATTGGGAACTATACGACGACTCTGAAGAACGGGGTAACAAAAGTAAAAATTGAACATGGGGTCATCATTGTTACAACAGGAGCAGAAGAGTATAAACCGGTAGAGTATCTCTATGGAAAAAATAGTCAGGTCATGACCCAGTTGGAACTTGAGAAACATCTTGCAGCTGGTGTCGGGTTTGGTAAAAAGACGATCGTGATGATTCAATGTGTCGGTTCCCGGGAGGAAGACCGCCCGTATTGTAGTCGAATCTGCTGTACTGATGCGATTAAAAATGCGTTGAAAATCAAGGAACGGCACCCTGACGCAGAAATCTATATTCTTTATCGGGACATGAGAACCTATGCGTTTCGGGAAACTTATTATGAGAAAGCACGGGACAAGGGTGTTATCTTTATTCGGTTTGATAAAGATCGAAAACCAATGGTAAAAAAAGGCAAAGAAGGCCTTGAAGTTGAAACCCAGGATATCATCCTTGGAGAAAAACTGTTGATACATGCAGATTATCTCGTTTTGAGTTCTGCGATAGTTCCTGCCGCCGATAATGAACAGTTAGCACAGAAACTCAAAGTCCCTTTGAATGAAGACGGGTTCTTTTTAGAAGCGCATGTGAAGCTGCGACCTGTTGATTTTGCTACAGAAGGGATTTTCCTTGCTGGTATGGCTCATTCCCCTAAATCCATTACAGAAACCATCGCGCAGTCCTATGGTGCAGCAGCCCGGGCGTTAACGATCATTTCAAAGGATAAGTATTATACAGATGCGCCCGTGGCATGTGTCAATGAAGACCTCTGCAGTGGGTGTGGCGTGTGTGAAAAGATCTGTCCCTATAACGCCATTGAGATGGTCGCTGTTTCCAACGATGGGAAAGAGGGTCGTGTGTCCCGTATCATCGAAGGAGTCTGTAAGGGCTGCGGGAGTTGCACTGCAGCATGTCCGTCCGGGGCGATAGAGCAGAAAGGATTCAAACGGGAGCAAATTATCTCCATGGTTGATGCAGCAGCGGAATAAAGAAACGATATCTAAATCGTTGTGCTTGTATCATTTCCCAATAGGATTCTAAACAGGTGGCGCGTGTATGAGTGATCAATTCGAACCATCGATTCTTGCGTTTTTGTGTAACTGGTGTAGTTATGCAGGAGCAGACCTAGCTGGGACCAGCCGACTACAATACCCGCCGAACGTGAGGATCATCCGAGTGATGTGCTCTGGCCGGGTGAACCCCTCCTTTGTATTAAACGCATTGCAGCAAGGTATTGATGGTGTTATTATCGGGGGATGCTACCCCGGGGAATGTCACTATACCCAGGGCAATTACCTTACGCGACGTCGTATTACACTGCTCAAACGACTCTTGGAATATGTCGGGATAGACCCCCGTCGCGTTCAAATGACCTGGGTATCTGCTTCTGAAGGAGGAAAATTTGCTGAGGTGATGAAAAAAGCCACTGAGGAAATACGAAAGCTTGGTCCTATGAACCAGATCAAAAGGAGTAATGAATGGTAGAGGGAGCAGAACTCCAGCAGGAAATAGAAAAGATTTTTGATACCTCTGATGTTCAGTATATTATAGGATATTCAACTGATACGGGTGGGTTTATTAGGATTCCGTTTTTTGCGAAACAAAAACAGGATGTAGCACATCTCATCTTTTCTCCGTTTTGCGTGAACAATCTTGCGATGTATCTGAAACAGTATGAGGGGAGCGGAAAAATTGGAATTGTTGTGAAAGGCTGTGACTGCCGTTCGGTTATTCAATTAATTACGGAAAAAAGGATAGCACGGGAGAATCTTGTTATTATCGGAATTTCTTGCGGCGGGGTTATTGACCAAAAGAAGTTACAAAAAAAATACCCCACTATTGACCGCTCCATAGAAGTCATGGAAAAAGATGATGATTTTATCTTCATCATGAAAGGAGAGCATCATCAAATTCCAAAAAAGGAGCTAGTATTAGAGAAATGTTTGCATTGTGAGAATCCAACTCCGTTGATCTATGATGTCCTCCTAGGAGAAAAAAAACAGTCGTATGGGTCTGAACGTTATTCCGATGTCAGACAATTTGAAGAAAAATCATTGTCGGAGAAATGGAAATTCTGGGAGACGCAGTTCAACCGTTGCATCCGCTGCTACGCGTGTCGGAATATCTGCCCTGTTTGTTATTGTACGGAATGTTCCGCTGAGCAGCTGAACCCACAATGGCTACGACGGTCAGTGACCCTATCAGAAAATACGGTATGGCATTTAACAAGAGCATTCCATGTTGCTGGTCGTTGTACAGGATGCGGGGAATGTGAACGTGTTTGCCCGATGAACATTCCATTAATGTTGCTGAACAGAAAAATCCTCAAAGAGGTAAAAGATTTATTTGAGTATACGCCAGGTATTTCCGTTGATGAAACACCGCTTCTTACCGCCTACAAACCAGACGACCCAGAAGATTGTATCAGCTAGGTGTCACAATGAAAAACTCAATAATAAAAAAACATCAGATACCTGATTTCATCCAGCATCTTTTACAGGGATATACGCTCTGGGGACCTGTACACGAAGATACTATAAGTATCTACAGACAAATCAATTCTCCAGAGCAGATGACCCTTGAGTTTCAAAAATGTAAAATACCACCGAAAGAGATTGTATTTCCTCAAACAGAGACACTGATGCGATTTCGCAAAGAAAAAAACGTAACTGTTGAGACACCACCGCTCCCAAAAAAGACCACAGTGATTTTTGGTATTCGACCCTGTGATGCAAAAAGTCTCCAGTTGTTTGATACGGTATTTCTCGGTGACTGTGAAGATCCCTATTATGCTTCAAAAAGAAAAACAATGATCTCTGTTGGTTTAACCTGTAGTACCCCCTCTGAGAATTGTTTTTGCTCAAGTGTCGGTGGAAATCCCGATGACTCGAGAGGATTTGACATTCTGCTGACTGACCTTACTGATACGTATTACGTGGAAATACTGACTGAAAAAGGAGAAGAGCTGCTCAAAGGTTTTAAAGGATGCACACCCGCCACCAACCAGGATTCACAAAAGAAGAATGAGGTATGCCAGCGTGCAAAAAAAGGTATTACGCGTCAGGTTTCTGTAAAAAACATTGAAACGATTCTTGATGACATATTTGATTCGTCGTACTGGGAAACGATTGCGCAACGATGTATTGGATGTGGAATTTGTACCTTTCTCTGTCCGACCTGCCATTGTTTCGACATTCAAGATGAAACTGCACAAAACAAAGGAGCACGTGTTCGTATCTGGGATTCCTGTATGTATCAGGAATACTCATGTCAGGCATCAGGGTACAATCCACGAGCGACACAGATGAATCGAGTGCGAAATCGGGTCTATCATAAGTTCAATTATCTCCCTAAAACTAATCAGGTTCTCGGATGCGTCGGATGTGGTCGATGTATCGATGAATGCCCCGTTCACATTGACATTATTGAGATTATTGGGCATGCACAGGAGGTGAAACAATAAAAAATCCGTACCTGCCTGTTGATGCAACCATTGAGCATATCGTTGAAGAGGTCGGTGGAGATCGGGCGATTAAAACATTCCGTCTGGTTTTTATCGATATGAAAAACGAGGAGAGGTTCGTCTTTAAACCCGGTCAATGTGTCATGGTCGGTCTTCTTGGAGTTGGAGAGTGTATGTTTGCCATCGCATCATCTCCAACCAAGAAAAAATACCTTGAGATAAGTGTCATGAAACAGGGAAAGGTTACTACAGCATTACATAATTGCAAACCAGGTGACCATGTAGGGATCCGCGGTCCGTATGGGAATAATTTTCCTGTTGATGCATGGGGTGGAAAAAACCTTGTTCTTATTGGAGGTGGTATCGGCCAAGCCCCTCTTCGGCCAGTACTCCAATATGTCCTGGATAATCGAAAAAAGTATGGCACCATTCATATTTTTTATGGAGCCCGAACTTCACAGGATCTCTGTTACAAAAATGAATTTGCTCAATTAGAAAAACATGATGACATCAACGTTTTTCTTTCAGTTGACAAGGAAGAATTCGGGTGGAAGGGGTTCACAGGGTTTGTTCCTGGGAACTTAATGAGGATACACCCATCAGCTAAAGATAGCATCGCGATTACCTGTGGCCCACCCGTGATGATCAAACGCGTTATCGATGTTCTCATCAACCTTGGTTTTTCCGAGAAGCAGATATTCACAACACTGGAAATGAGGATGAAATGCGGTATCGGGAAATGCGGTCGATGCAATGTTGGCCCGTTATATGTCTGCAAAGATGGTCCTGTGTTTTCCGTCGAACAATTACAAAGAATCAAGGGAGAACGATGAAAAATACCAAGCACAATTCAAAAGGAAAAGCCCTTCAGGAAAAACCTTCGGAGGTGGTGCCGCAGGTTCTTGTCGTCGGGGGTGGTATTGCTGGTATCCAAAGCACCCTAGACCTCGCAAATGCTGGTTTCAAAGTATATCTTGTTGAGAAAAAACCAAGTATCGGAGGAGCCATGGCACAATTAGACAAAACATTTCCCACCAATGATTGTTCCATGTGCATCCTCTCACCGAAACTTGTTGAAGCAGGAAGGCACCCGAATATCGAAATCTTAACATGTTCCAATGTTGAACAAGTCACAGGACACGCAGGTCATTTCATAGTCACTGTACGGAACCATGCAAGATATGTAGATATTGAGAAATGTAAAAGCTGTGGGGATTGTCGTGACGTATGCCCCGTATCAAGACCAAATGAGTTCGAAGAAAAGTTATGTGATCGACAAGCAATCTATCAGGTGTTTCCCCAGGCCAACCCAAGTGCATATGCGATAGAAAAACAAGGAGTTTCTCCCTGTCGTCTCGCGTGCCCTGCAGGACTGAACGCCCATGCATTCATTGCTCTTGCATCCCAAGAAAAATATGCGGAGGCATACGAACTTATCAAAGAAACCATACCGCTCCCCGGGTCCCTTGGCAGAATCTGTTACCATCCCTGCGAAACTGAATGTAACAGGAAAGATATTGAAGAACCCGTCTCCATCTGCCTTATCAGACGATACATCGCAGATTATATCTATGAACACCCTGAGAAACTACTAGAATATAAAAAGATAATGCATCAAAAACGACAAGAGAAAAAACGTTCAAAAAAACAAGGGAGCAACCAGAGAGTCGCGATTGTGGGATCTGGCCCGGCGGGCGTAACAGCTGCATACGATCTTACAAAACTTGGGTATAGACCCACCATTTTCGAAGCAGAAAAACATATAGGCGGCATGCTCCACTATGGAGTACCTGACTATCGCCTTCCAAAGGAGTATCTTCATAAAGAAATCGACCGTCTTACCCAAGATTCACAAATAGAAATTAAAAACAACCAAAAACTCGGAAGAGACTTCACCATAGCTGATCTGAAGAAACAAGGGTACAAAGCTATATTCCTTGCTATAGGTGCCCATAAAAGCCGTGTCACTGGAATCGAATGTTGCAACGGGACTGAAACTTTCGTCCTTGAAGGAGTCGAATACCTTAAACAGCTGAATCGAAACATGATAACACCAGAGTATTTCAAGGGAAAAAAAATCCTTATCGTCGGAGGGGGAAACGTTGCCATGGATTCTGCACGCACCGCACGCAGACTCGGAGGAAATGTCACCATTGTCTACCGACGGACCGGTAAAGAAATGCCGGCAAACGAAGAAGAAATCCATCACGCACAAGAAGAAGGAATCGAATTCATCTTTCTGACCGCACCGAAAAAACTCCAAAAAAAAGAAAAAGAAACCTGTCTTGAGTGCGTACGAATGGAGCTTGGGGAACCTGATTCCTCAGGACGACAACGTCCTCAACCAATACCCAACTCTGAGTTTGACATCCCCTGTGATTATACTATTTTTGCCATCGGTCAGGAACTCGACACCAAACTCATGGAAGAGAACGCGATTGATGTCACACCAAACGGATTCATCCAAGTCGATGCCTTAAGCCTGCAGACCTCGCAGGATGGCGTATTCGCTGGTGGAGATGCAGTGACCGGGCCAGCCTCAGCAGTCGAAGCCATCGCAGCAGGGCATCAGGCAGCAATATCCATCGATCGGTACCTCAATAATGAAGACCTCAAAAAAAACAGAGAGCTACAACCACAACAAAAAGCAAACATCCCACTAGAAACCTCTCGCATCCAGGTGCCACGAGAACACCCCTTGGTTCTTCCCCCAGAGGAACGAATCAAATCCTTTGCAGAGGGGAATCAAGGATTTACTAGAGAACAATTCCTACGAGAGGCAAAGCGATGTATCAACTGTGCAGGATGCTGCGAATGCCTTCAATGCATTCAAACGTGTGAACCTGAAGCGATTAACCATACCATGAAGGACAAAACGATACGCTTGGATGTTGGTTCGATTATTCTTTCATCAGGTTTTGATGAATTCCAAGCTGATATAAAACAGGAATATGGTTATGGTCGTTTTCCAAATGTTCTTACAAGTATTGAGTTTGAACGAGTGCTGTCAGCCTCCGGGCCGTACGCTGGTCATGTGGTCCGACCGTCTGACCAGAAAGAACCACGAAAAATAGCATGGATACAGTGTGTGGGATCGCGAGATGTACCGTTAAATAAAAATTATTGCTCCTCGGTATGCTGCACCTACGCAATCAAAGAAGCGGTGATAGCAAAAGAGCATGCACCACACATCCAGCCGACCATTTTTTACATGGACATGCGCACCTACGGGAAAGGCTTTGAGACGTACTACAACCGTGCAGAAAAAGAACACGGCGTCCGATTTATCCGATGTCGGATCTCCTCAGTTGAAGAGGATAAAAAAACCAAGAATCTGTCGATCAAATATGAAACCGAGGAAGGCACGCTGAAGCAAGAAGACTTCGACCTAGTTGTATTATCTGTTGGACTTAGTTCTCCTGTTGACACTGAAGCTCTTTCGAGTGTAATGGGAATAAAGCGTAACGATTACAATTTTGCTCTCACAACCCCATTTGAACCTCTTCATACTACCATACCAGGTATTTATGTGGCTGGTGCGTTTGCTGGTCCAAAGGACATCCCTGAGACGGTCGCACAAGCTAGTGGGGCAGCAGCATTAGCATCATCTCTTCTGTCACAATCCCGAGGAAAATATGTCACAGTTAAACAGTATCCTCCTGCAAGGGATGTTCGATATCTGACACCCCGAATCGGTGTGTTTGTTTGCCATTGCGGAAGCAATATCGGTGGATTCCTTGATATTGCATCCTTGACTGAATATTCAAAAAACCTTCCGTTTGTCGTGTACGCGGAAAACAATTTATTTACGTGCTCTCAAGACACACAGACACACATCAAGGACATGATAAAGCAATATGACATCAACCGCGTTGTCGTCGCCTCCTGTACACCTCGAACACATGAACAGCTATTTCAGGAAACGATCAAGGAGACTGGATTAAACCCGTATTTATTGGAGATGGCGAACATCAGAGATCAATGCTCCTGGGTGCATATGAAGAAGCCGCAAGAGGCAACAGAGAAAGCAAAGGATCTCCTTCGAATGGCGGTCTCAAAAGCAGCGTTGTTAAAACCATTACCAACGGTAAAATTATCGGTCAATCAAAATGTATTAGTGTTAGGCGGTGGGCTTGCTGGATTAACGGCAGCTATCGCGTTAGCCCAAGAAGGATTCCCCGTGTTTTTAGTTGAGAAAGAAAAAGAACTTGGGGGGAACCTCCGCTATATGTATTCGACAATCAATGGTGATGATATACAACACATCTTACATAGTTTAATACAGAAAGTCAAGGAAAACAAACATATCCAGGTTTTTACAGATACTCAAATTGAAACTCTTAATGGATATGTTGGTAATTTTACAACCGTCATCAAGCGGAAGGATCATACGAAGGAACTACAGCATGGAATTGTTGTAGTCACAACAGGTGCACAGCAATACACGCCTTCGGAGTATCTCTATGGATCAGATAAACGAGTTTTTACTCAACGGGAGTTTGAGCATCAATTGACAAAAAAAGAGGGGTACATAAAAAAACAGGAAACAATCGTGATGATCCAATGCGTCGGTTCCCGGGAGGAAAACCGATCGTACTGTAGTAGAATCTGTTGTACTCAGGCAATAAAGAACGCGTTGCAGTACTTGGAGCGTAATGAAGATGCGATAATCTACGTGTTATACCAAGATATCCGAACGTATGGATTTAAGGAAGAGTACTATCAAAAGGCTAGGGAAAAAGGAGTTATTTTTATTCATTATTCTCCTGAGAAAAAACCGGTCGTGGAGAATATACACGGAAAACTTACAGTACGTGTCTTTGATGCCATCTTAGGTGAAGTTTTTTCAATTGATACAGATCGCCTCGTGTTAAGCACAGGAATAGTGCCCCCACCAGATAATGCATTGTTATCAAAAATACTTAAGGTTCCATTAACCGAAGATGGGTTTTTTTTAGAGGCTCATTCAAAACTTCGGCCAGTAGATTTTGCTACTGATGGTATCTTTCTTGCTGGACTTGCACATTCTCCAATGTGTATCCAAGAAAGTATTGCACAAGCGTTAGCTGCCGTGTCTCGGGCGTGCACTATTTTAAGTAAGGAGTTTCTTGAGCTTCCTGGAACAATTGCCAAGGTCAATGAGCATCGATGTGTTGGTTGTGGAATCTGTGAACAGGTCTGTTTCTACAAAGCTATCGAGATGGTAAAAACGACAAGAGACGGCAAAGAGTATCTCATCGCGAAGGTAAATGAGGGGCTCTGCAAAGGATGTGGGGTCTGCGCTGGAGCTTGCTTCTCAGGGGCAATATCTCATAATAGTTATAAAGATGAACAAATATTGGCGATGATTAAATCAATAGAAAGTAGTTAAAAAAAAAAAAAAAAAAAAAAAAAAAAGATTATTTTTTTAATGTGTTGAACATGAGATGCACGGGTCATATGCTCTGACAAGCATCTCACATTTTCGCGTGATTTCTTCAATCGGCTCATCAAGGATGGTAAGCAGGTACTCGTGCATGTCTTTTTCAACATTGTTCGCATTATGTGCTGTTGGAGGCACAAGGTCTGCTTTTTGCACAATACCATTATTATCAAGCAGATAACTATGATATAAGCTACCTCGTGGTGCCTCTGTTATCGCCGCACCAAACCCTGCACGGCACACGATCTCTCGTTTTCCCTCCTCTTTTAGAGGAAGACGATCGATGATTTCAATGGATTCGTCAATGTTATGAAGAACCTCTATAGCACGTGCTAAATGAGAAACAAAGGGATTGAAGTTTGGGAATTTCACACCACTTCGTTTGGCTGCTTCTTTTGCATCAGATGACAGTTGTCCGAAATTCAGGTTGACTCGAGGAAGTGGCCCAACCATAAATGAATCTCTTGTTTTTACATGAGAATGGAGCGCAGTGGAATACGGGACTTGTTTTTCAGAAATATAATCTCTGTATTCTGATTCATGGATATTTAATCCTGCAGTGGACCGAAAACGGCCATTATTAATGGCATATGATTTCGTATCAGATATTGCGATATGCTCACATTTTCTGATGAACTGAGGGATTTCAATATTCGAAAAAAGTTCTACTGTATCAAGGGCATCCTTTTTACCCGCAATCAATTGTTTCCGTATGGCTTGAAGTTTGTTTTTACTAGGGATAACAGAAAATCCGCCAACGATAGCGGTCACTGGATGTACTGCTCGTCCACCAACAAGATCAGAAATGTCGTTCCCAAGTTTTTTTAACCGTAGTGCCCTTTTCACAACATCCAGATGATCCTTTGCCATGGCTATTGAACTTTCATAACCCAGCAGGTCGGGGAGTGAAAGGAAATACATGCTAAGCACATGGCTTTGAATATGAGCGCTAAGGGCAAGCAGCTTACGAAGATCATTTGTCTGATCACTTGGTTCCAGACCAATGGCATTTTCCACGGCTCGCAAAGCGGTGATTTGATGAGCGACCGGGCAGATTCCGCAAATCCTAGATGTCAATTCCATCATCTCGGTATAGGGTCTCCCTACAAGGAACGCTTCAAAGAACCGTGGAGGCTCGTAAATCCGAAAGCGGAGGTCTTGTATTTTCCCGTCTTTTGTGACACTAATATTAAGGGCACCACGTCCCTCAACACGAGCAATGTAATTCACTTCAATTGTTTTTGTATCTTGTTTAGAGTTCTTGAACGTCACTGTTTTTTCGGTCATTTACTGTCCGGCCTCCCTGCGAAACTCCATGGTCATACCAGCGTATTTTCTGAATTTACGCTCGATATCTTTTTGATGAAGCCCGATTTCTTTGAAAATACCAGCAAGTGCGGCGGCATTCGGGTTGCTCATTGGCCCAAAACATCCTTCGCATTCACGTCCAAGTGACGGGCAAAGGGCACCACATCCCGCACTTGTTACCGGACCCATACAGGGGATTTTCTTACTCGTAATAAGGCATTCATTGTCCCGATATTTGCATTCAACACAAACAGGGTGTTGTCGAAGACGAGGTTTAATCTGCAGTAAGGATGCTTTTATTAATTCAAGAATTGTGTCTCGATGGGGAGGACAGCCTTTTAACAAGCCATCAACCTTGATATATTCTCCTATTCCCATGACTTTTGTTGAATGAATAACAGATGTATCAGTGTACACTTTGTTTTCTGCTTCCATCTGAGGGATCCAATTACGTATCGAAGGAATGCATCCTGCAATGGCGCAATCACCAAACGCGACCACAATTTTTGATTTTTTCCGAATCTGCTTGATCTCCTCAATTTCTTCTGGTGTTGAGATGCCACCTTCAACAAAACTGATGTCCCAAGGTCCTTCGATATTTTCCCGTTTGACCATTACCCAGTACGTGATATCAATCACCTTAAGAAGGTCAAGAAAAACATCCTCTAAATGAAGGAGCTCTAATTGACATCCTGCGCATCCTGTGAATTTAAATATCCCAATGGTTGGTTTTTTACTCATAGTTTATCATCAGCCTCTTCTTACAATGGATGGATGAGGGGTCGAATCTCATCATAGCTAAAGACCGGGCCATCTTTACAGACATACTTTGGACCAATCTGACAATGTCCACATTTTCCAATACCACATTTCATGCGACGTTCAAGGGAAACATAAATTTGATTATCTTTAAATCCAATCGTTTCCAAACATTTTGCTGCATAGCGCATCATTATCTCTGGGCCGCAAATAAGTGCAATTGAATTCTTGTTACGAGTTTTCATCGCAGGGAAACACGATGTTACCAAACCGATTTTACATTCCCATTGGGAACCTGGAGAAACGGAATCAACCGTGAGGTCAAACCGACAATTTTTTATCTGATGCCACGCCCCGAACTCATATTTGAAGACCATATCCTCCGGGGTTCTGGCTCCATAAATAACCTCAAGATGACCATAATTTTTCCTATTTTTTTGAACAATATCAATAACGCCTCTCAGAGGTGGAAGCCCAATGCCTCCGGCGACAATTAAAATATCTTTTCCTTTCAGCTCCTGCAAAGGCCAACCAGTCCCATACGGACCACGCATCCCCAATGTCTCTCCTTCCTTAAGCCGGAAAATTGCATTGGTAACATTTCCTACATTTCGTACAGTGGTAGAAAAAGAACCGTCCTCTTCAATTTTAGAAATGGAAAGTGCGGCTTCACCAACGCCAAATATGCCAATCATCATAAACTGCCCTGGGACAGCGGTGAAATTTTTTTGTTTTTCTTTGTCAACGAATGCAAGGGTATATGTGTTAGTGTTTGAGCTTTCCTTAACGATTTTTTTCACTACTGCAGGATATGCCGTATATTCATTCTTCATGGTGACTTGTTCGATGGTCTACTCCCCCCTTAGGATTCTGGCAACCTGGGTGATATCAATTTTAGATGGACAAACACGAATACATCGTCCGCATCCCACACACCCTGAGTTATGGCCACCTGCGGCTGCACCAAATTTGCAGAGCATCCAATGACGAATTCTTGCTGTTCGCTCACTGCGGAAATTCCCATGCATGGCTACCTCAGCGTATTCCAGCAACTGGCATGAATCAAGCTCTCGCGCTCGTATTCCCTTTTGCAGTGTGATATCTGTTGTATCGTACACATCATAGCAATAACAGGTTGGGCAAACTAATGAACAGGAACCGCAGGAAAGACATGCATGGGACCCAGCTATACCGCCTCGTTCTCCTAAATCGGTCCATACCGTATGATCAAGGCTTTCTGAGGCGATTTGAGGGAGCCATTGAGTATTTATGTGCCTTTTAAATTTTCGTTCAGTCAATTTTTGTCTCTGTTTTTTCTCAAGGAAATCTGCATCTGTCGCTTTTTCAACCGCTGTTTTTTCTAAAAGTTTTTTTCCTTCGTCACTACCGATCTCTACAAGATATTCTGTTCCAATATCAGTAAGAAGAAGATCATAGCCTTCTTTCAAGAATGGCCCAGTTCCAAGAGAATAGCAAAATGAGTATTCACTAGGCTCTACACAGTTCAAGGCAACAATGCATGTGTTTTTTCTTCTTTTTAGGTAATAGATGTCAGTAAATTCACCGGAAAAAAAATTATCTAATTTAAGGAGAGCATACACATCACACGGATGTATACCGAAGAGAAGCGTTTTTTCTTCGGAAAAGATTTCTTTTGAAGTATATGAATCTTTTTCTTTTGAAAAGGAAAAAAGCTGGTCTTGCGGAGGGTGAAAGAATTTTTTTGGAGGAAGAACCGTTGAGTGATAGTCAAGACGAAGTTGATCAATAGATGTTATTTCTTCGAAGGTTGATTCATACCCAGATTTTGTGGGTCCATAGACTTTGTAATTTTTTCGAAATTGCTCGAAAAGAGATTGTATGTTTTTTTTTTCTATTGTAAATGCATTCATAATTATCGGATTTTTCCTTGAGTTGAAAACGGACCGTTATCTCTTTTTCGTATTTTAAATTATTCATTAAAAAAAAAATTGAGGAAATGAAAAAGAAAAAGGAGAATGCTGATTCATTATCGACTCTATGTAATGTATGGAAATTTGTATAAATTTTTATTGATAGGTTTAAATACCATGTTTCTATAAACCATCTGTCAAAGTTCGGAAAAATATATATAGTTAACAATTGTTAATTCATTAATAAAGTGAGACAAAAATGACCATTGTCGATTTGACTTCTATGGGGGAACCGCAGTCGGATCAAAGAAAAGAACTCAATAACCGGCTCAAAAAGCTCCAAGACGAACTCTCGGACTATTGTTTTCAATGCGGTAAATGCACCTCTGGCTGTGAAGCACATAAACTCCTGGAACTTGAACCACATAAAATCATCGCACTATTGAAACGAGGATTGCTCAACGAACTGGTGAACTCTGACGTCATCTGGACCTGCATGAGCTGCATGAAATGCAGGGAGCGTTGCCCGCAACGTGTCGCACCCGTTGATATTTTATTTGCTTTGAAGAACATGGCGGTCGCAAGTGGGAAACAAATACCAGGGAAATACACAGTGATGCTGCAATCAATCCTCTCGATGGGACTTATACAAGATATTCAACAGACCGGGACTCGTACAAATAACACTGTGAAACGAGACGACCTTGGACTGCCGCCTCTTTCAAAACCCGTTGATGTCGCTAAGTTTCAAGCAGGGATTATGAAAATCGCTATGGAAAAGGTATAATGACAATGAAGAAGAAATACGCGTTGTTTCCTGGTTGTTTGATGCCCACCGAGCAGTACGCCTATGAATTGGCCTTACGAGAAACACTCCCACTGTTGGACATAGAAATCGTTGATTTAGAGGGATTCTCCTGCTGCGGAGAACCTATGAAAAGTGTGAACCAATTCCTCACCTTATATCTCTCTGCACGCAATCTAGCAATCGCTGAAAAATATAATCTTGATGTGTTTGTCCCCTGCGCGATGTGTCATCTTGCTCTTTCTGAATGCCAACATATTTTTGAGAAGAACCCGGAGATGCAAGAGCGTATCAACAACCTACTTGCTGCAGAGGACCTCAAATACACCAACAAACGAAAGATTGTTCATATCGTGGATTTGCTTTATGACCACATAGGATTAGAGAAGATAAAAGAACACGTGAAAAAACCCTTAACCGGTCTGAAACTCGCAGCACATTACGGCTGCCATCTCATCCGTCCCACTGAGATCGGTCGTCCTGATGATTCAGAAAACCCACAAAAGATGGAGGCAATTCTTAAAGCGATTGGTGCTGAACCAGTGGACTATCCTCAGAAACTTGACTGCTGCGGTGCACCATTGCTTGCCAATCTCCCGGAGTCAGCGTTGACAAAAACAGGCCAGAAGCTCCAAGCCATTCAAGAGCAAGGTATCCATGGCATGGTCGATGTCTGTCCCTGGTGTCACAAAATGTTTGATAGCAGACAAACCAAAGCAGGGGAGACCGTTGCGGCAAAGCTTGCTGTCCCGGTTCTGTATCTCCCTCAACTCCTTGGTCTCGCTTTTGGGTCATCTGCTGAGAAACTTGGCTTGAATCTAAATCTAAGCCCCGTCGAAAAGCTCCAGCAGAGGGAGGGGACGTAAATGCGTCGCATTGGGGTCTTCGTCTGCCATTGTGGGATTAACATCGCACAGAACGTTGATGTCAAAGCACTCACCGATTACGCCAGTCAGCTGAACGGTGTGGCTGTCGCAAAAGAATACAAATATATGTGCTCCGACGTGGGCGCAACCCTCATCAAAGACACGATTAAGGAGTTCAACCTTGATGGCGTGGTCATCGCATCTTGCTCACCACGGATGCATGAGCATACGTTCCGCCGCGTCGCTAATGATGGCGGAGTGAACCCATACCAAGTCGAGATTTCAAATATCCGGGAACAGTGCTCCTGGGCACATACCAACAGAGAACAAGCGACGGAGAAAGCCAAATACCTGGTTCGCAGTGCGGTGTCCAAGGCACTTTCTCTTGAGCCGTTGAAACCATCCAAACTCAAGGTCATTCCAGAGGCGCTGGTGATTGGCGGAGGTATCGCAGGGATCCAAGCGTCCCTGGATCTCGCCGATGATGGATTCAAGGTCCATCTGGTAGAACGAGACCCTAGCATCGGTGGTCATATGGCACAGCTGGACAAGACCTTCCCGACCCTTGATTGCTCCTCCTGCATTCTCACCCCAAAGATGATGGAAGTCGCCAACCATGAGAACATCGAACTATTAAGTTACTCTGAGGTTGTCAGCGTCGAAGGAAGCATCGGGAATTACACCGTAAAAATAAGAAAAAAACCACGTTACATTGATATTGACAAATGCACAGGATGTGGTGATTGTGCCACATCATGTCGACTCAAAGACCGGATCGTGAGTGAATTTAACCAAGGTATGGGGAAACGAGGGGCAGCCTATATGCCGTTTCCTCAAGCGGTTCCCTTAAAATACGTTATTGATGATACGAAATGCCTGTTTCTTACAAAAGGCAAATGCGGAGATGAACCCCTCTGTAAGAAAGCATGCGCTCAAGGCGCCATAAATTTTGATCAAAAGGAAGAACTCGTGGAACGCAAGGTCGGCGCTATCATCGTCGCAACCGGCTATGACCTTCTAAATCCTACTGCAGTCTATGAATACGGATACGATCTGTCCCGTGATGTAATCACTACCATGGAAATGGAACGGCTGATCAGCTCATCCGGTCCTACAAAAGGGGAAATCCTTCGGCCATCGAACCAACAGACGCCAAAGAGCGTCACCTTTATCCTCTGCGTCGGCTCCCGTGATGAAACCCAGTGCACCTGGTGCTGTCGTATCGGATGCATGAGCGCGTTAAAACAAGTCTATCTTCTTCGTGAGAAACTAGGGGATGATGTCGAGATTAACCTCTGTTACAACGACCTACGCTCTTATGGAAAGGGCTACGAGGAATTCTACCGCAAGGTCCGAGGCATGCAGACGAACCTGTTCCGTGGTCGCCCCTCTGAAGTACGCACGATGAAGGATAACCTAAAAATCGATATTTTTGATACGACAACGAGTAAGTTGTTTGAAATTACAACCGACATGGTTGTCCTTGTCCCCGCGATGATGCCACGGGCTGATGCCACAGAATTCGCACGACTGCTGCATCTCACCTTAAGCGGCGACGGGTTCTTCCTAGAGGCCCATCCGAAGCTTCGCCCGGTCGACACGTTTGTCAATGGTATCTTTATCGCTGGATGCTGCCAAGCACCAAAAGACATACAAGACACGGTCTCCCAAGCAAGCGCGGCTGCATCACGAGCAGCAACAATTCTATTCCAAGAAGAACTGGAGATAGACCCGTTGATTGCGATGGTGGACGAGGACGCCTGCACCGGATGTGGCATCTGTGTGGAAGTCTGCCCATATGAGGCACGGACACTCAATGAACGAAAACGGATCGCCGAGGTAAACGATGCCTTATGCGCTGGCTGTGGCGCTTGTATCGCCGCTTGCCCAAGTAATGCTTCGATTCATAAGAATTTCACAAAGAAACAACTGCTGAATATGGTTGACGACATCATGTGAGTCTTAGTCAAATGACAAAAGAAAAAAAACAAAAGACCGCTGCCGCCCATAAACACGGATCAGTCCTGGTCATCGGTGGTGGCATTTCCGGTATTCAATCATCCCTTGATCTAGCGGATGCAGGGTTCAAGGTGTATCTCGTCGACCGTGGCCTGTCGATTGGCGGTACCATGACACAGCTTGATAAAACATTTCCGACCAACGATTGCGCCATGTGCATCCTTGCACCAAAACTCGTGTACACAGGACGGCATGAGAACATCAATATCATCACAAACGCAGAGGTCACTGATGTCGCTGGCGAGGTAGGAAACTTCCGCGTCACCCTCAAAAAGCACCCCCGATACGTTGATCTCACGAAATGCAACGGATGCGGTGATTGCGTTGAACATTGTCCGGTTTCTATGCGGTCTGAGTTCGATGAGGGACTTGCAACACATAAAGCGATTTATCAACCGTTTCCACAGGCGATTCCCAATGTCTTCGCGATTGCGAAGAACGAAGGCACCGCCCCATGCAAAATCTCTTGTCCCGCCGGACTAAACGCCCATGGGTTCATCGCCCTTGCGGCTCAAGAAAAATTCGCAGAAGCCTATGATCTTATCATAGAAACTATCCCGCTGCCTGGGTCACTTGGCCGTATTTGTTATCACCCATGTGAAACAGACTGCAACCGAAAAGACATCGATGAGCCAATTTCCATTTGCCGCATCAGACGATTTATCGCTGATTATATTTATGACCATCCCAAGCTGCTTGTGGAATACCAGAAGATACAAGCAGAAAAAAAACAACCTAAAGCAAACCCGGGGAACAAAAGAGAAATTGGTCAAAAAGTGGCAATCATCGGCGCAGGGCCTACCGGGCTTACCGCTGCCTATGACCTTTCAAAGAAAGGATACAAACCCGTTATTTTTGAGGCTGAGAAATACAGCGGCGGTATGCTTCATTACGGTGTGCCTGACTATCGTTTACCAAAGGAATATCTGCATAACGAGGTTGACTCCCTTTGTGAACAACACCAAATTGAGATAAAGAACAATCAGAAACTTGGAAGGGATTTCACGGTCGCTGATCTGAAGAAACAAGGGTTCAAGGCGATTCTGCTTGCAATCGGTGCCCATAAGACCCGTGCCGCTGGGATCGAATGCTGCACAGGGACAGATACCTGTGTATTAGAAGGTGTAGAGTATCTCAAGCAGCTCAACAGGAACATGATCGCGCCTGATTACTTCAAGGGGAAAACCATTTTGGTGATTGGCGGTGGGAATGTCGCGATGGACTCCGCACGCACCGCAAGACGCCTGGGTGGAAACGTCACTGTCTTATACCGACGTTCTCTAAAAGAGATACCAGCGCATAGAGAGGAAATACAGCAAGCAGAGGAAGAAGGTATTTCTTTTAACTTTTTAACCGCACCAACAAAATTACATAAAACTGAAAAACAAACCTGTCTGCAGTGCGTCAAAATGCAGCTAGGGGAACCAGACGTATCAGGTAGACAACGACCGGTTGTCGTCCCGAACTCCGAATATGATATTGCTTGTGACTATGTCATCTTCGCAATCGGCCAGGAGCTTGATATCAAACTGATGGAAGAAAACAATATCAATGTTTCCAAATCAGGATTTATAGAAGCTGACCCTCTCACGTTACGAACGTCCCAGGACGGGGTGTTTGCTGGTGGTGACGCCGTATCTGGCCCAGCGTCTGCTGTCGAGGCGATCGCAGCAGGTCATAGTGCTGCAGAGTCAATAGATCGATTCCTCAATAAAGAAGACCTACTTGCAGGACGAGAAAAGAAAGAACAAAAGAGAGCAGAGATCCCAAAAGAATCACTTCGAATCCCGCAAGCACGCGAACAACCACCAGTTCTTACCATGGATCAGCGGGTGAAGTCGTTTAGCGAGGTTAACCAAGGGTTCACCAAGGACCAGGTGATCCGCGAGGCGCAGCGATGCCTGAATTGCACGGGATGCTGCGATTGTCAACAATGTGTGCTGTACTGCGGACCTGATGCCATCGACCATCAGATGAAAGAAACAACGGAGACCATTGATGTCGGTGCCGTGATCATGTCCCCGGGTTTTGCAGAGTACACCCCACCAAAGGCGGATAGCTACGGGTATCAGGTGTACCCGAACGTACTTACCAGCATCGAGTTTGAACGGATGCTTTCCGCTTCAGGACCGTACAAAGGCCATATCAAACGGGTTTCTGATGGTAAACCATTGAAAAAAATCGCATGGCTGCAATGCATCGGCTCTCGTGATGAAAGCTGTGATAGGAAATACTGCTCCTCAGTGTGCTGTATGTATGCCACCAAGGAAGCAGTGATTGCAAAAGAACATGAGCCTGGCGTGCAGACCCATATCTATTACATGGATATGCGGTCGTTTGGGAAAGATTTCGACAAATATTTCGACCGGGCACAGAAAGAGTACGGGGTCGTGTACCGCAGATGCCGTATCCCAAAGATAGAACAAGACCGGAAAACAAAGCAATTGACCATCCGCTATGTCGATGAAAAAGGATTGCTTCAGAGCGAGACCTACGATATGGTGGTGCTTTCCGTCGGTTTACAACCCTGCGCAGCCTTAGGACATCTGAGTAAAGCATTAGAGGTCAATTTAAATGAGTACGGGTTTATTGAGACAGAGACATATTCCCCGGTTTCTACCTCACGGCAGGGTGTGTTTGCATCAGGGACGGTGACCGAACCAAAAGACATCCCTGAGAGCGTGACCCAGGCGTCCGCGGCTGCAGCAGATGCAGCAAAAACCATCATGGATGCACGGGGGACCGAGGTCATTGAGAAGACGTACCCGATGGAACGTGACATCAAAGCGGAGTTCCCCCGGATTGGTGTGTTTGTCTGTCATTGTGGAATCAATATCGCAGGTGTCGTCGATGTGAAAAAAGTTGTCGAGGTCGCAAAGACACTCCCTTATGTCGAATATTCAGATGATACGCTATTTACCTGTTCACAGGATTCCCAAGAAAAAATCAAGGAAAAGATAAAAGAGCTGAATCTAAACCGTGTGGTCATCGCGTCGTGTACCCCGCGGACCCATGAACCATTATTCCAGGATACACTCCGACAGGTCGGGTTGAACCCACATTTATTTGAGATGGCGAACCTGCGTGATCAGAACTCCTGGGTCCATAAGAGCGACCCGGGGAGCGCGACGGAAAAGGCGATCGATGCCGTGAGAATGGCGGTTGCGAAATCCTCTGATTTGTACCCAGTGCGCCATATGCAGATCCCGGTTCTTGCAAGTGCGCTGGTCATCGGTGGTGGTATCGCTGGGATGACTGCAGCGCTTTCCATAGCTGACCAAGGATACCAGGTGTACCTTGTTGAGAAAGAACCGGAGCTCGGGGGCCATCTCAAGGAAATCTACCTTGGGGCGCATGGGGAGAACCCCCAGGACCTTCTGAAACAGACGATTGAACAGGTCACCAGCCATCCTCATATCCAAGTATTTGCTCATACGACGGTTGAGCACGTATCCGGGTATGTCGGGAACTTCTCCACAACACTTCAGACAGGAAAGAAGGAGAAAACCCCAACCGTTATCCAACATGGGGTGATCATCGTCGCAACAGGTGGGATGCCCTATCAGCCGAAGGAATATCAGTACAAGAAAAGCGATGATGTTCTGACACAGACCGAGTTTGAAAAAGACCTGTTTCTGGAAAAACCGTACCTGAAAGATCTTAAAGAGGTCGTGATGATTCAATGTGTCGGTTCTCGGAACGATGACCATCCGTACTGCAGCAGGGTGTGTTGTTCTGAGGCGCTTAAGAACGCGTTGCGGTTCAAGGAACGTACTGCTGAAGCAGCGGTCTATGTCCTCTACCGTGATATTAGGACATACGGGTTCCGAGAGGACGTCCTGTATCAAAAAGCACGCAAAAAAGGCATCCTTTTTGTCAGATATGATGAGAAGGAGGAGCCAAAGGTTACCATTGAGAACGGCAAACTGCTTATAAAAACAAAGGAGCCAATCCTTGGCAGAGAGCTGCATCTGCATCCCGATAAATTGATCTTAAGCGCAGGTATCGTCCCCCAAGACAATAAACCACTGGCGCAACTCCTCAAAGTCCCCTTAAACGAGGACGGGTTTTATACAGAAGCGCATGTCAAATTACGCCCGATTGATTTTTCCGCTGATGGGATTTTCCTCTGCGGTCTTGCACACTCACCACGGTTCATCGAAGAATCAATCCTGCAGGCGAAGGCGACTGGTGCTCGTGCAGCGACGATACTTTCTAAGAAGTACCTTGAGACCCTGGGGAACATCGCCAAAGTGGTTTCTCGGAATTGCGCGGGATGCCAACTGTGTGTCGCAGTTTGTCCGTATGACGCAATCAGCTATGATGAGGAAAAAAAGATTGTTATTGTTAATGAAATCCTCTGCCAGGGCTGTGGCGCGTGCTCCGTGGTCTGTCCAAGTGGCACGTCGCAGCAGAACACATTTACGAAACGTCAGATTATTTCCATGATTGATGCATGTTTGGAGTAAGAGACCATGAATGAAGAAAAAAAGGACCATAAGAAGGAAGGTTTCGAACCAAAGATCGTCGGGTTCCTCTGTAACTGGTGCAGTTACGCGGGTGCTGACCTAGCTGGGACAAGCCGTATCCAGTACCCGCCGAACGTCAGGATCATCCGAGTGATGTGCTCCGGATCTGTTGATTCCATGTATATTCTTCGTGCGTTGCTCGAAGGTGCTGATGGCGTGTTCGTCGGTGGATGTCATCCAGGGGATTGCCATTACATCGACGGGAACTACAAGGCGCGACGACGGATGGTGCTTCTTGAAAACATCCTTGGCACCCTGGGTCTTGAGAAAGAGCGGGTCTGGCTGCGATGGATCTCTGCCTCAGAAGGCCAGAAGTTTGCTGACACCATGAAGGAGATGACCGAGGCGATTCAGAAACTGGGGCCAAACCCGATTGCGAAACATTGGAACCTGTAATGGAGGATGAAAAGAAAATGACAAATAAGGTACTCAAAGTAAACGACAATGATGTGGTGAAATCAACCAATGAATTCCTTCGGCAGCTCTTGGCATCAGGAAAAATCCAGGCGTTGCTGGTACAACAGAGTACTTCCTCAAAGAAAGTCGCGTTCCCTGTTCTTATCTCAGATTCAAAGAAACTGCAGGCTGATATCGCTGCTCCAGTGCTGCCTGTGTCCACCGCTTCGATCGTGTCTAAGATAACAAAGGTGCAGCCACCAGCAAAACCTATCGGGGTCGTGATGCGACCCTGTCAGATCCGTGCGCTCATCGAACTGGTAAAGCTCAACCAGGCAAGCCTTTCCAACATCGTCATCATCGGCGTTGACTGCCCAGGGACGTTTCCCATCAATACCTATTCGGAGTTTCCTGAGAAGCTCACGCCGACACAGTTCCTTCTTGAAACCTTGACGAAACACTCTGATGAGGCGAAAAAATATCTGCGCTCATCATGCAAAATCTGCAAGGACCCGATTCCCACGCATGCTGATATCGTCCTTGGGTTCTATGGTGCTGATATCCAAAAAGAGATCATTGTTGAGGCACACTCGGATGTTGGCAAAGACCTAGTAAAAGAGCTACCTCTTGAGGATGAGAAAGAGGGGAAAGGTAGGGAAAAGGCAGTCAAAGAGATTCGTGAAGAGAAAAACAAGAAACGTGCAGCTTTCCTCAAAGAAAAAGAGGAAATCAAAGGTATCGAGAAAATCGCTGAGTTTTTTGATACCTGCGTCAACTGCCATAATTGCAGGCAGGCCTGTCCGATCTGTTACTGTAAAGAATGTTTGTTTGACTCCTCGGTGTTCGACGCCGAGGCATACAAGTTCATTCGAAAGGCCAATGTCAAAGGATTATTCAAAATGCCGCCAGACGCACTCCTCTTTCAGCTTGGGCGGATGAACCATATGATACTGTCATGCGTGGAATGCGGTCTATGCGAGCAGGCATGCCCAAACAATATCCCATTAATGGATGTGTTCATTCCGGTTGCAGAGAACGCGCAGAAAGAGTTCGACTATTACCCCGGGAAGGATACAGCCGAGAAGATCCCGATGATCGTGTATCGCGAGGATGAGTTTTTGGAGGTAGGAGAAAAATAACATGGATGTCATCGACTCCCGGAAGGTTGACCCTCAGTTCAAATTTCAGATAGCAAAAGAGGAGGGCGGTGAAGGCATCCTCAAATGCTTCGCATGCGGTTCCTGTACCGCTCGCTGTCCTGAAATGGATGTCAAACCAGAGTGGAACGCCCGTGTCATCATTCGAAAAGCTCTTTTAGGTTTGAAAGAGGAGGTGCTACGCAGCGAGTTTCTGTGGATCTGCAGCGCTCATTATCGCTGCCTTGAGAAATGTCCGCAGAAGGTCAATGTCAAAGAGGTGATGAACGCGGTGCGGGATGCACGTTTGCTTGAGGAACAGACAGAGGACAGCACAGGCAAGAAGTCAAAGAGATACCTTGACTTGGATTTCAAATACAAAATCTCGGAAAGTGAGGGGGGAAAAGACCTTTACGAGTGTTATTCCTGTGGGACATGTACGGCAGGATGCCCAGAGCGTGAGCTAGACCCGTTGTATTCACCTCGCAAGGTTATCAAGAACGTGCTGCTGGGGATGAAGGACCCAGTGTTCAGTAACAAGTTTGTTGAGATCTGTTCGTCTCATCATCGGTGTCTCACCCAATGCCCGCAAGGGGTGGAGATCCCAAAGCTTATGAACGCGATGAAAAACATTGCAATCAAAGAAGGATATCATCGGAGAAAGTAAGAGTAGGTCTATGGCAAAAAAATCTGAAACTATCGGGGCTGTTGCGGTCATCGGCGGTGGCATCGCTGGAGTACAGGCAGCCCTTGATCTCGCTGACATGGGATACAAGGTCTCCGTGCTTGAGAAATCACCGACCATCGGTGGCGTCATGGCGCAGCTGGACAAGACGTTCCCAACCAACGATTGTTCCATGTGCATCCTGTCCCCGAAACTTGTTGATTGCGCACGTCATCAGAACATTGAGATTCTTACCAACGCCATCGTGGAAGGTATTGAGGGGACCGCAGGTAATTTTACGGTACATGTACTGAAAAAACCCAGGTACATTGATATCGAGAAATGCACCTCGTGCGGGAACTGTGAGGAAGTCTGCCCGGTTTCACTGCCAAACGCGTTTGAGTATGGGCTAGTGAAGCGTAAGGCCATCTATAAACCATTTCCACAGGCGATCCCAAATGCGTATGTAATCGACAAGGAAGGAGATGGAAAGAACCGTGGCTGTGTCGACTGTATGCGCTGTGTTAAGGAGTGTAAATCTGGTGCAATCAACCACGAGCAGAAACCAGAACATCTTACATTACATGTTGGTGCGGTTATCATCGCTGCGGGTTCACCACCGTTTGACCCGATGATAAAACCTGAGTTTGGATACAAAAAATACAAAAATGTGCTGACGAGTGTAGAATTCGAACGAGTGCTATCAGCGTCAGGGCCGACGCAGGGAAAAATCCTACGACCCAGTGACCAGAAGCATCCTACGAAGGTCGCATGGGTCCATTGTGTCGGATCCCGTGATGCCTCAGTTGGTCATGAGTATTGCTCTGCGATGTGCTGTATGTACACCGCAAAGGAAGCAATCATTGCCAAGGAGCATGCATCTGATATCAAACCGACGGTGTTTTACATCGATGTTCGTTCCTATGGGAAAGATTTTGATAAATACATTAATCGAGCAAAAAAAGAACATGGGCTCCGGTATGTTCGGTCACGGATCTCGGAGATCACCGAGGATCCAATAACACAAGATCTGATCATAAAATATGAGAATGACGCAGGAGATTTCAAAGAAGAAACGTTTAATCTTGTGATACTTTCAGTGGGGTTGTGTGGCGCTGGTGAACGACGCAGCGAGCTCATCGACATCCTTGGGTTTGATGTCAATGAGTTTAACTATGTCCGGACGAGTGCGAATGATCCTGTGGTGATCAGACCAGGGGTTTTTGTCGCAGGTTCTTTTTTAGAGCCACAGGCAATCCCTGAGTCCGTGATGCAGGCATCTGCCGCTGCCGCGAACGCCGCGGCGCTACTTAAGGACGCTCAGGGGACACTTGTGAAGGAAAAAAAATATCCTCTGGAGAAGAATGTATCGGATCAAAAGCCCCGTATCGGGGTGTTCCTCTGCAATTGTGGAATCAACATTGGTGGTTACGTTGATGTCCCGGCTGTTGCTGAGTATATCAGATCACTTAAAGATGTTGTTGTTGTTGAGACAAATGTGTACACATGCTCTGAGGATACGCAGAAGAAGATTGTCGATGCGATAAAGAAACATGATTTGAACCGCATCTTGGTTGCTGCGTGTACTCCTCGGACCCATGAGCCGTTGTTCCAGAAAAGCCTCCGGGATGCAGGTCTTAACCCGCATTTGCTTGAGATGACGAACATCCGGGAGCAGTGCTCCTGGGTACATATGGATGAACCTGCGAAGGCAACCGAGAAGGCAAAACAGCTCATCGCGATGACGGTCGCCAAAACCCGGTTTTTACAACCAATCCAGGAAGCGGAGATACCGGTTCTTCAGAAGGCGCTTGTAATCGGTGGAGGTATTGCTGGGATGACCGCGGCGTTATCCCTTGCAGATCAGGGATACGAGACAGCCCTGGTAGAAAAAGAACCCAAGCTGGGGGGGTACTTACATAAGGTGTACTATACTGTCGATGATATTGACCTCCCACAGTTGCTCAAGGAGAAAACCGAGAAAGTTATACATCACCCTCTTATTACAGTGCATACCGCTTCGCAGGTCAAAACACTAAAAGGGTATGTCGGGAGCTATGAATCTGAGATACAAACGCCGACAGGGATCCTCCTGTTTTCTCATGGCGTGATTGTTATCGCTATTGGAGCAGATGAATATAAACCGCATACGTATCATTATGGGAAGGACCCTCGGGTTTTAACACAGTCGGAGCTGGAGAAAGATCTAAGTGTCCTAAAAAAAGAGGATATCAGAGACGGGGAGACATTCGTAATGATCCAGTGCGTTGAGTGCCGTGATGAGAAACGGCCGTACTGCAGTAGGATTTGCTGCATGCAGGCGGTAAAGAATGCCTTGAAAATAAAAGAGTTAAACCCGCGCGCGGAGGTCTTTATCCTCTATCGTGATCTGATGACCTATGGATTTTATGAGAAATTCTATAAAAATGCACGAGAAAAAGGCGTGATGTTCCTACAGTATGATCCTGAGAAGAAGCCAGAACTTGAGACAAAGAACGGACTGATCGTCAAGGTCCACGAGCCAATGCTTGCGGAGTTGCTGAAAATCCCGGCGGATCATGTGATTCTTTCAACGGGATTACAACCAAACCCTGATAACCCTGTTATCGGCAAGTTGCTAAAGGTCCCGGTGAACGACGATGGGTTCTTCCTCGAGGCGCATGTAAAACTTCGCCCCGTTGATTTTTCGACGCGAGGGGTGTTTGTCGCTGGGAACTGTCATATGCCAAAATTCATTAGCGAGTCGATGTATCAGGCGCAGGCTGCTGCGGGCCGTGCTGCAACCATTCTGTGTAAACCGACGCTTAAGGCTGAGCCCAATGTCGCGTTTGTTGATGAGGATCTCTGCAGCGGGTGCAGTATATGCGTCTCAGAATGCCCTTTTAAAGCAATAGAACAGGTTCATCAAACAAAGCAAAATAAAACCGTCACCCATGCGAAAGTCAATGAGGGGCTCTGTCAAGGCTGTGGGACGTGTGTGAGCGCCTGCCCAAGTGGTGCGATCCAGCAGCGAGGGTTTAAGGACGGGCAGCTGCTTCCCATGATCGATGAGATAACGTGATTAAGAGAGAAAACGAATAGAGAGGAGGTAGAGCGTGTATGGATATGGAAATTACGTTTCCCGGTGGAGCAAAAGTCAATGCTCAGTTTAAGGGATTTACCGTGGCTACGGATCAACCAGTCGAGGAGCAGGGTAGCGGCACTGCGCCAGCGCCATTTGATTTATTCCTTGTTTCACTTGGTACGTGTACTGCTTATTATGTATTGATGTTCTGTCAGAGAAATGCTCTTTCTACTACAGAGATGACATTGGTGATGAAGGATGAAAGAAATCCGATGACTCATCTGGTAGAAACGATTCATATCGATATCAAGGTCCCTGAAGGCTTTCCTCAGAAATATCACAAGGCGCTTATTCGATCCGCTGAGGTGTGTACCGTGAAGCGTAACCTGGAAAAACCACCAACATTCGATATCACGGTGACAATGCAGTAGTCAGTATGTATAAGTATCTCTTTTCTATTGCGTGGTAAGGGAACGACCATGACGGTAACGTTAGTGATTGGCACCCAATGGGGTGATGAGGGAAAAGGGAAGGTTGTTGATTACTTCTCAAAACATGCGCATTACGTTGTACGTTATCAAGGAGGAGCAAATGCGGGTCATACCATTAAAGTCGGAGATGAGGTTTATAAACTTCATCTTACACCTTCAGGGGTCATACAAGGAAAAATAGGTGTGATCGGAAATGGAGTAGTTGTAGACCCCGAGATTCTTTTTCACGAGATTAATGAACTTACAACGCGTGGTATAACACCAAAACTTTTAGTCAGCGACCGTGCGAACATCATCATGCCGTACCATAAGATCCTTGATGGCGCTGAAGAGCAATACCTTGGTGATAAAAAGATTGGGACTACGAAACGCGGCATCGGACCCTGTTACAGTGACAAGGTCGCACGAAACGGCATTAGAGCCATTGATCTCATTGAGAAAGAAACCTTACGACGCTTACTCTCCCGCATCCTTCCCATGAAACAGAAGATGATAGATCTTTACGACATCAAGACAACCCTTGATGAAGAAGAAATCCTGGAAACCTATAGTATATATGGGAAACGGTTAAAACAGTACATCACGACAACCCACATCGAACTAAACAAGGCTATTGAGAAAAAGAAAAACATCCTTTTGGAAGGCGCACAAGGTACTATGCTTGATGTTGAGTTCGGCACCTATCCGTATACGACCTCGTCGCATACGATAGCAGGTGGATCAGCCATTGGTGCTGGCATTGGACCACGAGCTATTGATGAGGTCGTCGGGATTGTCAAGGCGTACACCACCCGGGTCGGTGAAGGACCGCTGCCCACCGAGCTTTTTGATAAGACCGGGGAGCATCTTCAACAGGTTGGTCATGAGTTTGGGACCACCACAAGCAGACCACGGCGCTGCGGCTGGCTTGACCTTGTCGTGGTGAGACATTCCTGCATGATCTCCGGGATTACGAACCTAGCCATCACCAAACTTGATGTGTTAAATGGTTTACCAGAGGTCAAGGTATGTACCCGATATATGTTGAATGGAAAGAAAATCGATTACTTCCCAGCAAACATAACGGATGTTGCAGCATGCAAACCAGTATATACGACATTCAACGGCTGGAAGGCGATAAACCCTTCTTCTCAGAACGTCTCAGAACTCCCAAAAGAATCACAGATATACCTTCGGTTCATCGAAAAAGAAACAAAGGTCCCCATCAGTCTTGTTTCCATAGGACCTGGAAGGTCCGAGACCATCGAGGTTTAAACAAGTTCTTTGACGGACAGAGCCGTCTGAATCCACCGAAGATACGAGTTACAGGCGGCTCGCAGGGATCTGACATCCTCAGACATGATGGTTACCTTGAGGGTTTTTTTATCAACAGAAAACAGAACAGTTGATTTTGGGATTGCATGTTTGATCTCCGGGGAAAGCGATTGTGCTATCACAGATGCATCTGTGGACGACGAAAAGAAAAAAAGGAATGTTGCCTTGTATGTCATAGGCTTCTGATGCGTTTTGCGACCGTCGGGCGTTCCTTGTAGAACACCTTGCTTCCACAGTACGGACATTGCATCCCGATGTTCTTCACATCGAACTGGACTGCTTTCTTGCACAACCCGCATTTATACCGAGTCACAGTGATTCCTCCTCAACAGGAGTCTTCTCACCGGAGGGTCCTTTGAGGATTCGCTCAGCTGCAACACCAGATGGCGTCTCAGGGAGGTATGCTCCACCAGCAAAGACATTGCCGCATTTCGAACATTCCCAGATACTGGTGCTCTTCCGTTGAACTGATTTCTGACCACACTGTGGGCAGGGATGACGGAGCCGTTGCTGACTTTCTATCTCCCGGATTATCGTTCGGGATTTCACACCGTACCGTGATGAATAGCGACCAGAGGTGCCAACTTTCTTGGTTCGTTTCGACATAATTATTTTCCTAAACACTGATTAAGTTTCTTGCGTATTTCTTGCCCGTTATCAAGAGCTCCTTTTATAACTTTTTGTATCTCCTCCCTGGTAAAACTCCCAGAAAGACCTTTTTGCATCGCACGAAGATCCCCTTTATTATCAGTTGCGACCGTTAATCGGGCATCTGCGATGATTTCTTCATCAAAACACGGGTCAAAGAGCACAAAGTCGTTGATTTTCACAGCAGTGCATGAAATTGGAGGCTCAATCATTGGTAAAGGAAAATTCTCCACTATTTTTTTATCTGTACTTGTCTCGTCTGCCCCGAAGGGAACCTCGTCAACACCAGGTATCCGATAGATATCTTTGAGTTGTTCTTGCCATGACGCACGCTCCTTCTCGTTTAATGTTTTTATAAACCGAGAGACAGGGACCTTTGTGGTCAACAATGCGGCAAGCGCAGCAAGAGATGCTGCATCAAATAAATTTCCATCGTAATCCAGAATATGGATGTCAATGAACACGAGCCATACCTTCTCCCCAGGAGAGACACAGAGTTTTTCTAATTGGATGACCTGAGATTCTCGTACTCCTCTGTCAACCACCCGTGCAAGCTCAATGGCATTCTCCCGAGGTGGTCCTGACTCGAAATCTGGGGATGCAAGCGGAACGAATTCCGCAGCGGTACTCATCACACCTGTTGCCGGCGTATCAGGGAACGGTTCTCCGATATCCATCTTGATGCCGCAAAGGACCTGGGTGTTGCCGATTTTCACTCGAGCTGAGCCCTCCGCCTTATTGACGACTTTTGTTTCGATGTCGATGGTCCGATAGCTGTCAAAGGTTCTCCCGTCAATCCGCTTACCCTGCTCAGCAAGTTTCGTAATATAATCACGTTTTATCACGGGGACAATGGTCATTCTTGCACCTCCGCCGCGACAGACTGATACTTCTGCATAATCGCCTGCTTCTGGATTTCCGAGACGGTCTGACATCCCTTCAACGCAAGGTCAAAGGCTTGGTTGAACTCCTCAACCGTAAGATGGCCATCCATCTGCAGCAACAGCACCTCACCGGTTCTTGGGGAGATTGCTATGGGCAGGTCAGCATCACCGAAGTTATCCTCTTCTTTTCCAAGGTCAAGGACGACGTGGCCTCCGATTTTCCCTGCAGCACATGAAACCGGGATATCCCGCATGGGGATTCCTGCATCGACCAACGCAACAGCAGCAGCAGTAAGTCCCGCACAGCGGGTCCCTGCCTCTGCATCAAGCACCTCGATGTTCACATCGATGCTTGCGCGAGGGAACTGCTCAGTGAGAATCACCTTTTCCAGCGCCTCGGAAATGACCTTTGATATCTCGACGCTTCGTCGGTCTGGACCAGGACGCTTACGGTCCTCGACACTGAACGCCGCCATATTATAGCGTGCCTGCACAATTGCCCTCAGTGGGTTCTGTGTATGCCGTGGGACTGCTTCCCGAGGGCCGTAGACAGCAGCAAGGACTTTGTTGCCACCCCATTCGAGGTAGCAGGAGCCGTCTGCTCGATGCAGCACCCCAGCATCTATTTTGATCTTCCGCAAATCATGTGGACCTCGTCCATCCAATCGCTTTCCTTCATCTGTTATTAACTTCATATCTGATTTCATCATCTTACATCCTTTGCATCTTTTTTCAAGAATTCTTCTATCCTATTTGTCAGCCCAAATGTGATGGCCTCCTGTTCAATCATCGTGATTGCCGCTAACACCTTCTCGATTCCTTCCGCATCCCCATCAATCCAGATACGCCCGTTCTTACCAACCTTGATACGGCACCGAGTATACTTCTGTATGTTCTCAATCATGGAATATTTCTTACCCATGATGCGGCGGTATACGGATGGCTCAAATTCGATGAGATGACCACCCTTAAGCTTGAAGAGGTTACGATCATTAAGGGTAATCTGCAATTTCTTTGACACATCAACCGAGAGAACCTTCGCAAGAATGGTATCGCCCGTGTTTAAATATTTTTCCGTATCAGCGAATTCAATCTCCCACGGCACCTCATTTACATGCAACAGCGCAGGATACGGGGCGTTGATGTCAACCATCCAGTTGGATGTTGATGCTTCCTCCACGACACCAATGACAAAATCACCGACAATGGGGTCGTATCGTCCTCGTAACGGGATGATATGAACGAATTTATCCTGGATGTTCAGCACACCGAGTCGCTCTGCATAGATTTTCTTATTTTCAACATAGGTACCTCGACCAGGGCGCAGAACGGATATTTCACCAAGAATCTGACCGGGGATGACTACTTGACGTCCTTCATTTGTCATAAAATCTAATATCCTCTTTCATAGACCTATTTTAACACTCTTGTTTCAACGTTTCCCTTCGTAAGGGTGTTAAGCCTGTCATAAAAATCCGTTTGCATGCCTGCAGGCAGCTTCACAATACCAACCCACGTACCATCCGATTGCCATTCCTCCCGTTCCAACGTCCCAAAACTCCGGACTGCGCCATACGCTTTCCCGACATACTCCGGCGGGATTTTCACAGAGATCCGTGCCTGTTCCATGGAGATGGGAAGGATAGGCCGTAGGTGCTCAAGGATGGTTTTCATCTGCTGGTTTACCGATTTGAACGGATCGATATGGACTTTTGCCTCATCAATCGCAAGCTCAATCCGGGTCCGTGGATGCGGCATCTTTGTCTGCGGGTCCATTGCATTCTTCACAATCAAATCTACAATTCGTTTCCGTTTCTTCTCCTGCATCTCACGACGCTGTTCTGTAGTAAGTTGTATCTCTCCTTTCTGGATTATTTCCTTAGCTATTGTTGAAATATCTGTGGTATGAAAGTGTTTCTGCAGCGATTCTATCGCAGCATGAGTCCCTTTCTTTGAATCACTAAAGACTGCGTCAATCGCCAGAGCAGAGAGGATGTTTTCTGTTTTTCCCTCCATGATATGCTCTGCCTCATGAGGATCAACGAGAATCTCGAAGCGATCCGCTCCTATATGCAACCGTGCAATCACTGCGTTTTCTAGACTGACCACTGTTATTTTCCTCCAATTGCTTTGGTGACGTAGGTTTTTGTTTCCGCAGAGGAAAGGATATGGAACTTCACACCTTTTTTCACGATACCGATTTCGATGGCATCAGGGTTAAGCTTTCCCTCAGTTCCCTTATGTAAGGCTTTTATCCCAAGGTCGATGGCCTCTTCCATAGGGACGTTCTCTTTATAGTGTTCCTCGAAATACGCCATGGCGCCTGTGCGTCCCGCTCCTTCACTTGCTGCCTTGTATTCCATCAAAGCTCCTGAGGGGTCTGTGGAAAACAGTCGGGCACCGGTCTGATCCACACCTGCGATGAGTAACGCGGTCCCAAATGGTCGAACACCACCATATTGTGTATAGGTTTGCTTGAAATCACAGATGCGTTTTACTAGCGTTTGAACCTGAATTTTCTCGCTATAGGTAATCTCGTTTATCTGCGCGTCCAACCTTGCCCTGTCTATCAATGATCGTGCATCGGCAACAAGACCGGATGTTGCGCATCCGATGTGATCGTCAATGATAAAGATCTTCTCAATGGAATCAGGCTCGATAAGCCGGGATGTAATACGTTTATCAACAATTAAAATCGCACCATCTCTGAATTTTACTCCTACGGTTGTAGTCCCTCGTTTGACCGCCTCTCGTGCGTACTCAACCTGGAATAACCGCCCATCCGGGGAAAACACGGTAATCGCTCTATCATATGCCATATTCGATGGTTGCATTTTTTATTTCACCTCATCTTCTCTTCTGTTTTTCTCACATTAATCTATTAATTTCAACCATGAATGCACTTTTCATGTATATAGTTTGTGTTTAGGCTTCCTCTCTAGAAAACTATGAGGAGACCACTACCAAGTCAGACCCCTTTTTTTGACCCCCAAATGATTTTATGAATCTGCAATGACAATCGAACAGGTAACCTATCATCAAGAATCCATATGGCAAGCCGCTTTGGGTCGGTCCCCCAGACCGGTTGGAAAAAAACAGGACATATCGGTTTGTATTTGGCAAGGATTTTTTTCGCATATTCATAATCTTTCCTGTTTTTAATAATGAATTTAAGCTGGTCTTTCTTTTGAAGATAGAGGATATTGTTCATGTTCATTTGCCCATGGGCTCCTGAGGAGGGGCATTTGATATCAAGGGAAATGAGCAGAGATTTTTTTCCAATGATTTTTTTTATACTCTTGCTTCCATTTGTCTCAAGACATACCGTGTATTTTTTTCTTAGTAGACTGTCGATCAGCTGCGGTGTCTTTTTTTGCAGCAAGGGTTCTCCACCCGTGAGACAGATATGGGTACAGCGGAATTTGTGTACCTCATCAAGGATCTCCTGGATGCTCATGAAGGCTCCTTTTTCATACGCATAGGTCGTATCACAGAAGGAACACCGCAGGTTACATCCCGAGGTCCTGAGAAAAACACTTGGAATACCAGTTAACCGTCCTTCCCCTTGTATTGAATAAAATATTTCATTGATTTTCATTAACGTGATGTATTTGAGATGTGTATTATAATCTTTACTTATAAGAATATTGTCTGTACATATCGTATAAGAACATTGATTTTTTCGAAAAAGAAGCAAGATGTAAAGGTATTTATAGGGGAAATTATATTACGGGTAAGCCGTTCCAACGTTACTTGATATAGCGTATACTATAAATAAACAATATAACTAATCAGTGTAACTGTGGCCCATGATTGGGCCTGTAGCTCAGCTAGGTAGAGCATCTGGCTTTTAACCAGGTGGCCAAGGGTTCGAATCCCTTCAGGCCCGCCTTTCCTCACAAGGAACGTAGGAGGAATGTAGTATCGCAGCCCCGCCAAAAAAATATTACGACATCTTAGGACATAAGCTGGTTCCCGAACATACTATTTTATCTGATAAAGAGAAAAAGGAGCTGCTCGAGAAATTCAATATTAAAACTGATCAACTGCCACGCATCCTTGTGACGGACCCTGCAGCGCGTTCTACAGGGGCGAAACCTGGTCAGATCATCAAGATCATACGAAAAAGCCCGACGGCCAAATATGCGACAGCATACCGGCTGGTTGTTGAGAGTGACACCTCTGAGAGTTTCATCTTCGCTGAGCCATCTGAGGAATTCAGTACTGCAAGCGAAGAGACGTAGAGATGTACAAGGGGATTATGAGGAGTATTTATGAGAGAACTTGTTGATGTGTTTTATAAAGAGCGAAGTATCGTCAACCATCAGATCGCTTCCTATGATGATTTTTTACGGAACCGCCTTCAGAGGATTGTCGATGGGACGATTATTGGTCAGGAAGAAGAGGGGATGAAACGTGGGTACATCTACCCTGAGATAGAAGGCTATAAGATTAGATTTGGTAAAATCAAGGTCGGTCTTCCACAGGTAAAAGAAGCGGATGGGACCGAACGCGAGCTTACCCCGATGGAGGCACGATTACGGGATCTTACGTATGAAGCGCCGGTAGAACTTGAGTTTATCCCGGTGAAAAACGAAGTGGAGTATGAACCTGAGACCGTTCGTATCGGTGAACTGCCCATCATGGTGAAATCCCTGCGGTGTAACATCTCCCAACGGGTGTTGGTAGAAAAATTAGATAGGCCTCTGTCTGAAGAGGATTATCGAAAAGAGCTTCAACAGAAACAAGAGGACCCTTTGGACCCAGGTGGATATTTTATTAGCAATGGAACGGAACGGGTGTTAATCACTGTTGAGGACCTTGCCCCCAACAGAGTGCTTGTTGAGCGATCCAGTCGGTATGGGACCGATGTTGAAGTGGCAAAAGTGTTCTCCCAGCGGGAGGGGTACCGTGCATTAACCGTAGTGGAAAAACGAAAGGACGGCATGCTTATGGTAAGCCTACCGACCACCTACGGGCAGATCCCACTTATTGTGTTATTGCGTGCATTAGGAATGGAGAACGATAAAGAGATCGTCGATGTCATTTGCGTGGACCCAAAGATGGAGCCGTACGTGCTTGCGAACATCGAGGAATGCGCCAAGGAATACAGCATCGCGACAAAAGAGGAAGCAGTTGCATATCTTGGCAAGAAGTTCGCGGGTGGCCAGGCAAAGGAGTACCGGGTCAAACGGGTTGAGACCATCATGGATCGGCATCTGCTTGCTCATCTGGGCAATGACCCGCAGGATCGTTTGAAAAAGGCTATTTTCGTGGCTCGTATGGGGATGGCAGTCCTAGAGCTCGCGCTTGGGAAACGGGAGCAGGATGACAAGGACCATTACGCGAACAAGCGGTTGAAGCTTGCTGGGGACCTTATGGAAGATTTATTCCGTGTCGCGTTCACCGCGTTATGTAAGGACCTGAAATATCAGATTGAGCGGATTCATGCGAAAGGAAAGGAAATCAAGATAGCGTCATCGCTTCGCTCTGATGTCCTAAGCCAGCGTATTCATCATGCACTTGCCACTGGAAACTGGGTTGGTGGCCGTGCAGGCGTCTCCCAGCTTCTTGATCGGACCAGCAATTTAGCAGTGCTGAGTCATCTACGACGAGTCACCTCACCGTTGACACGGTCGCAGCCACATTTCGAAGCGCGAGATCTGCATTCAACACAATGGGGCCGTCTATGTCCCAATGAGACGCCAGAAGGACCAAACTGTGGTCTTGTAAAGAACCTTGCATTGACCGTAGAGATCTCAGAGGGATTCGGGGAAAAAGAGGTCGAGACCGTTTTACGAGAACTCGGTATTAAGGAATTAACCAAACATGTGATTGGTGCCCGTGTGTATCTGAACGGTGATCTAATCGGGATGCATCCGAATGGTGCGGACCTGGTCAAGAAACTGCGGGAGAGACGTCGCAGAGGGATGCTGAGCAACGAGATTAATGTCACCTATGATATCGAGGGAAACGACGTGATTGTCAACTGTGACTGCGGACGGTTACGACGTCCGTTGCTTGTCGCAGAGAATGGGAAGTTTTTGTTAAACCAGAAAACCTTTTCTGAAATAAAGGAAGGCAGGAAGAAATGGACCGAACTTATCAACGATGGGGTTGTCGAATATATTGATGCTGAAGAGGAAGAAAACGCTCTGATTGCATTACGAGAGGAAGACCTCACCCCAGACCATACCCATATGGAGCTTGACCCGATGTGTATCCTTGGGATCGGGGCATCGCTTGTCCCGTACCCTGAGCATAATTCATCCCCCAGGATCACGATGGGTGCCGGGATGGGGAAGCAATCGCTTGGGTTTGGTGCCTCGAATTATCGAATCAGGCCAGATACCCGTGGTCATCTGCTTCATTACCCGCAGATGCCGCTGGTGCAGACTCATCCGATCCGATACATCAAGTTTCGGGAACGACCCGCCGGACAGAATTACATTGTCGCGGTCGCTTCCTTCCAGGGATATAACATGGAGGATGCCTTGATCATGAGCAAGTCCGCTATTGAACGTGGACTTGGCAGAAGCACATTTGTGCGGACGTATAGCAGTGAGGAGAAGCGGTATCCTGGTGGTCAGGAGGATCATTTTGAAATTCCAAACCCTGATTGTCGAGGCGTCCGCAGTGAAGATGCGTATAACAATCTTGGTGAAGATGGACTCATCTCTCCAGAATGCACCGCGAATGGGGGAGACGTGTTGATAGGCAAGACCTCGCCACCTCGTTTCCTTGAGGAACCAACTGATTTTCTCACCCCGCAGAAACGCAGGGAGACATCAGTGACCGTGCAACATGGTGAAGGAGGAGTCGTCGATAAGGTCATGCTATCAGAATCAGTGAACGGCTCTCGGATGGTGAAGATAAAGGTTCGAGAACAACGAATCCCAGAACTTGGAGATAAGTTTGCTTCAAAACATGGTCAGAAAGGAGTAATCGGATACGTGGTGTCCGCTGAGAACATGCCCTTTACCGAAGATGGGATGTCACCGGATTTAATCATCAACCCTCATGCGATCCCCTCAAGGATGACCGTCGCCCATGTGCTGGAGATGATCGGGGGAAAAGTCGGTTCGCTTGAGGGACGTATCGTTGATGGGACCGCGTTTAGCGGTGAAGATGAGGATCAACTGCGGACAGCACTTGTCAAGAATGGATTTAACCATGCGGGAAAAGAGACCTTCTATGACGGGAACACAGGGCGGCCGTTGGAATGCGATGTGTTCGTGGGATGCATCTACTATCAAAAGTTACATCACATGGTCGCAGGAAAGATCCATGCGAGGTCACGAGGGCCAGTGCAAATCCTGACACGGCAGCCAACCGAGGGAAGAGCACGAGAAGGTGGGCTGCGGTTCGGAGAAATGGAGCGGGACTGCCTGATTGGGCATGGCGCCTCCATGGTCATAAAAGACCGGTTGCTGGATGAATCAGATATCACGATGAAATATGTCTGTAACACGTGTGGTCATATCGCGATGATCGATCGTCATGGTCGGTTGCATTGCTCCATCTGTGGTGACAAGGCAGATATTCACCCTGTGGAAATGAGCTATGCCTTCAAACTGCTCATTGACGAGCTGAAGTCGCTTGTGGTAGTGCCACGGATCAAGCTGGAGTCATTGGTGTAGGAGGGTTGAAAGATGGCAGGACGTAGTATCACAAAGAAGATTGGGGCGCTTGAGTTTTCAGTACTATCACCGAATGAGATTCGCAAGATGAGTGCGACAAAGGTGATTACCGCTGACACGTACGATGATGATGGGTTTCCTATCACGATGGGGCTGATGGATCAGCGGTTAAGTGTCATTGAGCCGGGGCTTCGTTGTAAGACCTGTGGGCTGAAGGTCGGTAAAGACAAATGCCCAGGGCATTTCGGGCATATTGACCTGGCGATGCCAGTGATTCATGTCGGGTTTGTGAAGACTATCAGGAATTGTCTTCGGGCGACCTGTCGGAAATGTGGACGAATACTGCTTTCTGATAGGGAGCTTGAAGAGCATCGGAAGTCTATTTTAAAGAACGCTGCAGAGGGACGGGACAATGCCTATGTCTTTAAGGTCATTATCAGCAGTGCGACAAAAACAGAGGCATGCCCCCGCTGCCATGCACTCAGCGGGAAGATCGATTTGGACAAACCTACCTCATTCCGTGAGAACGGAAAGAAACTGACCCCAACGGAGATTCGCGAGTGGCTTGAGAAAATCCCTGATGGGGACCTCCCTCTGTTGGACATTAACATCCAATCCGCGCGACCAGAGTGGATGGTGCTGACGGTGCTGCCCGTGCCACCAGTCACGGTTCGACCCTCGGTGACCCTTGAATCCGGTGAACGCTCTGAGGACGACCTGACCCATAAACTGGTGGATGTGATCAGGATTAACCAGCGGTTGCAGGAGAACAGAGATGCAGGGGCGCCTCAGTTGATCGTGGAGGATCTCTGGGAGCTGTTGCAGTATCATGTGACGACGTATTTGGATAATCAGACATCAGGGATTCCACCGGCGCGACATCGGTCGGGAAGACCCTTAAAAACCCTTGCGCAGCGGTTGAAGGGAAAAGAAGGAAGGTTCCGAAGCAACCTTTCAGGAAAACGAGTGAACTTCTCCGCAAGGACCGTTATCTCTCCTGACCCGAATCTGAGCATCAACGAGATTGGCGTCCCTGTGGAGATCGCCAGGGAGCTGACGATCCCGGTGCGGGTCACGATCCAGAACCTTGAATGGTGTAAAAAACTCATCAAGCAGACAGCACAGCCTGAGAAACCTGGTGAGGACTACCGGCCTCACGTGAATTATGTGAAACGATACCGTGAGGGGGTCGAGCAGCGGATGAAGGTCACTGAGAAAAACGCGTCAGACATCGCTGAGAAACTCGAGCTTGGGTTTATCATCGAACGACAGCTGATGGACGGGGACATCGCGTTGTTTAATCGGCAGCCGTCTTTGCATCGCATGTCGATGATGGCACATCGGATCAAGGTCATGTCGAACCGGTCGTTCCGGTTCAACCTTTCAGTCTGTCCTCCGTACAACGCTGATTTTGATGGTGATGAGATGAACCTACATCTTCTGCAAGGGGAAGAGGCAAAGGCTGAGGCGGAGATCCTTATGAAAGTGCAGGAGAACTTGATGTCACCTCGTTTTGGTGGTGTGATCATCGGGGGTCTGCACGATCATATTTCAGGGTGTTTCCTTCTCACATATAAGGATAAAACGTTTTCAAAAGAAAAAACCTCTGAGATCCTCTCCACGTTCAAGTACAAGGGGAAGTTCCCGGAGGTCCATGAGGTGGATGGGAAAAGCGTGGTATACGGGCGGGATATCTTCAGCGTCTTGCTTCCAAAGGATTTAAACATCGAGTATAAGGCAAAAGCCTGTTATCATTGCGAGGTCTGTCAGGCCGCAAACTGCCCTCATGGCGCGTATGTGATTGTGAAAAACGGCAAGTTGAAACAGGGGATCATTGACGAGAACAGCATCGGGTCCTTCAAAGGAAGGATCGTTGAACGGATCATCCGGGATCATGGGACTGGAGCCGGAAGGGTGTTCATTGACGATGTGACCAGACTGGGGATCGCGGTGGTGACGGTGATTGGGTTTACCACCAGCATCGATGACGAGGACATCCCAACAGAGGCAAAACGGCAGATCGAGGAAGGTCTGCAGAAGGCGCAGAACAAGATCAACACGCTTGTCAGCGCGTATGAACGCGGTGAGCTGGAATCGTTGCCTGGTCGGAGTCTTGAGGAGACATTGGAGATGGAGATCATGCGGGTCACCGGACGAGCAAGGGACATGGCCGGTGAGATCGCAAGTAAGTATCTTGGGTTAAACAACAGCGCGGTGATCATGGCGAAATCAGGGGCGAGGGGATCGATGCTGAACCTCTCGCAGATGTCCGGGTGCGTCGGACAACAGGCAGTCCGAGGAGAGCGGATCTCCCGAGGATACAAGTATCGGACGTTACCACATTTCAAAAAAGGCGACCTGGGGGCCAGTGCGAAAGGGTTCGTGGCCAACAGCTATAAGAGCGGGTTAAATCCGACCGAGTATTTCTTCCATTCGATGGGAGGTCGAGAGGGTCTGGTCGACACCGCGGTGCGAACATCCCGGTCCGGGTATATGCAGCGTCGGTTGGTGAATGCCCTTGAGGACCTGAAGGTGGAAAGCGATGGGACTGTTCGTCACACCGGTGGGGAGATCATCCAGTTCCGGTATGGTGATGACGGGGTTGACCCCACGCGAAGCACCACGGGGAAAGCAGTGGACATCGATCGGATCATTTATGACGTAAAACAGGAGGGATGACCAGATGGCAGCGTTGTTTTCGAAAAAGAAGTCCGCACAGAAGAAACCTGAGAAAAAGAAACCGAAAGTCGCCTCTGCAAAACGGACAAAACCGGCATTGAAGACTCCTCTGAAAGCCAACGCACGGGAACCGAAGAAAAAAACAATGCAGGCGAAAGGTGTTTCGAGGAAGAAGAAAAGCGGGACGAGAAAAGAAACGGTCGTCGCTGAGAAAAAAATCGAGAAGAAAAAGAAAGAACCGGAACGAACGTTTGTTCCCCCGCCGAAGAAAACAGAGGAGGAATCAAAGGAGTTTAAGACGATTCGAGCAGCGATATACAAACAGCTGAAAAACGACTTTCTTCCTATATCTATTATCGATGGGATTGTCGAACGCGCTACGCAGGATAAGAAAATCGAGGCGAAGCTAAAAAACATCGTCGAAAAAGCTTTGGAGGAGTACGCGAAGAACCGTATCGACCCAACCGAGGCATGCGGCATGATCAGTGCGCAAAGCATCGGTGAGCCGGGCACGCAGATGACGATGCGTACGTTTCACTATGCTGGTGTCGCGGAAATCAACGTCACCCTGGGACTCCCCCGGTTAATCGAGATCGTCGATGCGCGGTCCACCCCCTCAACGCCGATGATGAACATCTATCTTCGGGATGAGTACCGGATAAACCCGGACCTGGCAAAAGAAATCGCCAATAAAATCGAGATCACCAGGCTTACGGATGTCGCAGATATCGAAATGGACCTTGTCAATATTACCATTGCGATTAAACCAAATAAGATGACCATGCAGAAGAAAGGCATCACCATTGATGACCTGTTGGAGCGGGTCCAGTCTGTTCGTAAACTCTCAGCGAAAATCGAAAAAGATACGATAAAAGTCATGTTGGATGAACCAGGGTATAAGGTCCTGCAGAACACCAATGAGATGTTAAAGAACCTGAAGATAAAGGGGATCGATGGGATCAAGCGGGTCATCATCCGCAAAGAGCCAAACGAAGGCTATGTCATCTACAGCGAAGGCAGCAATCTTAAAGAGGTGCTTGATATCGAGGGTGTTGACCCGTACCGGACCACCACTAACGATATTCATGCGATCGCCCGGGAACTGGGCATCGAGGCGGCACGAAACACGATCATTCAGGAAGCCTATGCGACGCTCTCTGAACAGGGGCTGAATGTTGATATGAGGCATATCATGCTTGTTGCTGATGTGATGACCGCGGACGGGACGGTCCGGGCCATCGGGCGTCATGGTGTCAGCGGTGAGAAAAGCTCGGTGCTTTCACGAGCCGCGTTTGAGATCACCGTCAACCATCTGCTGCTGGCAAGCCAGCGGGGTGAATCCGATGAGCTGAACGGTGTTGCTGAGAATATCATCGTCGGGCAGCCGGTGAACCTTGGGACAGGTGCGATTGAACTTGTGATGAACCCAAAAAAACCTAAACAGAAGGGAAAGTAAATGGTAGACGTAAATAAAGCGTTAAAAGACGTATCAAAGAAAGGGACAATCCGTATTGGCGAAAAACAGACGAAAGCAGCACTAAAGAACGGGTCTGCAAAGCTGGTGGTGATGGCACAGAACTGTCCAGATGCAGAAACCATTTCGGCACTTGCGACGCAACAGAAGGTGCCGGTGTACACCTATACATCCACCGGTGTCGAACTGGGCTACACCTGCGGGAAGAGCTTTTCGGTCTCCTGTCTGGCCGTGCTTGAGGAAGGCGAATCAATTATCCTACAGCTTGTCAAGAAAAGGAAATAGCAGAATGGCAGAGATAGTTCTTTCAAATGAGACGGTCCAGTTTATCAATCTGGCATCGAAGTATTCTGGGGCAGGCATCAGGGACTGTATCGTCGAGGATGACCGCGTGGTGTTTATTGTTGAGAAGGGGCAGCTGGGGATTGCTATTGGAAGCAAAGCAAAGAACCTTGAGAGGCTGCGGTCGCTTTTTAAGAAAAGCGTGAAGTTCGTCGAATTCGATGAGGATAAAACCAGGTTTGTTAAGAACCTCTGCAAACCCTATGAGGTAAGAAAGGTGACCTTGGAGGAGAACGACGGGGTGGGCATCATCCGGCTTGAAGTCAACCCGCGGGACAAGTCCAAATTGATTGGGAAAGGCGGCCGGAACATCAACATGATCCGGAAGATGGCGCAACGGCATCACCAGATTAAGGACGTCCAGATCATCTAGGGTGTCCCTTCTTGAGATAATACTTTTAAAGGGCAGGGTATTGCAGGATGGTTAGGGGGCGTTGCGTGCGCATACGAACTCATCCTATTATTGACTTTACGAAACGAAAGCAGCTGGTGTTTTCCTTTCAAAACAAACGACTCATCGGTGAAGAGGGGGATACGATTGCTTCTGCGTTGCACGCTGCAGGGATACGAACGCTTACGAAAAGCCTGAAGTATGACCGCCCGAGAGGGTTTTTTTGTGGGATCGGGAAATGCTCCTCGTGTCTGATGCGAGTGAACGGCATCCCAAACGTCCGAACGTGCATCGCGCCGTTACAGGAAGGAATCTGTGTCGAGATGCAGGATAAACTTGCCAGGCTACCAACGGCAGAGTTCTTCGGAGAGCCTGCGAAAACATTGGATGTCGATGTCTTGGTCGTCGGCGCTGGCCCTGCTGGTCTGTGCGCAGCGTTAGAAAGTGCATCGAAGGGTGCAGTAGTCTTACTTGTCGATGAGAATCAGTGTGTCGGAGGTCAGTTGGTGAAGCAGACCCATAAGTTCTTCGGTTCAAGAGAGGAGCGGGCTGGGATCCGTGGTGTTGATATTGCACAGGAACTGGAACGCAATCTGCAACGTCTGCAGCAGGATGGGAAAATCCAGGTGATGACTGACGCTACCGTGATTGGGTATTATGAAAGTACGAAGAGGCATCGGTTCGGTGTGGTGAAACGCTGTGAGTATCAAAGCACGTTGTATGATGTGCATTGTAAGGCAGTGGTCCTTGCGTGTGGCGCCATGGAAAACATGCTGTTGTTCCCAGGCAATGATCTGCCCGGGGTGTATGGCGCTGGTGCGGTTCAGACGTTGATGAACGTCTATGGAGTGAAGCCTGGCGACCGGGTGTTGATGGTGGGTGCAGGCAACGTTGGTCTTATTGTCTCGTATCAGCTGCTTCAGGCAGGGATTGCGGTGGACCGGGTTGTGGAAGCAGCACCGGTCATCGGGGGGTATCACGTGCATGCGGCCAAGCTTCGTCGATGTGGGGTCCCTATTCTCACGTCACATTCCATTAAAGAAGTGTATGGCGATGAGAAGGTGAACGGTGCGATTGTTGTAACACTTGATGATCATTGGAGACCAATCAAGGGAAGCGAGGAGGACGTGCCTTGTGACACGATTTGTCTTGCGGTGGGGTTGACTCCTTCGACACGGTTGCTGTCCCAGATTGGGGTTGACCTCCAGTTCATCCCTGAGGCTGGTGGGTATGTCGCGTTACATGATGCGTCGATGCAGACGTCGGTGCGGGGGGTGTTCGTCGCGGGGGATGCCTCGGGGATCGAGGAGGCGTCGACCGCGATGATCGAAGGGAAGATTGCTGGTCTTGCTGCTGCCATTCAGCTGGGGTTCTCGAGCAAGAAGCAGCTCTTGTCGCAGTATCAGAACAAGCTAGGTGATCTTCGGGCAGGTCCATTTGGGGAGAAACCACGGATCGCAAAAGAGAAAATCGACAAGTATAGGGAGGCATCCGATGCGTGAGTATGAGAAAACCGGCATCCTTTCGGGTAAGGACCTTCTGCTGCCTACGAGAAAGCAGCTGGAGAAAGGGGTTGCTATCCTTGAATGTGTCCAGGAGATTCCTTGTAACCCGTGTGTCGACTCCTGTCCTGTTCATGCGATCTCCATGAAGGATATCAATGCGCCACCGGTCAATGATTTTGAGCGATGTATCGGCTGTACGAGATGCGTTGGGGTATGTCCCGGGTTGGCTATTTTCGTCGTCAAGGTCAAAGGAACAAAGGCATGGGTCACACTGCCGTATGAGTTTGTCCCTGCACCCACGGTTGGTGATGTCGTACAGGCGGTAGATAGGACTGGTGTGGTACGGGGGAAGGGTGTGGTCACACGGGTGGTAAGACAAGGCAAGACATTGGTTGTGACCATTGAGGTTGCGAGTACCTTAGCGATGGACATTAGGAATATTAAGGTCTGACGTATGAAGCGAAGTATTGTGTGTCGATGTGAGGATATCAGTGAAGAGGATGTGATGCAGGCGATCGATGAGGGATACACTGATATCGAGGAGCTTCGGAAGAAATTGCGGATCGGGATGGGGCCGTGTCAGGGACGTGTCTGCATTCAGCTGGTCGCACGTATCTTGGAAAGGAAAACCGGTAAGAAAATAAGTACGATCCCGCTTCCGACCGTACGACCACCACTGGTCCCGGTGTCTCTTGGGACATTGGCATGTGAGGACGATGAAAAAGAAGGCTGATGTCGTTATTATTGGCGGCGGTGTGAACGGCTGCTCTGTTGCGTATGCTCTTGCGAAAAAAGGTATTGATGTTGTCCTTGTGGAGAAGAACTATCTTGCATCGGGTGCGACGGGTGCTTGTGGTGCAGGGATCCGACAGCAGTGGTCAACGAGGGAGAACGCTTTGCTTGCGATTCAAAGTGTGAAGATCTTTGAACAGTTAAGCAGGATACTTGGGCAGGACATTGAGTTTCGCCAAGGCGGCTATCTGATCGCAGTGCATGATGCAAAAGAGATGGAGCAGGCAGAGAAGAACGTCGCGATGCAACGGTCCCTTGGGCTTAGAGTTAATATCTTGCAGCCTGAGGAGATAACCAAAGTGGTCTCAATTCTTGATGTGAACGGTATGAGGGCGATTGGTGCGACGTTTTGTCCGACAGATGGTCATGCGAACCCGTTCAAGACCACGTTTGCGTATGCGGACGCGGCACGAAACTATGGAGCTGAGGTCAATACTCATACCAGGGTTGTCGGTTTGAAGGTTGCAAGAAAAGCGGTTCGTGCTGTGGTGACCGATAAAGGAACGGTTCATACGGACATGGTTGTGAACGCAGCGGGGATTGATTCCAAAGAGATCGCGATGATGGCGAAGGTGAATTTACCCTTACGACCGTTTCGCAAGGAGATCATGGCAACGGAGCGGTTGGCTCCCTTGTTTGAGGCGATGGTGATTTCTTTCAAGGACGGGATTTATTTTAGTCAGCAGAAGGAAGGCCACATTGTCGGTGGGATTCCAATCCCTGAGGAAACCGAGGGATATAAGACGATGCCGACATTTGCGTTTTTACAGCATATGTCGCAGACGCTGACGCGGTATGCTCCTGTGTTAAAACATGTCAATCTGTTGCGGCATTGGACAGGGTTTTATGATGTGACCCCAGACGCACGACCAATCCTTGGTGGTGTAAAAGACCTTACGGGATTTATCCAATGTAATGGGTTTAGTGGTCATGGGTTTATGATATCACCGATGGTATCAAAATTGCTCTCTGAACTGATTGCTGATGGAAAGACATCGGAGGTATTGGAGAGTTTACGTCTCGATCGGTTTAAAGGCAAGGTCACGGAAAAGGAACTTTCCGTTGTTGGGTAAAGGAGAATTGTATCACCGATGATACAAAAAATTTTGTATCATATTTGATATAATATAATTATCCATGATGTGGAATGATCTGAGTACAGATTTATGGTGAGGAACCAGGGAAAAAGGAGAATTTTTTGGTATTTTTTAAAGGAGTATTGTATCACATATGATATAAAAAATCTACTCTTATTTCTCAAGAAAAAACAACCGATATTTGTCCGTGTACACTCTTAGATCATCACCGACAAAATCATAAAAAAGAAATTCTCCCAGGTAGCAACGTAGGAATCATAATATATTGTTCTTTTATTTCGTACCACTGAACATGGACTATAACACAATTGGTTTCAGAGCAGGACTTGAAATACATCAACAGCTAGAGACCCATAAGTTATTCTGTCAATGCCAATCAAAGCTAACAGATGAGAAAGCGTATAGCTTTGAACGAGTGCTCCACCCCACGCAAAGTGAACTTGGTGATGTCGACCGGGCAGCACTTGAGGAAGCATCACGCAAGAGACGGTTTCGCTACACTACAGCAGAAGCGTCAACCTGTCTCGTTGAGGCAGACGAAGAACCACCGCATGCTGCGAACAATGAGGCTATCAACATTTGTCTTACCATAGCCCTACTTCTAAACGCAATACCTGTAGATGAAATCCAGTTCATGCGCAAGATAGTCATCGACGGGTCGAACACCACAGGGTTCCAGCGGACCGCTTTGGTTGCGATGGGTGGCCTGCTTGAGAACGTACGAATCGCAACCCTTGCCTTGGAGGAAGATGCCGCAAGAAAACTCTCTGAAGAGGAACAAGTGGTACACTATGGATTAGATCGCCTTGGGATACCACTCATTGAGATTACAACCGAAGCCGACATCATCTCCCCAGAGCATGCCCAGCAAGTCGCTGAACAGCTTGGTATGCTGTTGCAAGCGACAAAAAAGGTGAAACGAGGGTTAGGGACGATTCGGCAGGACCTAAACATCTCCATCGCACGGGGAGCACGTGTCGAAGTGAAAGGAATCCAGTCCCTCAGTGCGATTTCAAAGGTTGCAGAACAAGAAGCATTGCGTCAGAAAGAGATTTCTGAAATCTCAGAAACGCTTCGTACGCGAGCGTGTAAAAACGATCTAATGGATATAGTGTGCATCGATGTATCTGCCATCTTTCTAAACACGACGTCAAACCTCATCCAGAACCTACGTAAGAAGAACGCATGTGTGAAAGGGATCCGCCTCCCAGGCTATCAAGGGCTACTAAAACAGAAACATACACGGTTAGGTAAGGATTTTTCGACCTACGCTAGGCTTGTCAGTAGTATTGGCGGCATCATCCATAGTGATGAGATGCCAGCATATGGTATTTCAGAACAAGAGATAGCAGAAGTACACCGGCTCCTGCACATAGGCAATCAGGATGCGTTTGTCCTTGCACTAGGCGAGGAACCAATGGTGACAATAGCGTTAGCTGCGGTGCTGCGACGGGCGATGATGTATTTTGATGGTGTCCCTGAGGAAGTCCGTCGAAGCCTTGCCGATAACACCACCGAGTATATGCGACCGCTGCCTGGCGCTGCACGCATGTACCCGGAGACAGATGTACCACCCGTGCGAATCACCCTGGAACGATTACATACCATACAACTCCCGGAAAAACCCTTGGAGAAACGACAACGACTTTCTTTGCAGTACAACCTGAACGAAGAACAACTCACTCAACTGCTTTCCAGTGGGTATGAGGATGATTTTGAACGATATGCAGCGCAATTCCCTGGCCTGGAAAACGTCATCCTTCGTACCTATCTGAACATTCTTCCAGAGCTTGTAAAACAAGGGATTCAAAAAGAGACCATCTCAGAAGACCTCTTGACGACTGTGTTCTTTGCCTTAAAACAGGGGAGATACGCAAAAGAGGCACTCCCTGCTATCCTCCGCTATCTTCTTATACATCCTACTACGTCATTGAAGGACGCGGTAGAGGGATGTGGCCTGCATCCTCTGGATGAAGAGGAAATCTCGCAGGTCGTCCACACAATCGTCGCGCAGCGAAGAGACTTTGTCAAAGAGAAAGGGATCGACTCCATCGGGCCACTCATGGGTCTGGTAATGAAGCAGCTGCGGGGAAAAGCAGACGGAAAACGAATCAGCGCGATCCTTGAAAAAGAGATCCGGAACGTTATGTCGTCATAAACTCAAACCATCTCACCTTCCCTTGCTTTAGAAGGGTCTTGATATGGTCTTGCTCCTTTGTTCGTGATGTGTGGTCTTTGCAAATCCAAACGAAAAGAATGCTATCTTCTTCGAACTGGATTCCATCGACGGGAGATCCGATAAACCGGAAGTTATCAGGATCGTAGGGGTAGTATCTCATTGCTTCTTTCATCTGATGTTTTTGATTCGTAAGGGTTTGCATCCGGTGTTGAAGCGGATCTACTGCGGTTTTATAGGACAGCCACACCCCAATCAGGATTCCTATGAAAATTCCAATACACAACACCCACAGCGTCATCAAGACGTCCATACGTTTTCCTCAAAGATGAAGCATAGGCAGAGACGTTGAATATCTTTTCTGTTTAACTGTGGCTAGAAGAGGTCACACGTTTCTTAAAAAGGAATCGTAGGTTTTTAATGCCGTCTTTGAAGCTTTCAAGCTTCACTTGACCTTCCCGGGCAAACAGGGTGGAGGGGATCTCTTTTGCGTTGATATGCTTGTTTTTGAACATCTCTATTTTTATTTCTTCAGAGAATGGCATGCCGTTGTTGAACTCATCCAGGGGCTGTATCTTTGGAAGAGCATCTCGTCTGAAGATCCACATCCCTGATTGGGAGTCACGGATGTTGACTAGGAAAAGAATACGAAGCGTCCATGCCAAGGTAAGGTTCCCAAAACGATGCTTAAGGGACATCGAACCGTGCTTTAATTCAGCGAAACGATCCGTTGTCACGAAATCAAGGTGCTGGTCGAGAAGCAGTTGGATGTACTGGTGAATCATATGAAACGGATACGTCGCATCAGCATCACCAGTGACGATGATATCCCCTGTTGCTGCTGCAAACCCGGTTTTATAGGCTCTGCCGTAGCCTTTCCGTGTCTCAAGAAGTACACGTGCTCCTTTTTCTGACGCAATCTCCCGTGTCCTATCCGTGGAGTTTCCATCGACAAGGATGATCTCAAGATCCCAGTTATGGCGTGTAAAATAGTCTGTATTGACCGCGTCAATGGTTTTTCCGATACCCCGTTCCTCGTTTATCGCGGGGATAACAATACTTACCTTCAGATTCAGTCACTCCAGGAAACAGTATAAAAACAAGGAGGTTAAAAGGGTTTTGAAAAAAATAATCTTAAAAAATAAGAGAAAAGGGGGTAAAAACCCCTTATGTGGTTATTTTCGTCTGCGTCTGAGGAGTAAGAACGCTACTCCGATTGCTGCAATCAGTGTCAGCAGCTCAAATCCAGGGATACCGCCACCTTCTTCGACAGTCACCGTGGTCGATATCGTTTCGTATCCTGGGAAGCTTGCCGTTATCGGATAACTGCCTGCCTTGCTTGGAGCTGTGATCGTGACCGTTCCACCAGCACCGCTTGTATAGGTTGTCCCTTCGAAGGTGATGGTTGCACCGATGACCGGCCCACCTTTATCGTCAGCGATGGTTAAGGTGAACGACTGACCAGTTTTTACTTCGCCAGCGATCGCGATGATGAGTTTTGGGATGTTGACGACCATTATTGTACTCGAAGCAGTAACGTATCCCTCAGCTGATGCGGTGATCGGATATGTTAACGAGGTTGCCACGGAGGGAGCCTTTATACTTGCGATACCTGTTGTTGTTGGCCAGGTTTGTCCATCGAATGTAAATGTTACTGTTGTATCGGTGATGAGGACTCCATTGGATTTTGCCTCAACAGTGAAAGTCGCTCCTTCATTTACAGACGGGCTGTGGCTGATTGTCATTGGTTTTCGAGCTGTTGCGACGATGACAAATTCATTGTCAGGATCGGTTGCATTTTCCATGTAGATAATGACTTCACCACTTGCCTCTGCGGTGATTGAGAATTGTACTTTTCCAGCTGCATCAGTGGTTTCATTATCAGGTATTTTCGCAAGAATTGTCTCTGCAAGAGTTGCATTCCAAGCCTCGAGACGTACGTCAACGCCTTCTAGAGGGGTCCCAGTTGCAGGATGAGTGATAGTGATTGTTACTAATGTTGCTTCACCGTTATAGATCGTTGCAGGGTTTGGTGTTGCCGTTGCGGTGGTGACACGCAGTAATCCATCAGCAGGTCGATCCTCACCAGCGTCAGGTCGATAGCTGAATGTGACGTTCCCGAGTGTTGATGCGTTGACTTCATCAAGAGTGCCGACTCCATCTTCGATAGAGATTTCTGTTGTATCTCCAAGGATTGAAGCCTCTGGGGAACCCGTCATATTATAGATTGTTAAGGTACCGTCTCCTGCGGGAGTAAGCTGGAAGGTCATATTGACTGCATCATCAATCTTCCATGCAAGAGTTGAGGGTGAAGAGTCGACTACATAGCTTGTAACGATAAGTGTTGCGTTATTTCCTCTACTGTCACAGGTGTCATTCATTGCAGAGATATAGTAGGTTCCACCTGAGAGAGGAATTAGTTCGTCTGTAATGTCATAAACACCGTCTTTATACCATTCGTCAACACCAGTTACATATTCTCCTGTTTCATTAAATAATGCAACAGATAGACCAGTGGTATCAGGGTTTCCACCACCAACAAGGCTGACCATGATATCATATTCAACAGCATCACCAGCAAATGCAGTAGTAGGCGTGATGTTGACAATCATATTATGGTTTCTTTCCATAATGACTTTCGTATATCCCCAGAACCCTTCATACCATCGGGCTGCTACTGTAATGTTCTGTGGTGCAACATCTGGAGTAGTTGCATCCTTTTTGTGTGGTTGTATCCAGAACGTGTACTCACCACTTAATCCATTGCCCGCTTGGTTGTTTCCAATCGTAGAATTGAATTCAACACCTGAGTCTTCCCACATGAGATAAACCTGAGCGTTTTTTACGACTGCTTGATCCATATCTGTCACTGTTACCGTTAGGTTATAATCTGATCCAACAGTGAACGCATCAACCGCAGATGCCACATATGTTCCATTGATGATTTCAATGGTTTGTGTTGCAGAGCCGTTTTCATCTCCAGGCCAATCAATGGTTAATGTGATTTCTCCATTTGGTTTTGTCGGTGTTACCGTAACAGTCCATCTTCCTTTCGAACCAGAGTAAACAAGGTCGGTTTCAGTAACAGGGTAGAGAATATCTCCTTCAATGGTGATATTATCCATAGCTCCATCTAGTTCATCCAGGTCGTCACCATAATATGCATTTCTATATTCATTGATAATACTTCGACCAAAGATATCAAAGACGATGTCTATTGTTGCAGCTTGCCCAGTGGGAGATATGTACTCCGGGACATCCACTTTCTTATCGCTTGGTGATACAATCACAAGCTGCACTGGTGGGCTTACACTTTTCACAGTAAAACTTGCAGTTTCGTTCCACTCATAGGTATCATCGCCATTAGCATCATATCCGAAAACAATCCTCCAGGTACCGTTTACATTGTCATCACCTAGAGCGGTTGCAAGATCTGCCCAGGCAGTATTCTCATCGAATCGACCAAGTCGAAGTGTGTAATTACCGTTGCCCTCATTAGTGATGTAAGTACTAAAATCTATGTATTTTGAACCATATTTGAGCATTATCGGATTAGGGGTAAAATCAAGTCCAGCTCCGGTGCTGTTTGTCACATTGATATCAATCCGTGTTTCAAATCCCCAGTAAATCGTTGTGTTTGTCAACACAATAATTGGCTTTCCTGTACCAACCGTAAAGGTTTTTTCAGTAGCGTTCTTTTCAGGTGGATCCCAAGGACCTATTGTTGTGTAGTCGTATCCTTCAGCAATGCCTATAGGGAAGGTTAAACCGTTTCCATAGGCAGGGCCGTAAGCATCATTTACTCCATTGCCGTCTTCATCTTCATCACCATAGTAATAGTAGACCTCATATTTATCTAGATCCCGATATGCTCTAATGGTATATTTTCCTGCATAGTCGAAGTACGTCTGGTCTAATGTCGCGGTTCCTTGACTATATTCATGGTAGACTGTGTTATTATCAGGATCGAGAACAGCAATCATACATGCTGCGCTGTTACCACCTTCTGTCACGGTTATCTCAAGCTCTGCCTCCGACCCATAAGAGAAAGTCGAGGTAGAACTTATACTCAAAACCGTTGAAGTGTTGACCCATAAATATCCAGCTGTAGTTACACCGCCATCATCGGAAAAAATCCACTTTCCTGCTCGGAAAAAGGTAATTGAATTTCCTCCGGTGTTCAGCGTATCTAGAATATCACTATTCACAACACCTGCTTGGGTCGCACTAACTCGGACCGGAAAGTCATTAACCTCATAAGGTCCATCATATGAAAAATTCTGTGCTATTCCTGGAGAGATAGACCAATAATTTGGATAGTATAAATAGTAGGTGCCATTGCTTAGCCATTCTGAGGTATTTATCTTGATCTGCCCGCTTGTATACGTAGTATCATAGACAATGTTTATTGATGCATCGCCCCATTCATCTACACCAGGTTGTGCACTCACTTCTTTTATGATATCTAATTGGTTTAATACTACCAGCGTTGATAATACCATTGTCAGTACTACCAAGGTAGCTATTATTTTGTTTGCTTTCATTTTTTTCATGTCCTCCTAAATTCATCTTGCATATTGCTTCATGAAAGTCTGGCAAAACACCGGGTTCACACCGTGAACCACCATATAAGTCCCTCTCTAGTGTAGATGTAGGTAACTTATATCTGTGTCCTCACCGGACCTCAGGTGAGGTAAATATCTACCTTGTTTATATACATTACGATTTTCCTTCCTTATCTTATAAACAACTATTGGTATAAAATTTAGATTAATCGCTTAAATCATTTGCGCTTCTTTTTGTTTTTATTTTCGAAAAATTCCACAAACTTACCACGCTTTCCTTGCAGCTGCGCGTTCATTAAACCCACCGCCTGTCGCAACTTCTCTTGCGAATCCGTTTCATAGAAGATTTTTACTTTTTTCAACTGCAGAACCTTCCCACAGCGGATGCATTTCGTCGTCTTTGACGATAGATCCACGGCTTTTACAAGTTTGCAGTACGGACAGACAATCACACCAAACCGCATACAAGACAACCGTGACAAACAAACCTTAACTAATAAATATACCTATTATTATGTGGGCTTGGCAGTCTCCCCGCCTTAGCTCAGTCTGGCTGGAGCGGCCGGCTGTAGACTCTATGGCCGTAACCGGCAGGTCCCCGGTTCAAATCCGGGAGGCGGGACTTTTCTTCTTTTTTTTGTTTTTTGTGTACAACCATCATAATATTTATTCATATCTCATCTATATGGTATTTGTACAATGACAATGAAGAAAACACGGGCACTCTGTGTTCCCCTCAGCAACGCTGAATCAGTACGAAGAGCGCTTCGCCACCAGCAGCTTCTTCGAGATGATGTAACACCGATAAAGGAAAAAACATGCATCTATTTTCCCATCAAGGAAGTGCCAAAGGATGTTACCGGCTATACAGTTGTCACCAAAGCGTTCGAGGTACGACAAAAAAAACCTCGTTGCTACAAAGAGCTCCTCAAGCTACCAGAAAAATATATGGATGAACTGCCAACATCGTATGATATCGTAGGAAAAATAATCTTGATTAAGCTTCCAAAAGTTCTTATGAAGAATAAGGAGGACATTGGGAACGCATTACTAGAGACACATAAAAATATACAGACCGTCTGTCTCATCGACCCGATCTCAGGAGAACTTCGCACAAGAACAATGAAGATTATTGCTGGAAAGAACCAAACCGTAACGACCCATACCGAATATGGACTATCGTTTGATGTGGATGTCGCAACAACCTATTTTTCTCCACGGCTCGCATCGGAAAGAAAACGGGTCGCAACACGAGTTAAACCTGGGGAAACCGTGGTAGACATGTTCGCAGGTGTCGGTTCGTTCTCCATCATGATCGCGCGGTTTTCAAAACCAAAGAAGGTCTATGCAATCGATAAAAACAAGGAGGCAATCAGATTAGCACGACAGAACATCAGGAAAAACCATGTGCTTGACATCGTTGAAGTAATCCAGGCTGACGCCAAGGATGCTGTACGAATACTTCCCAAGAAGGCAGACCGGATCATCATGAATCTCCCATTCTCAGCGTATAGGTTTTTTTCTGCTGCATTATCCATCGCCGCCCCACTCTGTAAAATCCATTATTACGATATATTACAAGAAAAAGAGATAACGGAAAGGATTTCTTCGTTGATGATGATCGCAGCAGAACAGAGGTATATCCTGACAGACATAACAGTTTATAAAATAAAATCCTATGCACCAAGAGAATTTTATATAAGCTTAGACATTACCGCTACGAAACACGCCGACGTAGCTTAGCCCGGTTGAGCGGCTGACTTGTAATCAGCAGGTCGGGGGTCCAAATCCCTCCGTCGGCTCCATTTCCTATTTTTTCTCCTGGAAAAACACACTTTTTAATGATTGTTTATTGAGGGCTTATAACCGAAAATTAGAAAAGAAAAATGAAATGTAAAAGTCATTCAAGTAAATCTATTGCTTTTCCTATTATGAAATATTTTGTTGCGTCTATCGCATGTGGCAAACTTAAATATTTTATGTAACCAACACCAACAAAACCATGCAATGTAAATACTTCAGGTAAAGTTTTTTTGTTAAGTAATTTATTTGTGTTCTTGTCAAAAATAAACAATTTGTAATCAGGTGAATTCCATCCAGGATTATTCAATATGAAAAGATTACCTTCCAGCTTACCAATTTTTTCTTCCTGTCCATTTATAGTCATCCAATCAATATATCCTTTACCAATTATAAAATAATTATATAAAGGTTCTGGGAGATTTTCATATTCAACAAAATTATTTGTTTCTGCCTGTACATTTACTGCAATTATTAAAAATGTAAGCATGATTGTTACTGCCTCAAATATTATTTTTTGGTTTTTCATATTTTCATCACCATAACGGGAAATGAACAAAAAATATTAAACTCAAATAGTAAAATTTATTTTATAATAAGCCATTATTGCTCTATATGAGTCGAACTAATATATCAATTTCAAAAGAGGTAACTGCGTATCTAAAAAGAAAACCATATGTTCAGGAAGCAATTGAACAAGAGATAGTAAATTACAGTGCTCTATCAAGAAGAATAGCAAAAGACCTTGGAAACATCAGCTTTGAAGCGGTAAAATCCACACTAATTCGAGTAGCGAACAAAAATAAAAAGAATAAAATGAAACAAGAACAAACAGTTATCAATCTACTTAAAAAAGCAGATTTTTCAATAAACAATAAAGTTGTTGCGATTCATCATACATCTCCATTAAATATTGAATCAATAGCATTCTCAAAGACACCAAGTGGGTACATGTACTTTCTAAAAGAAGACATTGCAGAAAAATCAACTTTTAAAAAAATTGATTATGGCTATGCTATTATACATATAAAAAATCAAAAAGAAATCGAAAATACGCCGGGAGTTGCAGCTTTTTTACTTTCAGCACTTTCATCAGAGGATATCAATATTGTTCATCTAATGGATTGCAGAGAAGATACTTTTTTGGTAATCAAGGAATACGACGCTCCATTAGCATTTAAAACATTATCTGAGGCACTTAGAATATAAGGACAGTTAAAAAAAAATCAAACCTTTTTCTCTTTTTAATTTCGCATGAAAAAAACCAATAAGTCTATGTTTGTAAACCAGGTCAATGTTTATTCGCACATAGTATGTGAATCAGTAACACAAAATTTGGATCAGATTTATATACTATGAAAAAATGCTAAAAAAGGCTATTTTTTTTTGATTGATTTTCTCCATGGGGATTTTAACTCTGGCTCCGTAGTCCCTCCGTCGGCTCATTTTCCTATTTTTTCTCCTGTTAAACATGGTGAAAACCACGATATCAGAAATCGGCTTTTGACCCCTTTAATCATAAAATCAGGTTTATTATTTCCACGAAAAATTTTGTTAGAAACCGTGTCACTTCTTTCTTTCACGTGCAGGAGAAGGGATTTGAAGTTACTAACAGAATATCTAACTCAAACCGTAGAATGAAGCATCTTAACAGCAGGATTAACGACTTCTTTTTTAAAGTATGTTAACTCTGCTTCTAATCGTTCTAATTCATACCAAGATGCAGGACCTGTCGATGATAGAAAGGCAGTTCTACTACCTGCAAAATGACCCTTTAGCAGAGTTATAAAATATATGCCGAAGTTGTTCACAAGAGCCTCTTTAGTAACTCCTAAAAGAAGACCTAATTGTACCTTGGGATACTTCGACATTTTAACGTCAAGCCATTTATCGTTTGGAATACTTCCAATTATGGCTTCCTCATCAATCTTCCTTTTCTCAATGGTTTTTAGATATTCCCTGGCGGAATGGTCAATCTCTTTATTTAACAAGATGTCTATATTATGTGTTTTAAATTTACCAGGATTTTTGAGAATTGTTTCATAGAAAGCCTGGTCTTTAACATACTCCTCCTCAAGGTATTTGATATAGTGCTTTGGAGACTCATATACTTTTTTAATTGAAGGAGTACCTAATCCAGTGAGGAAGGTATCTTGGATGCGTAAATTTTCTAAGGGTTTCTGGCGATATATCGGTAGTGCCTTTGGCTTAAGGACTCTATTGTCAATACAATATTCAGTCCATCCAACAATATCAAATTGATAACGATTAATAGCAGTCAATAATAAATTACTTACTCTTGAACTCTTTCCAAATCTACCATTTTGAACTAAATCAAGTGATGATGCTTTGATATTTGTATCTGTTACTTGAGAATCTTTCATTTATTCATCTTAACATAAGTCATTATTTAATAGTTATGTTCACAAAAATCATGTGTTAAAACCGTGTCAATGCTTGTCCGTTACTTTTATATAAAGATTTCTATTTCATAATTTTAAGCACGATTTTGACTGTTTTTATGCATGGGGATTTTAACTCTGGCACAGTATTCCCTCCGTCGGCTCCATTTTCTATTTTTTCTCCTGTCAAACATGTTGAAAACCACTATATCAGAAATCGGCTTTTAACCCTTTAGAACCTCTTCAGCAGGATTATTTATCATTCACATAAAAAAACCATACTAATCGCGTTTTAGAACCGTGTCAATGCTTCTCCGCCACCCTTGGTTTTTGTTTATTTTTATCGCAAGGTAACATTTAAATGAAATGAACTCATAACAAACTGATAGTATTCTTGATTTAAGGGAGCTGAAAGGATTGAGACGAAATATTTTTCTGCGTAAAGCTATGATTTTATTAATATTACAATTCCTTCTTATACCAAATGTTATCATGGGTTTTAATATAAATATAATAAATAATCTTAGCCAATTAAGGCAAGGTCATTGGTTGTATGTTGGTGGGAGTGGTTCTGGAAATTATTCAACGATTCAAAGTGCTATAGATAATTCATCAGATGGTGATATGATCTATGTGTATGCCGGAATATATCAAGAAACTATTCGTATTGATAAATCACTACTCCTTAATGGAGAAGATAAAAATTTTACAATCATAGATGGAAGTAAAAATAAATATGTCGTAGAACTCTATGCAAATGATACAAAAATCTCGAATTTTACTATTCAAAATTGTAGTACAGATGGACTATTGATTGATTGTTCCCGAAGTATAGTAGATAACAATATCATTCAACATAATGAATACCTCGGACTCGCAATGAGAAATTCAACAAGTGCGATTATTTCAAATAATGTTTTTATGAACAATGAAAGAGGATTATGTCTTTGTTTATGTTGTTCTAACACATATATTTTTAACAATATTATAAAAAATAACGATTACTGCGGTTTGTATATCTACTTATCGTGTAATAATCATGTTTTTAATAACTCCTTTGAAAAAAATAAATGCGGAATCATTCTCTCAAAATCCTGGAATAACTCGGTATATTATAATACTATACAATCATGTAGGAGATGCAGCTTGAATCTTTTTGAATCTTTGAACAATACAATAAATAATAATAATTTTATTCACTCAATCATATGTGCGTTTTTTATTTGTTGTAATAATCACTGGAATGGGAATTATTGGCATAAACCAAGAATATTTCCAAAACCTATCATCGGAGTAATGAAAGAACCTGGAATCAAACCAGCATTAGAGTTTGACTGGCATCCTGCACAAGAACCATATGACATCACATAGATGAGTGAAAAAGAAAAGATCATCTGAAATAGTCGAAAGGATGATTTAAGGAATAGAAACCGTGTCAATGTTTGTCTGTTCATAGTATATAAAACTACCAATATGAATGTTTTTAGCACGATTTGAGTGATTTTTTTACGGTAGTAAATGTAACCTTTTGTTGTATTCCCTCCGTCGGCTCTCTTTATATAAAAATAATCTCTGACGACACTTCTAATTACGTCTGTAAGTATGTATTCAATGTTTTTTTAAGATGTACGGAGCGTCTGTAACATATGTCTTGTACGAATTTATAATATTCTACAGAAGAAGTAACAAAGATGAATAACATTTATTTATGCTGATGATAAAGAACTATTGTTACTGTTTCAATGTATATGCGAACCTAATTATAAAGATACTTTTTTAAAGAAATAACGAATACAACATTGTTAAATTGGAAAAATGGAGAGGAGACAGATGAGAAAAAAAAGAGGTATGAAAGTATTGTATTTGATGTTAATCATAGGCAGTCTTCAACTATCAGCCCTCGTGAGTGCCACAACCACTGTCGTATTTAGCCCCACGTACGATACAATGATTAAATACGAATCTCCTTTTACACCCTATGGAAATTTATGGTATATGGCTGTGAGAAATGTTTATGGAGACAGTAATAAGAATTACTATGAAATCGATTCTTTAATAAGCTTTAATTTTTTCTCAATACCGTCAACAGCTACGATACTTTCAGCATCGTTATTTATGTATTACTACAATTGGTCTGGAACTAATCCTACAGGTAGGAATCTTACCCTCTATCGTATAACAAGTAGTTGGAACGAACAATACGTGTATTGGAATACACAACCATCCTATGCGATGACACCCTCAAGTAGCTCTTTTGTCCCCAACTCGATTGGACAATGGATGAAATGGGATGTCACCAACGACGTTCAATACCTTGTGAAAGAACGGGCGTACTACGGATGGAAAATAACGGATGAATACAACTGGGAAAAACCAAATGTCCCAATGGTCTATTTCAGAACAAAGGAATTCGGTGATTATATCCCATACCTTGAAGTCTCCTATACCATCTCAGAAGCAAATAAAGAACCTATTTCAGGGTTTTCTTTTGCACCTAGTGAGCCTACAACAAAAGACACGATACAATTTATGGATACATCTTACGATCTCGATGGCACTATCACCGAATGGTTCTGGGACTTTGGAGACGGTACTATAGCTACGAGTAGAAACCCTACACATACCTACACTCAGAGCGGGCAATACACCGTGACACTCCAGGTGACTGATAATGATATAGCGACAAATACGACTACGACATCCATTTCAATATCAGATTCAACACCTGGCTTTGAACTCGTTATTATCATCAGTGCAATCGGGCTGGCATTCCTTTGCAGGCATAAATTGAAAAAAAAGATTAAATAACCATATCCCACATCCTTGATTCGCATAGAAAACAATGAGTGAAACGCTAGGTTATGCTATTAGTGTATTTTTTTAGGACTTTTAGATAGAATTTCAACGATATATCAGGGGAAAAACGTAAAGCTTTTCTAAAACTCTCGATCCATTCTCCCATTTTTTCCATAATCCTCCCCCCATTCTCTCTAAGAAAACCCTTTTCCGGTAACCTAAATTTTTACATTATGGAAAAATACCGACAAAACCTCAAATACCATGAGAACAAAGACTAGAGAGTAGGTGAAAGAGATGGATACTACAAGATCAAAAGGAGCAGGATATTCCAAGTGGGCTGCAACCCCACTAGAAGGGAAGACTAAACATGTGGGAAAAAAATATACGTATAAAAAATATCCCCATAACTCGAAGCGTGATTACTAATAGGTAACATAGGAGGGAAAAAAACAACATGACAGATAATTGTCTTGTGTGTGGAGCTGAACTAAGAGAAGATGCGAAATTCTGCCCGGTCTGTGGGAGAAAACGTGAACACAAACCCATGACTTCGGCACCATCCCCGTCAACTCCAGTGTCATCTCCGCCAGAACAAAAGGCTCAAAAACCTCAAATCAACGTAGCACCAGCATCACCACAACCTACGAGAACACAGAAACACGGGGCCGGGCATAGTACCGGGAGAAAAACCGTCGTAGGAATTTCATTAACCATTGTCGCGGTTGCTATCGTGATCTTCTTTGTCGCAA
>Ga0209164_1000253_pt1 | contig 160830 bp, 150 predicted proteins | sample MTBNYHSulfiMetaG_FD_187458 | JGI IMG/M metagenome (GOLD analysis project Ga0209164, IMG submission 187458) | Enrichment culture microbial communities from rom New York Harbor, USA that are MTBE-degrading - MTBE-NYH (New York Harbor Sulfidogenic)... | ecosystem: Environmental > Aquatic > Marine... | reverse complement strand
AACTTTGAGGTGGACCCTAAAAGCGTTCGATTGTTTTAAGCAATTAAAATTACACGATTTTATTATTTTTGGTTCTCTGAAAATGGGCTCAATATTTATAAACATGTTCGGCGCGAAAATCGGTGTTCATTGAAAAATAAGCGCGGAAATGAATCTGTCCGCGCTTATTGGAAAACCGCCCCGGATTCCAGCGGCATCATAAAACGAGGTTTGTGCTCGTTAGCGCAGCTGAAAAAACAAATCCCAAAACCGCCCGTTATCCTGAAATCGATACCGGCGCGGCTTTGCCGATAAATTCCATGGTCTCTTCATACTTGCCGCGCATATTAACGCCGCCCGTTTCAATATCTTTTTTGATCGGGCTCCAGTCCGAAGGACATTCGGTTTTCAGTTTTTCCACTCGGTCCGACATCTCTTCGAGAAACATGTGCAGATCTTCAATATTGGGCAGTATTTTTTCTCTTTCGGCCGTGCCCAGTTTGTCAACCTTGCATATGACATCATACAGTTTTGCCTTCCAAGCAGTCATTTCATTTTCCATACCCTTGCAATAATCTTTTACGTCCATGAGGTTCCTCCTTTAAAAAATTAGAATTTTAGATATTATAGCTATCGTCTCCCATTTTTTTAAAAGAAAATCAATTAAAATCCTTTTTTTCTCCAGACTTGATCCGGCCATCGATCGGTATTAATTTGCTGAATGGTATTTTTTCAGAATATATCTGAAATCGTTATATTTTAACTTTAAGTAAGCCTATTTAAATACAAAATGGCGGTTCGACCATGGCAGATACTATGAATTCAAAATGTCGCGGTACAATTTACGGCCTCAGTATTGGAGATGCCTTGTCGATGCCGGTTCACTGGTACTACAATCGCCAGGCTCTCCAAGATGATTATGGCCGGGTGACGGACTATTTAGCTCCGCGCAACCCGCACCCGGACAGCATTCTCTGGCGTTCCCGCTATGTGGCGCCCAATTCCAAGGGGGAAATACTGCACGACCAGGCCCGATACTGGGGACAAAAAGGGATTCACTATCATCAATTTCTGAAAGCCGGAGAAAATACTTTAAACGTTAAGATCTGCCGACTCTTGATTGAAACGATGAACCGAAACGGCGATTATGATGCCGATGATTTCCTTCAGTCTTATATTGCGTTCATGACAACCCCGGGCAGCCATCAGGACACCTATATCGAGGAATGTCACCGCAATTTTTTCAGCAACTATGCCGCCGGAGTTCCACCGCGCAGGTGCGGCAAGATAGAAAAGCACATCGGAGGACTAGTCGGAATGATCCCGGTGGTGGTTTTTTATTGTAAGCAGCCCGAAAAAGCCCGTGAGACCGCTTTGGCCCACCTGAGTTTAACGCATCCCGGCTCTAAAATGGAGAGTGCCGGATCATTGATCATTGATATTCTGGTGGCGGTTCTCAATGGAAAACCGTTGGAAAAGGCCATCCTTGAAAGCGTGGCAACTCAGGGCAATCCGTTGCTGGGTCACCCCTTTTTGAAATTGCTGAAAGAGCCGGACGAGAAAGTCATCGGCTCCTATTTCAGTTCGGCCTGCTACGTCGAAGACGCCTTTCCGGCCGTTATCTATCTGGCGTTGAAATACCACCATGATCCGGAAAAAGCTCTGATCATCAATACCAACTTGGGGGGCGACAATGCCGGCCGCGGCTCGGTATTGGGGGCATTCCTGGGGGCTGCCCATGGTGTCGATAAATTTCCGAGCCGCTGGTTAAAGGGGCTGCTGGAGCCGCTGCCGGATCTGATGCCGATTTGAAGTCAGTTAACCCGTTTTAAGAAGATTGATTGCCGGATAGGTACTCGGCTACAATTTGATGCGCCTGCTTGGTATTGACGCGGCGAAGCAGCGGAAAGAGACGCCGACAATCATCCAGGGACAACCCGATGGGTGATCTGAATACACCTCAGCTCGTCCCGAAGATGCGGCAAGGCAGCCGGTAATTTTTAACCAGCGGCGCCAATGCCTGTGCCCGCAGTGAATCACGCAGTCGAAGGCGCGCTGCATCCAGACGCGCAAACCGTTTCACAGCCTCAAGAGTTTTGTCAAACGATTCGGCCAGGGGATCATTTCCGGACGATGCACCGAAAGACCCAGGGTAATATTTTTGATAGATATGTGTTGATTTTTTAGCGACATGTTGGTCACATTATGGTAATTTTCATCGAAACCAAATTGAAAATTCATTTGAGAACGTTTCGACGCAAACCCGCAAAGTTCCCAAAGCAAAAAGGACAATTTATATGGGCAAAGCAATCCCTCCGGCAATGATAATCGCGGTGGTACTGTCAATTGGAAGTAACCAGAGCGTCATGGGGTCCCCGCTCGATTTGTCGCAATTTAAATGGGGAAACCGGCTGCTGCTCCTGTTTGCCCCCCATAGAGACCACCCATTTTTTTTCAATTTACACCAAAAAATAATGAACCGTAAAGTGGAAGCGGAGGACCGGGACTTGGTGGTTTTCGAAATTCTTGAATCAGGATCTTCCACTGTAAATAGCAATGATCTCGATCCCCAGACAGCCCTGACGCTTCGAGCAAAATATAATATACAACAAGGCGAATTTGCCATTATTCTAATCGGTAAAGACGGCGGCGTAAAGCTGAACCGGCGGGAACAAACGGAAATCGAAGACATTTTCGGTCTGATCGACTCGATGCCCATGCGCCAACAAGAAATAAGGAATAAATAATGGAAAAGAAATTTTCAGGTTTTCTTGCCGTTCTGGTGATGATTTGGGGTTGCTCGGTGAAACCGACCGATACTCCAATAAACCCAAACGGAAATTTAAAACCGTGTCCGGGATCTCCCAACTGTGTTTCGACACAGGCTCAGAATTCTCGTCATCAGATGCCGCCGCTTCCCTATTTAAAGACCAAGGATCAGAGTAAAGAGCGGCTTATTGAAATTCTCAAAAGCATGCAGAGATCGAAAGTTATCAAAATTTCAGATTCTTATATTCACGCTCAGTTCAAGTCTCGACTTTTTGGCTTTGTAGACAATGTTGAGTTCCAATTTGATGATGCCGCCCGAACCGTTCATTTTCGTTCGGCATCAAGGGCCGGGTACTATGATTTCGGCATCAACCGCCGGCGCATGAACGAGATTTCCAGACGTTATCTGTCTAAATGATTCACACCTCAAGATCATCCATTATCATACCGTGTCATTTATACGATATTTTCAAGAAGAAGATCTCAGAGCAAACCCTAAAAAACTAAGTTCATATTTTCATAAATACACTAACGTTTTAAAATCCCTCCCCTGTATGCATGCGGTCACACACAGGCAGCCCCCCATTACAAAGAGACTGTGTTGCAACTACCAAAATGGATATACAGAATACGTTATTGAATTTACGAAATAGAGTACTAAGCACCGGGATCAAACGCGGTGTTCGAGTCTCAGCAGCCGGGGCTGCTGAAATAGATTCAGCCGTGATGAAAGCGCTGTCCAGAGAGAAAACGGAACGGTCGCCCACCCCAAGAGCCGTTCTTTCCAGGGGAATGTTCCCGTTTCCAACTCGATTTCTTTAAGGAAAGCCTTTGCCGCCAGGCGCCGCTCCCTGTTCGGCCCAAACAGGATGGCCGGATAAATCGCCGGAGCAGCCGACCGGACGTACGCCCGCATGCGTTCTGCCCTTTGCCGAAGCACCGGGTTTGAGGAATCTTTAAGGTTTCGATACCCTTCGAACCATGCCTGCATGACGCGCAAAAACGAAGGGCCGAGAATTTCAAAGCACTTTCGGTACAGTTCTTTCTGCAGGTCTTGCAGGTCCTCCGGCGTAAAATGGGCGTGTTTGAAATGCATGGTAAATCCATCAAAGGTTCGGAAGTCAGGCGTTTCCCGGTACGAGTCCAGATATCGTCCCTCTTCAATAACTTTTTTGTAAAGGGGGGTTCCCGGAAAGGCGAAACCGATCAGAATCTGCCAGAGCGCAGGGCCCAGTTCGGTGAACTGTTTAAACTCCTTTAGAATATTAGCCTGATCCTGATAAGGGAATCCGATGATCATGGAAGACAAAACCGCCACGCCCCGGGATTTGAGATCCCGATAAAGCTCATCAAATCTCTTTCCATGAAGCTTCTTGTAGCCCGATTCGGATCCCTCAACGGCCGTCCAGATGAGGTCAAATCCCATTTCGGCGATCTCATCGGCTGTGAATTGAGATAAACCGCGCACGCTGCCGAATCCCATGATAGTGGCTGAAACGCCCGTTTTACGAACGCACTCGAGGTACTCCCGGGCCCTTTTTTCATGGATGAAAAAATCTTCGTCAATGAAAATGAAACCACTCAGGGTATCGCCGGCTTCACGGGCTTTTCGCTCCATAAACCGCATGGTGTCAAAGAGCTCCCGCCCGCTTTTAATAAAGGGAACGTACTGTCGCTTGAAAAAGTGAGACGTGCAGCAGAAATCGCAGCCGTTGGGGCAGCCAAGACCGCCAGTGATATGCGCCACTTTGGTTTTAAGGGGCAGAGAGTAGATCCGCGGCGACTCAATGGGTGCATACGGGTGGCGAATGGGCGCGTTTGGCTCTTCCCCCAGAATGTTGCGTATAAACCCGATGCCTTCCTCCCGGCAGAAGAAATCTCCGAAAGGCTGCAAGACACTGTCGTCCAGAACGGTTCCATAGCCGCCAAGGATGATTTTAGACCTTGGGGAATCTCTGCGGACAATGGCGGCCATCCGGCGCACCTTGTGAAAGGTCGCGACAACAAAATTGACGCCGATGAAATCGTAATGACATTTACAGATCTCCCGGACGAATTCTTTTTCAGAGGGATAGTGCAACACAACCGCGGGCGCCTGAATGTTTTCGGCAATGTAATCAAGCCCCCAGCAGCGGATGATCTGGCGGTAGCTGAAGATGCCCTGGCTGCGGGTCACCTGGGCATGGAACAGCTCGGCCCCGACGGAATCGCCCTCGCCTTTTCCGCCGAAGGGGCGGCAAACGGTTGTCAGAAGAAGATGTGACGTGATCGTGAACTCCTTTAAGCAGTGGCGATTTGCAATCGATGAGCGTCCCACCAATTTGCAGAAAATCTCTTTATCAAAAATGTGTCTTATTGACAATATCCCATGAGTTGGATATCTTTGATAATAATTATTATTTGCAGTTAAATGGTTTTTACCGTCATTTTCAAACCATAAAACCTCAAGGGCCATTTATAGATAACGTCCATACTACAGCTGAAAAACGCTCTTATTATGTTCCTCTCATACAAAAAAATCATGATTGCTGCGGTCTTTGGAATTCAGACCCTGTTGGTGCTATGGGGATGTTATCCCAAGCCCGTAGGGCCTATCGGAACTAAGGGGAGCCGCCTGACCTGGGTTGAGATGAACCTGGAGCAGCGCCAAGTTCATATGCGCGAGGCTGTCCTACCCCGGGCGGCAGCGATTTTCAGAACCTGGCGCCCCGAACGTTTTGCCGAGATCGACTGCACCCTGTGTCACGGCCCGGAGGTGGAATCCGGGAACTTTCAAATGCCCAGCGCCCATCTTCCGAGGCTCAGCGGCGAAGCGCTCCTGGGGCCTGAATTTAAAAAGCATCCCGACACCACCCGGCTGAAACTGGATCGGCTGGTACCGGAATTGGCTGACGCACTCGGCCTGAAAAGCTTCAATATTATTACCCGAAGGGGGTTCGGATGCTATTCCTGCCACCTGGGTCCGACCGGACCGATGTTCGGAAACTGATAATCGGACCTGCCGGATAAACACATGTCTTTACTTTTCCGTAAAACCATAGGTTGAGATGATGGACGCTGAACCGATCGATAGAATCCCGCTTTCAAAATTCCTGGCTTACGCCGCGCCGGCGTTCGCCCTTGCGGTCGTTGGAATTCCGGTTTATGTCTATATCCCCAAATTTTATACCGATGTCATCGGCGTGAACATTACCGTGATGGGAATTTTTATTTCAGCCGTCCGTATTCTCGACGCCATAACGGACCCACTTTTGGGGTTTCTTTCAGACCGGACCCGGACCCGTTTCGGACGCAGACGTCCGTATATAGTCACGGGATCGATTTTTCTGGCTGTCAGCATTTTGATGCTGTTTAACCCACCGGCGGCTTCACCGACTTTTGAAACCTATTGGTTTGCTTTCTGGATATTTTTTCTTTTTCTGTTCTGGACGGCAGTGGCCGTTCCGTATGAATCTCTCGGCCCTGAGATTACCTTTGACTACAATGAACGCTCTAAACTTTTCGGCTACAGGGACGGCGCACTCATCGTGGGGACCCTGGTTGCCGCCAGCTCCCCCGCTCTGATCAGCCTGTCTTTGGGCCTTTCCGGCGATGCCGTCGGAGAACGAAGCAAATTTTTCTGGATCTCGGTCTTTTATGCCCCCTTGATTATTGTTCTCTGCGGATGGTGCGTCTTAAAAATTCGGGAAAGACCTGAAGTCCGAAGGGAAAAACAGTTTTCTTTTATCGAAGGCTTTCGCATGGTGGGTTACAATCGTGCCTTTTTGATCCTGCTGATTTCGTACACCATCAGCGCCTTAGGGAGCAATCTCCCGGCCACCCTGATCCTGTTTTACGTGCAATATGTTCTGCTGTCATCGCATGCGGATCTGTTTTTGCTGATCTACTTTGTCACCGGCGTTCTGTTTCTGCCCGCTTGGATCCGCTTGTCTGCTCATTTAGGGAAAAAAATAACCTGGATCCTATCAATGGGTGTCAACACCGGCGCTTTTGTGGGCGTATTTTTTCTTGGACCGCAGCATGTCTGGATTTATGCCGTTTTGGTGTTTTTCTCCGGAATCGGCCTGGGTGCGACACTGGCCATCCCCTCGGCCATGCAGGCGGATGTGATCGATTACGATCAGCTTCGCTCAGGCCAGCGGCGGGAAGGCCATTATGTGGGGCTCTGGTCCATCTCCAAAAAACTGGCCGCCGCCCTGGGAGTCGGTGTCGCACTTTATGCCCTGGGGGCGTCAGGCTACCGGCCCAATATGATTCAGCCGCCGGAGGTTGTCTTAACCCTGCGGATCCTTTATGCCCTGGTGCCGTCGCTTTGCAATATCGTGGCCCTGTTGATCGCCCTGGCGTATCCGATCGATCAGGAAACCCATGAAAAAATCAAACGGGCGATTGCCATCAGAACGGCTGGAAATTCCGTTGAAGATCCCCTGCGGCCCGGACAAATGATTGTTCCTTAACAACGTATAAAGGAGCGGTCTCATGGAAATTTTTATCCGTGTGTATGGGTTCAATCTGCTGGCTATCGTAATACTGATGACAGTCCTCTGGCTGGTGAGCCTCCTTCTGCGAAATGCCAGCATTGCCGACATTTTTTGGGGCTTTGGTTTTGTCCTGATCAGCTGGCTGACATTTTTCAAGGCCGACGGCTACATCGGCCGAAAGCTCCTCATCTGTCTGCTGGTCACCCTCTGGGGGTTGCGGCTCTCAGTCCATATTGGCCGGCGCAACTTCGGGCAGGGGGAAGACCGGCGCTACCGGGTATGGCGGGCTGAGCACGGCAAGGATTTCTGGTGGGTCAGTTTTTTCACTGTTTTCGGCATTCAGGGCGTCCTGCTCTGGGTAATTTCGCTGACAACCCAGGCAGGCCAGCTTTCCCAGACACCCGGCCGCATGACTTGGCTGGATCTGCTGGGCCTGCTGCTGTGGCTGGTCGGTTTTTTTTTCGAAGCGCTGGGCGACTGGCAGCTGTCGCGCTTTCACTCAGATCCCCGAAACCGGGGACAGGTGATGCAATCCGGACTATGGAGATACAGCCGCCACCCCAATTATTTCGGTGAAACCCTGATCTGGTGGGGGCTTTTCCTTATAACGCTTGCCACCCCGATGAGCCTCTGGACTATCATCAGTCCGCTTACCATCACATTTTTGCTCCTCAAAGTTTCCGGCGTTACCCTTCTTGAAAAAACAATTGTTGATACCCGTCCGAAGTATCGCCAATACATCGAACGAACAAGCGCTTTTTTTCCCTGGTTTCCCAAAAAGGAAAAATCAGCAGGAGCCTGATCACCTTGGCAGAAAAAGGCTTGGTTCCCGACCCGATGATCCGCTTTTTGACGAAGTTTACGGAACGGACCAATCACGGCTCTGGTTCGTGCGCTGGCGGATATTCTTTATGGCCTGCGCTGAATTATGGGGCTTTCGCAGCGGGCAGGAGTGGCTGGTCTCGCACTACCGCCTACGCAAAAGAAGCTAAATAAGCTGCGGCAAAACCGGCCCCCGTCGGCACAGGGGCTTGCTAAATAGAATCTGAACATCTCCCAAATAGCGCTCCATAAAACCGGCCTCGCAGTAACACAGATAAAATTCCCACATTCGGACAAATGCATCAGAAAAACCCAACGCACGAACTTTCTCAATGTTATTGAAGAAATTTTCGCGCCAGGTGCGCAGCGTCCAGGCGTAATGGGGAGTGATGTCCTCCAAGTGAAAGAGCCGAAGGTCGGTCGCCCGGGTCATGCTGCTGCAGAATGCGGTTAGCGACGGAATGCAGCTGCCGGGGAAAATATAGCGCTTGATAAAGTCCACCGAATGCTTGTGCTGGCCATAGGCCTGGTCGCTGATGGTGATGGCCTGCAGCAGCATCAGGCCGTCCGGTTTCACCAAACGACTGCAGCAGCGGAAAAAGGTGTCCAGGTAGTGATGCCCGACGGCTTCGATCATTTCGATGGAAACGAGCTTGTCAAAGGTTCCGCTGATATCGCGATAATCTTTGCCAAGCAATCGAATCCGGCCGGAAAGACCTGCCTTGGCAATGCGCTCCTGGACCAGGCGGTGCTGCTCAAGGGATATGGTCGTCGTGGTTACCTGACATCCGTAGTTTTGGGCGGCAAAAATGGAGAAGCCGCCCCAGCCACTGCCGATTTCAATCACGCGATCCGCGGGCGTCAGCTGCAGCTTGCGACAGATGCGATCATATTTGGCCATCTGGGCTTCTTTCAAGGATGCGGTTTCACTCTCAAAGATGGCGCAGGAGTATGTCAGGGTCTCATCCAGAAAGAGCTTATAAAACTCATTACTGAGATCGTAGTGGGCGATGATATTCTGACGGCTGCCCCTTAGTGTGTTTTTTCGCAAAAAATGAAAAAGCCTATAAACCGGTTCGGTCAACCTGGCCCACCCCCGGTCCAACTCCATGAAAAGATCCTGGTTTCGGATAATGATCCGGATCAGATCCGTCAGGTTGTCGGTAGACCAGAATCCTGCCATATACGCTTCGGCCGCCCCGATGCTGCCTCCAAATATGGCCTTGCTGTAAAACCGATCGTCGCTGATGGTAATCCGTGCTTCGATGGAAAAATCCCCGTGTTCATCACCGAAGGACCGCTGATCGGAGGGATCAACAACTGTGATCCGACCGTGTCTGATCTTTGCCAGTTGACCCAATAGCAAACGTTTGCCCCAGCGGACAGTGTAACGCTGCCACACGGTTCGTTCTAAAGACGCCTCATTGGGTACAATCGTGTCAACCATTTATAACTGCTTTCTTATCCGGATGGTGCGGTTTTGAGGGTGTCCGAAAAATGGAGCACCCTTGGACAGCAGTCGCAGGGCCTGCCAGTAGATCATCACCGTAACCTTAAGTGTCATCAACGGGTAGGCGGTCAGCACCCGTGTCATTGATCTCCGGCTGATCGCCCGCCTTTTCAGGGACAGGTTGGCGTCAAACAGCCTGTTGTTGCCCCCGTCGGCCAGCAGCATGTGAACCTTGAGCATATCCCCCGGCACCCGGAAACGCCAGTCGTACTTCAAATCCATATCCATAAAGGGCGAGACATGAAATTTCTTTTCCAACTGGTACCGGCGCCAATCGGCTGAAGGATGTTCGTTCAGTCTTTGCGACAGCACATAAGGAAATTCTTCCCCCCAGGGGGTGTTGTGAATTTCCACCACAACCGTTTGGAGCTGGGTATCGTCGGCATTGTAACAATAGTAAAAGCTGGCGGGATTGAAACAGTAGCCGAAGTAGCGCAGATGGGTCAGAATCCGGATCGGGCCGGACGCCGGGTCGGCGGTTGTCGTACGAATCAGTTCCTGCACGGCCTGTTTAAGCGGAACCGCCGGATCGCCCAAGTGGTCCCGGCGGCGAAAGGAAGCGATATTCAAGCTCTCGTTGGCGTAAAGAGGGTGCATCGCAAGTATTTGCGGCAGTTCATCCAGATCCAGGTACATCAGATAGATCCGGTACTGAAAGCTGTTTTGAACCGGCCGGAAGCGCCGGTGTCGGATGGCCCCCTCATAAATGCAGCTTTTCATCTATCCAGCCCCTTGCCGAAGTGTTTGCAGACTTCCAAAGCGCTCTTGACCCCGTCTTCGTGAAAGCCGTAGCCCCAGTAGGCCCCGCAATAATAGGTGCGACGCCGGCCGTTGATTTCGGAAAGCCGCTTTCTGGCCGCCAGGCTCGGCGGGGTGTAACCCGGGTGATGATCCAAAAGGTCCCGGATCACTTTCTGCCGGTCGATCCGATCTTCCCGATTCAGCGTGACCAGATACTGCTCGGAAGCTTTCAGGCTCTGCAGAATATTCATGTTATAGGTGACCGCCCCGCAGTCGGTTTTCTCAGCGGGAATGTGATAATTCCAACTGGCCCAGACGCTCCTTCGGGCAGGCAGCAATGACCGGTCGGTATGCAGCATGACGCGATTCGGCTGGTAGGAGATGGCGCCGAGGATCTCTCGCTCGCCCTGGTCCGGGTCCGCCAGCATGGCCAGCGCCTGATCGCTGTGAGCCGCCAACACCACCTTGTCAAACCGTTCGGTCGTCCCGTCCGGGAGCGTTACCTGAACGGCCTCATTGCTGCGGCGAATGGTTTTGACCGCGCAATTCAAGCGAATGCCTTCCCTAAAGGGTTGAATCAGTTTCTCCACATAGCGTCGGGACCCGCCCCGGATGACCAGCCACTGGGGCTGATCGCGAACATTTAAAAACCCATGGTTGGTAAAAAACTGAACAAAATATCGGGCCGGAAATTCAAAGAACTTCCGGTAATCGGCCGACCAGATCGCCCCGCCCATGGGGATGATGAAGTTGTCGATAAAAAATCGGGAATATTTCTGGTTTTCCAGGTAAGCTCCTAGAGTCAGGCTATCGCTTGATTCAGAGAGAAGGGCGGCTGATTCGCGTTTGAACCGGAAGACATCCCAAAGCATGCGGTAAAAAGCCGGTCGCAGCAGATTGCGCCTCTGGGCAAAAATGGAATTCAAGTTGCTGGGACTGAACTCCAAACCGGTTTTTTCAGACTGAACACTGAAGCTCATTACCGACGGCTGCCAAGGAACGTCCAGGCGCTTGAGCAGCCGGATAAAGCTGGGGTAGGTTTTTTCATTAAAAACGATAAAACCGGTGTCGACTGCCAGATTTTGGCCACCGGAAGCTACATCGACGGTGCGGGTATGACCGCCTATATAATCGTTTTGCTCAAAAACCGTAACCTCATGCTCATCACAAAGCAGATAAGCGGTTACCAGGCCGGATATCCCCGCCCCCACGACGGCGATGCGCATGTCTATACTCCTGTTATGCAATTAATGATTGAAGGAATAAAAGGTTATCGCGCTGCCAGATAGCCGGCCGTTGCCACTACCGCGCAAAGAAACGTACCCCACAGAATATCGACAATGACGATAATGATCGGCCAGTTGCGCAGGGTTGCCAGGTTCGTCAGGTCGTAGGTCGCATAGGTGAAAAACCCGAAAAGGGCGCCGTAAACCACGGCCCGTTGCAGCGATTGTTTTTCTACCGCCGGTATGACCGCAAAAATCAGGATGCCGGCGACAAACAGAAGGTAGAATATGAAGGCAGCCGGCCAATTGATTTTCTCTGCAAAAAACGGCTCAAGGTGTCGAAAATAAAAGCTTTTGGCGACGACACCCAGCCATAAGAGATCAATGACGAGAAATACTAAAAAAGAGACCAGATAGGTTTTTATTATAACCATAAGAATGTCCTCAAAAATAAAGCTTAAAGTCAACTCGTACACATATTTTGAATAAAAATTTTATACCACAAATATGGAGTGGTTTCAAAAATTAAATTTTTTACTGAAGACAACTTATAAAGCACGGCGGTATTGCCTGAAAAACGACCAGACAATCTCGGCGGCATCGAATCCTTCAATGTCTTTTCCTTTTTTCATAGAAAAAACTCCTCACTTTCAGCGCTTTTCTGAAACGCTGCATGCGGCATAAAAAAACACTTCGGTTAGGGTTGAAAAATCAAAATATTCCCACTAAAATTGTACATTGCCAGTGTGTTTGTGGATATTTGTGCTCAGGTCTTACTGAAATATTTTTGGATGGCCTGGCAGAGCCCGGGAATGGTATAGTCCCGGGCGGTGATATGAACCGTGAATCCCAACTCCCGCGCGGTTTCGGAAGTAATCGGCCCGATACTCGCAATGGCGACATCCTTTAAAAGCAGACTAAATTTTTCGGGCGGCAGGAGGGCCTTGAAATTTTTTACCGTTGAGGAACTGGTAAAGGTGATCAGATCGACCTCTTTATCCTCAAGCTGCCGGATGAGCATGTCGGCATTGTCGCTGACCGCAAGGGTGCAATAGACCGGAACGTCGTCCACCACGGCGCCCATCTTCGCCAGCTCAGCAGGCAGGACCGGCCGGGCTTCCCGGGCGCGCGGCAGGAGTATTTTTTTGTTTTTAATGTCGATGCCGGCAAAAGCGGCCGCAACGGATTCGGCCCGGTAAGTGGGAGGGACGATATCGCTGCGGATGCCGAAACTGAAAAGCCGCTCCGCCGTTGCCGGGCCGATGGCAGCGGTCTGCAGGCGGCCGAGGGCGCGAGCGTCTTTATTTTTTTCAAACAGGTATTTAAAGAAAAAATCCACCGCGTTGACACTGGTAAAAATCAACCAGGCATAGGTGCTGAGGTTTTCGATGGCACGATCCAGGAGGGTCCGGTCATCAATCGGGGCGACCTTGATGGTGGGGTATTCCAGACAGTCCGCTCCCAGTTCGGACAGTTCTTTTACCAGATCGCTGGCCTGTTCGCGGGCGCGCGTGACCACGATTTTTTTCCCCAGCAGGGGCCGGTTTTCAGCCCACTTTAAAGTTTCCCGCAGCTGCACGACCCGGCCGATGACCGTGACTGCCGGGGCCTTCAGACCGGCCGCCTGAACCTTTGCGACGATGGTATCCAATGTGCCGGTAACCGTCATCTGCCGGGAGGTTGTGCCCCAGCGGATCAATCCCGCCGGCGTGTCGGGCGGCATGCCGTGCGCCATCAGCTTGCCGGTGATATGGGGCAGATTTTTGACTCCCATGAAAAAGACAATGGTGCCGATGCCTTTGGCCAGGGCTTCCCAGTTGATGTTGGATTCCTTCTTGGCGGGGTTTTCGTGGCCGGTGACAAAGGCCAGGGTGGAAGTAAAATCCCGGTGGGTCAGGGGGATGCCGGCGTAAGCGGGCGCTGCAATGGCGGAGGTCACTCCCGGAACCACTTCAAAAGGGATGTGCTCCCTGACAAGTGCTTCGGCTTCTTCCCCCCCGCGGCCGAAAATAAAGGGATCGCCGCCTTTGAGGCGGATAACGGTGAGTCCTTTGCGGGCCTTGTTAATAATCAGGTCATTGATTTCCGGCTGAGGCAGGGTGTGGCGTCCCTCTTTTTTGCCGACATAGAGGAGTTCCGCCGTTGCCGGTGCATATTTCAGAAAAAAAGGGGATGCCAGATAGTCATAGATGATTACATCCGCCTTTTGAATACACTCTTTGCCCCTGATGGTAATCAGATCCGGATTGCCCGGACCGGCGCCGACGAGGTAAACTTTACCTTTGGGTGGGTGCATGTTCATTCGCTTTCAGTTCGTCCAATATTTCTTTCGCTCCCATGGACAGCAGGCGTTCGGCCAGGGTGATTCCGACTTTCGCGGACTCGGCCACCGGGCCTGAAAATTTATCCCGGACGATAACGCTCCCGTCCAGATTGGCGACCAGGCCCTGGAGGCAAAAGCGGCCGTTATTGACGGCGCCATGGGCGGCAATGGGGATCTGGCAGCCGCCCTCCAGGCGGTTTAAAAAAGCCCGTTCACCCCTCACCACCGCTTGTGTTTCGGAATGATTGAGACCTGCCACCACCTCAGCGGTGCGGGCATCGTCTTTTCTGAGTTCAAGGCATAATGCGCCCTGGCCCACGGCCGGCAGCATGATGGAACTGTCCAGGTATTCGGTAATTGTGTTTGCAAGGCCAAGGCGCTTGAGGCCGGCAGCCGCCAGCACAATCGCGTCGATGTCTTCGGTTTCAAGCTTGCGGATACGGGTGTCCAGGTTGCCCCTTAAAGGCAGAATCGCAACATCCGGTCTTATGTGCAGAAGCTGGGCGGCGCGCCGCAGACTGCTGGTTCCGATGCGGGCGCCGTCTGGAAGCTGAGCCAGCGTCCGCCCGGATTTGGATATCAGAACATCATGGGGGTTCTCCCGCTGCGGGATCGGGCCTATGCATAATCCGGCCGGGATGTCGGCCGGCATGTCCTTTAAGCTGTGTACCGCCAGATCGACCCGGCCGTCCATGAGGGCTTCTTCGATTTCCTTTACAAAAAGTCCCTTGCCGCCGACCATGGCCAGGGGTGTGTCCAGAATTTTATCCCCCAGGGTTTTGACGGTAACAATTTCAATCAATAGCGAAGGGTTGCGCAATCGGATGGCGGACTGCACCCAGCGGGCCTGCCAGAGAGCGAGCTGGCTCCCCCTGGTTCCTATTTTGACGACGTCCGGCATCAGTGCCCGCAGCCCGCACAACTGCCGGCCGAACAGCCGCTGCACGAGGATGCGGACGCGGAAGTGCGCACGGTTTCACCGCCGCCGCCCTTACTGACAAAACCGCAGGCGGACATCTGCTTGCGGACGTTTTTACTCTTGCAACACGGGCAGACGGGCCGGTCGCTGCCAATCACCAGATATTCAAACTCATGTTTGCATTTTTTACAACAGAACTCATAAATCGGCATTAAATTTTTCTCCTGATCGAAGCGATTTTAGATTTCCCGGTCTTTTGACCCGGGCATACCATTTATGCAATTGGGTTCTCGCCTCCATTCGTTGGAAGAAAGGGTTCCGGATTGTCAACTAACCCCCATGCCCGGCGTGGGCACAACGAATCATGAAAGCCCCCCGTGGCCCCCCATTGCAAAGGGGGGATGGGGGATTTTCATATAAATTTGGTGAGAATCCAAAAATCCGTGGCCATATTCCAATGTTTTGACGGGGATGTCAAGCGTTCGCCTAAAATTGAAAAGCGTGTGAATTTCAGCAATTTCTTTGTTCTTGACACCCTGCTGTCGCTTTTTTATAGTCGCTCCATCCATATCTTATGTAATTTCAATAAAATAATTCCATAATACGGGGACGGGGCATGGTTGCAGGCCCGAGGACCTTGATTCATAAACGATAGATGCAAATGCTTTCCCGACAGGCCCGCCAGGCTGTTTATCAGATCTATTTTCCTTCCCTGATCATGGCCCTGGGGATCGGGATGATCGTTCCGGCGGTGCCTCTGCTGGGGCGAACCTTCGGTGTTTCCATGGGGCTGGCCGCCCAGGTGGTGACCGCCCAGGTTCTGGGGCGGGCCGTTTCCCTGATTCCTTCAGGCATGCTGCTGGACCGCACCGGTTTTCGCATGGGCATGATGATCGGGGCCGCCACCGCCGTCATCAGTACGGTGGCGACCGCATTTGCACCTTCTTTCTGGATCATCCTGCTTTCCCAGTTCTGCTGGGGTGTGGGCCTTACCCTGTGGCGGCTTGGCCGGGAACTGGCGGCGATCGATCTGGTCAAGGTGGATCAGCGCGGTCGCCAGATGAGCGCCCTGTTCGGCATCCATGCTTCCGGAACGGCGCTGGGACCGGCCATCGGCGGCATTATTCTGGACACCTGGGGATTCCGGAGCCTGTTTTTAATTTTTGCCGCCATGGCGGGGGTGGTGCTGGCCATATCGGCGACGGTCCGGGAAACCCATGCACGCGCGCCCGTTTCCCGGCGCGCGGTTTTTAATTTCGGCCGGCTCAGTCAGGTCGAGCTTTATTTCCGCGGGACCTACCTGGTTTTAATCCTGGCCACTTTCGGCGCCATGCTGCGGTCCGAGGTCCTCAACAGCATGCTCCCCATTTATGTCGTCGATGATCTGGGCTACAGCGCAACCCAGGTGGGTTTCCTCTTTTTTGTGATCGGCGCCATTACGTTCGGCATGATCGTTCCGGCCGGGGTGATTTCGGATAAATTCGGCCGGAAATGGGCGACCATTCCGCCGGCCCTGCTGTCCGGGATCGCTTTCGGTCTCTACCCGCTGGTGACCGGCCCGGCGGGGCTGATGATTCTGGCGGTCATGCTGGGAATCGCCAACGGAATGGCGCTCGGTTCCATGACGACCTATACCTATGACATCGTTCCCTACCGCACCCGGGCGCAATTACAGGCCATGCGCCGGACCATCGGGGAAATCGGCGCGTTCACCGGACCGCTCCTGGGCGGCTTCATTGCCAACGCCTACGGAGCTGCGGTTACTTTCCTGTTTTTTGCGCCGCTGCATCTGCTGGCGGCGGTTTTGCTGATTTTTGCGGCTAAGGAGTCACTGCCCCGACTGCGCGAAAAGGAGAATCATAAAGCCTGATTGGGTTTGGGCCGCAGTGCGCCGCAACAAATGCAACCGTACCTCCGCCCAACGCCCCCAAACGATTTAGAGCTATAGGGTCATTGGGTTCGTTGAGTTTTTTAATTATCAATTATTAATTCTCAATTTTATTGTCATTCCGGTCCCGCCAGGGCGGGAGCCGGAATCCAAGAACCCAATAAACCCGACAGACCCAATAAAACCAATAACAAGCTGCCGTTGCAGAATCCTGATGAATATTCGTAGCGATATAGTCAGGGGGCCGGGGGCCGGGGATCAGAGCGACGCACGGGTTCCAAGCGCTTCGATGACTCCGGCGGCGATGAGGGGCAGCAGGATTTCGTGATGACCGATGAGATTGAAACCCTGTCCGCCCCGGGCGGTGGGGCGTTTGACCACATTTGTCAGCGGGCGGTAGTGCGCAATAAAGTCCATGTTGACGGTGGTAAAACTGTCCAGGCGATGCCCCAGGTTGCGTGCCAGGCTGACCGCTTTAAGAAAAATTTCAGGCAGGATTACGGCCGACCCGACGTTTAAATAAACGCCGCCTTCAAGGGCGGCAACGATGCCGGCAAAGGTGCGAAAGTCCCGGTGGCTGGCTTCCCCGGCTGCCGCCGGGTCAAATTGCGGATGCATGTGGATAATGTCGGTTCCCATGGCGATATGCACGGTAATCGGAATGCCCAGGCGGGCGCCGGCGGCCAGGATGCTTTTTCCGGCAAAGGGGAGATTGGCGGCGAGGACGGATCGGCCGACCGCCTCCCCGATTCCCATCTGCTGCCGACCGGCGGATTGGATTGCCTTGCATAAAAAGTCGCCGGTTTCAGTCGCCATGCCGAAGTCGCCGGATTTTAAAGAGACGGACACGTCTTCGGATGTCCGCCCCGTCAGGGCCAGTTCAAAGTCATGGATAATCCCGGCTCCGTTCAGGGCAACAGCCGAGACGATGCCGCGTTCCATCAGGTTTACCACTACCGGGTTGAGACCGGCTTTGATGACATGGGCGCCCAGGCCCAGGATGATGATCTTCCCGTTCTTAACGGCGCTTGCCATTGCCGTTATGACCTTGCGGACATGGACGCCGGCCAGAATGTTCGGCAGGGAATCGAGAAATGCTTTAAATGACCCCCCTTCCTGCCAGGGCCGGGCGGCGTCAGCGAGCGTAACCAGGCTCTTGCGATCCGAAAGCGGGTGCGTTTTAATGTGATCCAGTTCAATCGGTTGAATCGGTGGTTTCATATCGGAAATTTTCCGGAAAAAGAATCCGGTCCACCAGATCGCAGAGCAGATGCCCCAGCAGGGTGTGGGATTCCTGAATTCGGGCGGTTGTCTGCGATTCAACCGCAAAATTAAGGTCGACCATTTCAGCCAGCCGCCCGCCGGGGCCGGTCAGGCCGATGGTCAGGAGCCCGGTTTCTTTTGCGGCGGCGGCGGCCCGGATGACATTGCGGGAATTGCCGCTGGTGCTGATGCCTACGGCGACATCCCCCTTTTTACCCAAGGCACGGATCTGCTTTTCAAATATTTCGTCAAAATGGTAGTCGTTGGCGATACTGGTGATGATGGCAGTGTCCGTTGTCAAGGCCAGCGCCGCCAGGGGCTGGCGTTCGATTCGGAACCGGTTGACAAATTCCGCGGCGATATGCTGGGCGTCGGCGGCGCTGCCGCCGTTGCCGAAAATAAGAATTTTATGGCCGGATGCGATGACTGTCGCCATCATTTCGGCTGCCTGAACGATCCGGTCGAGATGGGCGTTGATGAACGCTTCCTTGACGCGGATGCTGTCGGACAGGGCGGCCAGAATTATTTTTTTCATAAATCAACAAAGTCCTTTGTAATGAGCATGCCTCACTAAATATCCACACCAGAGGGCCTGACTTTCACAAATGTCATTTTTAAAATCCAAAATCCAAAATCCGAATATCGAATTTCGAAACAAATTCAAATATCAAATTTCCTAATGACAAAAATAAAATCTTATTTGCGATGACGGATACGCCTATTGTTTGGATCTTTTGAATTTTGGTCATTTAATATTGTTTCGAATTTCGGATTTCGGGCTTCGAATTTAGAGCCTTTTCACTTCATAAGTAGAGCAACAAAACACTGACCTGTCCAGAGGACAAAATCTCTGAAATTGTTACAAAATCAGGATGCCTTTGCCGTCTGGCGCTCCTTGATTGTATTGATGTACGGGGTGGAATCATGACCGAATTTCACGGCCTTGTTAAATTCGTTCAAGGCAGCTTCCAGCATGTTCCGGTTGAAATAAAGCGTTCCCAGACGGTGGCGGTAGAGGCCGTTGTCAGGGGAAATTTCGATGCTTTGCCGGCAGAACATAATGGCAATTTCCGCATTTTCGCCCATTACCCCGAACAGTTCTCCCAACGCCGAAAGCGCGGCAGCGTCATTGGGGTTCAGCTTGATGGCCTTGCGGTAGGCGGCGGCGGCCTCGCCGGGCATGGCGCCGGCCGCATAACAATCGCCGAGGTAACGATAAACCGATCCGACGGTCGGCTGGCGGTCGGCTGCCTTTTCAAGGTAATTCCGGGCGTTTTCAAAATCGCCCATTTCCAGGTAGAGCCGGCCTGTTTGAAACAGGATTTCAAAAACATCTTCTGAAATGCCCAGCGCTTCGAGGAAGCGCGCCAGAGCCTCGTCCGGCCGGCCGGAGAGCATGAGAACCAGGCCGGCATTATAAATGGACATGACTTCAGCGGGGTCGAGCTGAATGGCGGACGTGAAGGACGCCAGGGCTTTCTCAAAAGATCCCTGGATCCCGTAACAGACCCCCAGGCTGTTGTGAATGTTTACATTGGCAGGATCCAGGAGCAGTGCCAGCCTGAATTCTTCAATCGCGCCGGGGATGTCGCCTTCATGATAACGCTTGTCGCCGCTGATGTTCAAGCTGACGGCGTCAAAGGATACACAGCTGCCGGGACCGAAAAAAGCGGCATGGTCAAGGGCTTTATAGGCGTTTTCAAGCACCTGGCGTTTTGTAAAGGTGATGGCCGGATAGGCCGCGATTCCGATGGAAACGGTTTCCCGGCAGCGTGCGGTCAGCTCCTGGCTGATTTTTTCGGCGGTTTCCAGACAGAAAAGACCGTCCGTTTCCGGAAGGAAGCATCCCAGTTCAGCCGGTTTTAAGCGGCCCCACAGGCCGTTTGCGCTTTGACAATGGGCGTCGAGGATCGCCGCTGCCGACAGGAGGCATTCCGTCATCCGCCTGGTTTCGGACGGATTGTTCCCGGGCTGGAAATTGTCGATGCGCAGGACCATGACGCTGAATTTTTTGGATTTATAGAGTCTGGCCATGCAATGGTTCAGGAAATGGCGATTGCTGAGAATCTGCGGATAGGCTTCCCGTAAAGGGTCCGGAGTTGTGACCGCGGCCCCGGCGGCCGGTTCAGGCGGGATCTTCGGGTCTGTTCTGGAAAGTAAAAACTGCCGGGTGGAAGCGCGTCTGCGGATGGGCTCCTGCTGCTTTGTCATGCGGCAGTCCTTTCCAGCATATCTCTGAATGCGGCGGCGACGACCGGAATTTCAGTGTTCCGGATCGTGCGCAGATCCATGACAAAAAAATCATCTTCAATCCTGCCGATAACGGCGGGTTTGCGCTGCCGCAGATAATGGTCGATGCGATCGGCGGGCATTCCCCGAACCTTTACCCCCAGGCAGCTGCTGGGCAGCTTCAGCAGGGGGAGGGCGCCGCCCCCGACGCGGGAATCGAGTTGCAGGGATTGAACCTGAAGGTCCGGACACTTCAACGCCAAAAGCCGTCGCTGGAGTTTTTTGGCATTTTTCCGGATCACGTCCACGGGGAGCGTCATCGTCCGCAGGGTCGGGATGGCGGCCATAGCCCGGGGCTCATCCCGGTAAAGAGCCAGGGTTGCCTCCAGCGCCGCCAGCGTCAGCTTGTCGATGCGCAGGGCCCGGGCGAGGGGGTTTTTTTTGATGCGGTCCAGCATTTCCCTGCGGCCGACAATTATGCCGGCCTGGGGTCCCCCCAGAAGCTTGTCGCCGCTGAATGTGACCACATCCGCACCGGTCCGGACCGAGTCCTGCACGGTGGGTTCCTTGGTCAGCCCGTAGCGTGAAAAATCGATAAAGGTCCCGCTGCCGAGATCTTCCATTACTGCGATCCCGTAAGTTTGTCCGAGCGCCACCAGCTCTTTCAGGGAGACTTCGGCGGTAAAACCTTCAAGGGTGTAATTGCTTTTGTGGACCTTTAACAGCAGGCCGGTCAGGCTTCCGATGGAATCTTCGTAGTCTTTCAGGTGGGTCCGGTTGGTTGTGCCCACTTCCTTCAGAATGGCGCCGCTTTTGGCCATGACATCCGGAATGCGGAAGGATCCGCCGATTTCAACGAGTTCTCCCCTCGATATCAGGACCTGTTTATCTTTGGCGATGGTGTCCAGCGCCAGGAAGACCGCGCCGGCATTGTTATTGACAACCAGGGCGGCCTCGGCCCCGGACAGTTCACAGAGAAGGTCCTCCACGATGGTATAGCGGGAGCCTCTTTTTCCGGTTTCAAGATTAAACTCCAGATTGGAGTATCCGGCGGCAATGTCCAGCACCTGCGCAAGGGCATTTTCAGAGAGGACGGAACGGCCCAGATTGGTATGGATCACCACGCCGGTTGCATTAATGACCGGCGCCAGCCTGGGCGCCATAAGCTGACGAGCGGCGGCCCGGACGGTTGCGAGGATTGCAGCGTCGCCGAGGGCTTTTTCAGAAACATCGCTTCTGCCGGAAAGGATATTCGTCCGCAGCACATCGATAACGCTGCGGATGGCGTGGAGCAGGACAGACTTTGGAATTGTCTGAAAGTAGGGATCCTCTTTGCTGACTTCAAGAATATGGTCGACGCCGGGAAGCATTCGCAGGCGGGATTGCATGGGGTCCATTTTTGCCATAGATCTTTCCGGGATAAGAAGTGTGGGTTCTGATTACAGGGTTAAGGCATCCGAAAATGCCCGTTTATGAGACCCATGCGGCAGTCTCAAGCATTTACCCCTCATACAATTTAAAGCCAATTATTTCAATATATTTTTTAACGGCAGCGGTGGAATGGAAAAAATACTTTATGGAATAATGATTTTGGTCTATAGGAATTACGGAGAGAGCGATCGGCAACCCGATGGAACAGACCCAATCAAACCGTCGTCGGCGACAAGCGCATTTCGAACTTCGGTAAACTCGTGAAATCAACCGCATCTGATGCGGCGAATGGCGATGGGACGATAAAGACCGTCAAGCGAAAGGGCGTACCGTGGCACCAAAGAGTGTTTTTATCGTCAATCCAAATGCCGGGAACGGCTCGACCGGTTTAAACTGGCCGCACATCCGCGCACTTGCCGAAAACACCTTGTCTCCTTTTGAGTCTTACATCACGACCGGACCCGGCGATGCCGGCCGCTTTGCCGGGGAGGCCATAGCCTCGGGGGCGGATCAGGTCGTCTGTGTCGGCGGGGACGGCACCCTGAACGAGGTGCTCAACGGCTACATGGCCCACGCAGAAGGTGTTCGCGGCAATGTCCGGCTCGGCTTTATTCCCAACGGGACCGGATGTGATTTTATCAAAACGGTTCGGATACCGGGCAATGTCAAACAGGCCGTAGCGGTGATCGCCGCAAACAAGGTGCGCCCCGTTGATGTCGGCCGGCTCCATTATAAAGACCATGACGGCCGTACCCGCTGCCGCTATTTTCACAACATCAGCAGCTTCGGCCTGGGCGGCGAGGTCGACCAGCGGGTCAACCGGACCGCCAAACCGTTTGGTCCCTTTGCATCCTTTATCTGGGCAACCCTGGTGTCCATTTTTCAGTACGGACCCAAGAAAGTCTATCTGAAAATTGATGATGATTTTGAACGTACCTGCACCGTCTGGAATGTGGCGGTCGCAAACGGCCAGTACCACGGCGGCGGGATGTGGGTTGCGCCGGATGCATCCGTTCATGACGGATTGTTTCATATTACCGTCATCGGCGACCTGAGCGTCCCGCAGGTTTTTCTGAACCTGCCGCGGCTGTATAACGGCCGGATCATGCAGGTCAGGAAAGTGCTGTCCGTTACCGGCAAAAAAATAGCGGCATCGTCGCAGCAGCGGGTTCTGCTGGATATTGACGGCGAGCAGCCCGGAACCCTGCCGGTTGTCATGGATCTGCTGCCGGGGGCGCTCAACCTGATTGCTCCCAATGGAAAATGATTTATCTTGCGGGATTTGTCTGAAATAAATAAAGTCGCCCGCATGTAGAAAGGCATTGAAATTTCAAGTACCAAAATACAAATCCCAAACAAATACAAATGACCGAAATTCTAAATGAGATAGCATTACCGCGTAACATCAAATAATCGATCAAGGTGTTTTATGAAAAATATTCTGGTCACAGGCGGCGCCGGTTTCATCGGGGCAAATTTTATCCGCTATCTCTTATTGGAATCCGACTTTTCAGGCTGCATCGTTAATGTCGACAAGCTGACCTATGCCGGCAATCCGGAAAACCTGGCCGGAGTCGAAACGGCATGTCCCGGCCGTTATCATTTTCAAAAAACCGATATCTGCGATGCCGCCGCCCTGGCAAAAATTTTCAGTGAGTTTGAAATCGATACGGTGTGCCACTTTGCCGCAGAATCGCATGTGGACCGTTCGATCGCGGCGCCGGACGCATTTATCCGGACCAACATCGTCGGCACCTTCAACCTGCTGGAAGCGGCCCGGGCGCACCGGGATCGACTGATCCGTTTTCATCACATCAGCACGGATGAAGTCTACGGGTCCCTGGGGGCCGAGGGCTATTTCAGAGAAGACACCGCCTATGATCCCAGCAGCCCCTATTCCGCATCCAAAGCCGCTTCCGATCATCTGGTGCGCGCCTACTATAAAACCTACGGCATTCCCGTAACCATTTCGAATTGTTCGAACAATTACGGCCCCTATCAATTTCCGGAAAAACTCATTCCCCTGATCATCCTGCATGGTCTTGAAGGCAAGGCCCTGCCGGTCTACGGCGACGGCCGCAACATCCGGGACTGGCTGTATGTCGCCGACCACTGCCGGGCGGTGTGGGAGATCATGAAAAGGGGCTCTCCCGGAAAAACTTATAATATCGGCGGCCGCGGCGAGATGCGCAACATCGATGTCGTCGGGATGATCTGCGACTTTCTGGATGAGATTGTCCCGCCGCCGGACCGGCGCCCCCGCCGGGAACGGATTCAGTTTGTCAAGGACCGGCCCGGGCACGATTTGCGTTATGCCATCGATTTTTCAAGACTGCGGCAGGAATTGGGATGGGAACCGGCCGAATCGTTTGGAACCGGGATCCGCAAGACCATTCTCTGGTATATGGAAAACCGGCCCTGGGTGGAGCGGGTGAAAAGCGGCGCCTACCTGAAGTGGATGGAAGATCACTACCGGCAAGGTTGAAGGGGGATCGGCTGACAACTGGCCATTGATAATTAATAATTGCCAATTGAGAATTGCCAATTGAGAATTGAGAATTGAGAATTGCCACAACCCTCTGCAAGCCAACATAAAAGGATGTGCATGAAACCTTCAAAGGACTATATTATCTTCCCCCTCGACGTTGCCACGGCGGCGGAGGCCCGCAAGTATGTGGAACTCCTGACCGATGAGGTCGGCATGTTTAAAGTCGGGCTGGAGCTGTTTGTCCGTTCCGGGCCTGACATCGTTCAATTGATCCAGGAGTGCGGGCCGGCCGGGATTTTCCTGGATTTAAAGCTGCATGATATTCCGGCAACGGTTTCAGGCGCCATGAAGGTGATCGCCGATTACTGCGTCCGGTTTGTGACGGTTCACTGCGGCGAGTCGCCGGCGATGCTGCAGGCGGCGGTTTCTGCCGCCGGCCGCGGGGTCGGCGTTCTCGGCGTTACGGTCCTGACCAGCGTGTCCGCCGATGACATCCGTGCGGCCGGGTTCAGCGAAGCGTATGCCGGGGATATTCCCGCGCTGGTCATGAAACGGGCGGCCATGGCCAGAAAGGCCGGCTGCACCGGAATCGTCTGCTCCGGCCTTGAAGTCCAATCCGTGAAAGCGAAATTCGGCCGGGATTTTATCGCCGTTACCCCGGGCATCAGACCGCTCTGGGACGCCCAGGGGAAGGATGATCAGGAAAGGATCACCACACCGGCTAAGGCCGTCCAAAACGGCGCCGATTATCTGGTCATCGGGCGCCCGATCCGCAACGCCAAAGACCCGCGCGCAGCAACCCGGCGGATTGCGGAAGAGATTGATGAAATCAAATAATTGTTGAATAAAGAAAAAGAATTGAATCCTGCAAATTGAAAGTTAAAGTTTCAATTTGCAAGGTTTTTGAGGTAAACCTTAAAAAGCGGCTGGTTAAATATTATTCGATATGCCCACATTAGACTGGATCGGGAAAAAAGCCGTTGTGAACCATCATAGGCAGGTTCCGTACCGGCTGCTGCATTGCGACAATAAATTATCCGCCGGCGATCCGGATGCCGGAAACCTGCTGGTTCAGGGGGACAACCTTGAGGCTCTCAAAGCCCTGCTGCCGTATTACGGCGGACAGGTTAAGTGCATCTATATCGATCCGCCTTACAATACGGGGAATGAAGGCTGGTCTTACAACGATAATGTCAGTAGTCCTGAGATTCAAAAGTGGCTACACAAGACTGTTGGGAAAGAAGCGGAAGACCTGAGCCGTCATGATAAATGGTTATGCATGATGTACCCGCGGCTTGCTCTGCTTAGAGATTTTCTTAGGGAGGATGGAGCCATTTTCATTAGCATAGACGATAATGAAGTTCACAACCTCCGGTTATTGCTGGATGAGATTTTCAAACCACGTAATTTTATTGCAGCGGTAATATGGCAAAAAATTTTCTCTACTAAAAATACAGCTAAACATCTATCTGAAAGCCATGACTACATAATTGTCTATGCAAAAAATGCGGACCGGTGGCAACCTAAACTCATGACGAGATCTGAGTCTAATGACAGTCGCTACAAAAACCCTGATAATGACAATCGAGGCAATTGGACCTCTGGAGATTGTTCAGCAAGGAACCCTTACAATGCGGGTATTTATCCGATAAAATGTCCGGGAGGCCGCATGATACCAGGGCCCCCCAAGGGTACGTATTGGCGTTTTTCAAAAGAGAAGTTCGAAGAGCTTGACCGAGATAGGCGGATATGGTGGGGAAAGTCGGGTAATAATGTTCCTAGGATAAAGAGGTTTTTATCAGAAGTTAAAAAAGGGGTAGTCCCTGATACAATATGGCTTCATAAAGAAGTCGGTAATACGCAAGAAGCAAAAAAAGAGTTACTTTCTGTCTGTGATTTTGAAGATCCAAGGACTGTTTTTATCACACCTAAACCTACACGATTGGTAAAACGAATAATTGAAATTTCGACAGACAAAGAATCCTTGGTGCTTGATTCATTTGCTGGTTCAGCATCTACAGGCCATGCGATTTTAGCTGTAAATAAAGTGGATGGAGGTAATCGTCGATTTATTCTTTTAGAGATGGATGAGAATGTATGCCAAAGCGTTGCGGCTCAGCGCCTCAGCCGAGTGATTGAAGGTTATGGGAATAAAAATGGGGATAAGACACAAAAGGTGGAAGGGCTTGGAGGAGGATATCGCTTTTGCAGGCTCGGTAATCCTTTATTTGACGAATTCGGCAACATTGCTGAATCGGTAACTTTTCCTGACTTGGCCGCACATGTGTTTTTCACCGAAACGGGCATACCAATTCCTAAGCGAGCAACAGGGAAAACGCCGCTGCTCGGGACTCATGAGGGCATAGCTGTATTTCTCATGTTCAATGGCGTCATGGGCGATAAGCGTTCGGAGGGCGGCAATGTACTGACAGCCAAAACGCTGGCCGGCTTGCCCAAACATGACGGTCCCAAAGTGATTTACGGCGAAGGCTGTCTGCTTTCACCGCAAAGGCTCAAACGGGAGGGTATCGTTTTCAAACAGGTGCCTTACGAAATCAAGGTGAGCTAATATGCTTCAGCTTCGAGAATATCAGCAACGCAGCCTGGATGTGCTGGCTGCCTACCTCCGGCATGTTGCTGACCAGGGGGCAAATGATCCGTTTGTTACGATAACCGGGAGACGCTATCGCGAGGTGCCGAGCATGCGGGGGCTACCCTACGTCTGCCTGCGAGTCCCCACCGGCGGCGGTAAAACACTGATGGCTTGTCACGCATTGGGTATTACCGCGAAAGAATTTCTCCAGGTTGATAAGGCTGTCTGCTTTTGGCTGGCTCCATCTAACACCATTGTCAGGCAGACGCTGGATGCCCTCAAAGAGCGAAAGCATCCCTATAGACAGGTGATTGATTTGACATTTGCGGGAGATGTTCGCGTAATGGACCTCTCCGAGGCGCTTTACGTAACAAAAGGTGATTTGGACGGGGCAACGTGTGTCGTGGTTACAACGCTCCAATCGCTGCGTGTGGAAGATACTGATGGTCGCAAGGTGTATGAATCGGCAGGAGCGCTGCAGCACCATTTTGGCGGCATTATCCCAACCATTCAAAGCAAGCTGGAATCAGAGAGCGAAAGTCATCCGATCTATTCCCTGGCAAATGTTTTAAAAATGCGACGGCCGATCATCATCATGGATGAGGCTCATAACGCCCGCACGCCGCTGTCCTTTGAGACGCTGGCCCGTTTTAACCCTTCCTGCATCATCGAGCTTACGGCCACGCCGGAGACAAATCACAACCCTGAAAAAGGTTATTTTGCCAGCAACGTCCTTCATCATGTGTCGGCCCTTGAACTTAAAGAGGCTGAAATGGTGAAATTGCCGATTAAACTGAGGACGCGGCCTGAATGGAAAGAGATTGTCGGCTATGCTATCCAGATGCAGCGATCTTTGGAGACTCTTGCTTTGGAGGAACAGCGGGAAACAGGGGAGTACATCCGGCCCATTGTTTTATTTCAGGCTCAATCCGTGAATCGGAATGATATTAATGTTGAGGCATTGAAACAGACCCTTACAGGCGACTTTAAATTGCCGGAGGACCAGATAGCTATTGCCACTGGGACAACACGGGAAGTTGATAACCTTGATCTTTTTGATCCAACCTGCCCCATAAGGTTTATTATCACAGTTAAGGCACTGACCGAAGGGTGGGATTGTTCATTTGCTTACGTGCTTTGCAGCGTTACGGAGATAAGCACCCCACGCTCGGTTGAGCAGGTGCTTGGACGGATTTTGCGACTGCCCGGCGCCAAAAAAAAACAGAGACCAGCCTTAAACACAGCATATGCGTTCGCTGCTTCGCAAAATTTCATCCAGACTGCAAGCTCACTGCGAGACGCACTTGTCGAAGGCGCCGGTTTCCAACGCATGGAAGCCGGTGATCTGGTTGTTCCCGAAGACACTCAGGGGAAAATTTGGGATTCAGACCCGCTCTTTATTAAGGCTTCTGAACCGGTGACATTTTCACCCGACCTAAGCAAGTTGAAGCCGGAACTTCTCGAACGGGTGTCTTTTTTTGAGTTGGAAGGAAGGCTGGAAGTAAAAGGCGTTCTTTCTGAAAACGACAAAGTAGAGGTTCAAAACTGTTTTAGCAACGACCAAGACAAGCAGGCCATTGAACGTATTTTTCATCGAACACAGGGCCGATACATAGGACCTAAACCAACAGAAGCCAGTGATTCCATCAGTATCCCGCTGCTGGCAATCCGTGTGGGAGAACAGTTGGATCTGTTTGAAGAAAGCCACTTCCTTGATGCTCCCTGGAACCTGGCTCAATGTGATTCAAACCTCTCCGAAAGTGAATTCCCATCCGAGTATGCTGCCGGCTCAACAGGTATCATTGATGTCACGGATGCGGGCCGGGTGGAAATGACCAACTTTGTCCGGGATTTACATGAAAACCTGAAGTTGTTTTCAGCCGAACCAGGCTGGACCATAGCGGGGTTAGCCAATTGGCTGGACCATCAAATTCCACACCCGGATATTCCGCGTGCGCATTCAAGCCTTTTCATTAGTAATATTTTGACCGGGCTGATTGAAAGCCGGGGGCTTCAAATTGAGCATCTTGCCCGAAATAAGTTTCGCTTATCTAAGGCAATCAAAGCTAAAATTGATGAGCACCGCCAGGAGCAGCGCAAAAAGGCGTATCAGGCGGTTTTATTCGGACCTGAAGCTGCTGCTGTTGAGGTGGGTTCTGATGTTCAATTAACTTTTGATGAAGAACGGTATGCGCCCAACTGGTTCTATGAAGGCGGCTATGGGTTCCAAAAACACCTTTTTCGCCTGATTGGTGAACTGAAATCCGATGGAGAGGAATTCGAGTGTGCCGTTCAATTAGACATGATGCCCGAGGTTAAAAAATGGGTGCGAAACCTGGAACGCCGGCCGGAATCATCTTTCTGTCTCCAAACTTCTACGGATCGTTTTTATCCTGATTTTGTAACGTTGCTGAATGATGGACGTATTCTAGTGGTGGAATATAAGAGCGTTCGGGACTGGACCAATGACGACTCAAAGGAAAAGCGGGCGGTGGGTGAATTATGGGCGGAAAGAAGTGGGGGTAAGTGCACTTTCCTGATGCCGAAAGGTAAAGATTGGGACGCTATTCAAAATTCGATATTATCCAAAGGCAGTGAGCAACGTTAGATATTTCAGCTTTCAATAAAATTTGAACCGCAACAGCGAGCGCATTCCCTGCCCGCCGCGACCTGACTGCAGGGTGCTTTAATAATGGGTTGATGATCGATTCCCTAAAGGAATGTCAGTTTTACGAACATGAAAAATGTAGACATCAAATCAATGTTTCGCCCAACTCTTTTCTGGGACGCCGATTCAATCGATGCCTCGGATCATGCCCATTACATTATCGCCCGAATACTGGACTATGGGGACATGAATGATGTCAGGACGCTCAGAAAAATATATTCCGATGAAAACATTATCGAAGTTATTCGAACAAGGCGCGGGCTGCTTCCGCAAACCGGAAAATATTGGTCACTCAAATTCAATATCCCTTTAAACGAGGTATTATGTTTGAAGAAATATTATCAGAAAACGCTATAATCGTCGTCGAATCACTGGGGAATCGATTAAAGGCTTTCTATCTGGCAGGCGGGACAGGATTGGCATTACAATTGGGGCACAGAAAATCCAATGATTTTGATTTCTTTTCAGATAAGCCGTTCAATACGGACGCAATGCTTGCTTTGATTTCCCCGGACAAGGTGTTTTTTACATCAGCCGGGTCTTTGCATTGCGAGCTACAGGGCATTTTAATATCCCTGTTGTTCTATAATGCCCCATTGGTTCAAGCTCCTTTGCGTTGGAGAGGCGTCAGGTTATCTCATTGCGAGGATATCATAGCCGAAAAGATCAAAACCATTTCGCAGCGAGGCGCTAAAAAAGATTTCATCGATCTTTATGCAGCAGTAAAAATGAAATATACCATTCCAGACATTTGTGAGTTTTTTAAAAAGCGTTTCAAGGGTTTTGATATAAACGTTTATCACGTATTGAAAAGCCTGGTTTTTTTTGAAGATGCTGAAAAGGAACCTTCTCCGATAATGCTGGTATCAGGCAAAGAATGGGAATGGGAAATGGTAAAGTCCTTTTTTGTCCAAAATATCAAATTGTTTGAGAAAGAAATGATCCAGGAAATTTGATCTGGTCATTACCGCGCCGCATCTCCCCGGAGCTGATCCCTCCCCGTAATCTGCACATAAGATAATCCATCGCCTGCCGCCCCCAAGATCTTTACTTTTCAAAAACAGTAGTTAATTTGGTTCATATACGACAACCTGTACCACAAAGTAAGAGGTGAATATGAATCGAATTCATTATAATATATTAAAATACAAGAATTTACCGTTTGGGTCCCTCCTTTTGGTTTTTGCAGGCTTATTTTTGCTTGCCGGATGCGCCATCGATTTTTCAAAGTATGGGGAATATCAGCGCAAATGGGAAGTGACCGGAATGTTTGAACGCGCCAGCTTTCCGTCGGATTATACGTTTTATTATGCCCATACCTCCTCACACCCGCAGGCCTTAATCGGAATCGATCCGGCCTACACGCTGGATAATCACTTATGGACACGGGTGGATCCCGCCGAGATCAAACATTTGAAGGAAAACATGTGGATTCGCGGGGATTATTGGTCCCACCTTTACGGAAGCCGGATACTTGACCCCACCGGCAAAGCCATCGGCATTTATTATTCCAAAAAAGCCGGAGGTCCCATCGTGATGGGACCGGACAACAAGGTAATTATCCATCTTCCGTGGCGTGAACCGGTTCGGAATGAATGACATCCCGGCCGGGGCCGGACCGGATGAATAGAGGGTTCGGCCTCACTGATGGTGCGCTTCATCCTGCCGCTGCAACGGCAGGGTGAAGGCGCCGGGCGGTTCTGATGCACTATGTTTAATCATCCCCTCCCCGAAAAAACAACCTGGGCATTTCATCCAGCTTGTATGGCAGGTGAATAGTTACCTTATTATCGGATCCCATCACGACGGGCCCGCCATTGAACCTGGAATAATAAATGCCGATTATTCGGCCATCCGGACTTAATATATAGCTCCCATAAATGAATGGCGAAAAACCGGAACGAATCCAAATATTGTCCATCAGGCGTTTGATCTCAGCGGGATCCACCCGGGTCCACAGGTTGTTATCCAGGGTAAACTCCGGCTCGATTCCGATCAGGGCATCCGGTTGGGAGACGGTGTGTGCATAATAGTACGTGTAGTGAGGCGGGAAGTTGCCGCGTTCAAACATCGCGGCCACTTCCCGGCTTTGCTGATATTTTCCGTAACCGGCGTAATTCAGATGGCATCCGGTAATCAAAACAAAGCTTAAAACGGCCAAAACGGCGGCGCCCGGAGGAAACTTCTTTTTTTCCATCAGGATATAATTGCATGGTTTCATTTGGGTTACCTCTATTAAAGGAAAGGCGTTTTACTTTTGTCTTAAAGTTAATTATTATTGCGGGAAATTCAAAATTGCACAATCCATTTGTTTAAGACGGTGGTGCCGGGATTTGATTTTCTAGGGGACGATCTCGACGTAAAGACGAAAATGTTGAAAAAATATCTGGAGTATCAGCGACTGGTATAACTGGGTTTACCTGCTAAAATAAACTTTCAATAGAAATCCTGTCATCGTACTCTTTGTGGTTTTTTATGAGGAGCCGTTTCTGCGTCGAAAGTTCGGTGCATCCTATGAGGAATATTGTCAAAGGGTTCCTCGATGGATTCCCCGTCTGAGCACTTTCCAGAAATCTCAAAGTTAGACGGGCGGGAAAAGGCTGCGATAAACGATCAACCCCAGGATAACGGCGACCAGGACCAGGGTAAATATCAGTTGACCAGGACTGAATTCTTTCACCGGCGGAATATCATTCCTTATCCAGGCCGAAGGCCGTGTGCAGAACCTGGGCTGCCAGTTCCGCGTACTTTTCTTCGATGATGCAGGATATGCGGATTTCGGATGTGCTGATCATCAGAATATTGATATTTTCCCTGGCCAGGGTTGCAAACATGGTGGATGCCACGCCTGAGTGGCTTCGCATTCCTACCCCGACGATGGATACTTTGGCGATATTGGTATCTCCCAGAACCTCTCCGGCACCGATTTCCTGCGCGACCTGTTTTTCGATTTCCAGCGCTGTTTTAAAATCGGTTTTAGGGACTGTAAAGGTCAGGTCTGTTTTTCCCCGGGAACGGGTGTTCTGAATGATCATATCCACCAGGATGCCCGCTTCGGCAATCGGTGAAAATATTTTGGAAGCGATTCCCGGCTGGTCGGGAACTTTTTTTACGGTGATGCGGGCTTCATTTTTACTTGTCGTTATGCCGGTAACCACCAGTCGTTCCATGTTGGCTTCTTCATTGACAACCATGGTCCCTACCTCCTCGTTGAAAGATGACCGCACGTGCACGGCCACATTGTATTTTTTGGCAAATTCAACCGAACGAATCTGCAGGACCTTGGCGCCGATGCTGGCCATTTCAAGCATTTCATCATACGCGATCCTGTCCAGTTTGCGGGCTTTTTTGCAGACATTGGGGTCGGCCGTGTAAACGCCGTCCACATCGGTGTAGATTTCGCAGGTATCGGCTTTCATGGCCGCGGCAATCGCTACGGCCGAGGTGTCGGAGCCGCCTCTTCCCAGGGTGGTGATATTGCCCTGGGGGTCGCACCCCTGGAAGCCGGCGATGACGACGATATGGTGCTGCCGGATCAGATCTTTTATGCGGTCGGCGTCGATATCGAGGATGCGGGCGTTGCCGAAGGCGCAATCGGTCTTTACCTGGGCCTGGAAGCCGAGCAAAGACTGGGCGGAATACCCCTTTGCTTTTAAATTCATGGCCAGCAAGGCCGCCGTGGTTTGTTCGCCGGTGGCCAGCAGGACGTCCAGTTCACGCTTGTCCGGCGATTCGCTGATCTGCTTTGCCAGATTGATCAGTCCGTCGGTTACGCCGGACATGGCGGAAAGAATCACCACCACCTCATTTCCGGCGTCATGGGTTTTGGCCACCCGTCTGGCGACATTTTCAATCCGTTCAAGATTGGCGACGGAAGTGCCGCCGAATTTTTGCACGATCAGGCTCATCCCTGCTCCTTATCTGTTCAATTAAATGGGTCCGCTGACTTGTCATGTCACGGCGGGATAACATAATACATTTTTAAACATTTTCAAGCTTTTTTAACAGATCAACGGCCGGCTGTCCAAACGCGGTCAAGGTGATCCGGCGCCGGGAATCGTCCCTAATTTCAAAAGCGATGGATAGATATTCAACCAGATCGCCCGGTTGCATCCGGTCGGCCCATTCAATCGCGGTAACCCCGTCGCCGCCGGCGATATCGTAAAGCCCGATATCCTCGAGGTCAATCGGATTGTCGATGCGGTAGAGGTCTACATGATATAACGGCAGCCGGCCCGGGTATTCGTTTATCAGTGTGTAAGAGGGGCTGGCGACGGTGTATTCGTCCGGTACGCCGAGACCCCTGGCGAGTCCCTGCACCAGACAGGTTTTGCCGCTTCCGAGATCGCCGCTCAAGGCAACCGTCAGGTCGTGAAACAGCAGGGCGCCGATTTTTTGCCCCAGGGACCGGGTTTCCGCATCCGCGTGCGTGGTTATTTCGAGCCGATATGAGTTCATTCTTTCAGCAGCTTTTTAATCTGCCCGGGAACGGCATTCATGACATCACCGGCAAGAAAACCGATGGGTCCGATTTGTTCCGCCAGATGGTCTGCTGCAGCGCCGTGCAGATAAACGCCCAGATGGGTTGCCGCTTCCGGCGCATACCCCTGGGCCAGGAGCCCGCCGATGACGCCGGTGAGTATATCTCCCATGCCGCCGGATGCCATCCCGGCATTGCCGGTGGGGTTGATATAAACCTTGCCGTCGGGATGCGCCATCACGGTGCGTGCGCCTTTCAGAACCAGGTGCAGGTTGTATTCGCGGGCAAATTCGCGCGCACAGGCCGGGCGGTCGGCTTGAACCCGGCGGACGGAAACACCCATCAACCGGGCCATTTCTCCCGGATGGGGCGTCAGAATAACCGGGGCGCCGGCGGTTTTAAGCATGCCGGCATCCCCGGCCAGGTTGTTCAATCCGTCGGCATCGATCACCACCGGGATGCTCAGGAACGGCAGGATTCGTTTCAGGAGGGATTCGATATCCGCTGAAATTCCCACCCCCGGGCCGAAGACCAGGCACTTTTTGCCGGAAAGGAGATCCATTATTTTGTCAAATGCCGATTCAGCCAACAGCCCGTCAAGGGTTTCCGGCAGGTCGCTTGTCATGGCTTCCAGAAACCGGGACGCCAGAACCGAATTCAGGCTTTTGGGCGCCCCCAAGGTCACCAGGCCGGCGCCGGCCCGCATGGCCGCCATGGCGGCCATGGCGGCTGCGCCGGTTTTGCCGGGAGAACCGGCCAAAACCAGTAAATGACCGGTTGTGCCTTTATGGGCATCCGGCGGTCGCGGGACAAGGGTGTTCCGAATCATTTCCGGCGTCAGCAGATGCTGCGACGGCTCCGCCTGGGCGACAATATGACCGGGAATGCCGATGTCGACAATGTGAAGGCTGCCGGTATAGGTCGCACCGGGCAGCAGCATGTGCCCGATTTTGGCAAAACCGAAGGTGGCCGTGGCATGGGCGCGGATACAGGCGCCGCGGGGCTGCCCGCTATCACTGTCCAGTCCGGAGGGGATATCAACGGAAAAAACCGGTTTGTTGAGCGCGTTGATAAAATCGATGATTTCCCGGAAGTACCCATCTACATCCGACTTCAATCCGGTCCCCAGAACGGCATCGACCCAGACGTCCTGAAGGCGCATGGCGGTTTTGTGTCTTTTAAAAGCACTTTTGTCCGGTATTTCATCCACCGCAATTCCCAAAGGCTTCAGGAGTTCAAGGTTGGCCGCGGCATCGCCCCGAACCGCGTTGCTTTCCGCCAGAAGATATACGCGCACCGCGATACCTTTCTGGAACAGACAGCGTGCGATGACGAACCCGTCGCCGCCGTTGTTGCCGCGGCCGGCAATGATTGCCACTTTTTGGCCGGTCAGACCGGGAAAGGTCTGGAGCAGAACCTGTGCCGCCCCGCGTCCGGCGTTTTCCATCAGCAGCCGGCCGGGGAGCCCGAATGTTTCAATGGTGCGGCGATCCATCGCCTGCATTTCAGCGGCGCTAACCAGATACATGGCTCAGCCTCCTGTCAGATATTAAAACCAGGTTCTTCTCCCAACCAGTTGGGAGAAAGGGTTCAAGGGTTCGGGGATTCAAGGGTTCAGGGGTTGTTTTTCTCCCAAACCCTTCTGCAGTGTTGCTCGGGATAGACGGAGCAGCCCTTCTCATTTGAGAGGTTAAGCCGAATCCCTCACTTTTGGGGAATGCGTTAGTCGCTTTATAATTTTTCAGCATTTCACTTGAACCTTGGAATCCTATAGGATCACCAATCAATCCGGAGATAATACTAAAATATATAAGGTTATTCCCGTTTGATCTTGCGATGATGACAAATATCGCCCGGCAGTGCAACAACAGAGTTCTCCCGCTTCAAAGCGGGTTTTGGTGTTCGGTTTGGACACAGGGAACACAACTGGCCGCCTGGGGCAAAACCAGCACCCGGGCATCCGGCCCTTTTTCTGCCAGGGCGGCATCGATTGCCGCCTGCGCCGATGCCGCCGGCTTGAAAAACATCCGGGCGGCCTCTTCTACAGGGATCCCGCTGCAGAAAAGATGGACGCTGTAGTGTTCCAGAGCCCGGGCGCACATGAAAGCCTTGGAGGAATGATCCCTGGTAAATCCTTCGCATTCAAAGCGGGTGATTACTTCCCGCGGGGTTTTGGCCTGTTTCAGCCAATCGGCATATTTGCCGATGCTGTCGCGGCATTCGGCAATCAGAACGATGGCGCCGCCGGGGGCGATGACCATCTCGGCGGTGGACATGGCCTTCTGGGACTGGTGCAGATCGATATCCCGGGGGTAGCCGCCGGGGGTGACAATCACCACGTCATAGCGGCAGGGGAGGTTCATCTGCCAGCTTTGCCGGCAGATGGAGACCCCCTGCTCGTGGGCCGTTTCCAGTTCGCCGGCAACCGCCGCCGCCACCTGGCCGCATGAGTTCTTGACGACATTCAAAATGAAGTCAACCCCTACCATGCGGGCGACTTTTACGGCTTCTTCGTGAAAGGGGTTTCCTTTCATCCATCCATAGGCCGGATGATAGGGGCGAATCGGGAAGGAATGATGCCGGTTTAATGTTTTTAACCCGGCAACACCCGGCATAACGCTTTTACGGCCGCCGCTGTAACCGGCTCCGTGGTGCGGCGTAATCAGGCCGGTGGCAATTTTAAAAGCAGCCTTCGCCACCCGGCTGTTGATCCAGACCGGCAGCCCCGAATCCGTATGGCCCAGGGGGGTGAGGCCGGCGGGGTCGTCGCAGTCATGGTTGACAATCCGCAGCCGGGAAGCCAGACCGGGACCGATCATCCCCTTGATTTCCGCTTCCGTGTTGGGGCGGTGGTTGCCCGTGGCAATGACGATCGTGACCTTGTCTTCTTCAATTCCGGCATGAGCCAAATCCCGGAGCAGCTCTTCCAGCATGATGCCGCTGGGGGCGGGGCGGGTGATATCGTTGATTACGATGACCGCATCCGGTTTTCCGGCAGCCAGCTGCGCCAGCAAGGGGGTGCCGATGGGAGCGTCAAGGGCCCTGCGAATTTCAGCCCGGATATCGCTCAGACCGGGAAGTTCCTTCGGGATAATCACCCGGGCATGATCCGGAATGTTCACCCTGACCTGTTTTTCACCATAGGGGATGTCAATTTCCAAGAGTCCTCCAAACCTGAAATGAATGCGGCAATTGAATCTAAATTGCAGAAAACGTGCTAAAAGGCAATAGATTGAAAGTCATTTCCGGTAACCCTCCATATGCCTTTCGGCTCGGCCCATCCCCCGGATCGGCGGGAGAAAGATATTCGGGTATTGTTGCCGGCGGGGAACCATGGTAACGTCGGCATATGTGTGTCGGTCCAAACCCGGATGCATTTAAACCCTGCAGCTGCAACGACAGGGTACAAACAAAAGGAGGGAGACGTGGAAAAAACTTATCAGGGTTGGTTGTATCAAAAACAGGCCGATACGGCCATCAAGAACCTTCGCCGCAACTGCTTTGAGGCCAAATACGTTCCGGACGCCAAAACGGCTTTTAATGAAATCATGGGAAGGATTCAAAGGGATGCCTGTATCGGGTTCGGCGATTCTCTGACGCTGAAAGAGATCGGCGTTATCGCGGAGTTGGAAAACGGAGGCTATAATTTTCTGAATCCCTGGAAAAAAGGGATTACCCGCCCGGAAAGCCTGGCCTTAAGAAGAAAAGCGCTGACTTCGGATATTTTTCTGACGGGAGCCAATGCCGTGACCATGGACGGCAAGCTGGTGAGCATCGACGGGCTCGGAAATCGCGTGGCCGGGATGATTTTCGGCCCCCTGAAGGTAATTGTGGCCGTGGGCGCCAATAAAATCGTCGCGAATGTCGCCGAGGGCATCGACCGGGTTAAAAAAATTGCGGCGCCGATCAATGCCTGGAAACACGACTATGCCCCGCCGCTGCGTTCACCCTGCGCCGATACCGGAACTTGCAGCGATTGCCGCCCGCCCGCCCGGCTTTGCTGCAACACGGTCATCATCGAAGGGTGCTCAAGGGATCAGGAACGGATTTGTGTCTTAATCATCGGAGAGTCGCTGGGCTTTTAAAACCCATCAGACATGATTGCGCAGCTGCAGCGCCAGGGGGTGGGGCTGCAGATAAAACTGGCCGCCCAGATAGGGCTGCCGGTATTTTCGGACATAATGATTGACCAGCGTTACCGGTACGATCAGGGGGACATAACCGGCGCGGTACTCATCGAGAATCTGGAGCAACTCCTGCTTTTCATCGGCTGAAATCTGCTTTTTAAAATAACCCATCAGGTGCTGCAGTACATTTACGTTCTTTTGAATGCTGCTTTTGTGTTTGAGGGCTTCGAGCAGGGCGGCTTCATAGATCCGGAACAATTCTTCGGCCGGATACGATTTGGCGGCAGCCACCAGTTTGCCCATGAAGCGGTAATGTTTTTCGCTGTGGGAAAGAATCAACAGTTTGTGCCGGGTATGGAATTCGACCAGGTCGCCGATATGTTTGCGGCCGGATGCGATCCGGCGCCAGCGTTGCAGCGTGAAAATACGCTCGATAAAATTCTCCCTGATCTTGGGATCGTGCAGCCGGCCGTCGTCTTCAACCGGAACCAGCGGAAAATGTTTCATAAAGGCTGCGGCAAAGAGGCCGCTTCCCTTTTTGACCGGCATTCCCTCTCCATTGAAGACACTTACCCGTTCCATGCCGCTGCTGGGGGATTTGCTTTTGAAGATAAAACCGCAGAGGTTTTCCTTTTCGAGATCCGGCAGCCGCTGTCCGGCCCATTGCAGCATCTGATCGGTGACGTCTTTTCGGGTTCGGGTGGTCACGAGACGGGGGGCTTCAGGCTCCCCCTCAAGGTGCATGGATTCCCGGGGAATCCCCAGACCGCATTCCGCTTCCGGGCAGACCGGCACAAAAGAGACATACTGACCGAGGGTGTCGGTTATAAAACGGTCCAGTTTGTGGCCGCCGTCGTAACGTACCTTTTGACCCAGGAGGCAGGCGCTGACGCCGATTTTAAAATCGTTTTCCATAATGGTTTTGCTAAGGAGTGCATAATTGAATAGACATCATTACGCCGCCTGCCATTGCTGCGGTTCGAATCGCGAAAAACTCCCGCATAAAGCAGCGTGAGGCCGAACAGGACCTGAGATGAATTCTATTCTTCCGCACCGATAAGGGGCAACACCTTATCAATCTTGAAATAAACAAGAAACCTGGATTCCGTGCGCCGTTCCCGGTCCGCGAGGTAAACCCGGCGGCTGAGGGCATCGATGAGTTCACTGTTTTCCTCTTCGCGGAGTTTGGTTAGGAAAAGCCGTTTCCCGCGATAGCCGGGGCCTTCTTCAATAAACAGAAAGGCCGCATGCGGGTTGGCTTGTATATTGGCATGCGTCAGCCGGTCACGCATGATGATCGCCAGGCTGCCGTCTTCCATGAAGTGCGGCCGGGAATATACGGCGGCATCCACCCGGCCGTCGCGGTCGGCAGTGGCCAGTACGCCGACGCCTTTACTGTTTTCAAAATAGGCTTCAAGTTTCGTATCCATGATGATCCTCCTTAATTAATCTTTTTTTCCTATGGTGTCATGTTTTTTATGCCTGCTGCAGGGTTCATTTCGGTTTCTGCGCTGCGGCCGATTCCTTCGGCGGCGGCAGCCGCAAGCGCAGATTCAACCAGTCATTCAGTTCCAGAATCCGCCGGGTCAGGAAGTAGCGGCCTTCGGCGAATGCGCCGTAATCGCCGCCGCCGGCCATGGCGGAGCTGAACCGGATGTTATTGGCATAAAACAGCCAGGTATCGGTCCACAAGCCTTCAACCGCTTCGTCAAAGGGGCTGGCGTTGCGGTCCAGGCCGTGTGCCAGTCCGTGTTTCCAGATATCCGCCATGATTTGAGTGGCCATGGCGGTGGCGGCATTGGTTTCAGCGATGGTGCTTTCATGCCGCTGCCAGTGTCCCTGTACCCAGCGGTCGTCGTGGCAGGAGCGGCAGACGGTCTGCATGGTTTCAGTCCGTTTTTTCCGGGTTTCGGCATCGATCAGGAAATCCGCGGCCGTACCCCCGCCGAAATCGGTGGGCAGCGCCAGCCCGTCCCTGTTGCGTATCACGGTGGTGTCCGGTTCCTTGGGCTGGGGATGGGCATATATCAGGCCGAAAATACGCCAGCCCAAACGGTCGCTCATCTGGTGGGTTCGTTTTGCAATGACCGACCCCTCCGTATCGACCAGCAGGCTGACATGACAGGCGGCGCAGGTGGGCGCTTTGAAATCACTGCCGACCGTCCAGGGCACCGTCCCGAAATCCCACCGGGAGTGCATGGCCGAAAATATATTTCCGTGTTTGCTGGCGCTATAGACCTTGTATGCGGGAACGTCGGGGCCGGCATGGCATTCCTTGCAGGTGTAAGGCTTTCTGGCCATCTCGATGGAAAAGGTGTGGCGGGTATGGCAGGCCGTGCAGGACCCCAGGCTGTCGTCCAGGTTGACGCGGCCGACGCCCTGGTTGGGCCAGCCGGAGATGATGGGAAACTGCATTTCGCCCATATCCGTATCCCGGGTTTCAAACCCGGATACCTTCAGGCGGGTACCATGACAGTAGTAACAGCTGTCGGCCCGGGTGTCGGGGTGGGAAGGTTTAAAGCCGATACGGCCCTCAACCCGTTCGGGTTTGCCGATGATGGACTGCTCCAGAACGTTATAAACAGGGTTTTCCGCCAGGTTTCCGTAGGCATGGGCCATGATGTTTCGGGAATACTGATCTTCTTCTTCGGCATGGCAGACGGCGCAATCTTTCGGGCTGACCACCAGATGGACTTCGTGGCCCATGTGATCGACGGTATCCTTGTGTGCGGAAGGCCTGAGGGTATGACATTCGGCACATCCCACCGCAACGGATTGCAAATCGACCGGGATCGATTTGCTGGAAACCTTAAGGCCGAGGCCTGTGACGGCGGCCGCATCCCTGGGGGTCATGCTGGCATGGCGGCTCTCTTTCCAGTCTTCCACGATGCCGGGGTGGATGACCGCATGGCAATCGAGACACTCCTGGGTGGCGCTGCTGACGGGGGCACCCAGGCAGACGCCGTTAAAAGCGGTAAAGAACAAAAACAGCAAGGCGGCAGAACGAAGAACTTTTTTCATGAGAATCTCCCTGGTTGTTTGTTCGGCTGAAAATGGGGCAACCCAAACGTATGAATCGGGAGCCCCTGCGTCAAGAAATTTTTTGTCTTTTGCCATGGCATTGCTCCGGAAGTTACGGGTCGATGGGACTATACCAAAAAGCGCTTCCGGAGACAATTCCTTCTTTGACAAGAAATCCTGTTTTGGCATATGATTGATTCCATGAAGAAAACAGGCGTCATCATCCTGGCGGCAATCCTTGTTTGCACGCTTGCTGCAGTCGGGTTTTATCTGGAGCTGTTGCGGTACGCAAAACGGCCGGCCGGAGAAAGTGCGGAAGAGAAAGTTGTCGCGGTCAATCCGGGGGAAGGTTTAAAATCCATTTCGCGGCGCCTGTTCAGTGCCGGAATTATACAAAGCCCTTCAAAATTTTCATTCCTGGCGCGTATCAAGGGGTATGATAAAAGGGTAAAAACCGGTGAATACCGCTTTTCCGCCAGGTTGACACCGGCTAAAATACTCGAAATGATGGTCAGCGGGAAGGTGATTCTCTATAAGGTTACCGTTCCGGAGGGCTACACCCTGCGACAGATTGCCGCGGTGGTTGCGGAAACGGGCCTGGCTAAGGCGGAAGACTTTCTGGTGGCGGCCGGAAATTCCGTCCGGGTAAGTAACGAGGGAATCGGAGCCGATACCTTTGAAGGATATCTGTTTCCGGACACGTATTATTTTCCGAAAGACATCGGGTTTGCCAAGATAGTGGACACCATGGTCCAGCGGTTTTATTCGGTATTCCGGCCGGAATGGAAAAAGCGGGCGGAGGAGCTGGGGTTTTCCGTTCACGAGATCGTGACGCTGGCCTCCATTATTGAAAAAGAAACCGGGTTGCCCGCCGAACGCCCGCTGATATCCTCGGTTTTTCACAACCGGCTGAAAAAAGGGATGCGGCTTGAAAGCGATCCCACCGTCATATACGGCATCGAAGGGTTTGACGGAAATATTACCCGGAAAGACCTGGCGGCCGAAGGGCCTTATAATACCTATCGGATCAGGGGGCTGCCGCCCGGTCCGATTGCCAACCCGGGGGTCCGTTCGCTGGAGGCGGCCCTTTATCCGGCCTATTCCGATTACCTGTATTTTGTTTCCAAAAAGGACAACTCGCATCAATTTTCCACGAATTATATCGATCATAAACGGGCCGTAATGAAGTATCAGCTGAATCGATAAAATCGTGCTTGCTAAAGAGGTACCGAAATCCATGGACTTTAAAACGCTTTCGGCCGAACAGGCCGCCGGCCAGCGCCTGATAGTCGGTTTCGAGGGGACCGGGCTCAGCCAAAACCTGAAATTTTATATCGGGACCCTTAAGGTCGGCGGTGTGATCCTGTTTTCAGCCAATATCGAAGGTCCCGGCCAGATTACGGATCTGTGCCGATCGATCCAGACGTATGCCCGCAGCTGCGGCCAACCGCCGCTTTTTATCGCCATTGATCAGGAAGGCGGCCGGGTAGCTCGGCTTAAAGCTCCCTTTACCCAGTTTCCCGGAAATCCGGCCATGGAAGGGGTAGACGATGCGGCCGAATTCGGGCGGGTGACGGCTTCAGAATTAGCCGCCATCGGAGTGAATATGAACCTGGCGCCGGTCCTGGATGTCGTGCCGGAAGGGTTTGCCGGCATCATGACCGAGAGGGCCTTCGGGCCTGACCCCGATTGGGTTTCCGAACTCGGCCTGACGGTCATCTCACACCTACAGGCGCATAATGTCATGGCGGTTGCCAAACACTTTCCCGGTATCGGCCGGACCACCCTGGATTCACATCTGGACAAACCCGTCCTGGATGCGGAATTCAAGGAGTTAGACCGATTCGATCTGCCGCCCTTTAAAAACGCCGTTGCCGGCGATGTGGCCGGCATGATGCTGTCCCATGTCGTCTACTCCGGAATCGACCCTGCCTGGCCGGCGAGCCTGTCGCTGGAGATAGCCGACAAACTGCTGCGAAAGCGGCTCGGATTCGGGGGGATCATCCTGACCGATGACCTGGATATGGGCGCCATCGTAAAATATTACGATATCGAGACGGTCATGGAAAGGATCATTGCGGCGGAGATCGACATCACCCTGATCTGCCACGAGAGCCCTAAAATTGAAACGGCTTTTGAGATCCTGTTAAGGAGCTATGCGGACAGGGCGAATAATACCCCGGGCGGTACCGAAGCGATCCGGAGAATCATGGGGCTGAAACGGAAGTACCTGGCGGCAATTTGAAAAATGAGGCGAAACTTCTATTTCAGCTTAGGAAACTGGGTACTGGGATTCGGGTCAGTAGCCAGTGGCTCCACCTCATAGATTCAAATAAGAAGCACGAATTCCGAAACCCGAAACAATACCGAATGATCAAAATTCAAATGAACTAAACAATAGGTTTATCTAACATGGCTAACATAATTTTGTTTTTGTCATTCGGGTATTCGATATTTGAGTTTGTTTCGAATTTCGATATTCGGATTTAGAATTTTGTCTCCGGCTTTCAGGTAATTGACGCCTTCCGAGCATAGAACAAAGCCGACCTCTCTAAGATCGGACATCTACTTATTTGGTCCTTGAATACACATCCGCGCGGATATCCGCGAACCGGCCTTCCTTCAGATAGCGATACCCTGCGGCCGCGATCATGGCGGCATTGTCGCCGCACAGCTCCAGGGGAGGCAGGTGAACTGCAAGCCCCGCCCGGGCGGCATCCGTGCGGATGCGCTCCCGCAGCCGGCTGTTGGCGGCCACTCCCCCCACCAGCGCAAGATGCCGACACCCTTTTTGCAGACAGGCGCTGACAGTCTTAAAGGTCAGCACATCAACAACCGCCTCCTGGAAGCCGGCCGCAATATCGGCAGCCTTTTCCCTGTATTCCGCCGGATGGGTTTGGATAAACCGATTGACCGCTGTTTTGATGCCGCTGAAACTGAAGTCAAAACCGGACTTGTCCAGGTAGGCGCGCGGGAACTCGATTGCAGCAGGCTTTCCGGCCCGGGCCAGGCGGTCGATTACGATTCCGCCGGGATATCCCAGCGCCAGCATTTTGGCGACCTTGTCAAAGGCCTCACCGGCCGCATCGTCCCGGGTCTGGCCCAGCAGGATTATCTCTAAATAATCGGTCACATAATACAGGTTGGTGTGTCCGCCGGATACCAGCAGGGCGATGAACGGAAACGGCGGCGGAGACGGCTGCAGGAAAACCGAATGAATGTGACCTTCCAGATGATTGACGCCGATCCATGGAAGCTGAAGGGCATAAGCCAGGGCCTTGGCGTATGAAAACCCCACCAGGAGGGAACCGATCAGCCCGGGGCCCTGGGTAACGGCCAGGCCGTCCAGACGGTTCAGTTCAACACCGGCCCGATCGAGGGCTTCGGTCACCACCGGAACAATGGCCTCTAAGTGCTTGCGGGAAGCAAGCTCCGGGACGACGCCGCCATAACGGTGGTGAACATCGATCTGGGAAGCCACCACCGAAGATAATATCCGGGTTCCATCCACAACCACTGCGGCTGCGGTTTCATCGCAGGAGGTTTCTATTCCGAGTATTTGCATAAAGCCATTCAGCTCTCCAGGTCGACATCGTCAATGTGAATGGAGAAGCGCTTTAAAAAAAGGCCGTTTTTCCGGCAGAAGTCCACAACGGTATTAAACTTGTCCGCATCACGGTGATGATAGGATACCAGAATGCCTCCGAACGGGTGTTTTTTCTGAAGCGCGGGCAGGTCGGCAAAGGTGCCCAGGATGGGATAGCCCTGGATTTTTTTGCCGGTTTTCAGGTAATCGTCATCGATGAATCCCAGCGGCTTGATTTTGAGCCGGGGATTATTGAGCAGTTCGCGCACCAGGATTTCACCGCCGCGGCCGGCGCCGTAAATCAGGACCGTATCGCCGCTGAGGGTTTTGCGTTTAAAGCTGTCCGTAAAAAGGCGGAACGAGCCGCGGGTGCCCACCAGCAGCCCGGTGGTCAGGACCCAGTCGACAATGAAAATCCCCTTTGAAAAGTCCTTGAAGCGGAATAGAAATGTGACCATCGCAACCGCAAGGAGCGAAGCGAGGGTTGAGGCCTTCAGGTATACATATACATCGTTGGTGCTCATGTAGCGCCAGATGCCGCGGTAAACTCCAATGGAAAAGAACATCAGGAACTTGCAGGCGATCACTGCGGGCAGTGACTGTAAAAACACCCTGAAATAATAGGGAAACTGTCCGGAATCAAACCGTAGGCGGTACGACAGGTAATAGCTGAAGGCTACCAGGAATAAATCCAGAAGGACCAGCATCATCTGGCGTTTATAGGTCAGCTCCACCAGCATGGGGGTAAAGGTGCGGTCCCGCAGGCGTGAAAATTCTTTCTCAGGATAAACGCGCAACTGGGCCAGATAAATTCCCATCAGCAGAATGGACAGAGCCAGCGGGATTATGACGGCCGGGGAGGTGAGCGTATCGGTTTTGCTCACAAAAAGAGCGGCCAGGCCGGATACGGCCGCAGTGCCGTATAAAAACAGGACGGCCCCTTTTTCGCTGAAGCCCATCAGCACCAGGCGATGGGAGGTATGGTCCTTGCCCCCCACGGAGGCCTTGCGGCCGCTTAAAATCCGGATGAGAGTTACCAGGGTGGTATCGAAAATGGGGACCATCAGCACCATGATCGGCACGGCAACGGCGGAAAGCCGGTTGTCGCCGCCTGATCCGGAGTACTGCAGCCCCAGGACCGCCAGGGTAAATCCGATCAAAAGGCTGCCGGAATCGCCCATGAAGATGGACGCGGGATTAAAGTTGTAAAACAGAAAGGCTGCCAGGGATCCGGCTAAAATCACGGCAACGAGGGAAGCCTGTGGCTGGGTGCCGGCGAATAACACTGCCAGGTAGGATGCCGCAATCAAGCCGATGCCGGCGCACAGGCCGTCCATGTTGTCCAGGAGGTTGAAGGCATTGGTGATGCCGATGATCCAGAGCATGGTCAGGGTGGTGTCGATGGTCAGGGAGGTGACCCACTGGAGCCGAAACCCCAGGAAGGTCACGATGGCCGCCACCAGAATCTGGCCGATGAGCTTGGTATACGGTTTGATGCGGATGAAATCATCGATGAGCCCCAGTGCAAACAACAGGAGTGTTCCAATGAAGATGAGCGCAGCGATGTCGGGCGGATGGAACCCCTTGACAACCGGGGCCAGCAGAGGCCGGAGGGAAGCAAAGTCTGATAAAAAAAACAAGGGCGCGGCGATGCCGGTAAAAATGGCAATGCCGCCGAGGAGCGCGGTGGGCTCTTTGTGCCAGCGTTCCTTTTGGGGGTACGCCATCCACCCTTTGCGCATGGAGAGGGCTCGAACCAGCGGCGTCAGTGCCAGACAAAGCGCAAAAGCAGAAAACGGAAGGAAGTATCGCATGATCTCAAGCCGTCGGATTTTTTTTGTCTGAAACGCTTCCACCGGAAGCGCCGGCTCTGATGCCTCAGCCGCGGCAGGAAGGGGTGGTGCGCCGGGCTTTGGCGATCCAATCCATGAAAACCAGAAAACGATTCTTCAGCAGTTGCCACCGAAGCTGAATGCCGTTATTGTCACGGTTTGACACGGTCACGATCAAACCCAGGACAGCCGGTTGCGGGAATTTTTGCGTTCGATAATTTCACCGATAAAGAAAGCGCGTTCATTCATGCCGTTGAGTCGCTCGTAGAAATCCTGGGAATGCCTTTCCGGTACGACGGCAATCAGGCCGATGCCGTTGTTGAAAGTCCGCAGCATTTCCGGCACGGTTACATTGCCCGCCTTTTGCAGAAAGTGGAAAACGGGGGGGACCTCCCAGCTGTCTTTGCGGAGCAGCACTTTACAGCCTTTGGGAATAATCCGCAGCAGGTTGTCGGATATGCCGCCGCCGGTAATATGAGCCAGCCCCAGGACCGGCAGGTCGCGGATGATGTTCTGGATGGTCTCGGAATATATCTTGGTGGGTGCGAGGAGTTCCTCTCCCAGGGTGCGGCCGAACTCGGGTATGTGGGTTTCAGGGGTCAGTTTGAGTACGTCAAAGCAGATTTTGCGTACCAGCGAGTATCCGTTGCTGTGAAGGCCGTTGGAAGCGATACCGATGATGATGTCGCCGACATGAATTTCGGAGCCGTCAATAATTTTGTCGTTATCCACGATCCCCACCGCAAATCCGGCCAGGTCATACTCGTCTTTGTTATAGAGGCCCGGCATCTCGGCGGTTTCGCCGCCGAGAAGAGCGCATTTGGCGATCCGGCAGCCCTGGGCGATGCCGGTGATGATTTCGGTAAAAACTCTTTTTTTCAGCCTGCCGACGGATAAATAATCGAGAAAGAAAAGGGGTTTGGCGCCCTGGACGGCCACATCGTTGACGCTCATGGCCACGAGGTCGATTCCGATGGTGTCATGCTTGTCCATCATGAAGGCGATCTTCAGTTTGGTCCCGACCCCGTCGGTGGAACTGACAAGGACGGGTCGTGCGATGTTGGCGATATTGAGGGAAAAAAGACCGCCAAAACCGCCGATTTCGCCAAGAACCCCTGAACTGCGGGTCTTTTTGGCAATTTTTTCAATCGTTCCGATTAATTTATTGGCCTTGTCGATATCGACGCCGGCATCCGCATAGGTTAATGATTTGCTCATATCCTCTCCTGAGAGTAAATTCCGGAAAAAACTTAAAAAAAACTAAACCGGTTTAGGGTAAAAGTCAAAACAAATTTTGACATCATCCCAATCGTGTTGTAATGATACACCATTCTTGATTTTTTGTATTCCATATTTTCAGAGGTGAATTTCAATGGCACAATTTGCACGACTGGACCGGCTTCCCCCCTATGTGTTCGCAACCGTAAACGCCATCAAGATGGAAGCCCGGCGGGCGGGCGAAGATATCATCGATCTGGGCATGGGAAATCCGGACATGGGGACGCCGCCCCACATTGTGGAGAAGCTTGTGGAAGCTTCCCAGAAACCCCACAATCACCGCTATTCAGCCTCCATGGGGATTGCCCGGCTGCGGCTGGCGATAGCGGACTGGTACAGACGCCGCTATGATGTCGATATCGATCCTGAAAGTGAAGCCATCGTCACCATCGGCGTTAAAGAAGGGCTGTCGCACCTGGTTCTGGTGACCATCCGTCCCGGCGACGTGGTCTTTTCGCCGACCCCGACCTACCCGATTCACCCGTATTCGGCCATCATCGCCGGCGGCGATGTTCGTGGGATCCCCCTGGGTCCGGACTGCGACTTTTTTGAAAACCTGATGCACGCGACCCGCCAGACCTGGCCCCGGCCCAAACTGCTGATTATCAGCTATCCCCATAATCCCACCACCGAGGTGGTCGATCTCGAATTTTTTGAAAAGATCGTGGCCTATGCCAAGGAGCACGGCATGATGGTCATCCACGATTTTGCATACGCCGATCTTGTTTTTGACGGTTACACCGCACCCAGCTTTCTGCAGGCCAAAGGAGCCAAGGATGTAGGGGTGGAGTTTTTCTCCCTGTCAAAGAGTTACAACATGCCGGGATGGCGCGTGGGATTCTGCGTGGGCAATAAGGAGACGGTGGCGGCCCTGCGGCGCATTAAAAGTTATCTTGATTACGGCGTTTTTCAGCCGGTTCAGATCGCCTCCATTATCGCCCTGAACGGTCCCCAGGAGTGTGTGACGGAAATCCGCGAAACGTACCGCGAAAGACGGGACACGCTCATAGCGGGCCTCAACCGGGCGGGATGGAATATCAGCAGCCCCAGGGGGACCATGTTCGTATGGGCCAGAATCCCGGAAAAATTCAGGAACATGGGGTCGGTGGAATTCTCCAAATTTTTAATCAAGGAGGCCCAGGTGGCGGTTTCGCCGGGACTGGGTTTCGGCGAATACGGCGATGAGTATGTCCGCTTTGCCCTGATTGAGAACAATATGCGCATCAACCAGGCGGTGAGGGGGATACGGAAGGTGATGTGAGGAGGAAGGGGTCATATGAAAAAGATTCATGTGGGACTGCTGGGCTGCGGCACCGTGGGAACCGGTGTTGCCAGGCTCTTGCTGGATAACCGGGAGCTGATCCGTTCCCGGGTGGGCGCCGAAATCGTTCTGAAGCGGGTGGCGGATGTCGACCCGGACAGGGACAGGGGCGTGCATTTCGATAAGGGGGTCATGGTAACGGACGCCCGGCAGGTTGTGGACGATCCGGAAATCGATATCATTCTGGAAATGATCGGGGGTGAAGGGATTGCCAGGGACCTGATCATGCGGGCCATCGATAACGGCAAGCCGGTGGTGACGGCCAACAAAGCGCTGCTGGCCCGGCAGGGGAACGCGATCTTCAGGGCAGCCGGGCAAAAAGGGGTGGACCTTGCCTTCGAGGCCAGCGTCGGCGGCTGCATGCCGGTGGTAAAGACCATCCGGGAGTCCCTGGCGGCCAATCGGATCCGGTCGATGATCGGCATCCTCAACGGCACCTGCAATTATATTTTTACCAAAATCACCCATGAAAAAAGCACCTTTGCCGCCGCCCTGGCGGAAGCCCAGGCCGGCGGGTTTGCCGAGGCCGATCCGACCCTGGACGTGGAAGGGTTCGACACGGCCCACAAGCTGGCGATTTTGTCGTCCCTGGCCTATGGCATGGAAATCAATTTTGACGATATTTATATCGAGGGGATTTCAGCAATAACGCCCCTGGATATCGAATATGCCGAGCAGTTCGGCTACCGCATCAAGCTGCTGGCCATCAGCAAGGACAAGGGGGATGCGGTCGAGGCGCGGGTGCATCCCACCATGATACCGGAGAACAACATCCTGTCGAACGTCAACGGCACCCTGAACGCGCTGACGATCTCAGCCGACGCCGCCGGCGAGATCCTCCTTTCCGGCCACGGCGCCGGGATGATGCCCACCGCCAGTGCGGTGCTCAGCGACACGGTGGATCTGGCCCGCAACCTCATCTACGGGTCCGTCGGCCGGCTTCCGCTGCTTTCCTTTCAGGCCGATCGGATCCGCAGGGTACCGGTCTTGCCGGTGGATGAAATTTTTACCCACTATTATTTCCGCTTTTCCGCTTTGGACCAGCCCGGCGTTCTGTCCAAGATAGCCGGCATATTGGGGGAACATGACATCAGCATCAAGTCGGTTCATCAGAAGGGACGCAAAACAAACGGGTCCGTACCGCTTGTCATGGTGACGCACCTGGCCAAGGAGGCGGGTGTCAAGAAGGCCCTGTTAAAGATGACCTCGCTTGAGGCGGTCAGCGCCCGTCCGGTCCTCATCCGGATCGAAGATGCGGAAGGACAGGATTAGCTTTTTATTGATATTTGAATTTGTTTCGAGTTTCGATATTCGGATTTCGAATTTTGTTAATGGCATATACGCAAATTATGTCCTCTGGGTTTAGACCAAAGCCGGTCCCTTTGGGGTTGTATATCTACTATTACAATTGGAATGGATAACGCTTTATGTACATAGTCTGCTCGGATCTGGAAGGTGTTTTTGTACCGGAAATATGGATCAGCGTGGCCCGGAAAACAGGAATTGAGGCGCTCAAGCTAACCACTCGCGATGAACCCGACTATGATGTTCTCATGCGCAAACGGATCGCCATCCTCAGGGAAAACAACCTGAAACTGGCCGATATCACCCGGGTCATCAGCGGCATGGATCCCCTGGAAGGCGCGCCTGAATTCCTGGACTGGCTGAGATCCGTCTCACAGGTGATTATCCTGTCCGATACGTTTGTTGAATTTGCCGGTCCGCTCATGCAAAAGCTCAAATGGCCGACGCTTTTCTGCAACTCCCTGGAGGTGAATGCAGACGGAATCATCAGCGGATATGCCCTGCGCCAGCCGGACGGCAAGCGCAAGGCCATTGTCGCCCTCAAAAGCCTCAGCTACAAGGTTATTGCCATGGGCGATTCTTATAATGATATTAACATGATTCAGACGGCCGACACGGGCATCCTCTTTCGGCCGCCCGAGAATGTAAAAGCAGAGTATCCGGACCTCCCGGTTGCCGAAGGGTACGAAGAACTGAAAAAGCTGATGCAGCCGGTGCTGGAGAAATAGGGTATTCAGGTTTCAGGGGTCAGGGGCCAGGGATACAAGAGAAGTGCGAGTAGCTGATAAGCCTGTAAGGCAGGAGGATTGAGATAATAAAAGAACTTTGCATATCGTTCCCCCTTTGAAAAGGGGGACAGGGGGATTTTTATAAAGGCTGCGGTAAGTCCATTCGAGAAAAAACCCTTGAACTGTGAATTGTGAACCCCCGAACCGTAAACCCCCGTTTAACGGGAAGGATGCATTAATACAAAAACATGCTTTGCCATCGTACCACCAGCCGGGTCATATACGGCGACACCGACAACATGGGAGTGGCCTACCACGCCAATTATCTGCGCTGGTTTGAAATGGGCCGCACCGAGATGTTCCGGTTCCTGGGGCTTACCTACAAGTCCATCGAATCCAGGGGCGTTTATCTGCCCGTTTCCGAGGCGTACTGCAAGTTCAAATCTCCGGCCCGTTATGATGACCTGATCGTGATCGAAACCACCCTGGATACACGTGTCAGGGGCGGGATCAAGTTCGACTACCGCATATATCGGGAAGACGGTGAAACGCTTCTGGTGCAGGGGTACACGAAGCACGCCTGCCTGAACGGCAGCGGCCGGGTCGTTCGTCCCCCGGCATTTTTAATGGAATTGATCGCCGCCCACAGCAAAGAAGCCTGATGCTAAGGTTTGGAAAAATTCAATGGATATATCCAAATTCAGCGGTTGCAACGTCCTGGTGATCGGCGACCTGATTATTGACGAATACATCTGGGGCGAGGTCGAGCGGATATCGCCGGAGGCGCCGGTCCAGATCGTTTCGGTAAAATCCGAAGGGTATACCCTGGGGGGCGCCGGCAACGTGGTCAATAACCTCAGAAGCCTGGGGGCCGGCGTTGCCGTCATGGGGGTTGTCGGTCGCGGGAGCCATGGCGACCGCATCCTTAAAAAGTTTGCGGACTTGGGCGTCGATACCGGCGGGGTCATCCGGGAAAAGGACCGGCCCACCACCCGCAAAACCCGCGTTATTGCAGCCAGCCAGCAAGTCCTGCGCATCGATCATGAAACCCGCCGGGATATTTCCGCCCAAACCTTCCGGAAATTGAGTGCCGGCCTCAAAACCGGCATCGCTTCGGCCGATATCATCCTGGTTTCGGATTACGGCAAAGGGGTGGTGACGACGGCGCTCTTTGCCCGGATAATTGAAATCGCCCGCGATCTCGATAAAATGACGGTTGCAGACCCCAAGGGGCTTCTTTTCGACAAGTATAACGGCGCGGGTCTGTTGACGCCGAACCTGAAAGAGGCGGCATTGGCGGCGGGGATAGAAATGATAACGCCGGCAACGCCTGCTGCGGTCGGCGAGCGGCTGTTGCGGACCCTCAAGGTTGAAAACCTTCTGATAACCTGCGGCAAAGACGGCATGGTGCTGTTTGAGAAAGGTCGGCCCCCTTTTCAGATCCGGGCCGAGGCCCGCCAGGTTTATGACGTTTCCGGCGCCGGGGATACCGTCCTGGCAGTCCTGGGGCTGGCGCTGGCCGCGGGGGCGTCGTTGAAGGAAGCGGCCGCGGTTGCCAATACCGCTGCCGGTATTGTCGTGGGAAAGGTCGGGACGGCAACCGTGTCGCCCGAAGAGCTGGCCGATGCGCTGAGTCCGCCCGATGATGTCGCCGCCCGGAAATATAAAAGTTTGGCAGAACTGACGGAGGCGGTGGGCGAACTTAAAAAGCAGGGCAAGAAAGTCGTCCTGACCAATGGCTGTTTCGATCTGCTGCATGCCGGGCATATCCGGCTTTTTCAGGCTTCGCGGCAACTGGGCGACGTGCTGATCGTCGCCCTTGATGATGACGCTTCTGTTAAAACGCTCAAAGGGGCCGGCCGGCCGGTCCTGCTGGTGCAGGAACGGGTCCGGATCCTGAGCGCACTGGACAGCATTGATTATGTGGTTGTTTTTGCAACCGCAGAGCTGCCCCGGCTGCTTGAAAGCATCCGACCCGACGTTCTTACCAAGGGGAGCAACTACGAGTCGGCCGAGGTGTTCGGGCGCGATCTGGTGGAGCGGCACGGCGGCCGGGTGGCCCTGGTAAAGGTTGCCGAAGAGATCTCATCCAGCAGCATCATCGATGCCATCAAGAAGGGGGGATGAATAAAAAAGGATTCAGGGGGTCCAGGGTACAAGAGTCAGAAGAATAGGCTGAAGGCTGAAGACTGAAGGCAAATAGGAAGAAGGATAGAGTGATTGACGAGTTATCGGTCAGAAGCATAAAGCTGGGAAACTGATAACCGTGAACCGTGAACCTTTGAGCTGTGAACCTTGAACCCTTGAACCCCTGAACCGTGAACTCCGTTTATATGCTTTCCATCACCGAAAAACCCGAAGGGCTTGTCATTAAAGTTTTTGTGCAGCCCAAAGCATCCGGGAACATGATCGCCGGTCTATACGGCGACGCCCTTAAAATCAAACTGACGGCGCCGCCGGTGGAAGGGGCCGCGAACAAGATGTGCCTGAAATACCTGGCAAAGTGTCTCAAAATCCCCCCTGCTGCACTTGAACTTCTTTCCGGCCAGAGCAGCCGCACCAAACGGATCCTGGTTCGCTATGGGTCCGATGATGTTTCCGTAGCGGAAAAAGGACGCATGAAAGAAAAGGTGATGGGCCTCCTGCCGGAGGGGTCGGCACTTTAAGACATCCTCAGAAATTGTTCATACACACCATAATTTTAAGGAATGGTTTGTATATCGGAAGGACGCCCCCCAGCTTTTGAGCTTCCCGGCCTTAAAGCTTTTGCTTCGCTCGACCCCCTGAGCCCTCGAATCCTGGAACCCTTTCAGGATCTTCTTTTTTTTAGTGATGATCCTGAAAGAATTGTTCTTGACAAGCGGTCTGAAATTAATTAGAAATACAATTCTTCGATGCGGGGTGGAGCAGTCTGGTAGCTCGTCGGGCTCATAACCCGAAGGTCGTTGGTTCGAATCCAGCCCCCGCTACCAAACCAATAAAGGAGTTGGAATCCGTTCCAGCTCCTTTTTTATTCTGCATAATTGCTTGACAAAACAGCCGATTAGTGAAAATAGGTCAAAAAGTTCCATAGCGCGTCAACCTTTAAAAAGATCTTAAAGGGAAAGCTTATGAAACGAACGTAGAAACCCCATTTCTTAAAAGGAGATGGGGTTTTTCATTATGAGGGTACGGTTCGGCGATGATTCAAGGGCAGGATCGGCCAAATTCACATGACGTCTCCATTTAAAAAGGAGAACAACATGAAATTCATTCATTTAAGCGATTTGCACTTTCATCGTTCCAAGTCGGATAATCTTTCGGCCGTGGCGGTGCTCGACCATGTCAAGCAGAACTACCCGCGCCACCATCTGGTCATCACCGGCGATATTACCGATGACGGCCATGAAAAGCAATTCGAACGCGCCTTTGAGGCCCTGAAGCCTTTTAAGGGAAGGGTCTTTATTTGCCCCGGGAATCACGACTTCGGGGCGGCCGGTAATTTCTACAGCCGGGAACGCGCCGTAAGGTTTGACGAGATGCTGTCCGTCCCATTAGACCAGGGGGGTACTTTTACCCGCGACAACACCCCGGTGGTGCATGTGCTCAGCGAGCAAAATCACGATGTCATGCTCATCGCTCTGGATAGCAACCTGGAAACGGATCACTTTTTTGATTTCGCCTGCGGAGAAGTGGGGGGCAAGCAATTGTCGGCCCTGGACGCTATCTTGTCCAATCCCTCATCCGGCCGGATGACCAAGATTCTGTTCCTGCACCATCATCCTTTCATCCACAACAATCCATTCATGGAACTGACCGATGCCCGCGATCTCATGCGCACCATGTATGGCCGGATCGATCTGGTTTTGTTCGGGCATAAGCATGAATCCAGGCTGTGGAAGCAATATGGGGGCATCTCCTATGTCCTGGCCGCCGATAATTCTCCCGGCAAGGACTTTGCCCGTGAAATTACGGTCAGCAAGGGCAAAATCAGCGTGGATGATTTGAAAATCACTTAACCGGCATCTTAAACCGCAAAAACCGGGTCCAAAAACGAAACATGTAAGGTGTTCCCGGAATTCGGAATTGGAGATCATTTTTGTTGTCCTTGGGCTATTCGGCCAAATTGGTTTCGACACCAAGCGCCGCGGCACGCTCCGCCCATTGTTTGCGAGCCAGAACCCGCATGTCTTCGACTTTGTCCGTTTCGTCCATAATTTCCATGCCGATTAAAGTCTCAACCAGATCTTCGAGCGTCACCAATCCTGTCGTACCTCCATACTCATTGACGACAATAGCGATGTGCTGACGATCCTTTAGAAAACGCTCAAGCAGGGCGGATAATGATACCGACTCAGGAACCGCAAAGATTTTTCGTTTAATTGACGAAAGCTTCTCCTCACTGCGTTTCTGGGTGCTGAATATCAAGACATCATCTTTAAGAACAAAGCCGGTTATGTCGTCAAAGCCCTTCCCGTAGATGGGCAGGCGCGAGAACGGAGTTTGGGTGACATGCTTCAACGCATCCATTATCTTCAAATTTTCGGGGAGAGCTGAAATAACGGTGCGTGGAGTCATTATATCCGTCACTTTTAGCCCCTCGAACCGGAACAGGTTTCGAATAATCAGTGACTCTTTACTTTGAAGATGCCCTGTCTGTTCACCGACCCGCGCCATGGCGACGAATTCATCGCGGCTGAACACATGCACGTCCTTGCCGCGTGCAATAAACCAAGTTGTTCTCTCCGAAATCCATACGATCGGATAAAGAATCATAATCAACGTATTCACAAAAGCCGCAACAGGCCCGGCGAGCTTCGACCAGTAGACGGCGCCGATTGTTTTGGGAATAATTTCCGAAAAGAAAAGAATCATCAATGTCATTATTGCCGAGAAGAGACCCAACCAGACGCTTCCAAATACGACTGCGGCTTTGGCTCCGGCGCCAACAGCTCCAGCCGTATTGGCGATCGTGTTCAAAGTCAAAATCGCCGCAAGCGATTGGTCCACTTTATCCTGCTTGAGCCGTTTTAACAGCGCCGCTCGCTTGGGTCGTTTTTCTTTCAGATTTTCAATATATGATGGCGTAACGCTCAAGAGGACGGCTTCAGATATGGAACATAGAAATGAAAGCAACAATGCCATCACTACATAGACGATTAGTATTACGGCATCATTGCTGATGGGTGCGCTTGGATTTTCAGCCCCACTTGCAAGCGACGTTGTGACAAAGCTTAATGTTAATGCAAAGAACGATATGAGGTTAGTTTTCTTGGGTGACAATTTTAACTGCTCCTGTTTATTTCAACTCTGGAATAGTGGATTTAATCCGGCTCTTTAAAACTTGACATCGGCATCCTCATCTTCTTCGCTTTTCATAGTAAAATTCGGCCTGACAACGTCTTCTGATTCTAAAACATGACGGTTATCCTCTACCCTTAACCATCTGACTATTGATAAACATAGTAAAATAAACAGGAAGATAATAATAAAAAGTACAATTGTGGGATTCGGTTGTAAAAATATTTGCCACCTGGTGAGGCTTTTTTCATCTAATTTTTCAGCTCCAATTCGATCGGGTGTGCCCAAATCCACGCCGTCAATTCTTGAGGTTTTTGGGGACTGTTTTGGTGAAAGTACAGGCAGTTTGATCTTCTGACCAATCATTAACTGATTGATATTTTTTATGTCGTTAAATTCGGCTATACGGGTAAATTGCGTGTGATCCCCGTAGTATTCAAATGCTATTTTTGAAAGACTGTCGCCTGCTTTAACCGTATGAACATTAAGAATCTGTGGCGTGTCGGCATTCGAAGCATGTGCAGCTGTATCAGGTAAGGATATTAATATTAGCACTAAAAATAGTATTAAAAAGGATTTCGGCTTCAATTCAATACCCTATTCATTAAAATGTCTCTGCAGCTTTCCCGAGGATTTGAACGTAACCATCTTCCGTTCTTTGAGCATTATATCCCCAGCTGAAGCCGGGGTTCCTCCCCCTCCGTTTCCTTTTGGGTATTTTGGTGAGTTCGGCCGCCCATTCCGGAGCAAGGCGGCCGGGCATCGGAGCGAAGGGACGCCGGTTATTTTTAAAGATCTCAGATTACGATTTCTAAGTCAAATGGGATTTTTTCCCACCCGATATCATACGAACCATTCTTCAGATACAACCTACCACCTGTGGTCACTATCCGGCAAAGCGGCTTCAACTTCACCCTTGGTCGCCTTGGATCTGAGGCATTCCGGGCTTTTGCAACGTCAGGGTCTATATCGCGAAAAATAAAGCGGGCAGAAATATGTCTGAAACGGTCAGAAGGATGGCGCCTGAAGGGAATTTCCTCCATAACAAATTCATGAATTTATAAACAGTTATCCATCTATCCCATGGGATTCCGGTCGAAACGAAGGGTAAATCATACACAAAGCCGATTTTTAAAGAATCGAAATTATGAATATAAATAAGTGATATCGGCATGATAGGAAGTTTTAGGGATCCTGGCATGTTTATTGTATGTGTTAAAAGGCAGGTTGGATGTATTTCGGAAGGGTAAACGATTTTCCAGGATACAGTCATAAAATATGAGGTAAAAAAATGCGAAATCCAGTGTTACAAAAACCGAACAAATCGATAGAAAAGGGGTCCACTTTCGGGCGGTGTGTTCGGTTGAAAAAGAATGAAGCCTTAATGGCGGGATTCCGGATTCTGATAGTGGACGATGAGAAGAGTGTCAGGGAATGTCTTTCCTGGATGCTGAACAGCATCGGTTTTAGAGCATCCGTTGCCGGCAGCGGATTCGAAGCGCTGGGAATGTTCAGACAGGAAGCGTTTGAGCTTGTTCTGACGGATCTTAATATGCCCGGAATGAATGGCTGGCGGCTGTCCCGTAAAATAAAAGAAAAATCGCCGGCAACAACGATCATGATGTTGACCGGGGAAGAACCCGCAGGCGTCATAGCGAAGATGCGGGAAAGCTGCGTGGATTCCGTGATGTTCAAACCCTTTAAGATAGCAGAAATAAAACGCGCCATCCTGCAGATTCGGGATAAAGCCCGGGCGGCCCATTTCTAAGCATTATGAATACCCCAATTCAGAGTCCGAATACTGGCGAAGGGGAGAATCCGACCGCCTTGCCCTTGCCGGCACTTCGTAAGAGGCGGGCGGTCGCCGGCGCCTTGCTGCTGCTGGCCGGTTTCTGCCTGGCGGCAACTTTGTTTGCCGCCGATAAGCCGGCCGGCAAACCCGCTGCAATGATGCGCGCGGTTCGGCTCGCGCCTCTCCCGGAAAGCGAAACTGCGATTTCGCTGCACACGCCTTTTGCCGACGGCGACTGCAGCTTGTGCCATCAAAACACGGACCCGAAGGCGCCCGGGCCTCTCCTTAAGGCCGTCAACGAAACCTGCCTGGAGTGCCATGAAGACTTCACCGGGATCATGAAGCGTAAATTCAGCCATGCGGCCGCGAATGATTCGTGCGTTAACTGCCACAACCCTCACAACGCCGGGCACGACAAACTGCTGGTGGATGACGTCGGCGCCTTGTGTCTCAGCTGCCATTCGGACATGGAATCCGTGACAACGGCGGCCGGGGTGAAACACGATGCGACCATCAAGGATAAGGCCTGCATCAATTGCCACAACGCTCACGGGGCGGACGTGGAACACCAGCTCATCAGCCTCCCCTTTGATCTTTGCGTCACCTGCCATTCCGGAAACAATGTCGCCGATCACGACGGCCGCCGGCTGACCGATTTCAAACGGCTCCTGGCAGACAACCCGGAGCACCACGGCCCGGTAGCGGACAAGGATTGCAGCGCCTGCCACAATCCCCACGGGGGTGAAAATTTCCGGCTTTTGAGCCGGGAGTATCCCTCCAAATTCTATTCGCCCTATAAACCGGAGTCTTATACCCTCTGTTTCGAGTGCCATGAAGAGCGCGTCTTTGAAGAACCCCGCACAAAGACCCTGACGCTCTTTCGCAATGGGGATGTGAACCTGCATTACCTTCATGTAAACAAGACGGAGCGCGGTCGAACCTGCCGGGCGTGCCACGAAGTGCATGCCGCAAGACAAGCGCACCAGATCCGCGACGGCGTGCCCTATGGGTCGAAAGGGTGGATCCTTAAAATCAACTACACCGCGACCAAGTCCGGCGGCACCTGCACCAAGACCTGCCACGACAGCAAAAGTTATGCGAGCCGGAGCGGTGATTTTGCTGCCGGCTCAATGGACAGTCGATGAGACCGAGCGCCCTCCTGCATGGCGTTCTGGTACTGGTTGCCGCCCTTCAGTTCGCTCTGCCGGCCGGCGCCGGTTTCCACCGGGCGGACGTGGGGGACGTCGTCGTGAATGCGGCGCTTCCCGCTTTGGACGGGGGCCGGCAGCCCCTGCTCGGGGATGCGGCCGTCAACGTCTTTGTTTTCTTCAAACCGGGCCAGGAACACTCGCGCAGCGCGCTGGTGCAACTGGCCGAATGCGAGAAGGTCTTTGCCGGCAAGTCCGTCCGCTGGGCAGTCATCGCCTCGGACCGGTTCAAGCCCTCTGAAATCAAAGCGGAAATCAAAGCAGCCGGTCTTTCCATGCCCGTTCTCATCGACATCGGAGATGAACTCTACGGCCGCCTCGGGGTGGTGCTGTCCCCGAACATCGGTATTACGGACCGGGAGCACAGGCTTGTGGCCGATCTTCCTTTCGCCAAGGTGAACTATGCCGCGGTTATCCGCGGGCATATCCGGCGCCAGTTGCAGGAGATCGGCGATGCGGAGCTGCAGAACATCCTGAACCCGCCGGCCGCCGGGCAGGGCGGGGAGGCCGAGGTGATGCGGCGCCGCCTGAAGTACGCCCAAAAACTGTTTCAAACCGGCCGGCTTGCAAAAGCCCTCGAAAATGTTCGGCGGTGTCTGGGGAAGGAGCCGGAACCGGCCGCGGCCCACGTCCTTCTGGGTCAGATCCTGTCCGCGCAAGGCCGCCGGGAGGAAGCGCTGAACGCTTTCGATAAGGCGCTGCAACTGGATCCGGCGAACGCGGCGGCACGCAGCGGAAAGAAAGCCTTATAAATAACTTGACTCTACTTTAGCGACTCTCTATATTGCGACAAAGCTCGTTAGGGGGGCTGCTTCGTGCGGCTGAGAATCCAGCGAAATTCATACGGGAACCCTTAACAACCTGATCAGGATAATGCCTGCGAAGGGAAACGAGTAGATACTGAGAATTGCATTCTACCCGATTGTTAAAAACCGTTTCTCCTGCAGGGGTGCGGTTTTTTTGTTTTTGATCCGCCGTATTCCATTCTTTCCTTATCATCAGGCCGGAGCCAATCTACAGAACAAAAGGAGGAACGTATGACGCAATTGGATAAAGCCGGATCCGGCAAGGTCACCGAAGCCATGCTTCAGGTTTCCGAGTATGAAGGGATCCATGTTGAGGAAATCCGCTTTATGAATATTATGACCGGCTTCTGGAAATCGCCCATGAATATGATGTGACGTTGTCTTTGGGAGATGGTCTTCGACCGGGCAGCATCTGCGATGCCGAAGACCGGGCGCAGATTTCGGAATTGATGGTATTGGGGGAATTGGCCCAAAAGGCCCGTGCGGCCGGTGTTCAAGTCATGATTGAAGGGCCCGGGCATGTGCCCCTGAACCGAATCGCCATGGACATGCGACTTCAGAAACGGATCTGCGCAGAAGCTCCTTACTATGTGCTGGGGCCGCTCCCCACAGATATTGCCCCGGGGTATGATCACATTGTCGCCGCCATCGGCGGGGCTCTTGCAGCGGCATCCGGAGCTGATTTTTTATGCTATGTCACTCCGGCCGAACATTTGAAGCTTCCGGATATTTCCGATGTAAGAGAGGGGGTGGTCGCCGCGAAGATTGCCGCGCACATTGGAGATATCGAAAAAGGGGTTTGCGGGGCTATGGCGCAGGATGTAAAAATGTCTGAAGCGCGAAAACGGTTTGATTGGAATGCAATGTATGCGGCCGCCATCGACCCGGTTAAGGCCAGGCATTTTCGTTCCCTCAGCGAGGACCGTGATCGGGATGTGTGTACGATGTGCGGTGATCTATGCGCCCTAAAATCTTTTCAAAGGGCTATGGAGAAAAAAATATAATTTTTTAGCTTGCGAAAATTTTTATAACGGCTATGAACCAATATGGTGTGGTTGCCTTAGGAAAGGAGCGCCCTGATTTTATATATGGATAAAAAGAAATTGATATTTGAGGCATATGACCGGTCGGATTTTCTGAATCTGGAAAATCCGACCTACCTTGAGAGGGTTAACGATTTTACTGAAAAATGGTTGCGGGAAGATCTGGGCGGCGGCGATATTACCACCCGGGCGCTCCGGTTAAAAAATAACCGGGTAACGGCCGTTATTAAAGCAAAGTCTTCCGGCATCATCGCAGGCATCAGGGAATCCCAGTGGTTTTATAATAACCACCGGATTGAAGTTGAAGTGCTGAAAAAAGACGGCAGTCCCATCGGGCAAGGCGATATTGTATTGAAACTAAAAGGGGATGAAGGCGATCTGCTTGAAACCGAAAGAGCCGGTTTAAATTTATTGCAGCGGATGAGCAGCATTGCTTCGCTTGCACACGAAATGGTGGAAAAAATTAAAGGCAAAAACGTCGAGATCGTACCGCCGCGGAAAAATCATTGGGGCTTGCTGGACAAAAGGGCGGTTTTTTTAGGCGGCGGCCTTACCCACCGGCTTGGGTTGTGGGAATCGATACTGATCAAAGAAAATCATCTGGAAGCGCTTAAAAATGAAGGTTTTGATGACTGTATCGAAATCGCCCTGGAAAGGGCATTTCAGTTTGAAAAAACAGTTTATATTGAAGTTGAGGTTGAAAATATTCCGGATTGTTTGAAAGCAGCCGAAAAGTTTAAAGAATACAAAAGAGGCAAACCGTGCATTATCATGCTGGATAATTTTACAGTTGAAGATACGGCCGATGCGGTTGATTCGCTTAGACAAAAAAAACTGAGAGATTATGTCATCATTGAATCCAGCGGGAGAATAACGCCGGACAACATTGCCGCCTATGCGGATACCGGCACGGATGTTATTTCCATGAGCTATATAACTTACGCCCGGAACAACTGCGATTTAAGCCAGAGAATCAATCGGAACGGCGACGCCTGAATTCTGCGCAGCAGACCAGTGCGACCGCTTCTAACGCCGGATCGTCACTGTTTTCATCACCACCGGTTTAAGGGGCTTGTCGCGGGGGTCCGTTTCCACCGCAGCGATTGCGTTGACGACATCCATCCCTATAATCACTTTCCCAAAAACGGTATGGCGGTTATCCAGATGCGGGGTGGCGCCCAGGGTGATGAAAAACTGGCTGCCGTTGGTTCCCGGGCCGGCGTTTGCCATGGACAGGATGCCCGCCCCGCTGTGGCGCAGGGAGGGGTGAAATTCATCCTTGAAGCGATAGCCCGGATCCCCTGTGCCGGTGCCCAGGGGGCAGCCGCCCTGGATGACAAAACCGGGAATAATCCGGTGAAATGTGACGCCGTCATAAAAATTTCCGCTTTTTTGAGTTGCCTGCCGCCCCTCGGCCAGGTTGATGAAATTCCATACGGTTTCCGGGCATTCCCTGGCATACAACTCGGCTTCAAACGTACCAAGGGATGTTTCAAATACGGCCACCGGCCGGTCGATTTCCTCTTTGTAATCGCTTTTTATTGACATGAATCCTCCTGTGTTCGGTTTCGGTCAGGTATAGGGGAATTCAATCCATATGTCAAATAATCCCGCCGGACCGGTTCGACATTTATGGTGCGCAATCCGGGATTCATTTGCCGTTTGCTGATAAGAAAGACTTGCTTAAAAATCCAAAAAATGAGAGATCATACCATGTTCGGTATGATTCCGTTTCAAGGCAGCGATGGGAATTTTTCTTGAACACCGCAAGTTTTTTTAGAGATACCGTTATTGCAGATAAGGAGTCAGTTAATTATAATGCCGCTTGAAAAAATTGTTGCAGTTGTTCTGGCCGGTGGAAATAAACGGTTCTCATTCAGGGAGTTTTTCTATCAGATCGAAGATCTGCTGACCTACCATGAATGGTATTTCAGGATAGGCTATAAGTCGCTGAAACGTATCAATATAAAGGGGAGCTCGTTCGAAGGGCCCCGTCCCATGGTGGAGTACATCCTGCATACACTTGCCGGCGTTGAAAGCATTGATCAGATTCTGGTGGTGGGTCCGGAAAAAGAGATGCGGGGAAAATTAGACCCCGCGCTGTTGTCCGCCGCCGGCAAGATCCGCCTGGTCGAACAAATGGACAGTTTCGGTCAGAACGTGAACCTGGGCTACAAACTGGCCGGTCAGAAATTTGTCTTATTCGTGACGGCTGATTCGCCGACCACCCGGGAACAGGATGTGACCGAGTTTATCGAGATTTGCCGGAAGCTTTATCAGGATTATGACCTGATTTACCCCCTCGTAAAGGAGTCCGTCTTAAAAAAGTATTACCGCTTTTTCCCTCGTCCGTATTTCAAAATGATACCGGACAACATCATACCGGCCGACTACATCGAGCCGGAAGATCTTCGTGAAGACGGCCGGGTCGGGTTTAGAATTACGAGTATGGCTTTTGCGAATTTAACCGATTTTCCGGTCAAACGGATCGACGGAGCCTATAATCTGAGAAAATTTTACCGGAGGAGTTCACGCCAGAAATTAAAGGAAATATTCGGCAAAAAACTGCTCCGGCGTTACCGGCAGGGCCTCAAGATGTCGGACGTCGAGACGATGTTCAATGAGTATGAGGGCTTGCGTATAAAAATGGTGGGCCTCAGCGGGGCCGGGACCTCCCTGGATCTCGACAGTTCAAGGGATGAAAAGCACCTGCACGACATGTCCCTGTAGCAAGAGGACCGCCGCGGCCGACAACATATTTAAATCCTATAGGAAATCCACAGAGATGAAATCCCTTGATAGTGCCGTTTCAATCGCCATTTCATTGCTGGTATCCCTTGCAATTTATTTCTGGTTCTTTTTTTCATTAAAGAATGAGAAAATAAAAGACTTTTTCGGCACCTGGCGGTTTCTGCATCCGAATGCCATCTGCTTCTGGAGAGTTTTGGTAGGCCTGGCCGGGGTGCTCCTTTATTTTGTTGCCGGGCAGTACTTCTGGGGGATCCTGCTTTTTACCGTTTCGGCCGTCTCCGACGGCATTGACGGCCTTGTCGCCCGGGAGTGTAATCTGCAGACACCCCTTGGCGAGGAACTCGATCCGCTTTGCGATAAGATGACCTACCTTCCTCCGATGGTATTTTTTGCAGTCCAGGGCTATCTGGATATGACCATCCTTTGGATCTTTATCGGCATTGAGATCTGTGGGCAGTTTCTTATCCGGTACATCATCAAACGATTTACGCATTTTTCCGTGAGTGCCAATAATTTTGGAAAAATCAAAGCGGTGTTGTGTTTTGCCCTGATCATCTATGTCGCCCTCCTGGACAGCGCCTATCGCATTCCGGATTTTACGTTTGAAATTCAGATGGCCTGCATTGTCTTATCGATCGCTTCCAGCGTGTTCAAGGTCATTCCCAACCATTTTTACGCCGATATTTTGTCCGGATTGAATCTGATCTGCGGTATCACCGGAATCGTGCTGGTCTTTAAAGGCTGGGACGTCCTGGTGGCCATCGCCATTCTGGCCGGGCAGATATTTGATCTGTTCGACGGCCGGATTGCGGAAAAGCACGGGGGAACCAAATTCGGTCCCTGGCTGGATGATATCGCCGACATGGTCAGCTTCGGCGTGTGTCCGGGCCTGCTGGTCCTGATGACCGCCGGATTGAATCTGTCCGCTTTTGCTTTGGGTATTTTCTATATTTTTGCAGTCGGGTACCGCCTGTGGCGCTTTCTGATTCATGATAAACATGACAAAACCCTGCCGCCGGGGACGTTTAACGGCCTGCCCAGTCCGGCCGGGGCCATCGTCGTTCTGGGCGCCTGCCTGTTCTGGCAAAATCCCTGGACGGCATTGAGCGTTGTACTGCTCACCTCCTTGCTGCTGATCAGCCATATCCGCTTTGTTCATTTCGGCCGGGTCATGCTGCGACGGATTCCCCGGTCGATAATGGTTATCTTCGGATTTCTGGTGGTGTTTGTTCTGGCCTATCTGATCAAAACCAGAGACCCGGAAATGCTGGGCGCTATTTTGCTTCTGTCTTTTTTGATTTATGTCCTGATGGGCAATACGAAAACGGCGGAGAAAATTTTAACGGCCGCCTGAAAAAAAAGGATTCAAGGATTCCAGGGCTAAGGGGCCATGTGCAAAGCGAGATGGAAGGCCTGGAATAACAATGGGTTCGTTTTGTTCCCTATGTTTTCTCATTGAAGCTTTCAGCAGATAGGGGAATGCGATGGATGCCAAATGGGTCAATGCGCGGTCAAGGCGGCTCTTCATTTTCGGTCTGCTCTCTTTTTTTGCGGTTAAAACCCTTTACGCCGACACGGGGGAGTCGCCGGCGGTTTCCTGGAAGCTGCTGAGTTTCGGACTGTTTGGCGGACTGGCGCTCTTTCTCTATGGTATTGAAAAAATGAGCGTCGGCATGCAGAAAACGGCCGGCAACAAGATGCGGGCGGTCCTTGCGGCCATTACCCAAAACCGCATCATTGCCCTTGTGATCGGGGCGGGGATAACCATGCTGGTCCAATCCAGCAGCGCCACGACCGTCATGCTGGTCAGTTTTGTCCAGGCCGGACTGATGAGTTTTACCCAATCGCTCGGAGTGATTCTGGGGGCTGATATCGGCACTACGGTCACCGCCCAGTTAATCGCCTTCAAGCTGACCGATTACGCCCTGCTGATGATTGCCATGGGTTTCGGCCTGTATATTTTTTCCAAAAACATCCCTACCAAAAATATCGGTGAAATGATCTTCGGTTTCGGGATTCTCTTCTACGGTATGAAACTGATGAGCGACACCATGAGCCCGTTGCGGTCGCACAGGGGCTTTGTAGGGATGATGGCCGGGCTTGAAGATCCGCTGATCGGTCTGCTGGTGGGAACCCTGTTCACGGCGGTTATTCAGAGCAGCGCCGCCGCCATCGGGGTCGTGATTGTCCTGTCGCAGCAGGGACTGCTGACCCTGGAGGCCGGCATACCCGTTATTTTCGGCGCCAATATCGGGACCTGTATTACGGCCGGACTGGCGGCTATCGGCACGACTCGCGAGGCCAAGCGGGTTGCCCTGGCCCATGTGCTTTTTAAAACCGGCGGTGTATTGCTGTTTATTTTCTGGGTTCCCGCCTTTGCCGGTATTGTCAAAGAACTGGCACTGAAATCCGGCTCCGATATCGCCCGCCAGATTGCCAACGCCCATGCCATTTTTAATATCAGCCTGGCGGTCGTGTTTATCCCGTTTACACCGTTTTTCGCACGCCTGATTGAAAAATTATTGCCCGTTAAAAAGGACGCCGACTCCGGCGTTCCCGTGTGGCACCTGGATGAAAGCAGCATTTCTTCGCCGGCGCTGGCCATCGATCTTGCGCGCCATGAGATATCACGCATTGCCGAGATTCTCGGCCGGATGCTGCGGGCCGTAATTATTCCCTTCATGTCCGATGAAAAACTGATCCGCAGGGAGGGGCTCTCCCGGGAAGAAACCGAGCTGCTGATAAAGGAAATCCCCACGCGGGACCAATATAATCCCCGGCTGACCCTGATAGAGGGGATCGACCGGCGGGAGGAAGAGATCGATTTCCTGGATGAAAAACTGCGCGACTACCTGATTCAGATTGCCCGGCGCGACGTTTCCGAGGAACAGGCCAAAGAAATTTACGGCATGATTTCGATTACCAACGACATGGAACGGATCGGCGACCTGATCCACCGGAACATGCTGCCGCTGATGGCCAAGAAGAAGAGTCTGGAGATTGATTTTTCGGACGAAGGCAAAGAGGAGCTTTTAATTTACCATCAGAAAGTGTGCCGGCAGATTACGCTCCTGCAGGAGGCGTTTGCCGAAACCAACCTGGACAAAGCCCGTGACATAATGTCCAGCGAAAGAACCTACCTCGACCTTGAGGATCAGTATCGGGCCCGGCATCTGGAACGGATCCGGCTGCAACACCGGAAATCCCTCCAGACCCATGAGGTCCACATGGAGCTGATGGATCTGTTAAAACAGATCGTGGTCTATTCGTCCAATATTGCCGGAACCTTCCTGGATAAACGCCAGCCCGGGCAAAAATAAAGAAAACCCTTCCAGGCCCTGGGTTCAACCCGACTTCTTGAAAAAATTCTTGTTATTTGGTTTTTAATGGTTATACTCCCACATTCTTTTCAGCAGGAGATATCATAACAAGCGGGAGAAACTGACGGATGGCGGGAGTACTGAGAAACGAAAATCTGCGAAACATCGCAATCATCGCGCATGTCGATCATGGCAAGACCACCCTGGTGGATGCCATGTTTCGCCAGAGCGGCCTGTTTCGCGACAATCAGAATGTCAACGAACGGCTCATGGACACCATGGAGCTTGAGCGGGAGCGGGGAATTACGATTGCGGCCAAGAACTGCTCGGTCATATGGCAGGGCGTCCGCATCAACATTATCGACACCCCCGGTCATGCCGATTTCGGCGGAGAAGTCGAACGGGCCATCTCCATGGCGGACGGGGCGATTTTGCTGGTGGATGCGTCCGAGGGCCCCTTGCCCCAGACCCGCTTTGTTCTTAAAAAGGCCCTGGCGGCCGGACTCAAGATTATCGTGGTCATCAACAAGATCGATCGCTCCGATGCCCGAGCAGAGGCGGTTTTGGATGAAATCTATGACCTGCTGATCGATCTGGGCGCCACCGAAGAACAGCTTGAGTTTCCGCTGCTGTATGCCGTCGGCCGAGACGGCATCGCCCAGAAAACCCTGAAAGAGACCGGCCGGGATCTCCAGGTTCTGTTTGGTACCATCCTGAAAGAGATTCCCGGACCCGCCTATGACCAGGGTGCGCCGTTTCAGATGCTGGTATCGGACCTGGCGTACTCGGATTACGTCGGCCGCCTGGCCGTCGGCAAGGTTTTCAACGGAATGGCTCATGCCCGTGACAGCCTGGTATGCCTGGGGGACGCCGGACTGCAGACGCCCCTTAAGGTTGCCAAGCTCCAGATATTTCAGGGGAACCAGCTGCTGGAGGTCGAGGAGGTCCAGCCGGGGGATATTGCCGTGCTGGCCGGCATCGAAGCCGTCCAGATCGGGGATACCATCTGCAACCAGGAAACGCCCCGGGCGCTTCCCCGCATTCGAATCGATCAGCCGACGGTTTCCATCAAGGTATCGGTGAACAATTCACCCTTCAGCGGAAAAGAGGGGAAGCATGTCCAGTTCAGCCGGGTCCGGGAACGGCTGCTGAAAGAGCTGCGCATGAACGTGGCCATTCAACTGGAGGAAACCGGTGAACGCGAAAGCGTCCTGATTAAAGGCCGGGGGGAGTTTCAACTGGCCATTCTCATCGAAACCATGCGGCGGGAAGGGTATGAATTCTGCGTGGGCCGGCCCAAAGTCATTTACCGCTATGAAAACGGACGCAAGCTCGAACCGATGGAACGGCTCCTGGTGGACTGTGATGAACGCTTTATGGGCGTGGTAACCGAAAAGCTGTCCATCCGCAAAGGCAAGATGATCAGCCTGGCCAACAACGGCAGCGGCCGGGTCCGGGTTGAATATTCCGTGCCATCCCAGGGGCTCATCGGATATCGGGACGAATTTCTCACCGATACCCACGGCACCGGCAGCATGCATCCGTTTTTTGACGGATATGACGAGTTCCGGGGGGACAGTCTCAGCCGCTTTACCGGTTCGCTTGTGGCCGACCGGACGGGAGCGGCCGTTCCCTATGCCCTTTATAACCTGGAGCCGCGCGGCCGGCTTTTCATCAATCCGGGGGACCCGGTTTACGAAGGGATGATCATCGGGGAGCACAACCGCGGAAGCGATCTGAATGTCAACGCCTGCAAGGAAAAAAAGCTGAGCAACATGCGCGCCGCCAACAAAGACGAAAATGTCATCCTTTCACCGATCAAACCCTTAACCCTGGAACAGGCCATCAGCTTTATCCGTGACGACGAACAGGTCGAGGTGACCCCCCGCTCCATTCGCATGCGCAAGGCCGAACTGAACGCCCAGAAACGTCATAACCTGCGGGCTGCCAATTTTAAGGCCAAGTCCTGATCCGGCGAGCGCCGAAATCGGCCGAAGTACGGTATTTCGTAAACCCAGGCACATAATCTTCGGTCTAGATTTAAAGACACCATTTTAAAAAAATCCCCCTAACCCCCTTTAATAAAGGGGGAATCCTTCTCATCCCTTTGTAAAGGGAGGTTGGGAGGGATTTCAAATACATTGCCATAATTATGAAATTAGGTACTAAGGCGGCAGGCATGGTCACGCTTTTTGCTGAAAAGCTTCAATCAGGGCGGGAATAAAAACATTCAGGTCCGCCACGATGCACATATCGGCGACATTGAAAATGGCCGCATGGGGGTCGCTGTTGATTGCGACGATAAAACCGGCGGTGCGCATGCCGGCCAGGTGCTGGGCGGACCCGGAAATGCCGCAGGCGATATAGAGTTTCGGGGATACCACCGCACCCGTCAACCCCACCTGGCGCCGGTGTTCGAGCCAGCCGGCGTCGCAGACCCAGCGGGAGCCGGCCACGGCAGCGTGCGGGAATAGGGCAGCCAGTTTGAAAACAGAGACCAGGTTTTCCTTTTTACCGACACCCCGTCCGGCCGAGACGATCACCGGGGCCTGGGCCAGTTCACTTTCCTGTTCAGGCGCTTTGCGGGTTTCGACCGTGTGCATCTGCGCCGGCCGGCAGGCGGTTTTACGGATTTCGATCCGGCCGGGACCGGCGGGAGCTGCGGCCGGTGGTTTAAAAAATCCCGGCGCAACCGTCAGAACGGCGGTTTCGGTATTCGGATGGATATCCGCCTGAACTTTGCCGTTGTAAAAAGCCCGGGTAAACAGGATGCGCCCCTGGTCCTGATACAGCGATTCCACCCCCGTGATGCAGACAGCCCCCAGGCGATGGGCCAGACCCGGAGCAAAATCCATCCCGAAGGGGGTGTGGGGGATGCAGACATAGGCGGGATTCAGCTCCCCGAGCAGTGTTGCCAGGATGGTTTTATAAAGTTCGCCGTTATACCGGGCGAGGCCGGGTTCATGAATACCGGTTACATCCAGACCGGTCTTGGTTGCAAGGATAGGGGCTGTTTTTTCAGGAGCGTTTCCCAGGATGAGGACCCGGATCGGCGCCGTTATCGTCCGGCTGAGTTCGAGGGCAAATCCGATCAGTTCAAATGTCGCCGGCCTTAGTTTTCCCTCCAGGTGCTCTGCGATTACGATAATGGGTCGCGCCATCTTATCCTCTTTAAGCCAGAAAAGACTTCTTTCTGAGGGTTTTTAACAATTCCTGCGCCTTTTGCGGCGGGCTCCCCTCAAGGAATCTGCCCGAGCGGATTTTTTGCGGATATTTAAAACGGACGATTTGCAGGTTTATTTCCGGCCGACCCGGGGGCAGGGCCGTGATGGTTTCAAGCCCGTAATCCTTTGCGCGCAGGATATTTGAAAGGGACGGATAGCGGGGTTTCCGGGGGCCGCTCTGGATCGTCAGTGCCGCCGGTAGGTTTAACTCCAGCAAATCCCGAAATCCTTCGGCCGGCATTCGTTCGACCGAAACGGTTTTGTTGCCGGACGTGATTTGGGCGCAGACAACCGCTGTGGCACAGGGGAGGGACAGATGCTCGGCCACCAGGGGCCCCACCTGGCCGTGCAGACCGTCTTCAGACATCACCCCGGCAAGGAGCAGATCGTAACCCCTGTTGCGGGCGGCTGCCGCAATCCGTGCGGCAGTCACAGCCGGAATCAGACTGCCGGCAGCGTCGGTACGGATGTGGATTCCGTGGTCGGCCCCCATGCCCAGAGCCCTTTTCAACACCGTTTCCGATCCCTTGGAGCCGACGCTGATCCCCTCGATCCGCGTATCCGGATAAGCGTCCTTGATCAGGAGGGCCTGCTCCAGGGCCAGTTCGTCGTAACGATTCATCCGCAAGGGCGTCTGTGGATCGGTTTGAATGGATTTTCCGTCCGGCGCAATCCGGACGGGCGCCTCGGTTTCAGGTACGGCCTTGATGCATACGAGTATTTTCATAGCGATACGAAATCAACCGGCGAAGAACGGAAACGGCATGAATAGCGCCGGCTCCATTTTTTCAAGCGCATTTTAAACCGGTGAAACACGTTAGAGTATCACCTGCCTTTTTTCAAGCAAAAAAAGACCCGGCGCCCGGTGCCGGTCGATACCGTTTGGGGGTGGATATTAGAAGCCATTTAAAAATCCCATCTGAGGCCTGTCATCTGCGTTGTCCGGCTTTTAGGCGGGACGCCTTGCTCTCAGACCTGATCTGAGGTTTTGAAATGACTTCTATATATCCGAACGCTATTTGCTTGACACAACCGGTCGTGAAAGCCTAAAAATAATCACTGTCATTATTTCGGAGGCGGGTGTATGAGCGAAATTTATTTTATCAGACACGCCCAGGCGTCTTTCGAAAACGATAACTACGACCAGCTTTCGGCACTGGGAATCCGGCAGGCGCAAATCCTGGGGGAACATTTTCGGCGTCTGGGAGTGAAGTTCGACAGCGTCTACGCCGGCACCCTCAATCGGCAGATCGATACGGCCCGGACAGTTCTCGCCCGGATGCCGGCCGACCCGTTCCGGTTAGAGCTGCGCCGGGAGCCCGCTTTCAATGAATACGATTTTGACGCCATCCTCAAATCCCAGATTCCATTCATGATGGACGCAGATCCGACCCTTGCGCAAACCCTGTCCCGCAGACCTGCCGACCGGCAGGCCTTCCAGGAGCTGTTCGAGCGTGCCGTCGCCCGGTGGATCAGCGGCCGCTACGACGCCGACGGAATGGAGACCTGGCTGGAATACGGCGCCAGAATCCGCCGGGGGGTTCAGGCGCTGATGGAAACAAACGGCCCCCGAAAAAGAGCCGTTGTTTTTACGTCGGGTGGTTGTGTGGCCGCGGCCATGCAGATGGCCCTTGAGATTTCTGACGCCAAAACCATCGCCCTTTCCTGGCAGGTGCGCAACACTTCCGTGTCCGTATTCAAGTATAACAGCCGGGGCATGGGGCTTTCCTCATTTAATTCAGCGGCCCACCTTGAGGCTCAGGATGATGCCGAACTGCTGACCTACCGGTGAGCGGCCGCATTGTAAAGGAGGTTGTGATGGATTTTAACATTTCGGAAAAGACCCAAACCGTCATCGCGATGATGGACGAATTTGTGGAAAAAGAGCTGATCCCGATGGAACCGGAATTTTTGCGGCGATCCTTTGCATCGCTGGAGCCGGAACTGCAAGAAAAGCGCCGCATGGTCAGGGGGATGGAATTGTGGGCTCCCCAGCATCCCCGCGAACTGGGCGGCATGGGTCTCGACCTGATGGATTTTGCCTTGGTTTCAGAGGCTCTGGGACGGTCTCCCCTGGGCCATTACGTCTTCGGCGCCCAGGCCCCGGATGCGGGGAACATCGAAATCCTTCACCGTTACGGGACGCAGGCGCAAAAAGAAACATTTCTGAAACCGCTGGTGGCGGGTAAAATCCGGAGCTGTTTTTCCATGACCGAGGTGGAAATGCCCGGCTCAAACCCCATTATGCTGGAGACTACCGCGGTTAAGGACGGCAGCGACTATGTCATCAACGGCCAGAAGTGGTATACATCCAGTGCCGACGGCGCCGATTTCGCCATTGTCATGGCCGTCACCAACCCCGAGGCCTCTCCTTACCTCCAGGCCAGCATGATCATCGTTCCTACGAATACCCCCGGTTTCAACCGGGTGCGCAATATTTCGGTAATGGGGCATGAAGGCTCCGGCTGGGCCAGCCATGCCGAGATCCTGTACCAGTCCTGTCGCGTTCCCCGGGAAAACCTCCTGGGACCCGAGGGCCATGGGTTTGTCATCGCCCAGGAAAGACTGGGACCGGGGCGGATTCATCACTGCATGCGCTGGATCGGAATCTGCCAGCGGGCGTTTGCGCTGATGTGCGGCCGGGCAATGCAGCGCGTCATCGCACCCGACGGACGGCCCCTGTCCAGCAAGCAGATCATCCAGACCTGGATCGCCGAATGCGCCGCCGATATTCAGGCTGCGCGGCTTATGGTCCTGCATGCGGCCTGGAAGATGCAGCAATACGGCGTCCGTGATGCGCGCCAGGAAATATCCCTGATCAAATTTTTTGCAGCCGGCATCCTGCAGAAGGTGGTGGACTGCGCCCTGCAGGTACACGGCGGCCTGGGAATGACCGATGATACCATTCTGGCCTTCTTTTTCCGACATGAGCGCGCCGCCAGAATTTACGACGGCGTCGATGAGGTCCATAAGATTTCGGTAGCCCGGCGGATTCTGCAGGATTTTGAAAAGAGACCGGTGCGATAACAGGTGGAAAAATCCGCCGGCTTGCCTGCGCGACTGTTGTTTTATAAGGATGATATCCAAATTTGTTGATGATCCTGAAAGGGTTCAGGGAGTCAAGGGGTCAAGGATTCAAGTGATATGAAATACGGAAGCTGGGAAACAGAAAAAAACGGGTGCTGAGTTCGGGGACTTGGACTATTTCAACAAGGAATACCTGTAAAGGCTTCAGAGATAAACAGGGGCGGCTGAGGATGTTTAAAATCCTGATAAAATAATCAGGAAAGAAACCCTTGAACCCTTGGCCCCTCGAATCCTGGACCCCTTTATCCTAACTAAAGGGAGGGCGGATGGATTTGACGGACAAGGCCGCGGCCGTTCGAAATGGGGAGTCGCTGGACAAAAAAAAGGTCGAAGCGTTTTTAAAAGATGCGATTCCGGGATTGAGCGGTGAGCTCGATATCCGCCAGTTTCCCGGAGGCTATTCGAACCTGACGTATCTGCTCATCATCGGCAGGCGTGAACTGGTCCTGCGGCGACCTCCCTTCGGCACCAAAGCCAAAAGCGCCCACGACATGTCAAGGGAATTCCGGGTCCTGACCGCGCTGCACCCGGTTTTCCCCTATTGCCCGAAGCCTTTGGCATATTCGGAAGATCCGGATTTGATCGGCTCTCCGTTTTACGTGATGGAGCGTCTCGACGGCATCATCCTGCGCAAAGACCTGCCCGGCGGACTGACCCTAACAGCCCCTCAGGCCGAAAAACTGTGCGATCGATTCCTGGATGTGCTGGCGGAACTGCACCGCGTTGATTACAAGGCGGCTGGCCTGGACGCTTTCGGCAAGCCGGACGGATATATTCATCGGCAGGTTACGGGGTGGAGTGACCGCTATCGGGCCGCCCGCACGGAAGATGCCCCAGACTTTGAAGCGATCATGGCCTGGATTATGGATAAAAAGCCGGCCGATACGCAAAGTCCGTCCATCATCCATAACGATTATCGCCTCGACAACATCGTCCTGGACCGCTTTAATCCTGAAACCATCATCGGTGTGCTGGATTGGGAAATGGCGGCCGTGGGTGATCCCCTCATGGACCTCGGCAATACCCTGGCATACTGGGTAGAGCGGAATGATCCGGAGGAACGCAAGGAAATCCGGATGATGCCCACGCATCTGCCGGGTTTTCCGACCCGGGCGGAACTGGTGCGCCGCTACGGAGAGAAATCCGGCCGGGCCGTTGAAAATTTCGACTTTTATTATTGTTTTGGAATGTTTCGCCTGGCAGTGATTGCCCAGCAGATCTACTACCGCTACTTTCACGGCCAGACCCAGGACAAGCGTTTCAAGATGCTGATTTTTGTCGTGCACATCCTTGAACGCGCCGCGCTCCGGGTGATGGAAACGTCGAAGCTGTAAAGGAATGCAATCTCCGGGTAAAAAAATAGGATGGAACGGTTGCAATCCGAAAAAAACAGCTTATATTTCCGAAACACCCCGCCGCAGCCGGACGGGGTTGTTTGTTTTAAAGGATTGAATTTAACCCAGGGTTTAAAATAAGGAGACGGATATCATGACAGATCGTTCGCAAATTACGCTATTTAGCGGGGGGCACAAGGGCGCCGAAGCCGAGTTCGGGAAGCTTGCCGAGCAGTGGGGCATTCAGGAAGTCAACTTTTCGTTTGACGGGCACGAGATCGAACGCACCCGGGGCGTCCGGGTGCTGAGCCCGGCTGAACTTGAAAAGGGGAATGTCAGCATGGAGATTGTCTCCCTTCGGGTGGGCCGCAACTTTTCAAAGGCTGAAAAAATCCGAAAGGTGATTCAATCCATTTTCCACATGGTCAACAACGGTTACAGTGTGATTGCCGTCGGATGGATTCAACCGGACGACACCGTCAAGGGCGGTACCGGCTGGGGCGTTGAACTGGCAAAACTTTTTAACCGCCCGGTCAGTGTGTACGACCAGGATCACAAAGGCTGGTTTACCTGGAAGGATAACGGTTGGGTATCCCAGAAACCCCTGATTACCGAAATGACTTTCGCCGGGACCGGCACCCGCAACCTGACCGAAGACGGCCGCAAAGCATTAAGTGAGCTCTTCGAGGCCTCTTTTGGCCCGACCAGGGGATAATCAATCGTTTTCCCCCGATCTCATACATTTGTATTTTTATCCCGGTAGTAATGCCTTCCTGGCTGGAAGACATTAAGCGTTTAACCCCCCGGGGTCTCGAATCCCGGATGCATTGCTCCCCGGCCAGTCATCCCCGTTTATCGGGGGGAATCCGTAATTCGTAATATTTTCCCGCTGATAGGCCGGGGTTTCTTTGTTTCACAATCGAGGACTTGTACCCCTCTTTGGGGTGCGAGAGAACTGACCAGGGCGTCGAAGGTCGGGCGCCCGGGGTCGGCAATGAGTATCCGGCCGACCGAAGCCCGCCGGGCCCGCCGGATAAGCCGGCGCAGGGGATCGATCAGGTCGTCCCAGAAGCAGATGTCCGAACCGACGATCATATCGACATCCTGCAGCCGGCGGCTGCTGATCTGGTCAAACCCCTTATTCAGAAACGCCACTTTGACTTTGTTGATCCGGGCGTGCACCTCCAGATAGGGGGAGATGTCCGGATCGATATCAACTGCCGTTACCGCAGCCGCAAATTTTTTTGCGCAAAAGATGCCGGTGGTTCCCCACCCGCAACCGATTTCAAGGACTCTGGAGCCGGAATCCAAACGGGTTTTTCTAATGTGGTCGATTAATAGCCAGCTCGTGTTCCAGGTTTTATTGCCATGTACGGAGGGGGCGTATTTTCTCTTCAGCCTTGCGATTTCGGGATGGCGTGAAAGGAGCAGCCGGAGGCCGTATGCCCTGATTTCGGTCTTAATGTTGGCGGCAGTCAAATTTTCAACTCCGTAATGGATCCGGGTCGTGCAACTAAATGGCGTCCGGAATCAGATTTCCATTCCAGCCTGGATGGACCGGTAAATTTTCAAATGAAATTTTATGGCCTGTTCATTTGATAATGTCAAGGCCGTGAAGGAAATATCAGCAGAAATGAGCGAAATAAAGGGGGGAAGCTGAAGGGGTTATACCGAGAGTTCTTTGATGGATACCAAAAGCTGGCTTAACTTGCACGGTTTTGTAAACACTTTAATAGCGCCAAGCGTTAAGGCAATATCCAATTCCATCTGGGTGTCGAAATATTTTTTTCCGGTGATGGCAAAGATATGCGCATCCGGATAATCCTGCTTTATTTCCAGAATCAGGGTATGTCCGTCTTTTTCCGGCATGAATATATCCGTAATGATCAAATCGGCAGGATTTTTGCGAAAAAATGCAATTGCTTCCTTTCCGTTGGTTGCGAGCCGGACCTGATATCCGAATTTCTCCAGGGCTTCCTTGAACAACCAGCGAACCGGTTCCTCATCGTCAACAAACAGGATGCTTTTTACGGGCTGCTTGACGGGCGTGCCCTCCGGATCAGCGCTAATGGTTTCCGGGGATTTCACCGGGTCATCCTGCTTGCCGGGTATGAGGGTCTTGCTGTTGCCGTTAGCGTTCATGGGAAGGCCTTAACCTCTCTGAAAATGAGTTGGAAATAAAAAATATGCCGCAAGTTACAAAAAATGAAAAAATCCGGTCAAAATTAAAATCCCAAAGTCTTCAGCGTTCTCCGCCGCTAAATAAAATACAATATATGTGCCAATGAATGCGAACTCTCAGAAATAATTTGAGATAAGTCCAAGTGTAAAATAACATACGGATATCATGTGAATATTTATTATATTCCAAAGAAAAAAGATATCGTCGCTCGCAACGCCCTGTTTAAGCAACCTGCAGATTGTGTGCTGTCTTGTGTGCAGGTGCACAGTTATGTGAACAGGGAGGGGTCGACCTAAGTTGTTTCTCTGGAGGCTTTGTCGATGTCTACGATTTTGGTTTTAAGATATTCCTTGGTTTCATACCTGGTAATATGCATGAGTTTGTTGGTAATTTCACCCATTCGCTCCGTTTGTTCAATGAGTGTCCTTAATTTTTCATAATGCGGATGGTTTATTTTTACGTCCAGCAGCAGCAATTCGGCGATACCCGACACCACCTGCAGCGGCTGATTCATTTCATGGCAGACAGCGCTGGCTGTTTCAAAGACGGCTTGGAGCTTTTCTTTTTTCAGCAGTGCGGCCTGTAAAGCGATCATCCGGCTGCCCACATGGATTCTCGCGCGCAATTCATTGTTGCCGAACGGTTTGGTAATGTAGTCGTCTGCGCCCGCATCGAGTCCGGCTACAATGTCATCCTCCCGATTGCGCGCGGTCAGGAGGATGATATAGGAAGGGGTATCTTTGGTCTGCTGTTTTAATTTGCGGCAAATGTCAATGCCGTCCATTCCCGGCATCATCCAGTCCAGCAGGAGCAGATTCGGCGCATCGTCCTGCTGCAACATTTCCCAGGCGGCTTGGCCGTCGGTGCAGGCAACAACCTCATAGCCCCAACTTCGTAATTTCCGTTCCAGCACTTTCAGGGTGGTGGCATCATCTTCGGTGATCAGTATTTTCATCGGACCTCTGGAGCAGTTAAATTTGAGAAAGACGCGTCGCCGGAAACGGTTAATCAATACCGTAAGGTGTAACGGAGCGCAAGTCGATATCCAGATCGGTTATTCCGGGTATCGTTTCGGCGACCTTGCGCATCTCCTTTTCCAATTTTGATTTTTGGGCCGAAGAAGCCCTTGCCGTTACCCGCACCGTCCCCTCTTGCGCCGTGACTTCGATATCCGGCTTCAAATCGATCAGGGCGGCTTTAACCCCGGCGGCCAGGCTGAGATCTTCAATTAGCCGGCGGGACTCCGGGGTTGTTTGAAAATGTTGCAGACCGATTTTATGGCAAATGATATCCACGGCATCGCCCGCCGTGATTCTGTCGATGTGAATGACCAGGTCATACAGGCTGGGATCGGCGGTTTCAATGCCATAAAGTTGCTGGCTCCACTTGCGGCGCTGCTCGTCCAGTTTAAGAATGTAGGCGGTGGCCGCATCATGGGAGAAACCGTATCTTTCCATCACGATTCGAATGCGCTCTTCCATATCCACGATGATGCGCACCTTGAGAACATGTGATATGTCCTTAACAAAAAAATGACCGGCAAAACCGTGATAGACCACGTTGTCTTTTTGCAGATTTTTAAGTACGGCCGCCCGGATATAAGCGATGTATTTTTCTTTTCTTAAAAAAATGCGGTCCATGAAAGAGGGCGCATCATGAATGGCTTCAAAAAGCTTTATTTCGGGAATATTAAAATCTTTGGATGCCGCAATCAGAATCTCGCGCGATATGCAATCATATCCCAATCTTTTGGCGGTACGCTCTGCAACTTCCTGGCCGTGGCTGAACGATCCTCTCGAAATCGTGATAACCGACATACACTGCTCCTGGGATGATATGCGGTGGACTGTTCGGGTAGCAGCCGTTTGAATAGGCGCTACCCGTTACGATGAAAACAACCATAACTGAAGTTGAGAAAAATTTCAATCGCCTTCCAAAATTATTAATACCCTATTCAGGCGAGCGACGGAAACGCTTGCTCGATCAGGCCGCTGCAGAGAGGGATTTTATATTCATTTCGCATGGCGTACCTCCGGCGGACGGGTAAAACCGCTGACAAGGCGTTAACGGGTTAAATGGCGCCTAAACCAGGATAAAACCTTCCGGTCCGAATCTGTTGACTTCGTGGAAGGATAGGCCTAAAATTCCAGACCCGCATTGAAATTGATCAAGAACTGAATTATCGCACAATAAAAAAGGGGTCAGGAGAAAACGGCAATGACACAGTCTTGGATTGACCTTGCAACAATAGAATCGGGCCGTATCCCGTCAGCTCTTTTTTTTCTCCAGTTTTTCTTTGCGCTTTTCCTTCAGTGACTTGGTGGGTTTCTTTTTGACGTCTTTTTTGGTGTCTCTTGATTTTGCCATGTGCACCCTCCTCTACAGATAAAACACATGAATTCAAACCGGGTTTTTCAATATCATAAAGCGTGCGGGAGATCAATCGGAAATGAAAAAAGCTTATGACCCTCGAATGCATTCTGCCGAACATATTCTGGACCAGACCATAGAACGAATGTTTTGCTGCGGGCGGTGCTTCCGCACCCACATTGAAAAGAAGAAATCAAAAATTACCGCCATTCACGATACAGACGAACCCGGTTGAAGACTTTGCGGACGTAATTCCGGCTCTCGCGGAACGGCAGCGCTTCAACCAGGCGGGCATATACCTCCGCCGGTTTCAGGCGGTTGATCATCGGGGTCGCCTGATTAATGGACTTTTTTGATATAAAAGCCCTTCCCACGTTGGCGGCTCCGGCATTGTAAGCTCCGACGGCACAGTAGGTGCGGCTTATCGGATCAAGAATCTTCCCCATGTACTTGTTTTTAAGGATGTTAAAATAGGCCGTTCCCAGCTCGATGTTGTTTTTCGGATCATACAGATATTGTGCCGTCAATTTCCGCTTCTTCCCATAAAGCTTGTGGTAGGCTTCCCGTCCTCCGGCATAAGGGGTAAGCTGCATGAGGCCGTAGGCCGGGGTGTTGGACCGGGCCCGCGGATTAAACACGGATTCGGTATGAATAATCGCCATGATCACTGCAGGGTCAAGCTCGTGGCTCGCGGCATGATTTTGAACCAGAGGGTGGAACTTTCTGGCACGCACTTCCAAATGATTCGACGCCAGTTTGAAGCCGACGCTTACCGCCAGACGCTCAATACCGTCGGCCCCGACCACTTTTTCCACGACATGGGGTTTATCTCCGACGACTTCCGCCGCGAACTCCCGGACAAGCCACGGGGGAACCGGACGGCCGTCGACCATTCGGATCTGGTCCAGAAGCAGTGGACCTTTCGCAGGAGGCCGCGAGGTCGAATCCAAGGTAAGGTCGTGGGCCGAAAATACCATGACTTTAAGCGGCAGACCGGTATGTAAGGGTTTATCGGCGGCGAGCCCGTTCAACTCTGCCAGTTCTTCGATTTTCATACGAAACCGCCGGGCGATCTTCCAGAGGGAATCTCCCCGGCGGACGAGGTAAACCCGGATTTCCCTTCCGGCCGGAAGCGCTGTCGCCGTCAGGGTTTTTTGCATCACAGGTCCGGTTTCCGATCCCTGCGCTTTTATCATTTCAACCGGATCCTTAGCTTCCCCCAGAATCAGGTTGCCCACCCCCTGGCGCAGATGGGCCAGTACGATCTCGCGGCCGGGATTGTCACCGGCCCTTAAAAGTATTTGAACCTGCACCACACCGTTTTCGAAATCTACAAAACTGCGCTCCCCCAGGTCCGTCTCGTATTGAACCAGCACATGGGGGCTGGGAATCCAGACGTTATCAGTGCCCCAGATGTCTGCCGCACGACGCTCTAATTCCGCAAGGTTATTTCCGGCCGGTCCCTTTATCCCGGAATGCTGCGCATCCATTGCTGCGGCAATAGCCGGCAAGCCCGCCCCGAAAATGACCGTCGCTGCGATAATCAATGCCCTGCATATCCGGCGATGCGGCTTGCTCTTCATGTTGTTTCCTTTCGTCGCGCCTGCCTCTGTAGAAGGGCATAACGGCAGGCTTTCTACCGAAGATATCGAACCGAGGCGTTCGGAAAAAGATCCGAACTATTTATCCGGCAATGGGGAACATTCCAAGGTTTACGGATTTTAGAGTCCAAGTTTTCTTGAGATTACACCGGATCCGGGTTGAAACGTATATAGGGTATGGAATGTATTATGAATTAAAACAACATGTATTCCAGGACGGGAATGCCGGAAGTAAAGGAGACTATTAACCGTAAAGAGAGTGACTTCGACTTCTCCGGCGGATTCTTCCCATGATATATCCGATCAACCAGGATACGATCACCACCGCGGCGCCGCTCAGGAACCAGATGACATTCGTTGATTGGCGCAGATCTTCATTTTCTTTTCTCAGCCGCGTGAGTTCCGCGGTGGCGTTTCTTAAACCGGCCAAGTTGGTTGCATGTTCATCTTTGAGCTGGAGAAAATCTTTTGATTCGTTAATCAGGCCGGTGTAATCCCGCTTAATCTTTTCCAACTGCTCCCGGCTCGTGTTCAAATCATTCTGCAATTCATTATATTCTTTTTCAAAGGTCGATGCCTTTTCCGTTTGTATTGCCAGATTTTTTAAAACATCCTGGTATCTTTTCTGCAACTGCTCGACAAGGAACTTTTTGGGAGTTTCCGCCGTTGCATATCGTTTGAAAATCCATCCTTCTCTGCCGTTGAGATCTTTCACAAAGATCCAGTCTCCCCTTTCCTCAACAATTTCAAGCCGGGTGCCGGTGGGAAGCATGGCAATGATCTTGTTTTCAACACTGGGACCTGTCCGCAGGGTAATTTCAAATTCATCCGTTACATAGACGGTTTGGGCATGGGCAAAAGATATTCCAGAAAAAACAAAGGAACATACTAAAAATAAAATAATTTTAATTGATCGCATAACCCTTGCTTTCCATTTGATCCGGGAAAAATAAAACGATACATATCTGATCGTACGGAAAATTTCAATACCGGTACCCTTATCGCTTTATATCCGGCGAACCTATTCTGTTGAAGCTTAAAAGTTCATACGGATTTTCAAATCCTGATCAGGGCCTGATCGCATTAACATTTTTGTAGTTGGAGGTCAGTCATCCAACTTTTCAAAATAATCTTTTTCGGCGCCGCATTTGGGGCAACACCAATCGTTTGGCAATTCCTCAAAAGGGGTGCCCGGCGGGATATTGCGTTCGTAGTCCCCCGCTTCGGGTTCATAGACGTATTTGGCGCAAGGGCTTTCATATCGGGACATTTTACTGGTTGTCATCATTACCTCCGTCAATTTGGTAAGGGTATATTTTTTAACCCATCCCGGATTTTGAGTACGGTCACTTTTCACTTTCGGTTAAACATATTCACATAAAGCTCATTTTGCAAGCCCCCGGGGTGAGAGGTGCTTCAGGCGCTTTTGAAAAATTCCAATCACGGTACAAGCGGTATTAAATCGATGATCCGCAACTTCAAATAAGGCACCGCCCCGCTGCCCTGTAAAACGGTATCTCCGCTTTGCCAAGACAACCTGCGCAGAATTAAACCCTAACATTGCAACAATAGGGTAAACCCAAAGAGCGATTGAACATCAGCGGGTTTAAAAAGCCGGAAACCAGGCGCCCCGTCACCCTGTGAAAACGATCAAAGTGTTTACATTCAAGGATAAAAATGATAAAGAAGCAAAATGCCGATTATATGAAGACGGCCGAAAATAGCGAGGAAAGGTATGGCGCTTTCATCAGCTTCGAACCCGACATCATTTTTACCGGTATCGAAATGCCTTAAAAACAACCTTGAAATATAAAGGATATTCGACTGCTCCTTTTACGGATAGAAACAATCAAGCCATTTATATAAAAGGGGGAAAACTGATGATAAAAAAACATGGCTTCATTTTGCTGCTCGTATTTCTATTGCTTACCCTGTTTGCAGCCTGCGCAACCCAACCCATGAAAGCGGCGCCTCCATTTTACGCCCAACCCATTCAAGGTGAGTGGGTTCAAAAAGCAGATCACCTCTATTTTATTCTGGATGCATCTTCCTCCATGGCTGAGACCTATGGCAGCCATACCAAATTTGATATCGCCAAGGCAATCGTGGCCAATTTCAACCAAACCATGCCGGACCTGAAGGTTCAGGCCGCTCTGAGGGGCTTCAGCTTCAGCACCGCCCGTTCCGAACAGGGAACGGCCCTCTTCTATGGTCCCCGGGACTATGAGCGTACCGGTCTGGCCGAGGCGGTAGATTCGATCAGCGAATCGGGCGGCACCAGTCCCATGGGTAAGGCCTTGGCTGTAGCTGCTGCCGACCTGAAAGAGAGTCATGGCCCGGTGGCCATGGTGATTGTCAGCGACGGAAAAAATATGGGCCGTGCCGAGCTGGCGGCCGCTAATGCCCTGGTTGCCCAAATAGCCGACCGACTTTGCTTGTATCCTGTTTTAGTTGGGTATAACCCGGAGGGAGAAGAACTTTTAAAAAAGATCGCTGCGACATCTTCATGCGGCAAGTACACCAGTGCCAACAGCCTTGCTGCAAGCGCCGGCATGGCCGCTTTTGTGCAGGAGGTACTTTTGGCAGGGCAGGTTGACAGTGATGACGATGGCGTTCCCGATACCCGGGATCGTTGTCCCGATACGCCTCGCAGTGTAAAAACGGACGCTTCCGGCTGTCCCATTGATAGTGACGGCGACGGGGTCACTGATGACCTGGACAAATGCCCCGGGACCCCGCGCGGCGTCAAAGTGGATGCTCAGGGGTGCCTGTTTTCCACCACGATCAAAAGCGCCGGAGCAACCGAAGCCGGTGCTTGGATTTACAAGCGTGTTCATTTTGACTTCAACGACGCGTTTCTCAAGGTCAGCACATACCCGGTGTTGGATGAAATCGCAGCCGGTCTAAAGGCCCAGCCGGCTATCAAGGTTGAAATACAAGGTCATACCGACAGTGCCGGCGAAGCGGTTTACAACCAAAAATTGTCCGAAAGACGGGCCCAATCCGTAGTTAAATATCTTGTCGGTAAGGGAGTCGCTGCCGGGCGTTTGATTCCCAAGGGCTACGGACTGACAAGCCCCATCGCCACAAATAAGACCGAAGAAGGGCGAGCCCGCAACCGCAGGGTAGAACTCAAAGCCCTTCAATAGAGGGAACCCTTGAAATAGGGAAAGCGGGTAAAATTGAGGCTGATATTCATGCCTCTCACGTCATTATTCAGGGAGAAATCGGCGGAAATATTTTTGCCGGGGAAAAGATTGAAATCAAAGCTGCCAGTAAAGTTTCCGGTAATATTGAAGCGCCGGTATTGGCTTTGGAAGCGGGGGCTGCTTTTCAGTGAAATTGCCAAACACGGTTGCCAAAAGTTGCGGGAAAAGATGAATTGGAAGTAAAAACCCGGTAATGTCTTTATTTTATAGTTTGCCGCAGCAATTCTTGTACTTGATGCCGCTTCCGCATGGGCAGGGCTCGTTGCGTCCGACTTTCTCCTCGGCTTCCTTCGGTTTCGGCCAGTTCAATAATATTTCTAAAGCGGTAATATCTTCAGGTTTATCCGGATTTATTTCAACCGTATAGTTCCATCCGTTTTTTTCAAAAATCTTTGCAACTTCGTTCCTTTTTTTCTTTGTTTTTACGGTAACTACGGCTGGATTCTTGGCAGTGCCCAGTTTGGCTGCCTTTTTGCCGTCAAAGGTTTTTATCACTTTTCCCTCCCCCTTATAAAATACTGAAAGAATGTATTCTTTTAATAGCACATGAACGTTCGGTGGTGCAATCTATATCGGATATCCCGATAGAACCGGACCGTCGCATCCCATTTTCGGCAGTACAGAATCGTGTTGGTTCGATTAAACTTTAAGACAGGCATGGCATTAAAACGATTAAGATCAGTTGCCTCGGTCTCAGCGGACACAGAGACGCGGATCCGGGCGCTCAGCTTGCGTACGTTTGCGACAAGGTATCGATCAGCATGTGAAAGGATTCATGCCGGTTCGGTTTTCAATACGTGTGTCGGTGTCATGGCTTTCTCCTTAGGTGAAAAAATCTGTTTTATTTATCAGCGCGTCAGGCGGCGATACTTGATGCGGTGGGGCTGCTCGGCCGCGACTCCCAAGCGCTTTTTGCGGTCGGCTTCGTATTCCGACCAGTTGCCGTTAAAGAAGACAACCTGGCTGTTGCCTTCAAATGCCAGGATATGAGTGGCAATACGATCCAGGAACCAGCGGTCGTGGCTGATCACCACGGCGCAGCCGCCGAAATTTTCCAAAGCTTCTTCCAGCGCCCGCAGGGTGTTGACGTCAAGATCGTTGGTAGGCTCATCGAGAAGGATGACATTGGCGCCTTCCTTAAGCATCTTGGCCAGGTGCACCCGGTTGCGCTGCCCGCCGGAAAGAGATTCAATTTTCTTCTGCTGGTCGATGCCGGAGAAATTGTAACGGGCCACGTAAGCCCGCGAGTTGACCAGGCGAGTGCCGAGTTCGATCTGGTCGCTGCCTGCGGAGATCTCTTCCCAGATCGTCTTGCCGGGATCGAGTTCGCGTTCCTGGTCGATGTAAGCCAGTTTTACGGTTTCGCCCAGCCGGAAGGAACCGTTGTCGGGTTTTTCCCGGGCGGTGATCATTTTGAACAGGGTGGTCTTGCCGGCGCCGTTGGGGCCGATAACCCCCACGATACCGCCGGGGGGCAAACGGAAATTCATGTTTTCAATCAACAGGCGATCCCCGTAGGCTTTGCTCACATTTCCAGCCTCAATGACCACATCCCCCAGGCGGGGTCCCGGCGGTATGTAAAGTTCCAGCTCTTTTTCACCCTGTTCGGCATCCCGGGAAAGGAGCTTTTCGTAGGCGTTGATACGGGCCTGACTCTTGGTGTGGCGGCCTTTGGGGGACATGCGGATCCATTCCAGTTCGCGCTGAAGCGTTTTCCGGCGGGAGCTTTCGGATTTCTCCTCGCGTCGCAGGCGTTCCTGCTTCTGTTCCAGCCAGCTGGAGTAGTTACCCTTCCAGGGGATCCCTTCCCCCCGGTCGAGCTCGAGAATCCAGCCGGCGACATTGTCCAGAAAATAACGGTCATGAGTGACGGCGATGACGGTTCCCGGGTATTTCTGCAGATGCTGCTCGAGCCATGCGACGCTTTCGGCATCCAGATGATTGGTGGGTTCGTCCAGCAGCAGAATATCCGGCTTTTGCAGCAGCAGGCGGCAGAGCGCCACCCGCCGTTTTTCGCCGCCGGAAAGAACATTTACGGGGGTATTCTCAGGGGGACAGCGCAGGGCATCCATGGCCATTTCCAGGCGCGAATCAAGCTCCCAGGCATCCAGGGCATCCAGCTTTTCCTGGACCAGGCCCTGGCGTTCTATGAGTTTGTTCATTTCATCGTCGTCCATGGGCTCTGCGAACCCGGCGTTGATCTCTTCAAACTCCTGAAGAAGATCCATTGTTTCCTGGACGCCTTCTGCAACCACCTGCCGCACGGTCTTTTCCACATTCACCAGCGGTTCCTGCTCCAGATAGCCGATGGTGTATCCTTCCGAAAGGACGGTTTCTCCGTTAAAATTCTGATCGACGCCGGCAAGGATGCGCAGCAACGACGTCTTGCCGGAACCGTTTAAACCGAGTACGCCGATTTTGGCACCATGGAAATAGGACAGTGAAATGTCTTTTAACACCGGTTTTTTGTCATAATACTTGCTGACCCGGATCATCGAATAGATGATCTTGTTGATTTCGTTGCTCACGATTTCCCCCTTATGGGATCAGCGGTTTTCCTGCTGGTGGAAAACCGCTGATTTTAATAAATTCAATTCAGAAAAAAGACTGTTTTTTTACCGATTAAGTGGTAAATAATCAAATTCCGTATGTGGGTCGATATCACAGTGCGGGCAAGGGATCAATCAGAATCAACCATGTTAAAGGAAAGTGATGGTTGTATTGGACAGAAAAAGCGTTGCCGTTCCCCTGGCAGCCATGCTGGTGGTTCAGGCCCTGGTTTCCCTGGCGTCGGTCACCGTTCCGATTTTTGCGCCGACGGCAGCCGGGGACATCGGCATTTCCGTAACCAGCGTCGGTATATATGTCGGTCTGATCTACATCGCCAGCATGTTGTCGAGCCTGTGGAGCGGCAATTTTATCGTGCGCTACGGCGCCGTGCGGGTCTGCCAGGCGTCTCTGCTCCTTTGCGGCTCAGGGCTGGTGCTGGCTGCCGCCGCCTCGGTACCGGTACTGATCCTGAGTGCCCTGATTCTGGGCTTGGGCTATGGCCCCGTGACCCCGGCCAGTTCGCATATACTCTCCCGCAAGACCCCGGCCAATTTGATGTCGTTTGTATTTTCCCTGAAACAGACAGGGGTTCCCCTGGGAGGGGCCGTGGCCGGCGCCGTTGTTCCGGCGCTGGTACTTGCCTTCAGCTGGAAAAGTGCTGCCGTAAGTGTGGGCGTTTTTTGCGGCTTATCGGCCCTGCTGCTGGCGCCGATCCGTGCGGCGATCGACAGCGATCTCCAGCCGTCCCGGCGTATTTCCCTTCAGGGTGTGACCGGTCCGCTGAAACTGGTGCTGACTCATCGACCGCTGCTGCGGCTGGCGATCATCTCTTTTTTTTACGGCGGCATGCAGCTCTGCCTGATTACCTACCTGGTGATATATTTGACAAAAAATATCGGCATAACGCTGATTGCCGCCGGGCTGACGCTTTCCGCGGCTCAAATTGCCGGAACCGTCGGACGGATTTTCTGGGGCATCCTGGCTGACCGGTTTTTAAAACCCTCACTGGTGTTGGGATTAATCGGGGTATTGATGTCCCTGGGGGCCGTTGCAACCGCCTCCTTTTCGCCGGGCTGGTCGTACCCGGCAATCTGGATCAGCACGGTTGTTTTCGGCGCCAGCGCCATCGGCTGGAATGGGGTTTACCTGGCAGAGGCGGCGCGCTTGGCGCCCAAAGAACAGGTCGGCGACGCCACCGGCGGCTGCCTGTTTTTTACTTTTCTGGGAGTCGTGGCAGGGCCGCCTGTTTTTGCCGCAGTGGCCACGCTCACTGACAGTTATTCTTTGGGTTATCTCCTTTTCGCCGTCTTTTCGTTTGTGTGCGCAGGGGTGGCCATGTTCAGCGGACCGAAAGCCGGCAGCGCATCAATCTGATGCCCCCTATATTCACACATTGAAAACCGGGTTCTCCGGGCGCGGTCAGAGACTGACGGCTCTGCCTTGAACCTTTGCGACTAAAAATACAAATCCCAAATTCCAAATTACTTCAATATCTGAAAAAGATTGGAAAAGTCATCGGTCCAGAGGATGTGGCGGCGGGTTTGCATGTTCCCGGCTGAAGTTGCATCTGAAATGTCTTTGATGGACAGGAACGCACGGTTGCGGGTCAGGAGCATCCAGGCTGCCGCATCGATCTCCTCGTCCGGGTCGGAATCCGAATCGATCAGGGCGGCGGCGAGCTGAAAATGGTCTGCCAGGGTTTCCATCACGGGCGCAAGATCCAGATACCGGTTGGTAATGTTCACCGCCATGACCCCCTCCGGTTTCAGGTGCCCCAGGTATGTTCTAAAGGCCTCCCGCGTCAGGAGATGAACCGGGATGGCGTCGCTGCTGAAGGCGTCCAGAACCAGGATATCGAAGCTTTGGGGGCTCTGACGCTCAAGCGCGATGCGGGCGTCGCCCATGACAATATCGCAGGCGGCCAATGAGTCAGTTAAATAAGTGAACCGGCCGGCGGCAATATCGACAACGGCGGGATTGATCTCATAAAATGTAAACCGGTCGTTTGCCCTGCCGTAGGCGGCGATGGTGCCGGCGCCGAGGCCGACGATACCGGCACGCAGACCGGGTTTTTCCGGCATATTCAGCAGGGCGAGCCCGACGCCGCTGCGATCGCCGTAATACGTAATGGGCCGGCGCCGGCGGTTTTCCGAGACAAACTGGCTGCCATGGCTGATGCGGCCGTGCTGCAGGGTGTAATTCATCAGCTCCGGATTTTTCGAATTGTAAACCGCCACGCGCAGGATGCCGTAGAAATTGCGGCTAAGCGAGAGGGAATCCGCGATTGTCGCCCGGGCGTTGCGCCGCAGCGATTCGCCCAAAAAAACCAGAGCCGCCAGACAAATCAGAAGATAAACCCCGGCCTGCCAAGGCCGGGACCGGTGCGGCGCAAGGCTGCGTTCATGCCATAAAGCGGCCATTGCCAAGGCGCAGCAGGCCCACAGGCCGATATGCAGTTCCAGGTAAATGGGAAAAAATACCGGAGCCGCCAGCGTTACAAAGAGGCCGCCCAGGGCGCCGCCGGCTGAAACCATCAGGTAAAAGAAAGTCAGGTTGCGCGGGGGCGGTTTCAACCGGACCAGTTCGCCGTGACAGACCATGCAGCAGATAAACAATCCGCCTGAAAACCCCAGAATCTGGGTTTGGATGGCAAGGTCCACCCCTTTTTCCAACATCCATATAATGACTCCCGAGGCGATGATCAGGAGCGGCCAGAACACCGGGCGAAAGTAAACACGCTCATTTTCAAAGCACAGAATAAATGACAGCAGGTAGAGCGAAAGCGGCAGGATCCACAGAAACGGAACAACGGCGATATCGGCGCAGATCTGATTGGTTACCGCCAGCAGCAGCACCGAACCGCAGGCCGCCAGGGCCAGCCACAGCAGCGCCGCCGGCGCGCTGGGGCGGCGAGGTTCGCCAACAGTTCCAGTTTCGGGTGCAGGATCGTCATGAATCGGCTCTATCTGGACCTTCCAGGTTTTCAGGGCGCAGGCGGCGCAAAGGACGCCGAAGATACCCAGGCCCGCCGACCACGCGATGCTTTGGGTCCGCAGTCGCAGGGATGGTTCCACTACGAAGGGATAGCTCAGCAGGGCAAGAAGCGAACCGGAATTGGAGAGCGCGTACAGACGGTAGGGTGAAATGCCGGCAAATAAAAGTCTGAACCAGGCTTGCAGCAGGGGACCGGTGGCGGCAAGGAGAAAATACGGCAGCCCGACGGATGTGGTCAGTATCAGCAGAATTCGCAGGGTCGGATCCTCATCTCCGGCGGGTTTATAAGCGGCGTCCGGGGTGATGGGCAGCAGCAGCAAGGCGACCGTGATCAGTCCGACGTGAAAAAAAACCTGCATGCGCTGCGAAAGGCGCCGGGTGATCAGATGAGCGTACAAATATCCGGCCAGCAGCAGCAGCTGAAAAAAAAGCATGCAGGTGGTCCAAACGGCCGGACTTCCGCCGAACCACGGCAGGATATACTTTGCGGCCATCGGCTGAATCTGGAAAAGGAGAAAAGCGCTCAAAAATATGGTCAGGGCATACGAAAGCATCTATATCTTCCTTGGTAAATCCTATCCGCCTGAAAGACCGGTCGGTTGTCCGTGGTCCGTGGTCCGTTGTGGGTTGAGCCTCGGAATTGCTTTGGCAACGGACGACGGACAACGGACTACTGACAGCTGAGGCTTACGCCATGGGCGAAAACGATGCCGGAATCAGTATTTTATTTTGCTGGCTGACCATCATTTCGCGGGTTATGGGAGGCCAGGTATCGAGTTTGCGGGACTCCCGGCGGACGCGTTCGCGTTCATCCAGACTGGCGTAAGGCCAGATGTGAATCCAGACATTCAGCAGTCCGAGTTCGCTGGACATGCAGGCGGCCAGGGGAGACAGTTCCGTGCGCCCGCCTCTCAAGGCCGTTTCAAAACGTTCAATTACCGTCGGCATTGACCCCGGTTTGTATTGGTAGATCCGCATTTCATATACATTGCCGAGCTTTCGGCCGCCGCCCAGTTTCGGCGAATAGGGGGCCGGGGTAAAAATTTCCGACTGCATGGACAGAATCAGCTCGGATGTTTTAGGCGGCCAGCCGGGTTCTTTGGCGGCGCGGCGCCGGACTTCGCTGCGATGGTTCAGATCGTCGTACGGCCACACATGGATGACCTGGTTCAGCGGCCCGAATTCGGTATGCCAGAAAGCCGCCAGTTCCGAATGGGGGGTGCGGCAGGGAAGGGCGGCTTCAAAACGCTTCTCAAATTCGGGAATGGAACCCGGCATCAGGGTATAGGTGCGGATTTCGTAGATCATTTGTTCCTCCTTTTTAATTGATATGGAACCCTTTGGGAGTAAGCAGCAGAAAAGCCATCAAAAAGGCTTCCTGCCAGGGGACGATTACCGGTTGCTTTTCGAGAAAAATTACCGTGGGGTCGTAAAACCAGGGATGGTAGCGCTGCGGCTGCCGCTGCAAAACCTCCAGCAGAAGTTCATGTTCGGTTTTCCCCGTGCGAACGGCTGCGATCAGGCCTTCATGATCCATGGCGCCAAAGCGTTCCTGCCATTCCCGGAACAATTGGGCGGGCTCGCGGTGCAGCATCCCCAGATCAAAGTAGAAGGCATCGTACAGCCCCAGCAGGCGGGCAACCGACAGCGACAGGTCGTCTTTGGCTTGGGGTGCGATATCCAGCAGATACTTCTGCAGCAGCAGGCTGTAATGGCGAGGATTGCCCCAGAATGAAATTGCCCGGGCGGCTTCAATCAGTACATAGGGATTGTCGGATTCAAGGAATTTTTTTTCGATCAGCGCAAACGGGCTGCGCTCGTCCAGCTCAACCAAGGCATGGATTGCCGCTCCGTTCAGTTGGAAATCCGCGCTGTCAATTGCCCGGACCAGCAGCGGTACGGCTTCAAACACTTTCCATTGACCCAGCCAGTAGGCCGCCTGATGGGCCGTGGTAAATTGATTGACCTGCAAATCACTTTGAAGCGCTTTGATAAGGGTTCGGGTGGGTTTGGCCCGCTGCAAGGCATCCAGGGCGCGTTGCCGGATAAAAAAGCTGGGGGAAAGGAGATAATGTTCCAGGTCGGCCTGGTAGATGCGTGAATCGGTATGCATCAGGGCTGAAAGGGCCTTGCTCTCTTCATCTTCGCTCTGCACGCTGATGGCGCGCTTGACCGCATGAATGGCGCGCCAGTCCCACGGCGAAAAAAGAGCGCTGAGGGCGTCGCGGATACCTTGGGATTTCAGCCGGGGCAGTTTAAAAAACACCACCGTGCGAAAGATCAACAGCAGGAACAGGCCGCCGTAAAACCAGCGGAAATGCTGCAGCGGGTCGATCGAAAGGGTTGCGCCCATTTTCAGCTTTTCCAGCGCCCACCCTCCTGCAACCAACGCCAGCCCTCCTGTCAGGCCGCCGAGGGCGCGGGTGATGATTCCGTGGGCAAGCTGGTGGGCATGGGTGCTGATGCTGATGAAATAATGCTGCATAGCGGCGTTAAAGGCGATCTGGACATAGCCGTTGATGAAAAACAGGGCGCCGATCAGGACCGCTGCAAACGTTTTCGGCAGTAGAATGACCAGGGCGACGCCGGCGATATCCAGGAAACTGGTCAGCACCAGCAGGGGGCGGGAACCGAGCTGATCCAGAAAAAGACCGTAGGTATAGGATGCCACAATGCCTCCCGCGGTGGCAACCAGGACAAATAGAACGACACTCCGGTCGCTGAGAGCATATCCCTGCTTGGCAATCAGAATGCCGAATGCGTAAGTGACCCCCTGGGTGATGGGGATTACCAGCATCATTGCCATAAACCATTTGCGGCCTCGGGTCGCCAGGCTCCACTTGAGCTCTTCCCATAATTTTAAAGGGGTTTTCCTGCGGAAGATGCCGGATTCCGGCACTTTGAAGAGGGCGCCGGCGCCGATCAGACCACACAGCATGCCGAGAGTCAGTAGAATCTGATAGCGGTGGAGCGGGGCGGCCGTTCCTAAAAAGAGAGCCATTCCGAGGGTCATCAGGATCGATCCGAACTGGGAGATTTTGGAGGAATTTGAAATCAGTTCCCCCCGGTCGCGTTCCGTCGTCAGTTCGGTAATAATGCCGGTAAAGGATATCAGGCCCGCGGCCCGGCCCAGCATAAAACCCAGCGAACCGAAAAACATGAACCACAGGGGTATGTCCGCGCCTAACCGGAGCGTCCAGGGGGCGATGATCATCAGGCCGGCCGAGCAGCTGCGGATTCCCCAGAACAGGCCGGCGGTTCCGGTTACACCGAGGCGGGCGACCGTCGTGTATCCCAATGCCATCGCCGGCAGGGTTAAATACTGCAGCGCGGTAACAATCCCTACCCATGTTTCGGAAGCGCCCAGGCGCAGCAGCAGCAGGATGACGACTCCTTCCGCCAGGGCCGCCCATGAAAAGGAATTGAAAAAGGCATACAGATAATAAAACCGTTTACCGTGGGCGCGCTGTTTCAGTGTAAGCGACAGATCTAAAGTGTTTACTGCATTCACACGAAATATCCCTGCTTCTCTCAGAACAAGTCACAATAAGATTTCAGCAGCGATCCGGTCGCTCAATCAGGGTCATCCTTGTAAGTGGGTTTGCCCGGCCGGGCTGTCCGGTATGTCTTAAATGAGCAGGCCCTTAAATACCTCTACGTTCAGCACTTTAACAAAGACCACATAGATAACGACGAAAATTCCGATGGACATTCCCAGCGACGTCTTCCAGGATTCTTTGGCGAAAAAAAACAGGAATAGAAACATGTATAGCGGAATGGCCAGGAGAAAGCCGATCAGGTAGCTTGCAGCCGTCAGCAGGAGAAGCCAGATGATGACCATGACTTCCTTGCGCTTCTTGCCGGGACTGGCCGCATAATCATTTTCCGGCGGTGCTTCCAGACCGGGTAATTTCTCTTCCTCCTGGGGTTCGATGGCATTGCCCGATTTGTCTTTTCGAACCGTTTTCCTTAAGAGTTGAACGGTTATTGCAGAGAGTAATCCGAGGGTACAGATCCCGGTCAGCATCGGCACCTGCCGGGCCCCGGGTCGATAAGCGAAGTTCATGACCAGCATCAGCACCATGACCGCCATCAGGGACAGATCGAAAGCAAGCTCTTCCCGTTTCACCCAGAATTCCTTTTCTTGTTCGTGAAATATTTGATCATCGGCATGAAAAGCAGCAGCAGGATAAGGATGAACATGGCAAGCGAAATCGGCCGGGTTACGAATTTCCATGCGGATCCCATCATCAGCGCCTGGCGAAGGTTGATTTCAGCCATATTTCCCAAAAGCAATCCCAGGATCAGAGCGATCCGGGGATATCGGAACTTGCGCATTTCATAGCCTAAAAGCCCGAAAACAATACATACGAACACATCGCCGATCTTGTTGTTGAGGGCATATGCCCCGACGATGCAGACGATGAAAATAACGGGAGCGACCAAGGCCGGGCGGATGCGCGTGAGAACGGCAACCTTGTCGGCCAAGCTTAACCCGATAATCGCGGCAACGATATGGCACCCCAGCCCCGCCATGATCAGCATATAGACGATATCGAGATGCATGCTGAAAATGTTCTGGCCTACGTCCAGCCCGTGCAGGGTCAAGGCCCCCAGCAGCACAGCCATGGCGGAGCTGCCCGGGATGCCGAAGGCGAGGGTCGGCAGCAGGGCGCCCCCTTCCTTGGCATCGTTGGCCGCTTCCGATGCAATCACTCCGCGCACATCCCCCTGCCCGAAAGTTTCATTGTTGCGGCATGTATTTTTGGCCTGCAGGTAGGCTAAAAAGCCGGCCACGGTCCCTCCGACTCCCGGTACGGCGCCGATGAAGGTACCGAGGGCCGAACTGCGAATAACCAAAAACCAATTCGCAAATGTTTCCCTGATTCCCGTCAGTACCTGTCGCCGGCTCGGGGGGGGCGTGTTCTCTGCGGCGATGGCATGTCCCCGGCCCAATAGGTCGATGGCTTCGCCGATTGCCAGGAGCCCGAACAGGGCCGGAACCACCGGAATGCCGTCCCACAGGTATTGAATCCCGAAGGTAAAACGCAGTACGGAATTGATGGGGTCAAATCCCACGAAAGAGAGCATCACTCCTAAACCGCCCGCGGCAAGGCCTTTCAAGAGGGTTCCTTCGCTCACAACGGCGATGATGCACAATCCCAGCAGCGCCATCATAAAAAATTCCTGATACGAAAATGCCATCAGAAATTTGTTTATGACCGGAATCATGGCCAGGGCGATGAATAGGCCGATGAATCCTCCCAGGGTGGATGCGGTGGCGGCGGCCCCCAGGGCCACCCCCGCCTTTCCCTTTTTGGCCATGGGGTACCCGTCGATCACGGTGGCGGCATTGGGGGGTTCCCCCGGCGTATTGATCAATATGGCCGGAATCGCGCCGCCGTAAGTGGCGGCGCCGTATGCCGATGCAAGCCACAGCATGGCTGTCGCCGGGGGCATTCCGAAGGTCAGTGGAATCAATACCACGATGGCCGTGGTTCCGCTTAACCCCGGAATGGCTCCGAAAATCATCCCGATGATGGAACCGGACAGCAGATAGGCGATTCCGGGCCAATACAGCATCTCCAGCAAAGTCGAGCCCATCAAGCTCCATTCGATCATAACGGCCGTCCCATTTTATTTGATATATTTTTCAAACAGCGGTTTATAGCTGTCGTAGCGATTGAGCACCTTGGCCAAAGCCGCCTCCGTTTGCTCGCCGGTCATTGCGTTGACCGGTCTTTTCGACTTTTCCGACCATTCCCTGAAATCCTTGTCGTTCATGGTTTTCCACAACAGGTCGCGCATATATTTCATCCTGTCAGGTGGCATATTCGGAGGGCCGCCGATCACGCGCCAGGCGGCAACCGCTTCGTCAAGTTCGGCATAGCCGGCTTCCGTAGCCGTCGGCGTATCGGGAATTTCAGGATCGCGCGCCTTGTCGCCCATCAGTAAAACCGGAAGAAGTTCTTTGGAGATCAAAAGTTTTCGAATCGATCCGAAGGTATAGATCACGGCGTCCGCATCGCCCCGGACTGCCGCCAGCATCGCCTCGCCGCTGCCTTTGTGTCCCGTAATGAACTGGGCTTTTATACCCAGCGTTTCCATCGTGATGGGAACCACTACTTCAGGGCCGCTGAAACCCGTTAACGCCACCCGGACGTTTTGGGCCTGCTGCAAATCCTTAACCGTGCGATAGGGTGATTTGGGTGAAATCGCGAGAACCATCGGCTCCACCAGAACCGTGCCGTACCAGGTCACCTTTTTGACATCATATTTCGGACTGAAAAAGACCTGGGGTACATACAGACCCGGCATCGGCCAGATGCCCAAGGTGTAGCCGTCGGGCTTGGCATTGTAAACCGTAGCGGCCGCTTCCTGGGAAGCGGCGCCCGGCCGGTTGAGGATGACAATGTTGACCTTGGCGGGGAGATATTTCTGCATGTATTTCGCCAAGGCTCTCGAGTAGGTGTCAAACCCGCCGCCCGGGGAGTAGCCGACATACCACGAAAAATTCTTGCTGGGGAAATCGGCCGCCGCCAGATCAGCCGGGACACCAAGATAGACTCCTTGAAGCAGGAAAAAACCGAAAATCATTCCAGACAATAACTTTTTCATTTTGGCCCCCTTTTGTTTGTGAATCATCCTTCGCTAAACACTTAAATCAAACGCGCCCTCATTCGGCAACGAATCCCTGTTTTCCAATTTGGGCTTTGCACCGGATTTACGGGTGATTCAGTTGTGAAAACCATTCCGAGGGGAGATTTCTGCCGCGCCCCGCCTGCATCGCTTTTTGGTAGAGTGCGAATCCCACCGCGGCAAACTGCAGACCGCGTCCGATATTGTTGCAGAAACAGATGGTTTCATCCGCTGTTTGTCTCCCGGGACTTTTGCCCTGAACGATCTCTTCGAGCAGCGGCAGTTGCTGCCAGTCGACGTCAGCCGTATTTTCCGAAATGTAGCTGTTTCTTTCCTTGACCAGCGCCGGCGGGTCTTCCTGGCCGCCGTTTACAAAGGTTTCAATCGGCTGGGTCTGCCTGGAATGCAGCACGATCCGGTCGCATTTTCCGTAAGCCGCCTTGTCCAATTCTCCCGGCTTGACACAGGAAAGATATGAGCCCGGTCGGACGGTACGGCCGAGTACGACCGGATCGAGCGCATTCGTGCAGGCCAGGACGATGTCCGCCATCCGGGCTACCTCCCCGGGTTCTGCGACCGGGATCGTTTCCAGGCCGGTTACAGCATGCATTTCCCTGCAAAAGTTTTCCCGCCGGGATTCATTGGGGCTGTGAACGAAGATTTTTTCGATTGGCCGAACGGCAGCGGCCGTGACGACATGTGCCCCGGCCTGCCAGCCGGAACCGTATATGCCCAGAATACGCGCATCCTTGCGGGCCAGGTGTTTGATCCCAACCGCACAGGTTGCCGCTACGCGCATTCGCTGAATCGAGGCATCCGGAAACAGCGACAGGAGCTGGCCGGTTTCCGAGCTGAACAACAGGACCAGTCCGGTATAACGGTTGCCGGGCGCTTTGGGCATCTTCATTCGTTTCAGTCCGCTTTGGGTTTCGGGCCAGGTGATGATGTCCGAATTGATCCGCAGGGCCACGATCTTGTCGGCGCCGATGGATCCGCTCATTGTTTTGAGCGCGTGACATGGTTCCTGGTTCGGGCTGTGCGGGTTTGCGGTGATCAGATCGCAGCGTTGTCCGTCTCCTAACCAGCCGCAATCCAACGTCTGATAAGCTTTTTCGAGGTTTTCAATGGCGATTTCCGCCGTAAGGATTTCCGCAACTTCTTCATCTGTGAGCAGCAGCATGTTAACGCCTCCTGTTGACAATTATCGGTTTTCACGGTTCGCTGATATTTATAATGGAAGCTGCTTCCGGTTCAATGAGAATATCGGAACAATAGCGGAACAACCCGGTAATTTCGGGCCAAGCATCAACGTTGCGTCGGAAATCGCACAGCTATTGGTACAAATTACCTTTTTAAATTTTTTAGAAATAAACCGTCCAAAAGTCAAGAAGTTATTTTGTAGCTACGGCCGGGCGCCGCGGCCCGGAAAGTCCCGGATTTGAATGGGATGCATTGCTACCGGACCTGACCGAAGTGTTGGAGAGCTTCTATTTTAACAGGTCGGCCAGATTCGCGAAGGGCCGGTGGGTCAAACCGGGATCCCGGTCCGCTGCAGACGGATTGTCGGTATCCGCTTGGCCATTCTCATAGCGTGAATGTTCATTATCGTGACAATAGCGGCACAGCAGCTCCCAGTTGCTCCCGTCCGACGGGTTGTTGTCATGATTGTGATCGCGGTGATGGACGGTCAGTTCCCGCAGCCTTTTGCCGCTGAAATCTCGACCGCAACGGCCGCAAACCGGCGGAAAGAGCTTGAGCGCCCTGGCCCGATAGGTCTGCTCCCATTTTTCGCGGTTGCGCACGGCCTCGGCAACAATCCGATTCCGGTCGCTGTTTTCAGGTTCCTTTTTTACCGATGTCATCTACAGCTCCTGTACCGGCAGGTTGCGGCCGGCGTCAATGGCAGGTGTCCGTCATTTTTTTTCGGAATGCTTTACGCAAGGGCACGAGCTTTTCATTCCGGGTCCGGTTTCTTCCAGCGATAGGGGAGTTCCTGCACTGTGCCGGGTTGGGTCATGTCGCTCAAAGCCTTCAGGGCATCCCGGATAATGCGGCGCTGGCGCGGGTCGTTGCCCGGTTCGCCGAGCATGCTGCCGCGGGGAAACTTGACCAGCAGCGCCCGGGGCGGCTTGATGTGGCCCATGCGGTCGGCCATATTGCCGATGGATATGGTGGGGATTCCGGCTTCTTCGACCTGACGCTGAATCAGACCCACGGTCTGATGGCATTTGGGTCAGACCGGCACCAGAAACAGCACATCCACGCCGGCTGCCCGGATTCGATCGATGAACTTCGGGATCGTTTCGGTCATAAATGAACCGACGTCGTTGACATAGCTGAAACTGTAATGCACCGGGGTCAGCTTGCCGATGACCCCTTCTTTTTCCAGCTCGATGAAGCGCTGAATGGGAAAGATGGTGTTAAAGTCCTCTTCCGCCAGGCTGTGATCATAGTGGGCGTGCGCAATGCCGAGGTCTTCCTTCCGGACGGTTTTGGGGATTTCGCGAAACGAAATGTCCCCATGGATCGATTCGGTGTCAAAAGGAAGCTGGCTGTCTTTGAGGTAAAGGCCGCCGGTGGTAACCAAGGCAAAGGTCTGTTCCGACGGTTTTCCGCAGTAAGGGGTCCAGGGAATATCCTCGGATATGACAAAAGGGTACTTTTTAACAATCTCATCCATTTTGTGCACCCGGAAATCCGGCAGGCTTTCCTCGACCCATTTTTCATATGCGATTTTAAAAGTGTCTAAATTAAACGTCATATTTGTTTTTTCTCCTTTCTCGCTCCACAGGGAGCAAATGCTGATCATCAGCCTGCAACAATTCTCAGTTTGTGGGTTTTCTGCTGGCTGCGCCACAATGCGAAAATGAGGACGGCAACGGCGTCATCGCCGGCAAGGTTGTTTGCTGTGGACTGCGGCAATCAGGATATCTTTTGCTTTCTGGTATATATCCGGATCGTTGCTGGCACGCGGTCCGGCCACGTTTAATGTTTTGACGGAGTGCCGGTCAACCCAGGCGGCGATCATGGCGGCGGCCTCAAAAGCCGGGCTCCGGTTCAGATCGATATGCAAGCAGGGCCGCCCGTGTTTTTCGGCCAGTTCCTGCGTCAGGGCGGAACCACCGGTCAGGGGTCCATGTGAGAAGATCAGCGTGCCATCGGAATCCTCAACATTTTTTTCCGTTCGAACGGCATAACCGTCGGCGGGCACTTCCCTTACCTGATAAGCCGGCGGAACCACTCCGTCTTCGGCCAACCGGCCCCTGGGTACCCAGCCGCCGTGCGGAACCCCGATTTGAATGGCAGCGTCCAGCGCGGCCCGATCGGCGCCGGTTTGGCCGCCGGAGATTATTTTTGCAATCATGCTGATTCCTGTACGGTTGCAGCCGGAAAGTAAACCGAAAAGGTCGTTTCGCCGGAGCGGCGGCAATCCTCGGGCCGGGCACAGAAAGTACAATTGCTGATCCGGCCGGGGCAGAGATCCTTTTCCCTGGGGATGTATTTGCATCTGGTTGAGTTCATTTCGATCTGAAAATGATACCGTTCGGAAAAAATTTTCATGCGCAGTAGATCCGCTCCTTTGCCGCCGGCATTGAACTCGAAAGGGTTGCGGGTTGAATACGATGCAATATCCCGGGATGTAAAAAATCCTTCAAAAATCCGCTTTTGGGATTCCACAGTGATGCCGACGCCGTAATCATGGACCTGTAATGCCGCACCCTCACCGCTCTTGAAAACAGCCACTTCAATCCGGCCTTCATCGGGTGTGTTTTCAACGGCATTTCGAATCAGGCCGTCCATAACTTTACGGACGACCTCCGGGGGGAGGAGTATCCGCGGGACGGGTTCGATCCGGTGAACAATGTCGATCCGGCGTTCTGAAAAACGGGGTTTTAAAGCTTCCAGCCGGTCGAGCAGGGTTTGACCCAGGTCGATGGGCTGGGAAACCGCAACCGTCGGACCGAATAGTTCGTCGATGCGCTTGCGCATACGCGCGATCAGGTCGCTCTCACCGGCATTTTCCGCGATCAGGCTTTCCAGCTCGTCTTTGCATTGCTCCAAAAGGAGCACCAGCAGGCCGTGGGATCTGGGTTCCCGCCCCTGCATGATGTCGTCCAATTCATACTGGATGTCGAGGATGCGGTTGAGGTTTCGCTGGATCCGGTCGTAGGTCGGTTTCCAGACGGGCCGGGGGATGCCGCCGATCTTTTTATGCAGAAGGCCCAGCGAACTGGTGATAATGGCCACCGGAGTCTTGAGCTCATGGGACAAATGATTGATGACCGTGTCCTTGGCCCGGTTCAGGCCGGTTACTTCGCTGTACGCTTTTTTAAGCTCTTCGGCAACCCTGGCATTCTTGATGGAGAGGGCGACGGTGCCTGAAATCGAACTGAGCAGCTCCACATCCGATTTGCCGAAGTCACCCGATTTTTTATTGATGGCACAGAGCACCCCGACAATCCGCTCCCGCCCCCGCAGGGGAACCAGCACCAGATTGCGGGTCTTGTAGCCGAATTTCTTGTCTCTTTCTTCGTGAAGGTGCCGATTGATGGAAGTGTCGTTGATGATGACCGGTTCGCCGGTTCGAATAACGGTTCCGGCTTCGAGTTCATTGATGCCGAAGCGGTATTTTTCAACCCTTTCTTCGGTATCGCTGGCGTCAAAGGCGGCGCCGATGGCAAAGAGCTCCTCTTTTTCTTCATCCAGCAGAATGACCATGGCGCCCTCGGAGTCGAGCAGCCGTTTGATTTCGCTGTTGACAAAGTTAAGGCGGTCATCCAGTTCAGGGTGCATGGGGAGGGCCACGCTGATTCTTAAGAGGGCTTCGGTGAATCGCAGCGCCTTCTTAATATCCTCCGAAAAGCGGGCATTCTCAATGGAAAGGGCTACGGTTCCGGCAATCAGGTTGAGCAGTTCCACATCGGACTGGTCAAAAATTCCTTCTTTCTTGTTGATGGCGCACAGGGTGCCGATGGTGCGTTCACTGCTTTTGAGCGGTACGACCGCCAGGTTGCGGGTTTTATATCCGAATTTCCGGTCCCTTTCTTCGTAAAGGGGGCGATTGACGGAGGTGTCATTGATGACGGCCGGCTCACCGGTCTGGATCACTTGACCCGAGACAAGCTTGTCAATGGGGAAGCGGACTTCCTGCACCCGCCTTTCGGTGGCCATGTCGTCATAAGCGGCTCCCAGCATGAAAAGGTCGCCCTTGATCTCGTCGTAAAGGACGACGATGGCGCCTTCGGTGGCGAGCAGCCGCTTGACTTCATTGTTGACGTAATAAAGGAGTTCCTGCAGGTCCGGATATTCCGGCAGCGCCATGCTGATGCTGAGCATGGCTTCGTTGCTGCGCGTCATTCTGTTCTCCTGGGTGACATCCCTCAGAATGACGATGAATCCGGCCGGTTCGCCTTTGGATTCGGAAAATGTGGCGGCGCGGATGACGACATCCAGCAGCCGGCCGTCTTTGGTCAGCCGCTGGCTTTTATAACCGTTTAAAATCCGCTCCTGCAGAAGCCGCCGGATATCTTTGCGGGTCGCATCGGCAAGTTCGGAGGGTATAAAGGGGATCCGCTTTCCCTCCAGTTCGGGCAGCGTCCAGCCGAAGGTTTCACTGAATGCCGGATTCAGGTAGGATACGCGGCTGTCCAGGGTGAAAACCACAATGGGGTAGGGCGCAAAGTCCAGCAGCGCCCGCAGCCGTCTTTCGGTCCGGAGCAGTTCCTGCTCGGCGCGCTTGCGGTCCGTGATATCCTGAAGCGTTTCAATGGCGCCGGTGACGCCGCCGGTGTCATCCAGCAGCGGCGCGGCCGTAAAAAAAAGCCATTTGCCGTCTTTTCCGATGCTGGGGAAAAAACTTTCAACCTCATAGGCGCCATCGATCAGGGCCGAACGGCGATAGGTGCCGGGATAGTGTTCGGCAATAACATCCTCGGAAACCCCATCGACAATCAGATCGGCCAGGGTGGGGCGTTTTCTGGAATAAAAGGTTTTCCACTGATCCGTGGTTCCCACCATTGCACCGGCTGATATTCCGGTGAGATTTTCCAGGGCGCGGTTGCAGTGGGTGACGACATGGTTCTGGTCGATTACAAACGCTGCGATGGAAAGACCCTGAACAATCTGCGCAAGTCTCTTTTCGCTTTCCCGCAGGGCCGATTCATTTCGCCGGTTGACGGGGCAGGCGTCAGTGCGCTGGTTATCGGGAACCCCACGGGGTTGCTTTTTGGGCATGGTGAACCTGTCGGTTGTTAAAATATTCAATTATTTTTTCAAAAAGCTAAACTGTTACGATTTTAATTTTTAATTGAAACTGTCGGAACAGTCAATAAAACTTAATGGTCTTTATCGAAAACCATAGCGTTAAAAGCCAGGCAGATGAAAGGCCCTGCAATTGGGATTGTCGGCAGCCGGATGATTTCCATGGGATTCTTAATTCCGGACACGTTCCGACGCTCCATCAGGAGGAATCCGCCGGATGACGGGGCGGTTTCTTCAAGGCTGATTTCTTATAGCGCTGGTGCATGCTCTGGCCGATTCCCGCCATTACGGCGGTGGTAAGGTCAAAGACCGCATCCAGCACATTTTCCGGAAGTCCTTCTTTCCCGGCGTCCGCCAGGCGTTGGTCCACTCAGGGTTGACAATTTCGGACGATGGCGACTGCGATGCCGATCAGTTTTTTTTCACGGTCGGTCAGCAGGTCGGTGGCGTGGGCGTCATGGTAATACTTGCGAAAGTCGGCGCGTTTAGGCATGCAAAGCTCCTTCATTAATTAATATTTTGAAAAAGAAAATTCAAGTACAAGAACGATTTCCTTTGGGCGGTTAATGCTGCCGGACATTCCCGCGTGTCAGCGAGGCGAATATCCCCGCAAAAGTGAGACCGGAAAATATCATCAGGACAATACGGGTACTCCGGATCAACTGGGGATAAACTGCGGCGGTGATGGGCACCCGCCCCATGATGATTGCCAGAACGAGGGTGGCGATCCCCATGCTGAACAGTTGACCGAGAACCCGCATCGTTCCGGCCGAACCGGAGGCGACCCCCAGGAAACGGCTTTCAACCGAACTCATGATGGCGTTTGTGTTCGGTGAGGAAAAGGCGGCAAAACCAAAACCCAGTAAAATGAGCGTCGCAACAATGTACGCCAAATGGGTATCCGCAGTCAGACGGGAAAACAGAATCAATCCGCAGAAAGTCAGCGCCATGCCCGCGGAAGAAATCAGGCGGGGCTCGATCCGGTCTGAAATCCTGCCGGCCAGCGGCGAGAACAGGGCCATGATAACGGGTTGTGCCATCAGGATCAGGCCGGCCGTCTGCGCATCCAGCGATTTAATATACTGCAGATACAGGCTCAGCAGAAAAGTTACGGCAAAGGTGCTGCTGTAATGAATCAGTGCCGCAAGATTTGACAGGGCGAAGACTTTGTTGTGGAGCAGAAGATCCACTTGAAAAACAGGACTGGCAACGCGCTTTTCCAGCACGGCAAAAGCGATGAACCCCAAGATGCCCAGTAGAATCAGCCCGATGCTCTTTTTGTCCGGCAGCAGTGAAAAGCCTACAATTAACACTATCAACGTCAGGCCGTACACCAGGGCGCCCCAGATATCGAAAGCTTCACCTTTGGCCTCGGCCCATTCACCTTTAAGCTTTAAAAAAATAAGCCCCACAACTGAAAAACCCAACAGGAAGGTGAGCGCAAAAAGGCTGCGCCAGCCTATTTGCGTGGTTAAAATACCGCCGATGAAAGGACCGCTGGAAAGTCCGATGTAAACGGCCGATATGGTTATCCCCAGCACCTTGCCGCGTTCGCCCGGCGGGTAAACGGAAGTCAGAATGGCCATGGTCGTCCCAAAAAACATGCCGCTGCCGATGCCTTGAAAGATTCTAAAGAGGATCAGCGCATGCACGGACCAGGACAGTGCGGATAATAAAGAAGCAATCATAAAAAATAAAAATCCAAGTGTCATGATTTTTTTGCGGCCGTAGATGTCCGAGAGCCTTCCCATCGGGACCAGGGTTACGCCGATGGCAAGGAGATAGGCCATGGCGATCCAACTGTGCTGAACAGCGTTGGCCTGAAATGTCTGGGCAATAGCCGGCAGGGCGACGTTAATGGATGATCCCATGAACGGCGTGATAAAGAAGCCGGTGACCGCTACAATCAGAGCTGATTGTTGAACGCTTTTCAGATTTTCCATTCAACCGACCTGATTTGTTGAGATGATCTCAAATTAACTGCCGAGTGGTGCCGGTTCTTCATTCCGCATTTCCATTTTTGGGGAAATATTTAACGTTGCTCATTTTTTTAAAATCTGAGTCTTGGGTCCAGAGGATGGCATTGAATTCCTGCGCCGTTGCGATAATAATGCTGTCTGCCATTGGAAGATTATGTTCCAAGCTCAGCTTGGAAGCGGCGATCGCTAACGATGCCTTTAGCTCCACAACGGTACCCTTTTGCATGGCAATCGCTGCTTGCAGTGCATCATTTTCACTGGATTCTCGAAGAATTACCTTGAAAACCTCGTATATTGTTACCGTTGGGACGATAAGTTCAGCAGAATCATTCAATGGAATCAGGAAATGTTTGGCGTTGGGCTCATCCGCGAAGTATGCAAGCCAACCGGAAGAATCTACGATATTCATATTCGATCTTCCTCTCGTTTGAATTCGGTATTGATGCCCTTGAGAAATCCGCGTAGCTCTTTTATATCGCGTTCCGGTATAAGCTCTATACGTCCGGCATATTCTATAACCTGCATTTTTTGGCCTGGACGAAGATTCAATGCTTCTCTAACTGTTTTGGGTATAACGATTTGGTATTTTGGTGATACGGTTACCGATTGCATACCAGCACCTCCATCGATCATTTTTTGTATTACGATACAATGATCGATATGGTTTTGTCAATTGTATTATGGTTTATCGCGGTGCTGACGCAGTCAACGCCTTGATACTGTTTTTGCTACAACACCCCACCAGAAATATCAAAGAACCGCTCAAAGAAGCGCATCAATTTATCCAAAACACTTTCGCGTTTTTTGGAACGCTCTCCTCCGGGCGAAAAGCGTGATACGGGCGGCAGCACTTTGGCCAGATCAGTACCCGTGGTTGCGACACTGCCGTTACGAAACGCGTTGCGCACAAATTTATAGGTTTCGTCGTGATCAAGATCTTCGCGCTTAATAATATCCTCCAGTTCCTCAATCTTTTTCTTTTCCACATACTTCTGCCAGTCTTCATCCACCGCCGAATGGATATCAAGCGAAGCGATAAACTGGTTGATGAGGTCTTTTTTGTTGCGCAATTCAACGCTTGAGTCGATGGCCTTGTTAATGTCAACAAGCAGTTCGCGATTCTTGATGTGGTCTTCGTGGTATTTTTTGACAAGCCCTAAAATATAATCAATATTGATCTCAATCTGTTTAATGAGCTCCATTTCAAACACAAGATCATCGTTGATGTTTTCCTTCTCGCCTTCACCTGTCTTGCGGAACTCGTTATAGAGATCAATGTAGGCGCTGTGATAATCCTGAATGTCCCGCTCGGTTAAAATTTCGTTGCCGCTGAATTCGTCAAAAGTAACCAGGATATTTCTCACTCGCAAGATCGCGCCGTAGAGCCTGATGAAATCCTTTTGATTTTGTTCCCCGATGATTCCCTCGCCAACCGGGAATCTTACCAAAAGCTCTTCAACCAGACTGGTATATCCCCGGACTTCCTTGTCGCCGTCTTTATAGCCGTTGTAGTACTCCGCATACGATTTTAACAGCACAAGCCCGCTGGCTTCCTTATCGCCAAAGAGGGCGATGGATTCATTGGTCGCTTTTTCCAGATTGCGGAAGCAAACAATATTGCCGAACGTCTTGACGGTGTTCAAGATGCGGTTGGTGCGCGAAAACGCCTGCAACAGACCATGCAAGCGCAGGTTTTTATCCACCCACAAGGTATTGAGCGTCGTCGCGTCAAAGCCGGTCAAAAACATATTGACCACCAGCAGAATATCAACTTCACGGTTTTTCACCCGTTCGCTGACATCTTTATAGTAATTCTGAAATTTATCGGAAGAGGTGTCATAGGATGTCCCAAACATGGCATTGTAGTCTTTGATGGCGCTCTCCAGGAAATCCCTTGAGCTTTTGTCCAGTCCGCTGGTGTCTTCGGAGTTCTCGTCCATCACACCGTCGAGTTCTTCCTCGTTTACGCCAAAGCTGTAAATAATCGCTATTTTGAGCTGTTTATCGCTCGGCACGCCTGAAAGCTGTTTTTGGAATTCAGCGTAGTATTTTTTGGCCGCATCAATGGACGAAACGGCAAAGATGGAGTTAAAGCCCGCCAGTCTGCGGTCTTTGAGCTTGTAATAGCTGTTCCGTTTGGTTTTCTGATCAAAATGGTCACGGATATATTGGACGATATTCGCCAAACGCTCCGGCGCGGCAAGCGCTTTTTCCCGGTCGATGTCGCGGACTTTTTTATCTTCAATGTCTTCGGCTTCGCGCACGGTAGAGATATAATCGACCTTAAACGGCAAAACATTTTTATCGGCAATGGCGTCCACAATGGTGTAGGTGTGCAATTTATCGCCAAACGCCTGCGCGGTGGTCTTAAAATCGGGCCGACCGCCGGAAGAGGCGTTCTTGGCAAAAATCGGCGTGCCGGTGAAGCCGAAGAGATGGTATTTTTTAAACGCCTTGGTAATGGCGGCGTGCATTTCACCGAACTGTGAGCGGTGGCATTCATCAAAGATCAGCACAATATGGCCGTCAAAAATAGTATGCTTTTTGTTACGGCCGATGAACCGGTCGAGCTTTTGAATCGTGGTGATAATAATGCGCGCGTTGGCGTCTTCCAGTTGGCGTTTTAATATGGCCGTACTGGTATTGCTGTTGGCCGCGCCTTTCTCGAACTTGTCGTATTCGCGCATGGTCTGGTAATCGAGGTCTTTGCGGTCCACCACAAAAAGCACCTTATCGACATAGGGCAATCTGCTCGCCAGTTGGGCGGTCTTGAAGCTTGTCAGGGTTTTACCCGAGCCGGTGGTGTGCCAGATGTAACCGCCCGCCTCCACGTTGCCGAGTTTTTTATAGTTGGTGCTGATCTCGATTTTACTCAGTATCTTCTCGGTCGCCACGATCTGATAAGGCCGCATCGCCAAAAGCTGTTTGTCGGCGGTAAACACGCAGTAGCGGGTGAGGATATTGAGAAGTGCGTGTTTGGCAAAAAAGGTTTTGGCAAAATCCACAAGGTCGGTAATGGGTCTATTCGTCGCGTCCGCCCACCAACTGGTAAACTCAAAGCTGTTGCTGGAGCGTTTCCCTTTTTTAACGGCGCCTTCGCCTGATTCCTTGATATGTTCCGAGCGGGTGGTGTTGCTGTAGTATTTGGTGTGCGTGCCGTTGGAGATGACAAAAATCTGCACATATTCAAAAAGTCCGGAGCCGGCCCAGAAACTCTCGCGCTGGTAGCGGTTGATCTGGTTGAATGCTTCCTGAATCGCCACGCCGCGCCGTTTAAGCTCGATATGCACCAGCGGCAGGCCGTTGACCAGCACCGTAACGTCATAACGATTCTTGCGCGTTGCAAAATTCCCCTCCTCTGGAGGGGTGGCGCCGTAAGGCGGCGGAAAATTCCCCTCTCTTGGAGGGGTGGCGCCGTAAGGCGACGGGGTGGTATATTGGTTGATCACCTGCAAACTGTTTTCGTGGATCTTGTCTTTACGGAGCAGATAGACATTTTTGACGGTGCCATCATCTCTTTTGAGATTTTTGATGTGGTCTTCCTGAATGGTAACTGTTTTTTCGGCAATGCTCTGGTTGGGATTGGCGATCTCGCCGGTAAAAAACCGTTCCCATTCGGCATCGGAAAAGTTGAAATCATTGAGCTTTTCAAGCTGTTTACGAAGGTTACGCACCAGATCGGTTTCGGCAGTAATGGGCAGATACTCATACGCCTGTGATTGCAACTGCTCGATAAATGCGCGCTCAAGCTCCGCCTCGCTCTGGTACGACTTGGCGGTACGGTAAGCGGCCTGGTATTCCGCCACCACCGTGCTTTGCGGATTTTCCGCGACTAAATTGTATCTGCTATTTTTTGGCATGGTCATATTTCATTCCCCTCCCGTGGAGGGGTGCCCGTCAGGGCAGGGTGGTCCTTCAAAAACGCAAGAACTCCTTCCATATTATTCAACACATCTGCAACGCCAATATGAATCACGGTTAGGCCCAGGGATATCAAAAAATCATCCCGTTGTTTATCGTAGTCTTCCCTGCCAACGTGTGACGAACCATCAAGCTCAATAACGGCATTTTTTTCGGCACAATAAAAATCTACAATATAATTGCCAATGATCTTCTGCCTGTCAAAATCCAGCCCGTTGAGTTTAGCGGATTTAATTTGGTTCCAAAAAAGTGCTTCATGTAATATTCCCGCCTTGCGCAATTCTTTTGCGCGCGCGCGAAGTGCGGGGTTATAGGGTAGGGATTTATATTTTTGTGTTGCTCTCATAATGCCACCCCGTCAGACCACCCCGTCAGGCTTCGCCTGACACCCCTCCAGAGGAGGGGAATTGAATTCTGTTCCGGAAGAGGGGAATTTATTAAACGTCAGCAGCTTGTTCCGGTAGTATTCGTATTGCTTGCGCCGGGCATTCAGCTCCGCGGGTAAGCCTACCGAAATATCATTCACCAGCGCGTCGAATTTGTCGAGAATGGCGACTATGCGTTGTTGTTCGGTGAGGGGCGGGATGGGGATGGGGAATTCCTTTACTTTGCTGTTTGATATCGATGGATATCCCGCTCCCTCTTGATTATTTTCGACGAAATAATAAAATTTCATCGTTTTTAAAATGAAAAATAGAAAGCTTGGTAATATTATTTTTTGATTGGCTCTAAGAACGCAAAAACCCGTGCTACAAATCTGGTTGTTATATTCGGAATTTATTAGCGCATACCTTTTCAGCGTTGGTCTTGTGGTCCCAAAAATCACATCATCTATTTTAATGATTTGCTGTGCTCTACTTGGTGCATTTGTTGAATTTATTGTTTGTGTTTCTGAAATCTTGTTATTCTCTCTACTCACGGATGACAAGTCTATGTATTGATAATCAATATTATTACTTTCCTTCCATTTTATATTTTCAGTTTTTAAACAAACCTCCCCCAATGTCTTCCACTCCACATCATCCCCAAAAGTCAGTAGCTCATCCCGATAATACTCATACTGCTTCTTTCGCGCCTCCAGCTCCGCCTCCAGCTCCGCCTCCAGCGTGGTAAAGGTATCCAGAATTTTCACGATCTCTTGTTGGATGGCAAGGGGCGGGATGGGGATTAGGATTTTCTCCATAACATTACTCATAATTTTTGGGTTTCCCATTCCGGCGCTAACGTATTTTTTAGAAACTGTTGCCAAGATATATAGGAGGAACTTCGTATTTACACCGTCAACTTTAACTTTCAAAAGACCGCACACATTTGTAATGCTAAATTTACCATTACGATAAAAAATTGAACCGGCGTTTGCTCCGTCAGTTGTCCATGTCAGGTATTCTCCGTCATAGTCGTAAGTATTGATGCGTCCAAAAACACCATCGTCAACTGTTTGAGATGAATACACCGGGTACTCACCAGCATTATTTCTGAGGTAGTCTTTTGACATGACTCTACCACGATTGATTTGGCAAATTTCACCAATACTCTTAAACCCCACCCCCTCGGGACAAAGCTCGTCGATCAGTTTTTCGATTTTATTCATAGGTTTATTCATGATGATGTTCCCGATTCAGAACCCGGTTCTTTGATTCTTCTGCTCTTCTTCAATTGTTTCTCCGCCTTCTCCAGGGTTTCCAGATAAGCCCGTTCCACCGCGCTAATAGCTGCGGACTGGTATTTTTTGTATTCGGTCTCGGCTTTCTGCATCGCCTGCTCGTGGCTTATGGAGCCGGCAGTGTCCAGCAGCTTCCCGTCAAAAGTTTGTATCAGCCGGTCCAGTTGCGTGATCCAGTCCTTCATGCGCATCGGTTCATGATTCATGGCTTTTACTTCCGCGAGGTCAAAATAGGCGGAAACGATGTTATTGAGCTTTTTCAGCTCATTTTCGGCAAGATAATTTTTGGCAATGCAGATATCTTTCCGGGTGACCTCTCCGCCGGAAAAAGTGAGCAGTCCCATGAACGGCTGACCCGCGTCGGCGCGTTTCGCGATTACTTCCGCGGCGGTGTGTCCGTGCGCGGCGTAGTGCAGTTTGTTTTGCACGATCTTAAAAAACTGAATGGATTCATGCGAGTTCGGATCATAGTCCGCGCTGGTCGCGTAGAGGTCCAGCACCTGGCGGTACAGAACTTTTTCACTGCTGCGGATATCGCGAATGCGGTCGAGCAGTTCCTTCCAGTAATTCCCGCCGCCCGCGCCTTTGAGCCGCTCGTCATCCATGGTGAAACCTTTGCGGATGTACTCATTTAATCGTTTTGTCGCCCAAATCCGAAAACTGGTGGCAATGCGGGATTTTATCCGATAACCGAGGGAAATAATCATATCGAGGTTATAAAAAGGAATTTCCCTTTCTACATTTCTGCTGCCTTCTGTTTGAACCTGTCGGAATTTCCGACAGGTTGCTTCCTCGGGCAATTCCTCTTCCTCAAAAATGTGCTTAATGTGTTCGACGACATTTGTCCGTGATGTTTGATATAGTTCCGCCATTTGCTGTTGGCTTAACCACACATCCTCGTTTTCAAACCGAACCTTGATGTCGGTTTTACCATCTTCGGTTTTATAAATAATGATGTTATTTGGTTGCTGCTCTTCATTCATTACCGGCTTCCCTCCAAATCCGCCACGATTGCATCAATCGCCGTGCGCAGTTCATTCTGCCGGGCAACAATGCCCGCTATCTCGGAGTTGAGTTTTGTAATATCAATCACCTCGCGGGTGTCTTTTTGCGCCACATAGCTGGATACTGCGAGGTTGTAGCCGTTTTCTGCGATGGTTTTATTGCCCATCAGCTTGGCAAAATGCTCGATGTCCGCGCGTTTGGTAAACGTCTTCAGTATCCTGGCGCGGTTTTCATCGCTCAGTTTGTTTTTGTTTCCTCCGCGAACAAATTCGGCGGAGGCGTCTATAAAGAGGGTTTTGTTGTCCTTCTTGCTCTTTTTGAGCACGATAATGCAGGTCGCGATGGTCGTGCCGAAAAAAAGATCGGGCGGAAGCTGGATTACGGTATCGATGTAATTGTTATCTACCAGATATTTGCGGATCTTCTGCTCAGCGCCGCCGCGATAGAGCACGCCGGGGAATTCAACAATCGCCGCCGTGCCGATGGTGGAAAGCCATGAGAGCATGTGCATGGTAAAGGCCAGGTCGGCCTTGCTCTTGGGCGCCAAGACACCCGCCGGTGAGAAGCGCGGGTCGTTGATCAAAAGTGGATTGCTGTCGCCTTCCCACCTGATGGAATAGGGCGGATTGGAAACGATTGCGTCAAAGGGCTCATCATCCCAGTGTTTGGGGTCGGTCAGCGTGTCGCCGTGGGCAATATCAAAGTGATTGTAGTTGATATCGTGCAAAAACATATTGATACGGCAGAGGTTATAGATCGTGAGGTTGATTTCCTGCCCAAAGAACCCTTGCCGGACATTTACTTCTCCGAGAACCTTGACGAATTTGAGCAGCAACGAGCCGGAACCGCAGGCCGGGTCATAAACCTTGTTCACTTCTTTTTTGCCGACTGTTGTAATCTCAGCAAGCAGCTCACTGACTTCCTGCGGGGTAAAAAATTCCCCGCCGGACTTGCCTGCATTGGCGGCGTACATGGTCATCAGAAACTCATAGGCGTCGCCGAAGGCGTCAATCGTGTTGTTGTAATAGTTGCCCAGCTTCAGGTCGCCGATCGCCTCCAAAAGCTTCACCAGTTTCCGGTTTCGTTTTTCCACCGTATTGCCGAGCTTGCCGGCATTCACGTCGAGATCATCAAACAAGCCTTTGAGGTCATCTTCACTGTCCGCCCCTTTGGCCGAACTTTCAATGTTGCGGAATACCGCGGCCAGCGTTTCGTTGAGGTTGGCATCATTGCGCGCTTTGGCGCGGACATTGACAAAAAGCTCGCTGGGTAAGATATAAAAACCTTTTTCCCTGACCGTATCGGCCCGTCCAAACTCCGCCTTATTATCCGTAAGGTTGGCGTAGTCAAAATCTTTATTGCCGCTGCGCCGCTCATCTTCATTGATGTAACTGGTGAGATTTTCGCTGATGAAGCGGTAAAAAAGCATCCCCAGAACATATTGTTTGAAGTCCCAGCCATCCACGCTGCCGCGCAGGTCGTTGGCGATCTGCCAGATGGCTCGGTGCAGTTCGGCGCGTTCTTGTTCTTTGATCATCAAATTATCCTTATTTTTCCGGATATCTCCAAAAACCGGAAAGATCCTTGAACGGACAAATCGGTTTTTTTCAATAATATTTAGGCAGCAGATATGTGCTAAAGCCGCACGGCCAGACAGACGGCGTCTTTTTCGGGCGAGTGCAGCGGCAGAAAAGCATACAGATTTACCGACCGCCAGAGCGGGCCTGCAATGATCGCCCGGTTGAAGGTGTCGGCCCCCTTGTAGGAGACGTTGTCGGCCACCAGCAGCCCGCCGGGCCGCAGCAGCCGGTGAAGATGGGGCAGCGCCCGGATATAATCCTCCTTTTCGATATCGATGAAGGCAAGGTCAAAGCGCCGGTTCATTTCAGCAATCGCCGCCAGGGCATCCACCAGGACGACCTCCACGATGGTTTCAACCCCGGCCGCACGAATGTTTTCCTGAGCCCTTTCGGCCATGGTCGGCTCATTTTCCAGGGTGATGACTTTGCCGCCTACCGCTTCGCATCCCCGTGCCAGAAAGATGGCCGAATAACCGGTGGCGGTACCCAGCTCCAGGATTTGTCCGGCACCGGTTGCTTTTGCCAGGACGTATAAGAGTTCACCCACCACCGGACCGATAATCGGAATGTTTTCCCGTCCGGCTTCCGCTTCGAGCTTGAGCAGGAGTTCATCACGGGGGTATATGAGTTTTCGGAAATATTCTTCGGGATGGTCGATACTTTTCGTCATTGTCAAGATCCCTCCATATGGCGGTTGCTTCAGTTCGCGGGCATTTCAACAGGCTGCTGTTTCCGGATTTTATTTTTCAAGATTAAATCGTTTTTTACGATAAAAGCCTGAATAAATGGCTCCCAAGGGGTTATGGGCCAGAACCCTGTCCTTAACAACCAGGGTTGTTACCGGCGCGTTTGAATATTTTGTAAAAAGAATATCGTGTCCCAGGCACAGCCCCACAATGATATTTAACTCCGTATGTTTCCGGTTCAGGATATCCGCCTGACCGATGGGGTTGCAGGATATCTTCATCTTAGAGTCCTTTTTCTTTTGGCTGGATCTGAATTCTGCCTTGCTGATGCCGCACACTTTGCAGATAACCGAAAACACTTTGAATTCTTTTGATAAAATCCGATCGATGATCCTTGCTTCTTCCCCAAGTCCGCTGCAAAACGCAAGGCCCAGTTTTTTATATCCCATCTCAGCGGCAAAATACTGGATCTCTTCAAGGCGTGTTTTCTGCATGTAAAAGTTTTCAGCCAAGGAGTCGGCCGTCATTAAAATTTTCAGGTCCGCGCCGGCATATCTGCTTTTGAGTTCCTCTTTCAAACCGGTACAGTCTTTTCCTCTGGTGCATTTTTTTTCAGTGCAGGGAGCGCATTTCATTTTCGATCCTTTCGTCTAATTCAAACCCGATTTTTTTGTTGTCTCATACCTGTTACGGGAGGTATTCCCCCTTACCCCCTTTGCTTAAGGGAAAAAGTTTGGCCCCTCCCTTTTGTAAAGGCGGGTCGCCTGCCTGGGCGTGACCGCTCGTAGACAGGGGAGGGGTTTTAGAGCATTGCCGTATTTGTAAAATATGCACTTAGGGTCTTGCAACGCTAATCAATACGGCCGCGGCCATGGAAACAAAAAACAAGGCGCTCTCAGCCGGAGCCGAGTCTGTGCTTGTGGCAACGGGGCTTTACCAATTCAGCTGCGATCAATATCATGATAGTCTTGTTCCAGGCAAATATTTTCAGCCAGTTTTCAGACCTTCGCTTTAGCCAGGGATCGCATGATCGCTTCGTCGGGAACCAGTTCCAGGCCGGAAAAGCTGCAGACCTCTTTGCAGGCGCTGCAAAGCATGCACCTGGCGGGATCGAGTTCGGGGATGTCGCTTCCCTTGGAAAGAGCTCCGGAGGGGCAGATGTCGATACAGTCGCAGCACCCCTGGCGGTGCCGGCAGGCTTGCATGCAAATGGACGGGCGGTAGGCGACCCGCTGCCGGTAGAAATCGATGGTCGTCCGTCCGCTGCCGACTCCGGCTTTGTAGCTGTAACTCGACTCGGGTGGCGTCGGCCGATGATATTCGGCGATGACGTCCGCATGTCCGCTGATTTCAATGCGATCCAGGTTCGTTTCCCCCAGCGAAAGGTCCCGGGCCAGGCGCAGGTAGGGAATGTCCTCCAGGTTAAACCCGATAATCCGGGCTTCGACCCGGTCCAGCGCTACGGCATCATCAGAGGCTAAGACCTTGTTGACCCAGCGGGTTTCAGGCGAGGCCGGGCCGTAGCCTTCCATGGATAGGATCGCATCCATGATGACAAGATCCGGCGGCCGCAGCCGGAACATTTCAATCACGATTTCGGCAAATTTTTCAGGTGTGACGCAATTATAGTGATACCAGGCTTTTTGCCCGCCGGTCAGCAGGCCGTAATTGTTTTTAACCGCACCGCTGATCATGGTCAGACCGTGGGTTTTCATCTTGGGGACGGATATGTATACGTCCGCGTCAAGGACGTCTTTGAGGACGGCCGCTTTACGCCTAAAGGGCGTTTCAAGTTCAATCACTGCCAGGTTCCGGTTGAAATTGCGATAATAGGGCCCGGCGGCTTCTTTCAGGCGGGAATGGCTGAAAACGTACTCCGAGTTTCCATAGGATTCGGTTCCCACCGAATCGCCGGCCACGATGGCTGCGGGGTTGAGGGACTCCAGCTTTGCAAGGACGGCCTGCAGCAGCCGGTAGTGGGTCACCATGGCCTGCCGGTCCGGATCGCACGCCTTCAGGGCGTTCATTTTGACCGCGACCTTTTTGCCGCGGATGTCAATCGGGAACGCTGCAAAGGCCTGCTCGACCGCTTCCCGGCAGTTTGCATAGGTACTGTCCATCACCAGAACTTTACTCATTTGTTTCACCTCATTTTATTTTCATTTTACAGGAATCACGCTTTTGGAGGTGATCCTGATGCCTTTGCGCGCAGCGTGATCCGCAGGATTTCACCCGGCCGCCACAGGCGCATGCGCGGTCCCCAGGTGCCGGTTCCGCGGCTGACGATCACATCCATGCCGTCAACATGGTAGCGTCCCGCCAGCAGCGGATAGACCCGGCGGACCAGATAATTAAAGGGCCAGATCTGTCCCCCGTGGGTGTGGCCGCTGAGCATCAAGGATGCACCGGCGCCGGCCGCTTTTTCAGCCAGCCAGGGGGTATGCGACAGGAGGACGGTTGCCCCGGCCGGCTTGTCTTTAAGTGCCTGCAAAATCGGATCATTGCCTGATTCGGAACGATGCAGGGATGTCAGATCATCAACTCCCGCAAGAATGAAGCCGGGCCGGAGCTGAACCCAACGGTTGCGAAGCAGCTCAACGCCGGCCTGACGGAAAGCATCCAGGCTTCCGGCACTGCCGCCGTGAAATTCGTGGTTGCCCAGGACACTCCAGACCCCGAGGGGGGCCGATAGACGGCCAAGGGCTGCAATCACTTCATCCGAAGGCCGGCTGCGGCCTTCGAAAATATCCCCCAGCAGAACCACCAGGTGGGGCTGTTCGGCCTGAACCTGGGCCACGAGGGCCGCCAGCCGGCCTTTGCCGGAGACAGAATCGATGTGAAGATCGGACAGGGCCACCAGCACCAGGCCGTCCAGCCGGCCGGGGAGTCCGGCAAGGTGCACCTCGTAGTTTCGCAAAACCGGCGGACGCAAACCCTGGATAAGTGCAGCCACGGAAAGCAGAGCGCCGGCGGCAAGCGCCCATCCCCTCAGGGAAGGCGACAAACGCGGCAGCAGAAAACCAAAACCGGTCGCAAGATCCACCGTAAGCATCGCCGCAAAAAGGAGGAACAGCATCCCCATCCAGCCCATGCCGATAAAGTCAAGGGTTGCGGCCGTCAGCCCGGTGCGCTGACGCCCGTAGATGCGGCCCAGGAAAAAAACAACCCACAGCAGCAATCCGATTCCGAACAGGATTTTCTTTGGCATCAGCCGTGCAATCAGCGGAACGGTAGCGGCCCGCCCGAACACGTAAATATGCAGCAGCGTGATCGTTGAAATCAGGATAGTGCCGAACATGCTTTCACCTCAGCAGGCGGACCGGCAGGAACCGGTTCCGGGGAACTGATAAGAACCGCATCGTTTCAGTTTGTCCGGTAAATTGCATCGACGGCATCTTTGAACCATGCGGGCCGCTCCAGCACGATATAGATGAGGATAAGGCCCAGGATCGGAATCGGGATGACCACATCCATGAGGCTGAGGATGGCCAGGAAAAATAGATATTTTGTCTTAGTATTCATTATAAGGAACCTTTTTTAGAGTTATGAACTTTTTTTCATATCAAAGCCGCTCGCATCATTCAATAGGGGACGGTCCGTGTGCCTGGTTCAGAGGCGCCTAACGGTTTTCCCGGAAGAATTATTGGCAATTATCATATGGGGTTGCGTTTTTTCGACAGGCAAGCTATGGTAACACATTTTTTTATAAAACAACCCATGGGCAGTCTGTTTATTACAAGCCCAGCAGGGAAGTTCAACAGGATAGCGCGATGCGGTTACGAAGGTTACCCCTCAAGTTTTTGATACTGATGCTGCTGGTCGTGTTTGCCGGAGGGTGCCTGCCCTCTAAAAAACTGACGATTATGTCAACGGCCGCTTTGCTGGAAGACATTTCGCGTGCATCCGCCAGGCAGTCCGATCTTCGGGTTGTCCGCGAAGGGATGCCGGCCTATCTCCTTTTAATGGACGGCATGGTGGAAGGCTGGCCGGATAATGAGCGTATTTTGCTGGGCGCCGCCCAGGGCTATGCTTCGTTTGCCGCGGCCTTTATTGCTGATAACGATAAAGATTATGCCCGCGCACTGACCGCCAAATCAAAACAATACGCCTTGGGCGCACTGGAATTGCGCGGGTTTAAAACCCTGCGTCTGAAGTCGCTGGACGATTTTAAAACCGGCCTTGATGATATGTCACAAAAGGATCTGCCGTATCTTTTCTGGGCGGCTTCCTGTTGGGGCAACTGGATCGCCCTGAATCTGGACTCCATGGCGGCCCTGGCTGAGTTGCCCAAGGTTGAGGCCATGATGCGGCGGTCCCTGGCGCTGGATGCCGGTTTTTATTACGGCGGCCCCCATCTTTTCATGGGAATCTGGTATGCGTCTCAACCCGGCATGGCCGGTGGGAATCTGGACCTGTCCCGCGATCATTTTTTAAAGGCGCGAGAATTTGGAAAAGGACAATTCCTGATGACCGATGTGTATCTCGCCCAATATTATGCCCGCAAGGCGTTTAATCGCGAACTTTTCATAGCCTCCCTGAAAAAGGTACTGGAAACGCCGGCCGATATCAAACCTGAATTGACATTGCTTAATACCGTCGCCCGGCGCAAGGCCCAGGAAATGCTGGCGCGGGTCGACGATTATTTCTAACAGGAGCGCAGCAGATGAGTATGGCTCTAAAGTTAAACTGGATAGGAATTTTGGGAGGTGTGCTGTTCTGGATGATCCTCCCTTTGACCGGCATGGCCGGTCCCGTTCAGGTTAAAATCGCCACCCTGGCGCCTGACGGGAGCCCCTGGCTGCAGACATTCGGCCTGGTGAATGCCGATCTGCAGAAAAACACCGGCAACCAAATACAGCTCAAAATATATCCCGGCGGTGTCCTGGGGGATGAAAGGGACATGCTCCGTAAAATGTATGTCGGGCAGATTCATGGGGCAGTCCTGACCTCTTCCACCCTTTCCATGATCTTTCCTGAAATAAAGGTTTTTCAGGCGCCCTTTATGTTCCAGACCAGCGATGAGGTCGATTATGTCCTGAAAAAAATGGATCTCTTCTTTCGCAAGGGATTTAATGAAAAGGGTTTTCGGATTATGGGCTGGTCGGAGGGAGGCTTTGTCCGCCTGATGTCCATCACGCCGGTGGACACCCTTGAAAAAATCCGAAAAGTTAAAGTGTGGATCTGGGAAGATGCACCGATGGCCCGGGTGATTTTCGATGAAGCCGGGGTGTCGGCCATCCCGCTTTCGGTGCCGGATGTATTGGTGGGGCTGCAAACCGGGCTGGTGGACATTGTCTATGCGCCGCCTTCGGGCGCCATTGCCCTGCAGTGGTTCACCAAAACAAAATACATGAATGATGTTCCCCTGATATACCTGATGGGCGGGATCGTCATTAAAGCCGGCTTTTTGGAAAAACTCAGTCCGGCGCAACAGGACCAGCTGGCCGCAAGCTTCAACCGTCATATCGACGACTTGCAGGCGATGGTCCGCAAGCAGGACCGGGAGGCCCTGCAGGTGATGGCGGATTACGGAGTCAAAACTCTCACGGTTTCAGACGATGAAGTTAAAAAGTTCAAGGACCTGGCGGATAGAGCGCTTCAGAAGATGAAGGGGAGCAGTTTTTCGCAGCAAACCCTGAATGAGTTGAAAGAACATCTGGCGGCGTACCGTAAGACAATAAAACCATGAATCGATGGCATCGTTTCGATAATTTCATCGCGCGTCTGGAGCACTTCCTGATTACCGTACTCCTTGGCGCCATGATCCTGACGGCCTTTTTACAGATCGTGCTGCGCAACTTTTTCGGCACAGGCATGGCCTGGGGGGATCCCCTGGTCCGATATCTGGTGATATGGGTCGGATTTATCGGTGCGTCCATTGCCACCAGAGAAGGCAAGCATATTACAATTGAAATTGCTTCATACTGGCTGCCGGGTCCGGTCAACCGCTATGTCCGGTCGGTTTCCCAGTTTGTTTCAGCCCTGGTCTGCGGGCTGCTTACATGGGCCGCTCTGAAATTCGTGCGGGTGGAAGCCCTGATGGGCGGACCGGCCATATTTGATCTGCCGGCCTGGGCTCCCCAAGTCATCATTCCGGTTGCCTTCGGCATCATGACCCTGCGGTTTGGGCTTCAATTCGGCATCGGACTCTTTACCGTTTTCAATCCCGATTACACACACCATCAGAACCTTGAAACATGACGCTGACGCTGGCTGTAATCATCACCGTAGTTCTGCTGCTGATCGGCGCGCCGATTTTTATTGTCATCTGCGGCCTGACCCTCTATCTGTTTTTTTCCAGCCAGATTGATGTCTCGGCCATAATCGTTGAGATCTATCGCCTGGCAACCACACCGGTACTGGTGGCCATCCCGCTCTTTACCTTTACGGGGTATCTGCTTTCGGAAAGCGGAGCACCGCGGCGGTTGATACGGCTGTCCAATGCCGTCCTGGGTTGGCTGCCGGGCGGTCTTGCGGTCATTGCGTTAAGCACCTGCGCCATATTTACGGCGCTGACCGGAGCCACCGGTTTGACCATCATCGCTTTGGGCGGAATTCTCCTTCCGGCCATGACGCGGGCGCGTTATCCGGAACCGTTTTCCCTGGGACTGGTTACGACTTCCGGCACGCTGGGGCTTCTGTTTCCGCCCAGCCTCCCTCTGATCATTTATGCCGTTGTCGCCAAGGTGCGCATCGACCACCTTTTTCTCGCCGGTATTCTGCCCGGGGTCTTGCTGGTGGGGCTCCTTTCGGCTTTCAGTATGTATATATCCATGCGGGCGGATGTGCCGCGGTCACCCTTCCAGATTAAAGAATTATGGTGTGCGCTGAAAGACGCTGTCTGGGAACTGCCGCTTCCCCTTGTGGTTTTAGGAGGGATTTACAGTGGATTTTTTGCCGTCAGCGAAGCCGCCGCCATTTCAGCCGTGTATGTGCTTCTGGTGGAAGTGGTCATTTATCGGGACATTAAATTCAGCGCCCTGCCGGGGATCATGCGGCAAAGCATGGTCCTGGTGGGTGGAATCCTGATTATTCTGGGAGCGGCCATGGGATTGACCAATTATCTCATTGATGCGCAAATACCACTGAAATTGCTTGATATTATAAAAATTCAGATTCAGAGCAAAATTATTTTTCTGATGGTGCTGAATGGATTCCTGCTGGCCGTGGGGTGTACCATGGGTATATTTTCAGCGCTGGTCGTAGTGGTTCCGCTCCTTGGACCGATCGCCCAGGCTTATGGCATCCATCCCATCCATCTGGGCATCATCTTCCTGACCAATCTGGAAATCGGCGCTTCCATCCCACCGCTGGGAATCAATCTCTTTATTGCCGGCATGCGCTTTGAAAAACCGGTTTTAAGACTCTATGTCGCCGCCCTCCCATTTATTGTGATCCTTTTGGGTGCTTTGGCCCTCATCACCTACTGGCCTTCTTTAAGCCTGGTTCTGGTGGAATAAAAATATAGCGTAACTATTGCAAAAATTTGTTGTTTGCGTATAATACGGCAGAAAAATTCTGAAACAGAACCGGATGGCCATTGGCGAGACGCACCTGCCGGGAACCATCCAGGACTTCAAGCGTTTATTTAATCATCCTGGAACTGGCCAGAAAGAATGGAAAAGATTCTTATTGCTGAAGATGATACGAAAATTCGAAATTTTTTCAGAATGTACTTTGAAAAATACAAGGAGTCGTTCGAAGTCATATTTGCCGGTGATGGTGAAGAAGCCATTGAAATCCTGAATCAAAAGTATATTTCCCTTGTTATTACGGATATTTTGATGCCTAAGCTCGACGGTATCGGGCTCTTGGCTTATATTAATAACAAGTTTCCGCATCTTCCCTGCATCGTCGTTACCGCACATCCGCTGGAGGGCCTGGAGAATAAACTGTCCAACGACAAACTCATCCGGATGTTTCAAAAGCCGTTTCAGCTTGCCGAATTAACCGGAGCCATTCTGCAGGCACTTGAACCGGACATCCCCGACGGGGTTTTAAAGGGAATATCCGTTGCCAGTTTTTTACAGATGATCCAGCTTGAAGCGAAGACCTGCCTGTTTGAGGTGGTCTCGCCGGGCAAAGGCAAAGGTCTTTTTTATTTTAACGAAGGGGTGTTATATGATGCCGTGTATGGAGAACTGAGAGGAGAGGAAGCCGCTTTGACCCTGATTGTCATGCAGAAGGCCGAAATCCGATTCAGAAACCTCCCTCCAAAAAAGATCGTCCGACGGATTAACAAGGATCTGACGGGCCTGATCATGGAAGCGACGCGGCGAGTGGATGAATCCAATGGATAAAGTACTGATTGTGGATGACGATGCAAAATTCTTAGATCGCATCCGGGAAGAGATGAAGAAATATGTAAGCCAAATTACGGTGGTAACGGCGCTAAACGGCGCGGAAGCCCTCGAGGTCCTGGGAAGAGAACGTATTTCAGTCTTGGTTACGGATCTGGATATGTCGCAAATGAACGGCCTGGAACTGCTGGCCCATATGCGCAAACATCGCCCCCAGGTTCCCTGCATTGCAATGACGGATCCAAAGACCCCGGATGTTGAAAATGAGGCGGTTCGGGACTCCGTTTTCGGGAGCATCGCCAAACCGTTCGGCGCCGGTGAGCTGTTCACCCTGATTATGGAAGGATTGGAACGGCTGGACGAGGGGGTTTTCTGGAGGGAACAGCGCCACAAATAGCTTCCTTATAAACCGGTCGCCCGGCTAACGAGAATACAGATGGATCTTAAGGAACGCATCAAGACGATTTTCCGGGAAATAGAGGTTTACCGTTCCCATAGCCTGTTTGAAGAGGCTCAAGAGAAATGCCGTAAGGCGGCAAAATTGATCCGGCAAAACGACCGGATTAAAAACAAGCAGGAGCTCCTGGACGCTGTTGCAAAGAAGATCCGGATCTTGGAAATGGAGTCCAGCAGAGTGGAAGCATCGGCCGTATCTGCGCAAATGACCACAAGGGAACAGGAACTCGTCAAGAAGTTATTCGCTTTTTCAGAAGAAAAGGATGAAGATACCGTTGCCTGGGAAGCGGCGACGGCCCTGCTGGTATTCGGCCAGTTGAATAAAGCCCTGAGTGAGTTTAAAAAATTGATCGGCAGAGATGCGCTCCGGGTGGACGCCGCTAAAAGTATATTGCGATGCCATATCGGTCTTTCCTCCCTGGATGAAGCCGTAGAGCAATATCACCAATGGTTTTCAGGCGGCCAGTTTCCGGTTAAAGAGATTGAGAATATCCGTTCATTTCTCCAGGATATTCTCGAAAAAAAAGGGATTAAACAGATTCTGCCGAAGCCGGCGGAGGATATCGATCTCAAAGAGGAAAAGGCGGAGGAAGAAGAGTTTATTGATATCCTCTCCCTTCAACTGCCGGAAAATTTCAAACGGCAGGATAAGCAGGATGTTAAATTCGATATTGCCTACCAGAAGGGCAACATAATCAGTGTGATTATTCCCGGCGGGGATCGGGCGCTGGCGGAAAATTTCAAGGCAGGCGTGAAAATCCCTGACATCCAGTTTTTTTCACCGATGGTCGTATTCCGCTCTGCGTGCCTGGTTGCTGCTGTGAATCCCATCCTGACAGGACCTCAAAAAGGAGGGTACACCCTGGTGATGAAGATTTTGAACGGATGAGCAGCCGGAAGGAAACGGTCGACCGCTTTATGCAGAATAAGAAGGGATTCCTGCGTTTTACGGAGGGTCGCGGAGGGGAGCGGCCGCCTTGCAGTTGCTTGAAATGAACGGGGCGACGATCCGGTATACGGTCCGGAATAGAAAAAGGAGTAAACTAATTGAATCTTTCATTGGGTTCCGAGCAACTGGATAAAATCGAGAATATTCTGCAATCGGATCTCATGGGACTGGGCATTCATTGTATCGTTCTGCTGGATATGGCGGGAAATATTATTGCCGATCTCGACGATGGTAAGGTGAAATTTGACGTATATTCTTTGGCGGCCCTGGCTGCGGGGAATTTCGGCGCTGTCAGCACAATGGCGCAGATGATCGGGGAGGAAGAGATTGTTTTACTGTTTTATAAAGGCAAAAAAGAGAACATATATTTCAGCAAGGTTTCAACCGATTTTTTGCTGATTACCATTTTCGGCCATGATTTGTCCCTGGGCTTTACTCGCCTTAAAGTCGCAGAGGCGATCGAAAAGATAGAAAAGATTTTGGGAGCCTGATTACCGATGGCATTCATTAATTGTAAAAAGCAGGAAGTTCAGATAAAAATCGTATATTACGGTCCGGGGCGAGGCGGGAAGACAAGCAACCTGGAATATATCTTTAAAAAGTTCAAGGAACATATCCTGACAGAACTGGTGACCATAAAGACCCAGGGAGACCGTACCCTGTTTTTTGATTTTCTACCGTTCGATGTGGGAAAGATCGAAGGGTATGCCATAAAGGTGCAGCTCTATACAGTGCCCGGGCAGGCCATGTATAATTCCACCCGCCAATTGGTTTTAAAGGGGGTGGACGGTGTTGTCTTTGTTGCAGACTCGCTGGAGGCAATGCGCAAGAAAAATTTTGAATCGCTCAAAAACCTTCAGGAAAACTTGAAATTACACAAAAAAAATATATTTAAAATACCCCTTGTGCTGCAGTACAACAAAAGGGATCTGGCCGAACAGGGTATCCCGATCTTTCCGGTTGAAACCCTTGAAAAAGACCTTAATTCACAATTGAAAGTGCCGTCGTTCGAGGCCAGCGCACTGAATGGAACGAACGTGCTGGTGACCCTGAAAAAGATAATTACCATGACGGTCGCTTCAATAGAAGACCAGTTGAAGTAGGGGGATGCAGTCTGCCCGAATCGGTTTGGCGGGTAACAAAGAGGATCTGGATAAACGTTATGGATATAAATGAACGGTGTCAACATTGCCGCAACGTGAAAATGCTTTGGCCGCTTGCCAGCCATCCTCACCGCCGGATATTGTCTGGATAAAACCGGGGTTTGCCTTGGGCTCCCGGCCCTATGACCATCAGCGCCGGGCAATTTTCCGACTCGGAATCCGGGTAGTCGTCGCCCTGCATGAGCCTGGCACTGAAGAAGCCCAAGCCTGGCAGGCCCTCGGAGTGCGTTTAATTCCGGTTCCGACGCCGGACTGGATCGGGATTCCGATCATTAATTTTGACCGTGTGGTCGATGTGATCTGTTCCTGTCTGGAAGCCGACCAGCCGGTATTGCTGCACTGTTTGGCCGGTCTCAACCGGGCGCCCACCATAGCAGCGGCGGTATTGTGCCGTTTACAGGGGGTGAATGCGGATTCGGCCCTTGCAGCCGTTCAGCGTGTCCGCCCGGCCGCCAAACCGACGCCGGAACAGGAAAAATCACTGCGGGTCTGGCACAGCCTTCGTTGCAAATAACCTGTTAATATAAAACATGATAATCGGTATTAACTTCTTTATGTATGCGGCTTCTGTTTGCGCCAGCCTGCTAATGCCATTTGAAGATCTTGAGTCCGACGGCAAAGAAAAAAATGCCGACGGCTGACAGCATGGCTGCCGGAATGGAAATTTCAGAAAATCCGGCCCCCTCGATGAAAACACTCCTTAAGCCGTCGGCCAGAAGGGTCAACGGCAGCTTGCGGATGAATGGGAGGCTCCATTCCGGAAAATTATGGTAACTGAAGAAGATTCCGGAAAGGACCATCATGGGCATGACCACCACATTAATCAGGCCGTTTCCGGTTTCAGTCCTTTCCGTATGGGAGGAGGCAAAAATGGCAATGCCGGCAAAGGCGATATTGCCCGCAAGGAAAATAGCAAGCAATGCCGCCGGGTTTCCCTGGATGGAAATGTCAAAAACGAGATAGGCAAAGATAACCAGAAGAGTGGATTCAACCAGGTTCATCGCAATCCGGACGATCATCAGGGCCATCAGCAGATGAGATTTTTTCATGGGGGTCGCCACCATTCGGCGCAGCAGTTTCTGGGACCTTTTTTCGATCATTCCGTAGCTGATGCCCCACATGCAGGACATCATTATGCCCATTGAGATCAGACCGGGAACGAGAAAATCAATATAACGGGTGCCCCGGACGGTTAATGCCTGAATGTTGCCGGTTACTTCGCGGAGGGGCGGACCATCGCCGCCGAGGATTTTAGAAAGCTTCAGATAGGTGAGCTGGGCATCCGAGTTGGTGGGGTCAAAATGATACTGGAGCCGTCCATCTGATTCCGTGATCGCCACGCTTAAGCTCCCGCGTTTCATCAGCGTCATCGCGTTGTCCCAACCGGTTTGCTGAAAGAGAAAGGTGCTATTACCCAATTGGTCGTCTTTTGCGGTGATTTTGTAGCGGGCCGGCTCATTCCGGCCGGCTTCTATTTTTTCTGCTTTCTGCTGCAGAAAGGATTCTATGCCGGAATCCGGCTGCGGGGCGGATCGGGCAATATGCCCGGGGGCGATCAGGGCGACATGGCGAACCATGTCGACTTTCTTGGTGAAGGCGATTCCCAGACCCAGCGACATGAGCATCGGAAAGACAATCCCCCAGAAAAGGACTTCCGGTTCGCGGATAACTTCTTTAAAATGAGCCGAGATCAGTTGAACGAGCTGTTCCCGTCGAATCAGTTTAATCATGCAGACGCCTGCCTGTCATGGATGTAAAGAGGTCGTCCAGTGTTTTTTTTCTGCATTCCAGATTTTTAAGGCGCAGGTTTTTTGATTTAAGGAATTTTAAGAATTCCGGCAATTCCGACTCCATCTGGTTGAGAGCGATAACCCCTTTTTCGTTTTTGAAATCCCACTGTATCGGGAAGGGTGCGTTGGCATTCAGGTAATCCGGCGCGGGATAAGGGGGCTCGATTGTAAACTCGATAATCTTCCGGCCGTTGTCATTATCCAGCAACTGTTTGAGGGTGCCCTCCTTTAAAATGCGGCCCTGATCGATGATGACAATATAGTCGCACAGGCGTTCGGCCTCTTCCATGTAGTGGGTAGTAAGGATCAGCGAGGTCTGCGAGCTTTCCTTCAGACGCAGCAGAATCGACCAGATTTCCCGCCGGGCGTTGGGGTCCAGGCCGGTGGTGGGCTCATCCAGCAGCAGAATTCTGGGGCGGTTGAGCAGCGCAATTCCCAGGGCCAGTCGCTGGCGCTGGCCGCCGGAGAGATTGCCTACATAGGATTTGCGTTTTTCTTCCAGACCTATGGTTTCGATTATTTCAGCAACCCGCTCCCGGTCAAGCTGATAAAAACTGCCGAAAAGTCGCAGGGTTTCCCAGACGTTTAATTTATTGATAAAGTGCGTTTCCTGCAGGGAGAGGCCGATGATCCGATGCAGGGCCTCTTCGTTGCCTTTCCATTTATCCCCCATAATCAGGATTTCGCCGCTGTCCGGTTTTTGGATGCCTTCGATCATTTCCACCAAGGTCGTCTTGCCCGCGCCGTTGGGTCCGAGAAGCGCGGTAAACTGGCCGTGTTCAATCCGCAGATCGACACCCTTGACGGCCTGAACCGACTTAAAAGATTTATGGACCGCTTTTACTTCAATGACCGGGTCCGTACCGGCGGATGGCATGGGGTTCTGGTTCATTTTCCGATAATTACACCGCAGGTTTCACAACGATATTTTGCGGATACGGTTTCGGCGGGGATTTCTTCAAAATCGGTGCGCCGGTAGCCGGTCTTTTCGAAACATTCCGGGCAATGGCCGTCTCCCAGTTCGTCGGTGCTGATGGTTAAATTACAGTGCCGGCAGCGCAGCCGTTTTTGTGGTTCGGGCAGCAGCACCAGTTTTTTATGCGCGCAGGCGTTCATCCGGTAAAGGGAATTCGGTTGGTGTTATAATTATCCATTTTTTAAGTCTGAATTGCTCAATTCAAGGAAAGCAGACTTTTTTAAAATTACAGCGGTCATGAATCTGTATATCTTCGGTTTTTTTAAAAAACGCTTCATCTTTCGGGATGTTGTTTTTAACATCGGCCAGCAGGGACTGCATGTCCGCCACGCTCCCCTTGATGTAGGAGCGGGTGTCCCGGATCTCTCCTTTGGTTATGTGAAATTCCGCTTTCTGGTCGGACAGCAGGTTGTATTCGATCAGCCGGATCTCTCCCGGTTTAACCTTCCAGTGCTCCTGGGCGTACATGGCGTAGCAGGAGAGCTGCAGTGAAATATCCTCTCGGGTCGTCCGGCCGGTTTTCCAGTCGACGATGGTAACCCCGTCGCCGGTCCGGAAACTGCAGTCCAGCACCGCCCAGACCTTGATGCCGTTCAGATAAAAGTAGGAAAAGTCCTCAATCTCCAGCCAGTTTTCCGGCGAAAGCCCCCGTAATTCGGCAAACAGCTCGGATCCATAGAAATTCCTGAGGCATTGGGTTACATTGTCCGCCATGCGTTTCCACTCGCTGTCTTCTACCCCGGCCTCATATTCATGTTCAAACAGAGCGCAGGTTTTCGGGTGCGTCCGATAGCGTTTTTCTCTGGAGGAGCGGAATTCTTCACGCATCCGGTCGATGCTGATGCCGATGATCTCATCTACGCCCAGGACCGATATGCCCCGCTGCAAATTTTTCAAAGTATGTTTGATGCACTGATGCACCAGGTCGCCCGCCCACATGAACCGGTTCTTGAGATTCTTCAGCATGTAGATCTGCCAGGTCCTTTGGGGTGCGGTGGTCTTCCAGCCGCCCCAGTATCCGTAATAATTGAAATAGTACTGGCGCGGGCAGGTCAGGAAGACCTCGTCCCGGGACTTGGACCAGGAAAATTCATTGCGGATTTCAGTCATGAAAAGTGTATATATTAAAAAAGCGAGGGTGACAAGGACGGCGTCGGTTCAGCGTGCGACATACTGTTTTTTTCAGACAGGACCACAGGATCAATTGGATGGATAAATTAACTGTATCGTAATAGTCTCAATGTTTTTGTCATGCCGGACTCTCCTGAATGGGGACGGGCCCGCCCCCGATTTCCAGCATGACCTTAGATATTGACTTTTTGCATTAGGGTTATTAAGATCGGCCTGTTAATCAGGATCCATTATCGGGCACCAATCCTTCACCCTATCCAGCTCAATTTAATTTTTCTGTCTAATATCTGTTCGGCATAAAGAAAACATACCTACCGGATAGGTAAAGATACTCTTGGGGTCGAGGGTTTTTAACCACGAAAAAACCTCATGACAAATTTTTAAAAAAATATTCATGGATAATATAAACGACACGCATCGCAAAACCATCGGCTACATTTTGTGGATCTTCGGATTCATGGGCGCGCATCGGTTTTACTACGGTAAACCCGTAACCGGAACCATCTGGTTCTTCACCCTGGGGCTCCTCTTTGTCGGCTGGTTTATCGATCTCTTTCTTATCCCGTCCATGGACCGGAAGGCCGATATCCGGTACCACAGCGGCGAAATCGACCACACGGTTGCCTGGATTTTGCTGACGTTTCTCGGATTGTTCGGGATCCACCGATTTTATATGGGAAAGTGGGTTTCGGGGATTGTGTACCTGCTGTCGGGCGGGATCTTCGGCTTAGGGTATCTCTATGATCTCTGGACTCTTAATGACCAGGTCTCGCTGATAAACAGCCGGGCGTGATCTGCGCTGAACAAAAGCCTGATGGGCATGTTCCTTCCGAATGTATGATTCGAAATCCGAATTTGGTTTCGGAGGCCGGGGTCGGTCCACAGGAAGTAACTGGTACTGTAGAGGGTTGTGCCGTGAAATTAAGTGCTGACCTTGTGGGAATACCGCTTAAGAATTATCAAGTAAAGATCAACCGGCGCGAAATAACCAATTATGCCGCTGCGGTCCAGGACGACAATCCCAAATATTTTGACGACAGGCGATCCCAGGGCATTGGATCCCATCCCCTGTTTGCGGTTGCCGTCACCTGGCCGGTCGTGAGCCGGCTGCAGACATTCATTGACTCCGGAGAATTTCCGGCAGAAGTCCTGATGACCCAGGTACACTATACGGAGCACCTGGTGTTGCATCGACTGATACGGCCCGGCGATGAATTGTCCCTAACCGGAAGCTTACAGGCCCTTTTACCCCACCGGGCCGGGACCCACGCCATCATCCGTCTGAATGCCGAAGACAGAAAGGGGGGGACTGTCTTTACCGAATACATCGGCGCCATGCTGCGCGGAGTAGACTGCGGCAAAGGAGGCGGGGCTGGGCAGCTTCCCCTGATTCCGAAAAATGACGGCAAGGCGGCTGTCCTCTGGACGTCGGACATTCCCATCGATCCGCTGCGCCCCTATATTTATGACGGGTGCAGCAACATCGAATTTCCGATTCATACCTCGCCGAAATTTGCAGAGATGGTGGGCCTGCCGGGGATTATCCTGCAGGGGACCGCAACCCTGGCTTATGCGCTCCGTGAACTGGTCAACAGGGAAGCCGATCGGGATCCCGCCAGGATTGCCGAGATTGCCTGCCGCTTTAGTGCAATGGTCCGCCCCGGAACCGATATTCAAGTGTGTTGTACGGGGAAGAAACCACAGGCGGAATTTACGGATGTTTTTTTTGAAGTTCAAAACTGTGAACGGGGGAAAGCGGTTCGTGCCGGGTATGTTAAAATAATGAAAAAGGGGGCAAAATGAATAATACTGCAAGATTGCCGCTGGTAAATTCCTATGTTGACAAATGGGCCAAAGAGCAGCCGGATTCAGTCGCCATGGTTCAGCATGAAGACGGCAGGGAGGTTACCTATAAGAAGTTTGCCGCATTAATTGATTTTTTTGCACTCAAATTGCTGGATATGGGGATTCAAAAGGGAGACCGGGTGGCCACCCAGCTGGTATTGCTGCCGGAACATATGGCCCTGATGTATGCCTGTTTTAAAATCGGAGCGATAATTGCCCCGCTGGATGTCCGCCTGAGTGAAAATGAGGTGGTGCGGGACATCAACAAGATTGAGGCCAATACCTTTTTCTTCTTAGGAGAAACCCCCGTTCGTGATTTTAGAATGGTTGCAAGAGCCGTTCAAAAGGGATGCCCGTCCGTAAACCATCTGGTGCAATTCACCCCGAATCCGAAACCCGGGGACATTATCGAGGGAGCCGTAAGCATATCCGATCTCATGAATAAGATGCGCCTGGCGCGGTTGAAACTGACGGATATATTCACGGGAAAACTTAAAAAGGTCTATCAGCAGGTGGACACGAGAACGCCGGCATTAATCATTTATACCACCGGAACCACCGGAGCACCCAAACCGGCCGTGTTATGCCATGAAAATATCATTGTTCAGAACCAGATCCTGGAAAGAGGCATTGATTTTAAAGGTGATAAAAAAGATTTTTCAATTCTCGTGAACCTTCCTCCCAGCCATGTGGGATGCGTTACGGAAACATTTATGACCACCCTGTTTTTGGGGGGGAAAGCGGTTCTGCTGAGGATATTCGACGTCAAAGCCACTCTGGAAGCCATTGAGCGCCACAAGATCAAGGTGATCGGACAAATTCCCACCATGTTCCGAATGCTCTGGAATTTTCCGGAATACGCAAAATACGATCTTTCCAGTCTTGAATTTGTCGCTTATGCCGGGTCGGCTGTCGACACCACTTTTCTGAAAAAGCTTGCCACCATGGCCCCCAAATTCGGAACCGGCATCGGCATGACCGAAAACGCGGGCTTTGCCACCTTTACCCCTGCCGGCATATCCCTTGAGGAAATGGCCGGGCAGGTGGGGCGGGCCTTTCCGGATCTGGCCCAGGTGTCCATTCGAAAACCCATGGAAGCGGACGGATCTGCCGGTGAAGAATTGGCGGATGGAGAGATCGGAGAAATATGCTATCACCCCCCCATCGTGTTCCTGGGATATTATAACCAGCCTGAAGAAACCAGGCGCGCGGTTTCAACGGAAGGCATCCTTTATACCGGAGATTTGGGATATTACAAACAAATGGGGGATTATAAAGCGCTATACCTTTCCGGGCGAAAGAAATTTGTGATCAAGCAAAAAGGGTACAATGTCTTTCCAGGGGAGGTTGAAGAACATATCGCCCGAATGGAAGGGGTCGGCGCTGTGGAAGTAATCGGTATGCAGCATCAGCTATTCGATGAAGGAATTTTTGCGTTTGTCCGTCCTTTGCCCGACACCATTCTGAGAAGCGAGGATGTGATGAAGCACTGCCGGTCCATCGCTTCCTTTAAAAGGCCTCAGCATGTTGAAATCTGGCCTGCCGACAAAGAAATGCCGCTCACCCGGAGCACGAAAGTGGACAAGCTCAAGTTGATGGAACAGGCGCAAATGATTATCGAACAGTTAAGAAATCAGGGGAAATGGGATGCGGTTCAGGCAGGATGATGGGACCGGTCCCCTCATTTCCACCCCTCGCGACGGCGAGCGCATGGTTCGGTGCCGCATGGATATTTCCGGTTTAAGGAAGCAGTTGTATTACAGAGAACATTTAGGTTTTATGCAAATGAAAGGCATGCCGGTGAATCTCAAACTCAAACTCAAAGTCATTGTACTGTTTTTGTGTCTGACGATGGCCTGTTCCCATGCTATTTTGGCCGGAAAAGACGGTAAGGATCGCATTCAGAAAACCATCGGGGATCTCGCCCAAATAGGTTTGCAGGCCCAGGCCATTCGCATGGCCGACTTCCATGACGGAATTGCACCCAAAGACTTTATGAAGCGCACCGGCGCGGCTTACAAGCCTTCCTACAATGAGGAACCCTCGATTCCGGCCCAGTGCTGGATTGAAACCGGCTACGGCACTCAGAATGCCTGCCTTTACTGCCATACCGATTATCTGGCCGCCATCAAACATGGAAACGCCTTTCCCCTGGCCGAAGATCAGATCCTTTTCAGCTTTCCTTCTCCCGACCTGAACCGGGTGCACTGGCGCAACACCATCTTTCCCCAGGAGATCAACAGGCGTTTGAAAAAAGAGGGGATCCGCCTCCCCGATCCTGAAAATCTGGACTATGTCCGCCAGGACAACTGGTCCCCCTTATTCGCCCTGACCCGTTCCGGCGGAAGCGCAAACTGGCTGAATGCCGGTTCTGATGAATTCATATTGTTTCCGGCCTTGAATCCGAACCATCTTTTTCCCCGGCGGGGAGACGAACCCATGTCCATCAACACCCACGGCTACATCGATTTCGATGGTTTTGTCAGGGACGAAAAGGGTCGGATCACGGGCTGGCGTGCTGTTAACTTCTTTCCCTATGGTATTTTTACCCCGCTGACGGGGAGCGTCAGCGGCATATACATCCGCCTGCCCCTGGCGTTTATGACCGAAACCGGCAAACCCGGCCTTGAAATCTATAAAAAGAACCTTGAACTTTTAGAAAAAAACATCAAAAACAGCAGCTACCCGGACACCCATTATTACGGCGATGCCTCAAAGATTGCCGTTCAGCCCGGATTCTTTCCGGTGGGGACCGAGTTTGCACACCCGCTGCACTATGTTGATCTGAATGCCGACGGTGAGATGGGAAAAAGCGCCGACGGCGTGGCCGAAGACGCCGCTTCGACCTATGAGTTTCCCGGTACCCGCGCCAAACGCCTGAAAGAAATGCGCTACATGTATAAATGGAAAGAAGTCGGCCTGGGTGACATTGATGAAGACGCCCATGATGCGGAATTTATCATCGGCCGTGAGGGCCAGGGCTGGGTGGATAACAACGCCGGCTGGCTGATTTCGGGTTTTATCGAAGACCGCCGGGGCAGGCTGCGGGCCCAAACAACCGAAGAGCTGATGCAGTGCATCGGATGCCACGGCAAGGTGGGCAATACGGTTGACTCGGTCTGGTCTTTTCAGCGCAAGCTTCCCGGAAATGCGGGCTGGCGCGAAATGGACTACGGCGCCTACGATTCCAAACGTCCTCACCGGACGCGACTGGCCGATTATGTGTATGCCGACACCCGCATGGGGGAACGGGGCTACTTTTATCACACGGTTGTGGGGGCCGACCTTTACGGCGTGATGCCCGAGGAAGTTGCCGAGGAACTGCGGGCCTATGCGACGGCAAATGCAGCCGCCATCGGCCTGAAGCATGCCATCGCCGAGATTTTTGATGACGGGCTCCTCAGAAACCTGGGAAAGGATGCGCGCAGATCCCGGTTGATTGACCGGCAGAAGGCCATGCGTGCCTATGTCGCAACCTCTAATTACCTTGATTACGACCCAACGAGCAACGGGTACTATTTGAAGGGCGCCCTGCTGTATCCTTCAAAACGCACGATGAAGACCAACATTGAGCTTTATCGCAAAATCGTGCTCGACCAGAGTTACAACCTCGGCAAGGATGTATTCGGTTCCGAAGCCGATCATGTGCCTTTTACTTTCCGGTCCGATGGCGCCGTAAAAAATGCCGATGGGAAAATCATACCCGTCGGGGAAATCATCACCAGCCGGCCTTATAACGAAAAAGGCGAAGGCATCACCCCCACCGGAATAGTCCGGGTCAACGAAAAGGGCGACCCCATCGATAAGGACGGCAATCCGGTGGAAATTGCAACCGAACCTGAAAAGGCGGCCGGGCACATTTCAACCGGCGGCACCTTCGATACCCGCTACAACCCCATTCTGAGCGACCGGCTGTTTAGGCCGCCCGGAAATTGAGGGATCTTCATTCTGGACGGAATTTCTGAAACCGCCTGCGGCCTTCTTCGTAAAGATCGCCGCCATAAAGATCATTCAACACCACGGCCGGAAAATTTTCGACGATGATCCGCTGAATGGCTTCCGTGCCCAGATCCGCGTAAGCAATCGTCTCGGCCGACCGGACGCATTCGGATAACAGGGCTGCGCTCCCTTCCACGGCGCCGAAGTAAACGCAGCCGTATTTTAACGCCGCCGCGCGTACTTGCGGGGAACGGCGTCCCTTGCCGATCATACCCTTCAAGCCCCGTTCAATGAGCATCGGGGTGTAAGGATCCATCCGGCCGGCGGTTGTCGGTCCGGCCGAGCCAAAGGGTCTGCCGGGGGGGGCCGGGGTCGGACCCACGTAAAAAACGATCTGTCCGGCCGGATCAAACGGCAGCTTCTGATTATTAAGGATCTGTTCCCGCATGCGTTTATGGGCTGCATCCCGGGCGGTGTAAAGCACGCCTGAAATATGCACGCGATTACCCGTGCGCAAAGCATCTAACGCCTTTTCATCGGGGGGCGAAGCCAATTGAATCAACTTTCCGGTATTCACAGGACCGCCTCCTTGGTGCGATGGGAATGACAGTCGATATTTACGGCTACCGGGAAGCTTGCGATATGGACGGCGCCGGCCTCGATGTGCACGCTCAAAGCGGTTACCCGGCCGCCGAATCCGGCTGGACCGATCCCAAGGGCATTGATCCGGTCGACCAGTTCCGCTTCGACGGCATTTAACATCGGATCCGGGTTCGGTTTTCCCACCGGCCACAACAGGGCTTTCTGGGCCAACACGGCTGCCCGGGCAAAAGGGCCGCCCAGGCCCACCCCGATAACAAAGGGTGGACTGCCGTCCGGGCCCGCTCTTTCAGCGACCGCGACAATGAAATCCTTAGCCGCCGCAATTCCCTGGGCCGGTGTAAACATTTTAAGAGCACTGACGTTGTCGCAGCCGGCCCCCTTGATTAAAAGCCTGAATCTGATCCGGGTCCCTTCGACGATTTCGATGTTAACCACGGCTGGTGTGTTGTCGCCGGTGTTTATGCGCGCAAGGGGATTTCGCAGCATCGATTTTCGTAAAAAACCTTCGGCGTAGCCCTGCCGGACACCTGCATCAATGGCTGCGGCAAGGGAACCTCCGGTGACGTGGGCATCCTGCCCGAGCTCGACGAATAAAACCGCGTAGCCCGTATCTTGGCAGATCGGCAGCCTGAGCCTGCCGGCCGCATCGGCATTTCGGATGAGCTGGTTGAGAACGTCCTTACCGACTTCGGATTCCTCGATTGCCAGACTCCGGTGCAAGGCTTCAAGGGTGTCCGAAGAGACCTCGACATTGGCTTCGATGCAAAGATTGCGAATTACGGCGACAATCTCATTGAAGGAAATTTCGCGCATGGTTTTACCCCCTTGCGATATTTAGCGGCGTTTGAACGCCGACAAGCCTTACGCACGGCCCCGGGTGCGAATCATCTGCAATTCCGCATACTTTTTTCAGACTGTTGCACATCTGAACTGCAAAAGGAATATAATACGTCCGGGGGAAAAACCAAACCGTTCGGTTTGATACGGATTGCCTGAAGACGGCGGCTCACCGCTAAAGGCATTTCTGATTCCGGCCTTCGCCAAGCCGGTCCGAAGGCTAAGTATATGTTGGCATAAATGCGATTACGTTTTAAAATCCCTCCCGTCCTCCCTTTGCAAAGAGGGGCAAAAAAATCACCCTTTATTAAAGGGGGCAAGGGGGATTTTCAGAGAATGTATATTTAAACTCAGTTCGCAATAATACGTCACCGAATTTTCGCCCCGGAGCACTAAGGTGAAAAATCGCTAAGCAAAATGAATTGAAAATGATATAATGACCTGAATCAACCCTGCAACAACAGGGACAATCTATCATGAAACGTCCCATCGCCTTTGGTGGGGACCGGAGTTTGGATCAGGGTTATGAGAATTGCAATTGCCAGCGACCACGCCGGATATGCGTATAAATCGGCCATCATGAAATATCTGCAAAACAGGGGTTTTAGTATAAGCGATTATGGGACGGATTCCGAGGATCCCGTCGATTATCCGGATTTCATTCGGTCGGCCGCCATTTCTGTGGCAAAAGGCGATGCCGATGCCGGCATTGTTTTGGGGGGCAGCGGCAATGGCGAGGCTATTGCCGCTAATAAGGTCCGGGGAATCAGGTGCGCCGTGTGCTGGAGCATCGAGTCCGCCAGACTTGCCAAAGAACATAATAACGCCAATATGATCGCCATCGGCCAAAGAATGCTCCCTTTGACGCTGGCCCTTGAAATCGTCGATACGTGGCTGATCTCCGCATTTGCAGGCGGGCGTCATCTTCAAAGAATTCAAAAAATTGAAACAGAAATATAAATGGTATTTAACTCCCTTATTTTCATTGTTTTCTTCGGGATCGTTCTTTCCCTGCACAGCCTGCCGTTTTCGTGGAAAATGAAGAAATTCAATCTTCTGATGGCGAGTTACGGCTTCTATGCGGCCTGGAATCCCCCATTTGTCGTCCTTTTGTGGATATCCACCCTGGTGGATTGGTTTGCCGGAAAATCAATATATCAAGCACGGCGGCCCGGGCGCAAAAAGGTATTTATCATTCTGAGTTTGTCTGCAAATCTCGGATTGCTGGCCTATTTTAAATATGGTGGTTTTATCCTCGAGAACTTGATCTTTTTGCTGGAGCAGATGAATATCCGCTTTCAGCCGTTCAAGCCGGATTTGGTTCTACCGGTCGGCATCTCTTTTTATACCTTCCAGTCTCTTTCCTATTCGCTGGATATCTACCGCGGCCGGATGAAACCGTGGCGTTCATTTACCGACTTTGCCATGTTTGTGACCTTTTTCCCCCAACTGGTCGCCGGGCCGATTGTCCGGGCCGCCGATTTTCTGCCCCAATGCGAAACGCCGCGCAAGGCTTCCGGCAGCCAACTGGGATGGGGGCTGGCGCTTGTGGTCAGCGGTCTTTTTCAAAAAATCATTTTAGCCGATGGACTGCTTGCCCCGGTCGGGGATAAGGTGTTCGGAGCCTGGGACAAGGCCGGTCAGTGGGACGCCTGGCTCGGGACACTGGCTTTTTCCGGACAGATTTTTTTCGATTTTTCCGGTTATTCCACCTGCGCCGTCGGGGCGGCCCTGTCGCTGGGATTTACGCTGCCGGATAACTTCCGCTCTCCGTATGGCGCCGTGGGGTTCAGGGATTTCTGGCAGCGCTGGCATATTTCCCTTTCAACCTGGCTCAGGGATTATGTCTACATCCCCCTCGGCGGGAATCGAAAAGGAGAGGGGCGCGCGCTGGCAAATGTGATGCTGACGATGCTTATCGGCGGGCTCTGGCATGGCGCTTCCTGGCGATTTGTGGTCTGGGGCGGGCTGCACGGCATATACCTGGTCGTGGAACGGCGGCTTCACCCGGTTCTGGCCGGCTTCGATTTTTTAGAAAGAAAGAGCGCCCTTTTCGGCGCGGCACTTTTGACCTATCTGCTGGTATGCATCACCTACGTTTTTTTTCGTGCAGTTGATTTTTCTTCCGCTTTTTCGCTTGTGACCGCGATGTTTGCGGGCGGCCGGGGCAATCTGGTCACGGAATTCGAGGCGGTTAAAGTCTTATTCATTACTATCGTGCTTGTGTCGACCCATTTTGCCATGCGCAACAGCAGCATGGAAGCGGTTGCCGCCAAATTTCCCTGCTGGCTTAGTGGGGCGATTCTGGCCGGGCTTCTGATCGCCCTGGCCCTGGCTCCGGGAGATGATCGTGCCTTTATCTACTTCCAGTTCTAACTCGACCATAAAAGCTGGCTGCCGGGGGAGGACTTGGCGCACGGCTTTGATTCTGTTCCTGGTCCTACTGGGGTCCTGGGAAGTGTTCTGGCGCTTAAACGGTTTTCATCCCGTCCTGGCAGACGACTGGGACATCTGGGCCGTTAACCGCAGGGCCGCATCCCGGGCGGGGCGCCGGACGGTTGCGCTGGTGGGGGCATCGCGGATCCAGTTAGGGCTTCACCCCGATGTATTTGAAAAAATCACCGGCCAGCGTCCCGTGGTTCTTGCCATCGACGGGAATTCTCCTCTGCCGGTGCTTGAACATCTGGCGCAGGATGCCGGCTTTACAGGGAGCGTCATCTGCTCCATCATCCCGATGTTTCTGGCCGAATCACTCAATGCCGGCCGGGCGGAAAGATGGATTCGAAAGTATCAGGAGCAAAAGTGGTCGTCCCGTATCGATACCCGCCTCTCCATGCGGGTCCAGCAGCTGTTTGTTTTCCGCTATTCCGGTCTGATGCCGGCGGCCCTCTGGTCGGATTTTAAGGAAGGTCAATGGCCGCGAATGCCTTATGCGCCTATGCGGGCGGATCGCTTTCGTCCGGCTGATTTCTCTAAGGCCGATGTCGCCGGAATCGTTGCCGGCCGCATCAGGCGCGAGCGTGAAATTCATGCCGCGGCCGATCCGCTGCCGCCTGACCGTTTACTCGAAAGAGTCGAGCATATCCGCAGGCTGGTCAAACGGATCGAGGGGAGAGGCGGAAAGGTGGCCTTTGTGCGGTTTCCGTCAGGGGGTATGATCCGGAAGCTTGAACAGGAAACTTGGCCCAGACAATCCTACTGGGATGTTTTTGCAAACCGGGTTGAGGCGGTGTCCATCCATTTTGAGGACCATCCCCCTCTGGGGCGGTTCGACACCCCGGACGGGACTCACCTGGATGTCAGAGACGCAAAGGATTTTACCCGTGAGCTGATCCACGTTCTGGCGAAGTCGGGTTTTATGCCTTGGGAATAGCCAAGGTTTTGAAATGACTTCTATGGTGTTAATGCCGGGCTTCGGGTTGCGCACTTTATTTTGTTTTAGCGAAAAGGAAACTGCAATGATGCCATGCCATCCTCTCCGGCCGGCAATAAAATTGACAAGCTGTATCGAACGTATTATTGCAAATGAAAAAATAACCGGAGCGAGTCTCCGGTGTCCCGGTCGGATGCGACGGCCGCTTGTCTCCAAGGGGATGCAGGATGAACCCGAGAATAAAATTGGCTGCCGTCCAAACTCCGGACGGCGGCGAGATGGTGCTGTATCAGCATGACCGTGATTTCCTGATCAGGATCAACGGCCTTGATTTGATGCACAGCCGCCAGCATGAGTCGGAAATGGCGCTGGCGCGCCTGGGCTGCGCTCATCTGACCGGACGCGAGGCCCCCGCAATACTCATCGGCGGACTGGGGATGGGCTACACCCTGCGCCAGGCCCTCGATATGCTCAGCCCTGACGCTCAAGTGGTGGTGAGTGAACTGGTGGGCGCCGTCGTCGAATGGAACCGTGAGTTTTTCGGGGAACTCAACAGCCGGCCGCTGGAGGACGAACGCGTTGACCTCCGGACGGGCGATGTCGTCGAACTGATATTAGGTTCAAAGGGGAAATTCGATGCGATCCTGCTGGACATCGATAACGGTCCCGGCGCAATGACCGCCGTGTCGAACCGCCGGTTATACGGCCGTGAAGGAATTCAGGCCTGCCGCCGCGCAATGCGTGAAAAGGGGTCTCTGGCGGTGTGGTCGGGCGAGCCGAGCAGGACATTCGAGGAGCTTCTGATGAGATGCGGATTGCATGTGCGCCGTTTCCGGGTCCCCGCCTACAGGGGAAGCAAAGCGCCGTCACGGTTTGTGTGGGTCGTTTCAGAGGATACGCGCGTCCTTCCCCCCGGCGGCGGCGAGCCGCGCCGGCCGCTCAAGAACGCGCCGCCGAAAAGCCGCGGACGGCTCCGCAAGAAACGATAGACCCGAATGGAAAACGGAAAAGAGAGGGCGGATGGCCGCGAAGTTGAGACCCTGTCATCATTTTCATTTAATACCGGTTTGAGTTCTATGCCGCGAATCAGACTGTACATGGCCCCTCTGAAGGGGTTTACCGACCATATTTTCAGGAATGCGTTTACAGACCATTTCGGCGGATTCGACCTGGCGGTGGCTCCCTTCATCGCTAGCAACCAGAATCTGCGCATCAAAAGAAAATACGTCAAAGACGTCCTTCCGGAAAACAATCCGCGCCTGCCGGTCGTTCCCCAGATCCTGAGTAAAACCGCAGCCGATTTTATAGTTCTGGCCAACTACCTGTATGACCTGGGGTATGCCGCCGTCAACTGGAACCTGGGCTGCCCTTTCCCGATGGTGGCCAACAAGGAGCGCGGCTGCGGCATGCTGCCCCATACGGACCGGATCCGGTCCTTTCTCGACAGGGTCGTTCCCGCAATCCGCAGCTCGCTTTCCATCAAAGCCCGGCTGGGATGGAAAGAAACTGCTGATATTTTCAGACTGCTGCCGGTGATGGACCCCTACCCGTTATCAGAAATCATCATTCATCCCCGCACCGGACTGCAGCGTTACGAGGGGCCGGTCGATCTGGACGCCTTTGAAGACAGTCTGGCCATGACGCGCCACCCGGTGGTTTATAACGGGGATATCCGGACTCTGGAAGATTTCAGACGGCTTTCCCGGCGCTTCAAGGGGGTGCATGCCTGGATGATCGGGCGCTGGTGCCTGGCCGATCCCTTCCTGCCGGGCCGCATCACAACGGGCGCCGATGATATTCCGGATAAAATCTTCCGGCTGCAGGGGTTTCACACGGCTCTCTTTGAAGCTTATAGCCGGTTATTGGATGGCCCTGCCCACGTGCTGAACAAGATGAAAGGGTTCTGGCAGTACTTTTCACTTTCCTTCGAAGACTGCAACAAGACAATGAAAGAAGTCCGAAAAACGCACCGGCCGGATCAGTATCTGGATCGGGTTAATCTGTTTTTCGAGACGGAAGCGCAATGGCGCCGGTCCCGGGCAAGCTTTTTGGCCTGAAATATTTTTTCCGGGAGGATCGGAAAATGAACAGCAACCGTAGATATATCCTGGCGCTTGACCAGGGAACGACCAGTTCCCGTGCCGTTCTGGTAAATAAACAGGGGACCCTGTCGGCCGCGTCCCAGCAGGAGTTCAAACAAATCTATCCGCAACCCGGCTGGGTCGAACATGATCCGGTCGAAATCTGGACCAGTCAGTACGAAGTCGCCCGAAACGTAATCAAAAATAACGGCTTCGACGCGAATGCCATTGCCGGGATCGGCATAACCAACCAGCGGGAGACGACGGTTGTCTGGGATCGAAGCACCGGCCGGCCCTTATATAACGCGATTGTCTGGCAGGACCGGCGCACATCGGAATTTTGCGACGAGTTAAAGCAGCGGGGCCTGGCCGAAACGATTCGGCAGAAGACGGGTCTTTTGATTGACGCATACTTTTCCGCGAGCAAATTAAAATGGATATTGGACAAGGTTCCCGATGCACGTGCCCTGGCGGAAAAAGGAAAGCTGGCTTTCGGGACGATCGACACATGGCTCATCTGGAATCTGACCGGGGGAAAAGTCCACGTCACCGATGCCACCAACGCAAGCCGGACCATGCTCTTCAATATCCACAGCCGGACTTGGGACGACGCGCTGCTGGATATTTTTAATGTGCCCCGATCCGTTCTGCCGGAGGTAAAAGGAAACAGCGAGATCTATGCCGAAACGGCACCGGGCGTCTTTGAGTCCGCTCTTCCGATCTGCGGGAGTGCGGGGGATCAGCAAGCCGCCCTTTTCGGGCAGATGTGCATCAAAACGGGCATGATTAAAAATACCTACGGTACGGGTTGCTTCATGATAATGAATACGGGAACTGCACCGGTTCTGTCCCGAAACAACCTTCTGACCACGCTGGCCTGGGTCATCGGCACCGAGGCCGTCTATGCCCTTGAAGGGAGTATCTTCATCGGCGGGGCGGTGGTTCAATGGCTGCGGGACGGACTGCATTTCATAAAAGAATCAAAAGAAGTTGAGAAACTGGCCAGCGCCGCAGAAGATAACGGCGGCGTTTATCTCGTGCCCGCATTTACGGGTCTGGGCGCACCCCACTGGGACCCGTACGCGCGCGGAACCATCCTGGGAATTACCCGGGGCACCACCCGCAGCCATATCGCCCGAGCCGCCCTTGAATCCATCGCATATCAGTCCAAGGATGTGCTGGATGCGATGACGGCGGATTCACAGATTCCGGCCAAGGAACTCAGGGTCGACGGCGGAGCTTCGATAAACCGCCTGTTGATGCAGTTTCAGGCCGACATATTGGGCATCAAGGTCGTCCGCCCGGTTATTCTGGAAACGACGGCAATAGGTGCAGGATTTTTGGCCGGTTTAGCCGTCGGCTTCTGGGAAAGTCTGGATGAGATTGAGCTCCTCCGGCAAAAAGACAAGGAATTTCTCCCGAACCCGGATAAAGACCTCGTGAAAACATGGCTTGATAACTGGAAGAAAGCGGTCAACCGTTCGAAAAACTGGAGCCGGTAATGTTTCCGTCATGACCGGTGCTAAGCATCCGGCCACATCCTGCCGGCATCGTCGCGCAGTTTGAATTTCTGGATTTTGCCGCTGGCGGTGAGGGGATAGTCCGTTACAAAATGCACGTATTTGGGGATTTTGTAGCGGGAAACTTGGCCGCGGCAGAAGTCGCGGACATCTTCCGCCGCCAGCGCCGACCCGGGCTTGAGCCTTATGAAGGCGCCGACTTCTTCACCGTACTTTCTGCTGGGAACCCCCACCACCTGGACATCCTGAACACCCTCCATCCGCAGGAGAAACTCTTCGATTTCGCGGGGGTATACGTTTTCCCCGCCGCGGATGATCATGTCCTTGCTGCGGCCGGTGATGGACAGGTAGCCGTCCCGGTCCAATTCGCCGATGTCGCCGGTCCGCAGCCAGCCGTCGGCGTCGACGGCCGCGGCCGTGGCTTCCGGCATCCGGTAATACCCTTTCATGACATTATAGCCGCGGCAGCAGATTTCCCCCGGCGCTCCCGGGGCGACATCGGCGCTGGTCTTCGGATCGATCAGCTTGACCTCGATGCCCGGCATGGCGGGTCCGACGGTGCGGGTGCGGCGCCGGATGTCGTCCGTGGGCAGGGTCTGGGTGATGACCGGCGAGCCTTCCGTCAGTCCGTAACAGATCGTGACTTCGGACATATGCATTTTTTCGATCACTTCTTCCATGGTTTTGACCGGGCAAGGCGAGCCGGCCATGATCCCGGTCCGCAGGGATGAAAAATCGAATTTGTTAAAGATTTTGTGGCTGAGGATCGCGATAAACATTGTGGGGACGCCGTAGAGCGCGGTGCAGCGTTCCTGCTCCACCGCCGCCATGACCTGGACGGGGTCGAAATCTTCCAGGATCACCAGGCCGGCGCCGTGATTGACGGCGGCCAGTACGCCCAGTACGCAGCCGAAGCAGTGAAACAGGGGGACCGGCAGACAGATGCGGTCGTCCGGGCCCAGGTTCTGGTGCCTGCCGATCCAGTAGCCGTTGTTGGCGATATTGTGATGGGTCAGCATGACGCCTTTGGGAAACCCCGTGGTGCCGGATGTATACTGCATGTTAATCACCTGGCGGGCATCGAGCCCGGCCTGACGCTGCCGGTAGGCCTCGTCGCCGGTCATCCGGCACATGGCCATCAGCTCTGGCAGGGAATAGATCCCGCGATGTTTTTCCTGGTCTAAAAAGAAAACCCTTTTCAATGCCGGGAAGCGTTCGCTTTTCAGGTAGCCCCGGGGCTGGGTCTTCAGCTCCGGGATCAGCTCGGTTACGATGGACAGGTAGTCGGCATCGCGAAACCCTTCGATCAGAAACAGGTTTTCAGCTTCGGACTGCTGTAGCAGGTAGGCCAGTTCGGCGCGGCGATAATGCGTATTGACGGTCAGCAGGATGGCGCCGATTTTGGCCGTGGCAAACTGCAGTGCGACCCAGTAGGGAACATTGTTGGCCCAGACGGCGACTTTCTCGCCGGCCTCGACGCCCAGGGCCATCAGGCCTTTTGCCAGCCGGTCGACCACCCCGCCGAACTCGCGATAAGTCAGGCGAAAGTTGCGGTCGACGTATATGATGGCTTCATTTTCGGGATGCTTTTCGATGGCCCGGTCCAGCAGCTGCCCCAGTGTGTATTCGTGCAAAGCGGTTTGCGGCGTGTTCATCCGTGCGACTCCATAATATATAGAACGGCATATATGGCCGCCTTGCGGTCACCGGCGCAGCCCACATGGTGCGGCACCACCGAGTTATAATACATACTGTCGCCCGGGTTCAACACGTGGGTTTCCTGCCCGTAGATCAGCTCCACCCGGCCGGAAACGACCACGATAAATTCCTCACCCTCATGGCTGCTGAGGGATTTGTCCCGGCCGGAGGCGGGCATGAGCTCGACATAAAAGGGCTCCATGTGACGATCGCTTTTGCCGCGGCCCAGGGAATAGAAAGCGACTTCCGCCGGGGTCTGGGCGCCGCGGTGGGTGGTCAGCTGCTGTTCCCGCTCGTCCAGGCGGACAATCAGGGGGTCGTCTGAAATATGGTCGTCCATGAAGGTCCCCAGGCGTACGCCGAGGGCCCGCGCAATTTTGATCAGCGGACCCAGCGAAGGGTAAATATCGTTTTCTTCAATGGCTTTTAAAAAGCCGGATTCCAGACCGGTGCGGGCGGCCAGGTCCGCCGGCGTCAGGCCCGCCTGTGCGCGATAGTCTGCGATACGTTTTCCGATAGTGTTGCTCATTTTGAGGTCCTCATCATATTGTCGGGCAGCCCCGTTTATTTTAATCAAAATCAAACTTGCTTGGTTATCAGTGACGGCAGCGTTATGTCAATTGTTTTGAAAGGAGGTCGGGATTTTTTCGTTCCGCCCTGCTGCATGAGGCATTGACAGGGTGGCGATAAATTCTTATTTTAGTGACAAAATTTATAACGGTGATCAGATAATGTACGAACATCCTCCCTATCGCCCGCCCAGTGAGGCGGACAGCATACTATTTAGAGTTACCCGGGGCTGCCCCTGGAACCAGTGCACCTTCTGCTCCATGTATAAGGAGACCCGCTTTGAGCGGCGGCCGGTTGAAGATATCATACGGGACATCGAGACTGCCGGAAAATTCTACCGTCACAGCGCACCGACCATTTTCCTGGGGGATTCCAACAGCCTGGTTCTGGATGCCGGCTCCCTTGAAAATATCCTGAAAAATATCTACCGAAACTTTCCGGATGTCCGGCGGGTCACCAGCTATGCCCGGGCCAGGACGCTGTGCAAGATGAAGATGGAGGACCTGCATAAACTCCGCCGGGCCGGACTGACCCGGCTGCACATCGGTCTTGAGACCGGCGACCCGGAACTGCTCCGGGCGATCCGCAAGGGCGCAACTCCGGACCAAATGGCAACAGGCTGCCTGCGGGCAAAGGAGGCCGGTTTTGAGGTAAGCCTGTATGTCCTGGCCGGGATCGGGGGAGAAGACCGCTGGCGTCAGCACGCCCAAGGGACGGCCGATGTGCTCAACCGGATAGACCCCGATTTTATCCGCATCCGCACCTTTGTTCCCACCCCACTTTCAGAACTATGGGAAAATGTGCAGGCGGGGGAATTCAGCCCGGCTGAACCCGAGACGATTCTACGGGAGCAGCATATTCTGATTGAGCGTTTGGATGTTACCTCCCAGTACCTGAGCGACCACATATCCAACTACGTACCCGTCAACGGCAAGCTTCCGGAGGATAAAGCGCATATGCTTGCGACCCTCCAACAGGCGCTGGCCGATCTTGAGAATGATGCGGGGTATCGCCGACGCCTGGAGAGAATACGGCGGCTCACGCGCCTGTGATGCCGACGGTCGGATTTTGAAGCACCTCTTGATTTCACACATATGAATGTGTAGCATTATGTTTAACTGTCAAGGAGGTGATCATTATGGCGACGGATTTACAGATAGATGACCGGCTGATATTAAAAGCGGTCAAGCTCGGCGGACATAAGACAAAAAAAGACGCTGTCTCCAAGGCGCTCATTGAATATATCCATCAGCTGGAGCAGGAAAAAATCATCTCGCTATTCGGGACGGTGGAATACGCCCCCGACTATGATTATAAAAACCAGAGAAGCCGGTCATGAAAGTTATTGTCGACACAAGCGTCTGGTACCTGGCCTTAAGGCGCGGTCCAGGTGAGACGTCTGTGCCCGTACAGGAGCTTCTGCGTTTAATCCACAGCCATCGAGTCCAGTTGATCGGCCCCATCCGGCAGGAGATTCTGTCGGGCATTCGCAGCGAATCTCAGTTTATAAAATTGCGGATGCATCTTGAAAGTTTTCCCGATTTTCCAATTCTCACGGAAGATTATGTTGCCGCCCAAACCCAATCAGGCCCGATGATTTGAGAAACAGCTAAATTGATGCCAACTTTGTATTGAGGTGACGCCATGTTTGCCAACCTTGACCCGGTGCTGCTGGCACGTGTCCAGTTCGCCTTCACGATTTCGTTTCATATTCTCTTTCCGGCCTTCACCATCGGGCTGGCCAGTTGGCTGGCGGTTCTGGAGTGGCGCTGGCTGCGGACCGGACATGCGGTCTATGCCGAAATCTACCGCATGTGGGTGAAGATTTTTGCGGTCACCTTCGGCATGGGGGTCGTATCAGGGGTGGTCCTGTCCTTTCAGTTCGGCACCAACTGGTCCGTATTCTCAGATACCGTCGGAAACGTGCTGGGCCCCCTGCTGGGCTACGAAGTTCTCACCGCATTTTTCCTGGAAGCCTCTTTTCTGGGGATCATGCTGTTCGGCTGGAATCGCGTCAGCCCCCGCATGCATTTTGGCGCCACCCTGATAGTGGCTGCGGGAACGCTGATTTCCGCATTCTGGATTCTTTCGGCCGGCAGCTGGATGCAGACCCCCCAGGGTTTCCGAGTCGGTGAAAACGGGATACTTTTCCCGACAAACTGGCTCGAAGTCATCTTCAATCCGTCGTTTCCCCACCGCTTTTTCCACATGGTGGTGGCGGCCTATCTGACCACGGCATTCGTGGTGGCCGGTGTCGGCGCTTTCTACCTGTGGCGCGGACGCCATGCGCCCCACGCCCGGGTAATGCTCGGCATGGCGATGATCATGGCTGTTTTTGTGGCGCCGACGCAGCTGCTGATCGGCGATCTGCATGGGCTCAACACCCTGGAGCACCAGCCGGTCAAGGTGGCTGCAATCGAAGGTCTCTGGGAAACTCAGCGGGGTGCGCCTCTCAAACTCTTCGGCTGGCCTGATCCGCAGACCGAGACTACCCGGTTTTCCCTGGACATTCCCAAATTATCCAGCCTGATTCTCACCCATGACCTTGATGGTGAAGTCAAGGGGCTGAAAAACTGGCCGAAAGACGAACGCCCGCCGGCGGCCGTGGTATTCTGGGCATTCCGCATCATGGTGGGGCTCGGCCTCCTGATGATTCTTACCGGCGTGCTGGCGCTGTACTTGTATTTGCGCAAAAGCCTGTTCGACACCCGCTGGTTTCAATTCTGGTGTATGGCCCTGACGCCGGCCGGATTTATTGCCGTGTTGGCGGGGTGGTGGGTTACCGAAGTCGGGCGGCAGCCTTATGTGGTCTATGGCGTCCTTAGAACGGCGGCTGCCGTCTCACCGCTGCCCGGCGGACCCGTGGCCGTATCCCTGGCTGCCTTTATCTCAACCTATGCCGTTGTTTTCGGCGCCGGGAGCTATTATATCCTGCGGCTGATCGGCAAGGGCCCGCCGTCCGAAGAAGGGACCTACGGCTCCCACGGCGAAACCCAGCCCGCGCTGATCACGAAACTGGTTTCAGAAAAAGGAGGCCGGCATGTTTAGTTTCGAATCGTTTCTGGATCTGCCGCTCATCTGGTACGGCCTGATCACCACGGCGGTCATTCTGTACGTCGTCCTCGACGGATTTGATCTGGGCGTGGGCATCCTGTTTCCCTTCGCCCCCTCGGATCAGTGCCGCGACCGCATGATGAACTCCATCGCGCCCTTCTGGGACGGCAACGAAACCTGGCTGGTCCTGGGCGGCGGGGGCCTGTTTGCGGCTTTTCCCCTGGCCTACGCCGTCCTGATGCCGGCGCTCTACATCCCGGTGATCCTGATGCTCCTGGGTCTCATTTTCCGCGGTGTGGCCTTCGAGTTCCGCTTCAAGGCAAACCGGACCCGCGTGATCTGGGATTACGCCTTTCATTTCGGGTCGCTGGCGGCCGCTTTCATGCAGGGGATGTTCGTGGGCGCCTATGTCCAGGGGGTCAAGGTTACGGGCCGCAGTTTCAGCGGCGGCGCTTTTGACTGGCTCAATGCCTACAGCGTGATGACCGGGATTGCGCTGGTGTTCGGTTACGCCCTACTGGGCGCTGCCTGGGTGGTGATGAAGACCGACGGGGCTACCCAGCGCTGGGCGCGCAAGACTGCGGCCTACGTGCTCGGCTACGTGGGCCTCTTTCTGGTGATCGTCAGCATCAGCATGCCGATGCTGAACGCGGATGTGCGGATGCTGTGGTTCAGCCGGCCCAATTTCTATTATCTTCTGCCGGTCCCCCTGGCGACGGCGGCCCTGTTCATCATGATCTGGCGTGATCTGCACACGGGCCGGGAGTACCGTCCCTTTTTCCTGAGCATCGGGATCTTTCTGCTGGGGTATCTGGGGCTGGGGATCAGCCTGTGGCCGTGGTTGGTGCCGTTTGCAATCAGTTTCCGGCAGGCCGCGGCAGCACCGCAATCGCAGTCGCTGCTGCTGGTGGGTACGGCGGTGATGCTGCCGGTGGTATTGGCCTACACGGCTTTCTGCTATTATGTCTTTAGAGGGAAGGCCTCGCATGAAGGCATGTACTGAGAAGCAAAAGGAATGGCTGTGGTTTGCCGGGCTCTGGTGCGGCGGCTTGGTCGCCGCATTGGCGATGGCCCGGGCGGTGCGCTGGATGCTGTCAATTTAGTCAGGAGAAAGGATTCCAGGATTCTAGGGTTCAAGGGTTCAACAATAGCCTGTATACCCTGACGTTGCAAAAGCCCAGGATGCCCCAGATCCAAGGCGACCAAGGGTGAAGCCGTAGCTTTTCTACTGCGAACCCTTGGCAACGCAGGAGATGGGGCATCCTGGGCTTTCCCTCTGGGTAAAAAACATGACACATTTTTTCGCTTATGCTGAAAGTCACCAAAAGTTCAATTGTGAAACATAACCAAATACGTCTAAATACCCCGTTATTGTTATTTCATTCTTCCCTGGGCCATAAGCTATTAACCGGGTTCTTATTTCTTACCGCTTTTGCCCCTTCCGGGTTGCGGCCTGGTAATTGATCAGGTTGCCGGCCAGCAGTATCTGCCGGTCCTTTGCCGTCAGGGCGGGCAAAGAGAGCTTGAGCGAGCGCACCGTTTTGTTTTCGATGATCCAGGCGGCGACCGCCTCTTGGTCATCTTCCAGCAGCTTGCGGATCCCGGGCAGGAAGATGACGCTGCCGAGGGGAAAATCGATTTTTTCGCTTTCATAAATAAACGGCAGAATCCCCCAGTTGATGCAGTTCGAGCGGTAGCGCTTGGTGGCGTATTCCCGGGCGATATTGGCCCAGGTGCCCAGCACCTTCTGGCAGGAGGCCGCCTGCTCCCGGGCAGAGCCGTCCCCGGGTTTAATGGCATAGATGAGACTTCCGATTCCGGTATTCTTTACAAGACCGTCGCTATCGCTAAACCCCGGGATCCGGGCGGAAATAATCTCGTACAAGGTTTTGATCGGATCCGGAATTTTGCCGGCCGCACTGGTTTTAGCAGCCTGATACAGGGACTGAACCTCCTTTGCACGCCGGACATAGCCCGGGTCTTTCCGGCTCAGGGTGAATTCCGCCAGCCTCAGCGGGTTGGAGCGGTAGGAGGACGTTTCGCCGGAAGGGATCAACTCGTCGGTGGTGGTGACGGGATCCAGCAGGATGGAAACAACCGTGAGGAGCAGATTGCCGGGAAGCGGATCCATTTTGGGCCAGTCCGCAATGTTGGGTCCCATGACCAGCGCTTCTTTTTTTAAAGGCTTGCGGTAGCCGTCGTAAACTTTTCCGGCGTAAATTTCCTTTTCGAAGCGGTAGGGGTAACGGTCCTTATAGTCGGGGGTTTCAACGGCGGAGGTCAGATAGCCCCCGTTGCGGTAGGTGGCGGCAATCGACCGGGCGTCCATCAGGGCGACGGCCGCAAGCTGGCCTTCGCCCGGTTTCGAGCCTTCCCGGTTCGGGAAATTGCGGGTGGTATGCCGGATGCTCAGGGCATTGTTGGCGGGCGTATCGCCGGCGCCGAAACAGGGGCCGCAGAAGGCGCTGCGGATGATCGCGCCGGCAGCCAAAAGCTTTTGGATGGATTTATTTTTTGTCAGCGCCAGATGGAGAGGCTGGCTGGCCGGGTAAACGCTCAACTGAAAGTCGCTGCCGGGGGGATCGACCCCTGCAACAATGTCCGCCATGGCACTGATGTTCTCGAACTGTCCGCCCGAACAACCGGCAACAATCCCTTGGTCGATTTTGACTTTTTTCCCTTTGACCTTATCCACAAGGGAAAATGCGAGACCTTGCCGGCTGAAAAGTGCGGCCGCCTCTTTTTCCGTTTTTCTGAGGATATCTTTGGCATTTTTCTTGAAATTTGAAAGAGTATAGGCATTGCTGGGATGAAAGGGGAGAGCGATCATCGGTTCAATTTTCGATAGATTTACCCGCACGAGACCGTCATAATAGGCGATGGGGCCCGGCGCCAGCAGGCTGAAATCCATTTCGCGGCCGTGAGTCCGGTAATATTTCTTAACTTCCCCGTCGGTGCACCAGATGGAACTCAGGCAGGCGGTCTCGGTGGTCATGACATCGATGCCGTTGCGGAAATCCATCGAAAGATTTGAAATTCCGGGACCGACAAATTCCATGACCTTGTTTTTGACAACTCCTGATTGGAACAACGCCGCGACCATGGCCAGGGCGATATCCTGCGGTCCGGTCCCCCTGGGGGGGGCGCCTTCCAGATAGACGGCCACGATCTCGGGATAGGGGAGGTCCCAGGTTTCGCCCAGAAGCTGTTTGACCAGTTCCGGAGCCCCTTCGCCGACACCCATGGTCCCCAGGGCGCCGTAGCGGGTATGGCTGTCGGCCCCGAGGATCATCCGGCCGCCGCCGGACATCATCTCGCGCATATACTGGTGGATCACAGCCAGGTGGGCGGGCACGAATATGCCGCCGTACTTTTTGGCGGCTGAAAGGCCGAAAACGTGATCGTCCTCGTTGATGGTGCCGCCGACGGCGCAGAGGCTGTTATGGCAGTTGGTCAGGACATGCGGCAGGGGGAATCGCTTCAGGCCGCTTGCCCGGGCGGTCTGGGTGATGCCGACGTAGGTGATGTCGTGCGAAGCCAGGGAATCAAAGGAAATATGGAGCGAGGCTTTGTCCTTGCCCTTGTTGTGGCATTGCAGAATGCCGTATGCGATGGTCTCCTGTTTCAGCTTGTCCGGAACCAGATTTTTATCCGGCGGTGCCTTAAGCCTCTGTCGCCGGCAGGCATCCGCAACGCGTTTTAAGGTTGATTGGTCAAGGTCTTCAATGACTTCACGATTGTTGACCAGGTAGATTCCCTTTGACTTTGAAACGGTGATCATAATAATCCTCTTTACTTACATAAATTTTGGTTGGATGGGTCCTTTTCGGCTTGACTTCGAAGTTAGTGTAATGGAAGGGCCGGGTTCTGTCAATTTGGTTTTAAAACCGGTTTTACGGTTAACCAAAAATTATCGTTGATTTTAGCGGCAGCAGTTGCCGAAAATACCCGATGTTGCCGCCGCCGAATATTTCCATACGAGAATAGAGACACCGCATGCCGGCTGAAAATAAATTTTATCCGGAAGATGAAGCTGTTGAAAGCCCTGGCGGGGTGTATCTCTGCCAGGTCGGTGAAAGGGTTTCCTGCGGGGCCTGCTGCGGTCTTTACAATATGGCCGATCTGTCGCAACGATCGCTTGAGGAAATGCTGGCCGGTCGAACGGACGCATTTGCGCGGGTGCCCCGGACGGTTGCAGGGATTGAGGCCTTCCAGAAAAAAATCGAAGGCTGGACACCCCCCCAAAGACCGTTTGCAGATTTTTACCACTGTCCGTTTCTGGGACTGGTCGGCTGCAGCGGCCGGCGGGTCGGATGCCTGCTTCATCCGGCGGCGGCGGGCAACAACGGCAGGGACTGGCGCGGTCTGAGCTACTACGGGGCCCTGGCTTGCCGGACTTACTTTTGCCCGAGCGTGCGGCAGTTGCCCCGGCCTTACCTGCACATCCTCCGGCAGTCCCTGAACCACTGGTACCCCTTCGGCCTGATCGTGACCGAAAGGCGGCTGTTGTTCGCTTTTTTCAGGGAGGTTGAGAGCCGCATCGGCCGCCCGGCGACAGCGGCTGATTTTGCGAAAAATTCCAGTCCGGCCGAGCTTTTGCGCGAATTTGCCGGTTTGAAAATAAAGTGGCCGTTTCGTCGCAAAGATGCCCCCGGTCCGTGCAACTATTTTTTTGAAAACGGGGAATACCCGCGGCCGGCCGTGCATCGATCGGAAGGGAGCATTCCGCTGTCGCACCATGAAGAAATTCTGCGCGAACTCGATTCGGGATTTTCATCGGCAGGAGAACTTCAGGCAGCCGAAGAGCTGCTGGATGATCTTTTCAGCCGGCTGCGGGAGACGATTGTCCGATAATTGTCTTAAAAGATCTCACCGGAAATTTAACTGAAAAAATACTTCCACCGGACAAAGTGCATTCGGATCCCTCCCGGACATATTGGCATGCGGAAACCCTCCCCGCACAGATATCCTTGTCCGTAGGTATGAACCGGCAGCGCGTACTGTCAAAGAAGACCGTAAACCCGTATCTTTCCGAGAAAACTTTAACCCGCAGCAGGTCGGCGCCTGAACCGCCGGCATTGAACTCATAGGGCCTTTTTGAGGTGTAGAAATCGGTTTCCTGTGTGTGGAAAAAACCGCCAAAAATCAACTTGCTGTTCTGTTCGGTGATTCCCACACCGAAATCATGAAATTCTATAAAAATTTCGCTGTCGGAAGCCCCGGCCGTAACTTCGATCGTACCTTCATCCGGCGTATTTTCAATGGCATTTTTTAAAAGGCTCCCGCATACCTTTTCCAGTACCGTGCGGTCCGTTACCAGGATCAACCGCGGCGCGATTCTGCGAATCAGGTGCAAATGTCTCGGGCCCATGGCCGCTGCGGCCAGATCGCACATGTCGTGCAGTGCCCGGCTGAGAGGAATTGCTTCCGGGCGGAATTCTGGGATGGCGTATAGTGATTCTATCCGGCGGGTGACTTTATTTAAGAACGCACCCTTAACCCGGTGGTCTCCTTCAGCCGTCTCTTCCATAAAGTCAGCCGCTTCTTTAATGAAACGGCTGATCGTATCTTTTTCCGGACGGGATTTCTGATTGAGGATGTCATCGATTTTTTCCTGCAGCGCAATCAGCCGCTCTAAATTCCGTTTGCCCCGGTCAAAGGCCCGTTTCACTCGGTCGGGGGCGGATGCGCCCAAGTCCCTTGCGATTCGATCAATTACAATTGAAATTATCGCCAGCGGTGTTTTCAGTTCGTGCGCCAGATGATTGATCACCCGTTCTCTGGCCTTGTCCAGCGCCTTGAGATCCTCGTAGAGTCTGGCGTTTTCGCAGGCGATGGAGACGTAATGAGACACGGCGATGAGCAGATTCCGGTCATCTTCCGTAAAATTTCCCGATATTTTATTGAGGCCCTGAAGCGCCCCGATACACTGATCCTGCTTGGTAATGAGGGGTACGCAGACAATATTGCCGGTTTTAAAGCCGGTTGAAAGATCGATATCGGAGTAAAAGCGCGGGTCACTATAGACATCGGCGATAATCACCGCTTGCCGGTTCTGAAAAACCCAGCCGGCGATGCCTTGGTCCGCCGGTATGCGGATTTCGTTTTTTTGCACACCGGTTGCCACCAGTGAATACAGATCTTTTCGCTTCTCATCATACAGGAATACGGAACTGCGCCGGCAGTCCATGATCTGATTGGTTTGATCCATTACGACTTCGAACAGTTTGTCGAAATCCATGGTCGACGTAATCGTCTGGCCGACTTCAAAGAGTTGATGGTGCTTGTGAATTTGTTTTCGGACGTTGAAATCTTCATTGCGCCTGCCGATGCCACGGTCCGGAAAAGCGTTTTTATGATTATCTGCCATAATCAATTGCCTCCCGCTTCTCTGAAGGGTCGAACGCATTGTGGATTGACGGTGCCCTAAATACGATAGATTCAGTCCGGCAATCTATCCCCGGTAAACGTCAGGTTGGTTGGAACCAATTTCCAACAGGATGTGGATGCCGGCGGCAGGGGGACAGGAGGACAGATAGCACTTGTGCAGCAAAGCAATGGCCGCCGGGTTTGTGTTTAGTTAAACATCATATATTCCGACTATTTGTTTTTGTCCGCCATGGCCTGCCGCAGCTTTTCGGCCAGTTCGCCTGATGGTTCCTGCGTTTTGGCCTGGGCGAAGCTTTTCCAGGAGCCTTCGTCGGCGGCGTCTCCCGAGGCCAGCGAAATTTTTCGTTCCGGCAAGCGGATCGCTTCAACGGTTACGGTCAGCGGATCACCGACTTTAAGCGCTTCGATGACCGCCGGTTTTTCAGCGGCGCTGATTTTCGATTTCGGCAGAAGCCCGGTAATACCGGGCGCAAGGGAAATAAAATAACCGAATTTTTCTTTTTTCTCCAGAGTTCCGGTAATGACCTGCCCGACGCGGAACTTGTCCGGCACCTCCTGCCAGGGATCCCCCTCGGCCGCGCGAAGACTCAGGGATATCCGCCGTGCTTTAGGATCCAGTTCCTTTACCAGTACGGAGATCGTCTCCCCCGGTTTGACCATGTCGTCAGGTTTGATGATCCGTTTAATATAGCTCATTTCGCTGACGTGGACCAGACCTTCAATGCCGGGAGCGATTTCAACAAAAGCGCCGAAATCCAGGCAGCGGGTTACCTTTCCGTTCACTTTATCGCCGGGGTGAATTTTGTCCGTTACGGTATCCCAGGGATCACCGGAAACCTGTTTCATCGACAGGGCGATTTTTTTCTGATTTTTTTTGTCGTTTTCGCCGATATCGACCACTTTGACCGAAACCGTGTCATTGACCTGGACGACGTCTTCGGGTTTTTCCACGCGGGACCAGCTCAGCTCGGAAATATGAACCATTCCCTCCACGCCGGGGGTCAGTTCGACAAACACGCCGTAAGGCATCAGCCGGGTGACCCGGCCATCTAAAAGATCGCCCTTATTCAAGGTACTTAAAAAGGCTGTTTTTTCTTTTTCGATGGCTTTGGCCAGGAGCTTCCGGCGGGAGACCACGATGTTCCGGCCCCTTTCCTCAAACTGGATAATCAAAAATTGAAATGTCTGCCCGACGTAGCTTTCAGGAGTTTCCACAAAATTGACGTCCATCTGGCTGATGGGGCAAAAGGTGCGCCGCTGCAATATTTCTACGTGGAACCCGCCTTTGCAGGTCGCACTGACTTTCCCTTCCACCGGAATGGCGTTGGCATAGGCGTCCTGAAGCAGTTCAATTCCGCCGACGCCGGAAATAGCCTTGGAGAGCCTGACTTCATGCTCGTTTTGCGAGATCACGTAGAGGTCGATGGCATCGCCCTCGTGATAGGGCAGGTTTCCGTCTTTATCCAATAGTTCCGCCGGCTCCACAACCCCGTCGACCTTGGTGCCGGTGTCCAAAAAAATCGAATTTTTTCCGATGGAAATGATCCGGGCCGTTATCTTGTCGCCGACCTTGAGATCGTCCTTCATGCCGGCGCTGTAGGATTCAAAAAGGTCGGCGAAACTTTCTTCCTCGGGTTCTTTTTCGTTGTTGATGTCGTCTGACATATTCCCGCTCCTCGTATAAAATACAGTTAACCGCAGCTGCTGCCGGTTTGCAGAGGGCTATACATGATAGAAACATATTTTGCAATTTGTTTTTAGGAGTCGTTTCAAGTTTCCCTTTCAGGGCGCTAAGGTACACTTGACACCGGCTATATCAGCCATAGATTTGGCCATCAAGGGTTTACTATGGTTGCATAAGGAGGTCGCATCATGATCAAAAATTTATTCAATTTAACGATTGCCGTCCTGCTGCTGTGGGGGGCCGGGTGTGCAACGACTGCTCCTGCGCCGGAAATCGACGCCGGATCAGTCAGCCCGGGGGAATTCGTAACGCGCAGGGGGGAGCCGCTGAAGCTGCTGGGGAAACCCATTCAACTCGGCAGCCCCCTCCCTGCAACCAGACTGGTGGACGCCGGCAGCATGAAGCCGGTGGATCTTGCACAGGAAAAAGGGAAAGTTTTGTTCCTGAGCATTGTGCCTTCAATAGATACCAAAGTCTGTGAGTCCCAGACGCATTATCTGGGTGAAAAAGGCGTCAATCTCCCTGCCGATATCCAGCGGATTGCCGTCAGCCGGGATACGCCCTTTGCCCAGCAGCGGTTTGCCAGAGAATCCAAGCTGAATAATATCAGATACTTGTCAGATTATCGCGAAGGGGAATTCGGTCTTTCGGTCGGTCTTTTGATGGATGATCTATGGCTGCTGGCCCGGGCGGTGGTGCTGGTGGACAAAGAGGGCATCGTTCGCTACATTCAGGTGGTGCCGGAAATTACCCGGCTGCCCGATATGGAAAAGGCCTTTAAGGCGGCGGTGGCGCTGACGCGCTGAGATCAGGAAATTTTTATATATGATTGCGGCGCTCCGAATCTGTCCTGCAATTGTAACGCTCTTTGCGACGGTCGCAACCACTCCTCCTTTCCTGGCCGGATCTCCTTTCAGGCACATGGAAAGAGTTTGCAGTGATACGTCTGTCGTTCTCTAATCGTCGGCCACCGTTATCCATGGCTGCCGCAAAGCTCCCTGGAGGCCAATGCCAAACGCCTCCTGTTGTAAATTCCGGCGCATACCCTTTTCAAAGGTTATGGCGCTCTGCCCGGTATCCGCGAAGCATCCCTTGGGGGGAAAGCACCAGTTGCCACAGTTGATTTTTTCTGGCGCGGAAAGATCCGGCACAGGACAGTAGATAATATTTCCACATGCGATAGAAGCGTTCATCGTAAGTGCGGCTGAGGAGATCCCAGTTTCCATGAAAGTTGCGGAACCACTCCATCAGGGTCCGGTCGTAATCCGGGCCGAAACCGTGCCAGTCTTCCAGAACGAAGACCCTCTCGAATGCGGCACATATCTGCTTGGCCGACGGCAGCATCGAATTCGGAAAGATATAGCATTCGAACCAGGGATCGTTGACGGTAACGGAACGGTTTGACCCTATGGTATGCAACAGAAAGAGACTTTCATCGTCTTTCAGGCAATTCCGGACGATACGCATAAACTTGGCGTAGTTTTTGTATCCGACATGTTCAAACATGCCGATAGATAGAACGCGATCAAAAGTTTCATCAATTTTGCGATAGTCCTGCAGGCGGATATCGACCGGAAGCCCTCGGCATTGTTCTTTTGCATAGGTTGCCTGCCGTTCCGATACCGTAACGCCCACCACTTCGACGTCGTACCTTTCCGCAATGAATCCGGCGGTTCCGCCCCAGCCGCAGCCGATGTCCAAGACCCGCATGCCCGGCTGCAATTCCAGCTTGCGGCAGATCAGTTCCAGCTTGTTTTCTTGAGCCTCTGCAAGGGTGGTTGCGTTTTGCCAGAAACCGCAGCTGTAGATCAGCCGGTCGTCGAGCATATGCCGGTAGAGATGGATATCCCTGTCGTAGTGATGTTTCCCGACATGGTAAGCCCGCGAGGGCTTCTGGCGGTTGGTCAACCGGGCTTCCAGGGCATCGATCAGCCAAGTCCGGTGTTTTACCTTTTGATCCAGTCCCGCCCGCAAAATGTGAAAAAAGAATTCGTCCAGCCTGGGGCAATCCCACCAGCAGTCCATGTAAGATTCCCCCAGCGCCAGCGAACCGCCTGCCAAAAGGCGGGTATACAGCCCCTCATTAAGGACCTGAATATCCCACGCACGCGTACCGCCGATTTCAACATCTGCCAGGGCCAACAGCCGTTCAAATTTGCGGGCCAGTGCATTCCTCACCATCGAGGCCCCCTGAAATTCAGAGATAAGTGAAACGCCGTGCGGAATGATCAGGAATGGAGATTATTTGATTTCTAATTTTGTACGGTCAACTGCAAAACACAAGCCGTCATCCGCACGGCGACCAAGTGCCAGGATAGGAACCTTCCGGATAATCTGTCTATTTTTTACCCGGAAAATCCTGAAGCGTCAATAGAAAATCACAATGGTTATATTTATGACAGTATCCGGATGGCCGGAAGTGTAGACAACCCTTCATTTTTGTGTATATAGTGCTTTAAAATTATTAAAGGAGTTGTCTTGAATTGCAATACTGCAGCCAGTGTGGTTTCAGAGTAAATTTCCGCACCCCTTCCGGCGACAGCCTGCCCCGGTTTATTTGCGATCAGTGTCATACCATTCACTATCAGAACCCTAAAATGGTGGTGGGCTGCATCCCCGAATGGAATGATTCTATTCTGTTCTGCCGGCGGGCGATCGAGCCGCAATACGGCAAATGGACCATCCCGGCCGGGTTTCTCGAAAAAGGCGAGACCGTTGCAGCGGGCGCCGGCAGGGAAACCTATGAGGAGGCCGGGGCGCTGGTTGAAGCCATGGTTCCGTTTGCTCTTTTTGACCTTGTCTTTGTCGGCCAGGTTTACCTGATATTCCGTAGTGTTTTGAAACACCCGGATTTCAAGGCGGGGGAGGAAAGTCTGGAGGTGCGGTTTTTCAGGGAGGCGGAGGTTCCCTGGGAGGACCTGGCGTTTCCGGTTATCCGCAAGTCCCTGCGACTCTATTTCGAGGACCGCGCCAAGGGGGTTTTCTCATTTCACATGGGCGAAATCAAACGTTCAGAGGTATCCATCCTGCCCCCCTAACTTCGTGATATGAGGTCGTCCTTAAAGATATACGCTTTGATTTCTTAAAATCATGAAAATGCCGGGATTGTGATTGTATCCTATCATGAAAGACTGGCAGGCATTTGTCCGGATGCATTTTAACTTTTCCACTTATGAATCCGGTCTATTAAAAACCCATGTCGCTCCGTCTTCTTTCTTATTTCGATCAAGAGGCGCGTTTGGGTTTGCTGAATATTCTTAGAGAGGTGCTTTCACCGATGGGTGTGCTGGCTGTGGCAATGAGCTTTCATAGCAAAGGCAGGGACATCGGTTCGGCAAATCTGAATATGGTGAACAGTTCCCTGAAAGGACTTACGCCCCTTCCTGCGCTGGATGATATTAAAACAGCTCTGAAAAAATGCGGTTTCAGTAAAATTGAAGTCCACAGATTTATGCCGGGGAGCACGTTTTTCGGAATAGTTGCATATAATACCTAAAGCCGGAACCATTCTTTGCTCTTGAAGCATCGAATAATCAACGCTGTCAACAAAGAATGTCCCAAATTCTATAAACAAAGGGGCCAGATCCCAACATTTCACAAAGAGAGCTTCATTTCAAACCGTTATTGCCGCGAGCGATGACGTGATAAATCGCATCGGGAAAGGCAATCCGTAACGGACGGGCCATATACCATTTCCTTATTATCTGGAGCTTGATATTTTATTGACGTTAAATCATATTCCGTCAATTACTGTCAGATTTTGAGACCTGATCCCTATGTCTGTGATCCCTATGTCTGCTGGAGATCAACTGCAGTTGCCGTCAGTTTTTCAAAGAACTGCTGCGAGATCTTTAACCCGGGTACGGCCCGGTATCTTCGTGAATCGCCCGGTGCGGACCCGCATGCGGGTCGAAGATCCCGTTTTAGCGGGAGTGGTGTGAAGGCCGGGGGGGAAATCCCCCCGGCTACCCGATTATGTGTTTTGTTTAATGTGTTTTTCAATATCTTCCTTCTTAAAACGGTACTTACTATAATCCTCGTTATCTATTTCAAACGCCAGCTCCTCTTCGTTCAGAGGAGGAACTTCGTTCCCAAAAGTTAGCACATCATTACCGGCAGGATATACGGGAAGGCCGTTTCGTACAAATTGCATCAAAAGATCTTGGCTCAGATCATAATATTTAACCACATCTTCGCCGGTTAACCAGTTTGCGAAAGGACGCCTTTGTTCTATCTTTTTCTTTTGGTTCCAAATCACCAGCATTAACCAGGATGAAAAAATTATAAAAATTATCGTAAAACCCATAACAGAACTCCTGTTTTCGAGATATAGGGTGAACAATATTGAGCCAATAAAACCAACAATTATTGTTCTAAAATCCTCTAATAGCTTCATTTCCCATCCTCCGCCAGATGGTCCGCTTTATAAAAGGGGGAAGCCGTTGCGGATACGGCTTTCGGGAGCTACCCTATCCCCCACATTTTATTTGCACATAACGGCGCGAATAACCTGGACAAAAAGCGTCAGCTTTTTGGATCTGGGTTTATTCGCTTGTTATATTTCTTGTCTATTATTGGCACGACTTGTAAGAGCGACATTGATTGCGCTCTTAACTGTTTTAACGATGTGTTCCACAGCGCCACGTCTATCCATTCCAGGTTGTAACCTTATAGCATAAGCAATCATGGGTTGATCGTCGTATGTATGTTCTGGATCCCAGTGGGTTAAGGCATTTAGGACAGATTCGGAGTGTTTAAAATTTTCGTCCCCAATTGATAGCCAAAAAGGCGTCGCCGATTTAGTTTTGATCTAAACCCTCCACCTCTGGTGGAGGACCCGGATAGGTTCTACCGATCCGGTGAGAAATAATATAGGTAATTCCTCCGGGAAAGCCCCGAAGGGCAAACTGGAGGAATTACCTATGCATGATTGGGCGAGTTTATCGCATGTCAGATGGGATTGCAAATACCATGTGGT